>Ga0075428_100009160_pt1 | contig 10986 bp, 7 predicted proteins | sample RhiMetdeltSRZDD2_FD_75291 | JGI IMG/M metagenome (GOLD analysis project Ga0075428, IMG submission 75291) | Populus rhizosphere microbial communities from Tennessee, USA - Rhizosphere MetaG P. deltoides SRZDD2 | ecosystem: Host-associated > Plants > Roots > Rhizosphere > Soil | place: USA... | reverse complement strand
CGTTGTTGTCTTCGTAGACGGCCGAGTACCAGCGGTGTCCGATCCACGAGAGGAACAGCAGGAGCACGAGCAGCAGCAGCGGAGGAACGGTCGCGAAAATGATGCGATCGATGAGGCCCGGCTTCGCTTTTTTCGAATCGTCGCCGCCGCTCGGCGCGCCTTTCATCGCTGTGTATGCCGCGCCGAGCAGCGACAGGAGGACGGCACCCCAGCCACCCGCCTTCACGGCCTGCGCGCCGGCCCAGTCGTGAAATTTCGTGTCGTAGAGCAACCAGTCGATCGCTTCGTGACCGAATCCCGCGAAAAGGAGGACCACCGCGACCAGCACGCACGCCTGCAGCAACTTCGTATTGAAGCGCGCAATCTGATTCCGCCAGAACGCGATGTCGCTCGTTTTTTGCGTCGCTCTTCGACGACGCAGGCCGGCGATGAGCAGCAACACGATGAAGATCCCGGACGTGCCGCCGAGGAACTGCCAGACCCGCGCCCAGGTTGGCAGAACTTGCGTCGCCATCAGCGCGATCAGGGTTAGGGCGACGAACGCGATCAGCGTGAGCGCGACGATGACGATGTCGCGCAGCTTCCAGCATTTTCGCGTGAACACCATCCAGAGGAGGATGCACAGCACGACGCCGACGGAGAGAAAGATGGAGGGGAGCAGTGCGACGAACAGGCGCTTGCCGAGACGCGCGCCGGGTGTGTGCCCGTCGGTCTCCTCGACGTTCGCCTCTTCCACCTGCCCCTGCTCCAACGAGTCGACCGCCGACGTCGCCGCCGTATCGACGTCTTCGTCCTTGATGACGCGATGCTCGAAGTCATCGCCGGTGGTCAGCGCGAAATACGCCTGGCCGGCCATGATCGCAGCGAGCATCAGCGGCAGAAGGATGAGCCACGTCAGGATGAGATTGCGGCCGATGGTGGTGATCGCGCGCCACGTGTCGGCGCTGAGCAATCCCTTTCGCGGTGTGAGGAAGTTCGAGAAGAGGCGAAGATGATGAATCGGATCGGTGCCCGCATTCATCGCGCTTTCGGATTCGTCCGCGTACTCCTCGAGGTCGCGTGCTGCATCGCGCGCGCGCGCATGACGCCGCGCATGCCGCACCGGCTCGATGAGCTCATCGTCGGGGAAGAAACCTTTGATGCCCACGGCGCGTGACGCGCGCGCGAGCCACGCGCTCCACCAGCCGCCGCAATACCCGCCGCCGGAGACGGTGGAGAGGTAGTCGAACTGTTGAAGGAGCCCGTGCCTCTTCAACGACTGCAGCAGGCCGAGGTTGAACGTCGCGCTGCGGATGCCGCCGCCGGAGAGCGCGATCCCGGCGAGATTCCTCGGACGATCGTCCTTCGCAGACTCCGCGCCGGCGACGCGGCGTCGCTCCTCGACGTCCACGTACTCCGCGGCCATGACTTTCTCGAAAGGATCGAATGCGCTGAAATCGAGATCGTCGCAGCGATCGTCGCATTCGACCGGACCCGCGAGGACATGTTCTCCACCAGCCGGCTCAATACTTGGTAGTGACACGAATTCCCCCTGCGATAGGAGAGGCGTGGAGTGGGCCAATCCCTACCTCTCAAGCGAAGATGGGGATGCGGATCGGTCTTGACCGCTTTCCCGCAGGCGTTGACGATGTCGATCGGCGGGAGCGTTTCGCGTGAGCGACGCATGAGCTGAAGTGCCTCCCACACGGCCTCGTTTTGGACCAGGTCGATGCCGTGATCCGGCATCTCGTTCACGGCCGGGAGCCCCACGTCCGTCATCGTGCAGGATGTGTTTGCGCCGAGACCGGCGGGACAATTTCTTCGCGCCCGACCAGCAGCTCGATTCCGATCCCGGCCGAGGAGTTGCGCGACCTGCGATCGCGGAGCACGGGCCAAGGATCGAGCGTGCCTTGAAGGTTGCCTTCTGGAAATCCGGAACTTAAGTTTGATGGAAATCTAACGCACCGCGACATCGAACACCGACCCGGAGGTGCAGATGCTTCTCGCCGTCGCAGTTTCCCTCCTGCTGCAGCCGTCCTTCGTCGACCTCACTCGCAACTCCTCGATCATCTTCACCGGCCGTCTCGAGAAGACGGGCGCGTCCACGCCCTCCGTGCCAGCGACGAACGACACGGCGGTAGTCCGCGTCGACGACGTCCTGTCGCAGCCGCGGCAGATCGTTTCGCTGAAGGGACATGAGGTCACCGTCCGCTTCCGCAACGGCCAGCCGCCACCAGCCGGTCGGCCGATGCTCTTCTTCACCACGCTCTACACCGCGGGAGAGACGGTCGGTCTCGATGCCGTCGGCGTGCTCGCCGTGCCGGCGGGGCAAGCGGCGGAGGAGCTGGCGAAGGCACGGCAGACCATCCTCGATGAGGACACGGCCGCGCGGCTCGCACGCTCCGAGTTCGCCGTCGCCGGCGTCGTACGCTCCATCAAAGTGCTGACCGTCCCCGACGAAAGGCGCGTGAGCGAGCACGATCCCGAGTGGGCCGAGGCGCAGCTGGCAGTGCGCGGGGTGATCAAGGGGCAGCCGGCCAACCGTGAGCTCGTCACGGTCTACTTCGCCTCTAGCCGCTCCGCGCTCTACGCGCACTGGGCCAAGCTCCGCGAGGGTGACTCGGTCGTCGTCATCGCGCAGCGCGAGGACCCGCGGCTGAAGATCGCATTCGACCGTTCGCCCATCCGCCCGCCCGGCCCGTTCGTCGTTGATCGCAACGACGTGCAACCCGCCGAACGCTTCGAGCGCGTGCGCGGACTGACGCGCTGAAAGGAGATGGCCATGGCCCGGACGTGCAGTCTCCTCACGATTCTTCTTTTCCTTCTTCTTCTCGGCGCGGACGCCCAGGCGCAGATCGTCATCCGCGACATCATCCCCAACACCATGAGCGACGAGACAGAGGCGAACGTCGAGCCGTTCATCGTCTTCAATCCGGCGGATCCGCGCATCCTCGTCGTCAGCTCCGGCATGTTCGCGCTACCCGGCTCGAGCCTCGGCCCGCTTCTCGTCAGCCTCGACGGCGGCGCGACGTGGAACCGGCGGGACGTGATCCCCACCTGCATGGGCTGCCTCAACACCGGCGACACCACGATGGGCTACAACGCCAGCGGGCGGTTCTTCGCCGGAATCCTCAGCCTGGCGGTGGGCGGGCAGTCGATCCTCACCAGCACGGATCCGACCTTCACCACTGCGCTCACGCAGATCTCGAACACCTCGCCGCGCGACCAGCCGTACATCCAGACCTCGACCGTGTTCGGCTGGTTCGATCCGAACGTCGATCGCGCCTACGTGGCCGCGCAGACCGCGTCGGGCACGTCGACGGCGCGCATCGACCAAGTGCTCGACGCCGGCATCGCCGCGCCGGTCACGCAGACCTTCAATATCGACGCGCGCATGCCGCTGGTGTTCGACAACTACTACGTCCGGCCGCTCATTCATCCCGATGGCACGCTCTACACCGCTTTCGTCCGGCACCTTTCGTCAGCCGGCGCGGGCGCGGTCAACGCGGAGCTGGTCGTGCGCCGCGACGACACCTGGGCGCGCACGGCACCGGAGTACCAGGCTATTTCCGGCGCGAACGGCGTGACCGTCGCGTCGTATCAGCTCTCGCTCGACTTCGGCACGTCGTTCGCCGGCGAACGCCATGCGGGCGACCTTGCAATGGCCGTCGATCCGCAGAACTCGCACCTCGTCTACCTCTCTTACGCCAGCCGCACCTCGGCCGCGCAGCCGATCGCGCTGCATCTCGTCCGCTCGATCGACGGCGGCATGACCTGGAGCGCCGACCTGCTCACCGTGCAGAACGCGAAGAACAGCTCGATCGCGGTGAACAGCCAGGGCCATCTCGCGTACCTCTACCAGGCGGTCACCGGAGCGAGCGGCAGCCGGCACTGGGTCACGCACCTGCGGCGCTCGAACGACGGCACTGTCTGGAGCGACGACACGCTCTCCGATTTTCCGGGTGAAGGGGCGGGCGCGCCGCCGCATCCGCTGGGGCCGTACATCGCCGACTACGACCGCGTGATCAGCATCGGCAAAAACTTCTTTGGCACCTTCTCGGCCAGCAACGATCCGGCGACGCTGCCGGCGGGCACGAACTTCCTGCGCAATGTGTCCGGCGGCGCGATCGTCGGCGGCGACGGCGTGACGCCGGTGGCGATCTCGATCGATCCGTTCTTCTTCCGGACGACCGAGATGGCCGCGGACCTCGACCTTTACGTCCGCGACTGGACCGACTCCTCGGCCGTGCGCGATCACGGACTCGAGCCGTCGGCGCGGAACGCGTTCTACGTCACGAGTGACGTCTGGAACCGCCGCTCGAACGATCCGCAGCCGTTCGACGGCAACGACCGCCCGCAGCAACAGGACCCGCGGCCGGTGGCATTCGGCCATAACTGGGCGTTCGCGCGCGTGAGCCGCGAGGCCACCGGCAGCTCGCAGAATCCATCGCTCGAGTTCCTTTTCTCCGACGGCGGCGTCGGCACGAACTACGTCAGCGCCGGCACCACCTCGCTCTCCCTGGGCAGCGGCGCGACCGACGTGACCGCGACGGTTGGAAACGGGTTCCAGTGGGACCTGCCGTCGGGAGCGTCGAATCACGTCTGTCTGGCCGTGCAGGTGACGACGCCGGGCGATCCGCTGCTGGGCATGTCGCTGGTGGGCCGCTCGCCGGGCTGGCCGAACACCGACCTGGAGGTGCTCAACGACAACAACAAGGCTCAGCGGAACATGAACGTGCACTTCGGCCTGGCGCAGACGAGCGACTGGGCGGCGACGGCCGTGATTCACAACGCGGCCGAGTCCACGCGCGACATGCAGATCGGCGTCGATTTCGACCTCGGCGACATCGAGGGGCTGCTCCGCCCGCGCATCCGCTTCATCGGCGGTGCCAGGGATCAGCGCGACGAGTGGATCGAGGTCAAGCCGCGCGGGCTCTACACGCTGAAAGACATGCGGCCGGGCGAGAGCCGCTGGATCGAGCTCGCGGCCGACGCGGGCGAGATCCGCGACGACGCCACCATCCTGATCTATGAGATCGTGCGCGCGCTGCCGCTCAACGGCTACGGGTTCATCTTCCATCCGGCGAAGCTCGACGAAGCGATCGCGGACAACCTGGCCCAGCACGGCGCGGTGATGGCGCGGCTGGCGCACTACCGCCATCCGGGCGCGAAGGCGGAGCTCGAGCGCACGCGGAAGCTACTCGAGGCCAGGCGAGTCTCGACGGACCAGTACGTAAAGTTTGTGCGGCGGAGCCTGGCCGTACTGCAGCGCGGCGTGACCTTGCCCGGGTCGAAGAATCCGGTGCGCGATCCGTTCGGGATCGTATCGGGGCTGAAAAAGGTGCTCGGGACCGGAAACGTCGAGCAGCTGGCGACGAGCCACCGCTCGCTGCTGAATCGTGTCGATGCGCTGATCTCGATGAACGTGAAGCAGGGCGGCGACCTGGCCGACGTGGCGCAGATGATCCGCGCGCAGCGCGAGCGCGCGGCAGGCGGCCGATACACCGATGCGGAGCTGGTGAAGCTGTCGGATGCATTTCTGCAGAAACCGTCGGATTATGCGGCGGCGGTGAGGGAGATGTTGCCGCGGCTGAAGAAGATCGCAAGCGCGAGCGGGGACCACCTGCTGCTGGCGCGGTACACGGCCTTGGCCTCGGCCCGCGGAACGCAGGCGGTGCAAGGAGCGCACCGCGACTTTTTGTGGAGGTTGGAGGAGGTTGGGAAGTAGCGGAGCCGTCGTTCTAAAAGCGTGGAACACGTCTGCTGGCACGTGGGCGCCTTACCAGTACGTACGAATGCCGGCGTTTTTGATCCGTCTCGCGAGCTTCTTGTCGAAGGTGGCGACGGCGTCATAACGCTTGGTAAGGGCCACGGCGAGAATGGCGGCATCGGCGAGTGAGGGGAGCGGATCCGGCCAGACATCGAGGACTTGTTTCCACGGGCAATCGTCGGTCACCCGCGCGCCCGGCAGGGTGATTACATCGCGGATCAGCGTTGCCAGACGCTGGCCTGTTGCGCCGTACATGGTCTGGAAGACGTAGCTGATTTCAAAGACGACGAACTGCGGAATGATCACCGTGATCTCGCCATCGACGGCTTCCAGCAGGAGCGCTTTCGCGGCTGCGCGTTGTGTTTCATCGCGGTCGACGAAGAACGAGACTAGGACGTTTGCATCGATAACGACGCTGCTCACGGTCAAAGGCGTCCTCTGCGCTTCCGGGCTTCCTTCACGGCCTCGACGGCATCGGTGGGTCCGTCCTTGAAGATCCCTTCCCAACGGAACAGGCCTGGACGCTCGGTGGTGATCGCAACTTTGCCGCCGCGGACTTCCCACATCAGACGATCGCCGGGGCCGACGTCGAGCACTTCACGGACTTCTTTCGGAACGGTCGTTTGGCCCTTGCTGGTGATGGTCGAGGTAGGCATGTCCTGTCTCCTTACCTAGTATACCCGTGGTAAGGATGAATCATTCTGCCCGACCGTTCCATCGTGGCACACGCGGGCGCGGAGGCGCGTGACTCGCTGCCACCTTGCGCAGGGGAACGGCGTCCACACCTCCACCGTGTGCGGCACCAACCAACGTCAAAACCGCCACGTCACGCCGAATGACGGAAGGATTCCGACGACGCTCTCCGTGACCGGCGAGGCCGTCACGGCGCCATTCGCGTCTTGCTGAAACTCGAACGTGTTCACGCGGGTGACGTTCTCGTGGCCGAGGAGGTTGAAGAGCTCGATGAAGAAACTGAAGGCGCCGGCGGTGCGGCTTGCGCGGAAGTCGAGGCGCTGGTAGTCGGGGAGGCGGGTCGAGGCGCGCGGTCCGAGCTCGGTGAAGATCTGCGTGCCTTCGACGCGTGCGAGCACGGGCGTGGTTGGCCAGCCGCTGTGCCACGTGCCGGCGAGGTTGAAGTTCCATTGGGGACCGCGCTGATAGTTCACGCTGAAGGTCACGGCGTGCCGCTGATCCCAATCGCGCGGCACGTCGCGGCCCACGCCTCGATCGGTAAGGCGATCGGTGACGCGCGCGAGCGTGTAACTCATCCAGCCGCTGAGCGGTTGCGCCGCATCCGAACGGACGAGCAGCTCCGCTCCGCGTGCATGGCCATTTTCCGGCGCGATGCGAATGCGGTCGGCGCGCAGCTCGGGAAAGACCAGAAGGCGGTCGTAGAGGTTCACGTAGCGCGGCCGCAGATGCGTCAGCGTTTTGTCGTAGAGCTCGAGTCGCGCTTCGATCCCGCGGCGGAACGAATGTTCGACGCCGAGGACGCGATGCTCGGCGCGCTGCGCCGGCTGGTACTCCGTCACGCCATCTTCGACCTGCAGCTCGTGGATCGCCTGCGGCTGATGGAACCGTCCCCACGCCGCACGCACGGACGTACGCGGCGTGGGGCTCCAGGCGACGTTGAGGCGAGGGCTGACATGCACGCCGTCCGGCGTGTAACTCTCCGAGCCCGCACGCAACCCAGCCTCCACCACGAGCCGATCGCTGATGCGCACGCGATCGGCGACGTAGGCCTCCAGCTCACTGCCGCTCGGTCGCACGTGAACCGATCGCCGCACCTCGCGCGGCGGTGAGCCGAGCTCGAAGATCGCGTACGGCACGACGGACGATCCTTCCACGTCGAACCGCGCGTGTACGCGTTTCGCGGTCGCGCCGAACTTCAACAATTGCCGCGGCGAGAGATGAAGCGTGGCATCGTTCTTCAGCGTCACGAACGTCGACTGATGATGGTCCTCGAGCTGGCCGCGCTGCAGATCGAACTCGTTGTCGAACGTCCCCTTGCGATCGCGCCCCAAGGTGCCCCACGTGAGCACGCTCTGCGTGAACAGCCCCACGGACCACGATCGACGCAGGTTGAGCCACGCGTAGCGATCGTCGTAGTTCCCATGGGCGGTGGTGCCGGGGCCGTCCTGCAGCGTGAGCCGGTCGCGCGACGCCATCACGTGCGCCGAAACCACCGTGCGCTCGCCCAGCGTCCACTGCACCTTGCCGAGGAGATCGTAGTAGCGCGGATTGATGTCCGCGGCGTCTTCGATCAGCGCAAGCACCTCGCGCAGATAGCCGCGGCGCAGCGAGAACAACCACGAGCCGCGCGCCTGTGCGAACGTCCCCTGAGACAGCAATCGCGTGTTGAGCAGGCTGACCCCGATTTCATGCTTCACGTCCTGCTCTTGCGACGCCTGATCGACGTCGGTCGGGGAGAGCGTGTGGATGTCCACCACGCCGCTCATGCGCCCGCCGTACTCCGCCGGATATCCGCCGCTCAGCACGTCCACCGATCCGACTGCCTCGGCGTCGATGGTGCTGAATGCGCGATACAGATCGCGGACGTGAAACGGATCGTAGATCTCCGCGCCGTCGACAAGCACCAGGACCTCATCCTCCTCGCCGCCGCGCAAATTGAAGCGCGCGCTCACGTCCGCGCTCGTCGTTCCCGGGATCCGGCCGATGGCGCGATAGAGATCGTCGGAGAGATGCGGCACGCGCCGCACCTCTTCGCGGCTGAGAAATTGGCGGCTCTCCGCTTCCTCACGAAGAATCGTGAAACGGCTCGGCGTGACGACGATCTCTTCGAGCGTTACCGGCATCTGCGGCGGTACCGGTTGTGATGCCGACGGGCGCTGCGGACGCTCATCGCGCACGATGACCAGCGAGCCTCGAGGGCCGTCGGCGGCGCGCAGCGCGTGCTCGCGCAGCAGTTCGTCGAGGATCTTCCGCGGCTGCGCCGCACGCGGCTCCGTCCTCACGATCATGTTGCCGGTGACGACGTCATCGCTGTAGATGAGCCGCAGTCCACGCGACTGCAACTCGCGCAGCCCCTCGGCAAGGGGACGGCCCGCGAAGCGGTACTGCGCGGCATGGAGCGTCGTGGCGATGAGAGAGCAGACGAGCAGTACGCGGCGAATCACGAGCGCCCTCGCACGATCAGCCGATCGCCTTCGATGCGATACGTCACACCCGCGGCCGCGGTGGCCGCATCGAGCGCTTCGCTCACCGACAGCGGCACATCGCCGTGCAGCGTCTGATCGGGACCGCTGCGCTGGAGTGTCAGGCCCTTCTCGATGGCGATGCGCTGCAGCACCTCGTCGAGCGATTTGCCTTCGAGCACGATCGGCGGCGCCGCGTTCTCGATCCACGCCCATTCCTCGCCGCTCGTGGCGATGCTCCGCGACGTCACCGCCGTGCGATTGGCGACGAGCTCCGTTCCAGCGCGTGCGGTCGTGTCGCGCACGATCACAGCTCCGTCGCGAACGCGCACGCGTAACGCGTCGTCGCGCAGGCGGATTTCGAAGCGCGTGCCCACGTCGCGGACATCGCCGAATGGCGTGTGGATCGTGACCGCCACGCCGGGCGTGTCATTCGCGTAGTAGATCGCCCCGCGGATCAGCGTGGCGGTGCGCGCCGTATCGATTCGCAACTGCGTTTCACGATCGAGGCGCAGCGTGCCTCCGTTCCATTCGACGGATGTCGTCGCGTCACCGGGAGTGGTGAGCTCGCGAGCTTCAACGACGGGCGCCGACGGCTCGCTTCGCGGACGCGTCAACAGCACGCCTCCGATGGTCGCGGCGATGGCTGCCGCGACTGCAACACGCGTCCAGCGCTTGCGACGCACGCTCGCGCGCCACTCGTCCGCCACCGCGGCGCGCACGCGCGCGGTCCGTTCGGCATCCACTCCCGGTCTGCGTCCCGCGAGACGCACGAGCGTCGCGATGGGATCGTTTTCTTTGTCGTTCATGGGTTCACCCCGTACGCGGCTTGGAAAGCATCGCGAAAGGCGGTGCGAGCGCGCGTGAGCAGCGATTCGGCGGCCTTCGGCGCGAGCGCCAACCGCTCCGCGATCTCGGCGACCGAGAATCCATCGATGTACTTCCACTCCAGCGCGTCGCCGTAGCGGCCGGGAAGGCGATCGAGCACGAGCTGAACGATCCGCGCCACTTCGCGCCGCTGCACCGTTCCCTCGGGGCCGAGGGATTCGAGCGCTGCCCGGATCTCCGGCAGGTCGTCCGAGAGATCGATCATCGGCGGTACCTTCTTTCGTTGTTCGAAATACGTCGAGATCTCGCGGCGGCAGATCGTCGTGAGCCACGTCAGCAGCGCTGCCTCGCCGCGGTAGCTGGCCAGTTTCCGCACCGCGCGGCAGAGCGTCGTCTGCACGACCTCTTCGGCCGCATCCTCGTCCGCGACGCGCGGCAGCGCGAAGCGATACAGCGGCGCGAAGTTCCGGTCGAAGAACTCCGTGAATGCTTCCTCGTCGCCGCGCAACAGTCGGGCCACGAGAAAGCGATCGGCATGTTCGATGGTCATGGACGCACGCTTCTCCTGCGCGTCTTCGGCATCATCTTCTCAGGCACGGCCGCCGCCGCTGCGGCGTACGCGTCGACGAGACCATAGCCGAACACGGGATCGCGGCCTGCATCGCCGAGGTCCGTGGCGGTGGATGCGAGGAGCGCGACGACTTCATCTGCGTCGAGATCGGGACGCAACGCGCGTACGAGCGCGGCCACTGCCGCGACGTGCGGCGCGGACATCGACGCGCCGTCCGCAGCCTCGTAATCGCTCACGTAGGAGTCGACGAGCACGCTCGCTTCGCGCTCGCGGATGGTCTGGCCCGTCTGCCTGGATACGCTGACGGCCACCGGCCATCGCGGGTCGTCGGATTCCAGCGATCCGCGCATGGGCATGTCATCGAGCGCGGAATTGATCACGACGAGAGCCGCCGCTTGCGCGGCGACGGCATTCATCGCCTTCTCCGCAATCTGCGTTCTCTCACGTTGAACGAGGGCGATGTTCTGCGCGGTGGCGGGCGGGAAATCGATCGAGCGGCCATAGGCGCAATCGACGGGCATGCCCGCGACCGCTCCCGATTTCGAATAGGCGAATGGGTGAGCGGGCAACGACGTCCCGTCGTCGAAGGTAATGCTGCCGATGTGGCCCTTGCCCGAGATCATCGTCGAGACGGCATCGACGCCGGGCGCAACGAAATCGACTTCGGCACCGGTGTTCGAGAA
>Ga0075428_100009159_pt1 | contig 10986 bp, 9 predicted proteins | sample RhiMetdeltSRZDD2_FD_75291 | JGI IMG/M metagenome (GOLD analysis project Ga0075428, IMG submission 75291) | Populus rhizosphere microbial communities from Tennessee, USA - Rhizosphere MetaG P. deltoides SRZDD2 | ecosystem: Host-associated > Plants > Roots > Rhizosphere > Soil | place: USA... | reverse complement strand
GACGGACTCGACCCGGCGATGTTCGACCCCGAAGTTCCGTCGGCGATCGACTTAAATGCGGGGCGTTGAGTAGCCGGTGTGTATGGCGCCTGACCGCCCACCGCGCCGCCCTGACCGGCCGTCGCTTTCAGCAGCTCCCGCATCCCGCCGAGCGCTCCCATGACGCCAGAGGCCTCGGCCGGGAGGAAGATGGTGGTTCCCTTGCCCTGCGTCACGGCAGGCAGAGCCTCGAGGTACTTGAGCCCGAGCAGATACATTGCGGCTTGACCTTCCGGCAGCGATGCGGTGATGCGCTGAATGGCTTCTGCTTCGGCCTGGGCCATCGCGAGTCGCGCCGCAGCGAGGCCTTCGGCGCGAAGGATGGCGGCTTCCTTCTCGCCCTCGGCCTTTCGCACCTGCGACTCGCGCAGACCCTCGGCCTCCAGAATCGCGGCGCGCTTGCCCGCCTCCGCGTTGGTGACGGCCGCTCGACGCTCTCTTTCCGCCCGCATCTGCAGCTCCATCGACTGCTGGATGTCGCGCGGCGGCTCGATCGCCTGCAGCTCGACGCGCGTGACGTCGACGCCCCAGCCAATCGACGCTTCCTCGATCACCTCGCGCATCCGCTTGTTGATCTGGTCGCGGCTCGCGAGCGTCTGATCGAGCTCCATCTCGCCGACAATGTTTCGCAGCGTCGTTCTCGTTAGGGTCTCGAGCGCGTACGGAAGGTTCTGAACGGCGTACGTCGCTTTCTGCGGATCGGCGATGCGGTAGTACAGAACAGCGTCGATGTCGATCGTGACGTTGTCCTTGGTGATTACCGGCTGGCTCGGGAAGTTCAGAACCTGCTCGCGGAGGTCGATGCGAGAGGTCGTGCCAGCGGTGATGCGCTTCATGCCGGAGACGTCGGCCTCGATGTAGCGAACGTCGATCGGGCGTGGGCGCTCGATGAAGGGGATCAGGAGGTTCAAACCGGACCGAGCGACGCGATGGAAGCGACCGAGGCGCTCGATCACCATGACTTCGGCCTGGCCGATGATCTTTACTCCGGCTGCAATGATGCTCAGGCCGAATGCGGCGAGAATCGCGAGTAGGATCGTGCCGAGCATGCTGGCTCCTCTGCTGGTACGCTAGTTCTTCCAGTCGGCGATGAAGATGTTGGTCTCACCGGGCTTCGCGTCGAAGCGATTCGACGCCCACACCAAGTGACGGCCGTCGGGGCTGAACTGCGGGAAGCCGTCGAAGTCAGGGTTCGTCGTAACCTGCTCGAGACCGGTACCGTCCACGTTCACGAGGTACAGATCGAAGTTGCGGCTCCGCGGGTTCTTGTAGTTAGAGGAGAAAATGATCCGGCGCCCGTCCGGAGTGAAGAACGGCGCGAAGTTCGCACCGCCGAGGTTCGTGACCTGACGTTGGTCGGATCCGTCGGTGTTCATCACCCAGATCTCCATCTTGTTGGGGCGCACAAGCTCCTGCCGCAGGAGGTCGCGGTAGGTACGGAGCTCTGTCGAATCGGTCGGGTGATAGGCGCGGTAGACGATGCGCTTGCCGTCGGGCGAGAAGAACGGGCCGCCGTCGTACCCCGGTGCCGTCGTCAAGCGGCGGACGTTCGAGCCATCCACGTTCATCGTGTAGATGTCGAGGTCGCCGTCCTTCAGCGACGTGAAGACGATCGTCCTGCCGTCGGGAGAGAGCGTTCCCTCGGCCGTGTAGGTGTTGTTGCTCGTTAGGCGGCGGAGCGCCGAGCCGTCCCGGTCGATGGTGTAGATGTCGAACTTGTCGAGGCCCCAGACGTAGCCTTGCGACGGGTCGGGACGCGGTGGACAGGCGGCCCCGTGCTCGTGCGTGGACGCGAAAAACAGCTTGCGGTCGCCGTCGAAGAAATAGCCGCAAGTCGTTTTCCCGTCGCCATTCGAGATCCGCCGAACGGCGGAGCCGTCGATGCGCATCACGTACTGCTGGTCGCACGTCCGGCCGTCTCGCGTCGATTGAAACGTGAGCCACTGGCCGTCGCGGCTGAAATAAGCCTCGGCGTTTTCTCCGCCATTGGTGAGGCGACGGACGTTCGCGAGGCGGGATTCGCCGGACTCTGGCGGGACCGGCACGGCGACGCTCGCGCCGTCTGTGCCGGCCGGGGCAGCGGCCGCGCCGGATGGGGTTGGCGCCGAGTGGCACCCGGATGCAAAAGCCGCCACGACGAGGGTCGTGGCGGCCCGAAAAGCCTCTCTCGTCATGCCGGAAAGCTATCGCTGCGGCCTCGCAGCGACGAGGGCGAAGAGGTCTTTCTGCGACGTGCCTTTCTGAATGATCTCGATCGCTTTCCTCAACTGCGGGTCATCGTCGAGGGTCCGCCGGCGCACGGTCGAGTCGCCGAACGCCGCGCGAGCAATGCGTAATTCGATATCACGATCGACAAGCGACTCCGCTGCATCCCACTGCTTGCGGTCGACCTTCACGCCGGCTTTCTCGAGTCGATTCAGGAAATCGGTACGCCATTCCGGCTTGAGCGTGAAGTCCGGCGTCACCTTCGACTTGAGCTCGTAACCGAGGTCATACAGCGCGACATAATACTCTTGCGACTTCGGCGCCATCGCCTTGCGGAACTCCTGCTCGGCTGTCGTGAGCGTGTCTGCCTGTACGAGCAGATCGGGCGTTACGGCACCGCCGCCGTACACCACGCGGCCTGCGTCGGACTTGAACTGCGGACGCGCCTTGCGCGCAGAGTCGGTCTCGAGCGAGTCGGGGTGCACTTCGACGAACTGGCCCTCCGGGGTCAGCTTACGCTCTTTCTGGATGGACCGTCCGCTCGGCGTGTACCATTTCGCCGTTGTCATCTTGAGCGCCCATCCGCCGTCGAGATTGAACAGCGTCTGCACGAGCCCCTTGCCGAAAGACGTGTTGCCGACGATGACGGCTCGGTCATGGTCCTGCAACGCGCCAGCGACGATTTCGGAAGCGGACGCCGTGTACTGGTTCGTCAGAATAACGAGGGGAACGTCGGGAGCGACCGGCTTTTCACGCGCGAAGTACATCTGCGGTTCGGTGTTTCGCCCACGCACGCTCGCGATCTCCTGTCCCTGTTTCAGGAAGAGGTTGCTGATCGAGAGCGCCTGATCGAGGAAGCCACCGGGGTTGTTCCGCAGATCGAGGACAATCCCGCGCGCGCCACCGTTCTGGAGACGTCGAACGCTTTCGGTGAGCTCCGAGGTGGCGTTCTCGTTGAACTGATCGAGTGGGATGTAGCCGACCTTCCCGTCAAAGGTGATCTCGTAAGGCACCGCCGGCACCCGAATCACGGCGCGGGTGAACTCGATCTTGATCGGCGTCGTGACACCCGGACGCGCAAATCCGACCGTGACCTTCGTTCCTGGAGTGCCGGTGAGCGCGTCTGCCGTCTTCTTCGAGGTCCAGCCGCGCGTGGGGACCGTGTCGACGAGCACGATGACATCGCCTTCACGAATACCCGCGCGTTCAGCGGGAGTATTGTGAAAGACCTTTGCGACCGTGATACCCTTACCCTGCTGCTCTTCGATGGACATACCGAGGCCGCCGTAGCGTCCGCCGGTGTTGCTATTGAAGGAGCGGAGCTGCGTCGGAGACATCAGCTCGCTGTATGGATCCTGAAGCTGGCCGATCAGACCTCGCGCGGCCTTTTCGTAGAGCATCCCTGCATCGACGGTGTCTACGAAGCGTGAGGAAACGAGGTCCAGCACCTGACCGAAGAGCCGAGCGCCGTCGGCGGTTGCGCGCTCCTGAAAAACGAACCCACCCACGAGGAGCGGGGTGGCGATGAGGCTCGCGAGGAGCGCGGTGCGTTTTGGATTCATTGAATTGCTCAGCTCAACGGAGTGTAGACAGCTAAATACGCGGTGCGGGAGGAGGAGTTCCGCGCCCCTTCACTCGGACGGTACGCAAGCGGCGTGCGTCACTGACCATCGCCTCCGGTGCTTCCACCCGATCCTTCTTCACTTCCACCGGCCCACAACGCGCGCCACGACATCTCTCGCCCCTTGCGGAACCCCTTCTGCGTGAGCTTCACGCCATCCGGCGAGATGGTGACCATGTAGGCCTGGCCATCCATTTCGATCTCGCGCTTGATCGTCTTGTCGAGCTTCGTTGCCATGGAAACTCCGTTTCATAGTAGTGAACCGGGCGAAGCGACTCAGGTGCAGAGCGACTCGGGGTAATGTAGGGTGTGTCGCAGATCCTACACCAAACGCGATGCCAATACATAGTCTACGAACCATTCTCGCCGATGCTGCTTAAAGGCAATATCGCGGGCCAGGCCCTCCGCGAGGAGCATCTGATGCGCTGGCTGCAAAACGCGCTGCAGATGGGACGGATAACGTTGGGCGAGTGGCAACTGTTCGGCGAGCTGATCGAGAGCAATTCGCCACGTCACGGTCCCGTCCTCTCTCGCGACCTCCAATAGCCGGTACAGTCGACGGGCCACGGGTGATGAAAGGTTGAGATATCGCGGCGCGGACAGCGTTACGACGTGTCCGGCGGCAATATTCGAGCGGATGACGGTCGATATAATCACTCTCGCGTCTCCCGGCTCCGACGCGGAGAACGTCGGGAATAGCGCGAGCTGCTCGCGATCGCTGGATCGGCGACGTTCAATCGCGATCGAGCTCAGAATCGTGAAGCGGCCTTCGAGACGGGTGGCGCCTGCGGCATCGTAGTAGACGCCGCTCGACTCGAGCGTGGTGCGCTCGAGCCGACTGAGCGCGCCCCGGAGCTGCTCGTACGTGCGGCCATCGACGCGTCGACCTATCGAGCGAAGAAAAGCGTGGAGCGTGAACGTGAGCGCCCCATCTTCGGGGCAGTTCGCTTCGTGGTAGCGACGCAGGAGCTCGACATAGACATCCTGGTCGAACGTTCCCGGAACACGATCACCGGGCGTAGGCAAAACGCGCCAGCGTCCTCCCGATTCGGGAACGTACGTAACGGCCGTGTCATCGGCCGAATCGCTCAGGCGGAACAGCGGTAATGCCTCGAGCGATCGATCAAGCACAATCGTGCGCGTGGCGGTTCGCCGGTGCGCGGCGAGGCTCATGCGGCGTAGCGTACTGTGACACGTGCCGCGAAGCTAGGGTCGAGGCCTCACATTCTTTGTCTTTCCGCAGCAACCGGCGCGATGGCCCTACTTGTGAGAGGTCACGGCGTGTGGCGGCAATGCGATGCTCGTGTGTCGGATGGCTGTCGCGATACCAGGTTCGGGCGCGTCAGCCGAGCTGGATGACCTGGCCGGTAATGGACCGTGCGGCCTTTGAAAAACAGAGAAAGCGCACTGCGTCGGCGACTTCTTCGCGTTCGACGTACCGGGTCGACGAGCCCATGGTCTCCAGGTTCGCCGCGGTGCGAATCGCCGTCGGGGCGAGCGCGTTGGACCGTACGCCTGTGTCGCGCTCCTCCTGCGCCACGGCACGCATGAGTGTGATCACGCCCGCTTTTGAAACGGCGTATCCGGACATCTCGGCAATCCGGCCGCCGGGCAGCGCAGCGGCGGAGGCGAAAAAGACGACGGCGCCCTGCCGCTTTCGCAGCAGGGGAAGAAAGGCACGTGTCGTCAGGTACGCGGTCTTGAGCCCGATGTCGAGCTGTCGCGACCACGCGTCGGGATCGCTCTCGGCGACTTTCCCGGACATGGCAAACCCACCAGCGATGTTGACCAGAGCATCGACACCGCCGAAGTCATGGGCAACGCTCGATGTGACTGCGTCGAGCTGTGTGCGGTCGGTGAGGTCCGCGCGCGCCGCGGTGGCGCGCAAGCCCTCCTGGCGGAGCTCAGCGGCGCGCGATTCCGCTTCCGTCCCTGTTCTATCGATCAGCACGACGGATGCTCCGCGCTCCGCCAGGTGCCGAGCGACAAGCTCTCCCACCTGACCGGGGCGTGAGACCCCGGTGAGCACCGCGACTTTTCCGTCGAGCCTATCGCCGGGAGCCGGTGCGGTCATGAGGACACGGGGGCGAGACTGGTCGACTACGAGCTAGCGCGAGATGGAACAGGCTCTGCGTTTGCACACTAGCCTCTGGAAGGAAATCGTCAAATGGCCACGATGGTTCCATGGTACGGGTAATCAAGCGGCTCTCCGCCGTACTCGCTGTGTTGGCGGTCCTCGCCTTCGCACTCATCGGAGTGTTGACCGTCACGCGCGGTACTCCAGTGCGACGAGTTCTCGCCATCGGCGACGACAAGCTTCCGGGCGTTCGCGATTCCCTTTTCGTTCGCACGATCGAGCTGTTCGCGGGAATGCACATGGAGAAGGGGAACGCGGTCGAGGTGCTCGCGAACGGATCCATATACCCGCGGCTGTGGGCGGACATTCGCTCTGCACGGCAGACGGTGACGGTTCAGATGTACTTCTCGAAGCCGGGCGCGGTGGCGGACTCGATGGCGAAGTACCTCGCCGAGCGTGCGCGCGCGAAGGTGCGGGTGCTGCTGCTGCTCGACGCGTTCGGATCACAGGAGCTCGCCGGCGCGTGGACGGACAACCTCAAGCGGGCGGGCGTCGAGGTGGCGTGGCTACGGTCACTCCACTGGTACACCCTGCACAGGGCGGCGACGCGCTCCCACGTTCGCGTCGTCGTCGTGGACGGCCGCGTGGGGTACACGGGCGGGTTCGGACTCGCCGACTACTGGCTCGGAAACGGGCACGCGGAGAATGAATGGCGCGAATCGAACGCCCGCTTCGAAGGCCCATCGGTGGCCCAGCTTCAGGCGGCGTTCGCGTCGGGATGGGCGGAGGCAAGCGGTGAGCTCATCACGGGCGACCTTTTCTTCCCGCCGCAGTCGTTTGCCGAAGTGGGACCGGTGCAGGCGGCTTTGCTCCATTTCCTTCCGACGACGGGCAGCACGCCGGCGGAGCGGTTTGTCGCGCTCTCGATCAGCGGAGCCAGGCGCACGCTCTACATCTCCAACTCGTATTTCGTGCCTGACGACGACTTCCGCGACCTACTCGTTAGGGCGGCCAAACGGGGCGTCGACGTGCGGGTGTTGACGGCTGGCGACAAGAGCGACGTCAAAACGACGCTCTACGCCGGCCGGGCGCGATACCCCGAACTGATCAAGGGCGGCGTGCGGGTCTACGAGTATCAGCCGACCATGATGCACGCGAAGACGTTCGTGGTAGACGGCGTGTGGTCGACGGTCGGCTCACTCAACTTCGACAACCGGTCGCTCGTATTCAACAACGAGTCGAACATCGTGACGCTCGACGAAGGCGTCGGCGGGATGCTCGACTCGTTATTCATGGACGACCTCAAGTACTCGAAGGAGATCAAGCTCGACGAGTTCAACCGGCGGTCGTGGGTGGAGAAGGTGCTCGAGTGGGGGGCCAACTCCTTGCAGCGCGTGCTCTGAGAACAGACGGCGTTAGGCGGGGCTAGCCGCGGATGTCGGCGCGGCCGAGGGCCGCCCGGACCGCCTCGCGCATGGCGACCAACGCGTCCTCGCTCGACGCCGGCGAGTTTTCGCGAACGTGGATCTCGATCCCGTCCGCCACGACCATGCGTCGCCAGGTGAATGGTCCCTGGTCGTCCTGCGCAGCGGCCACGTCGGCTCGGGCGCCGAGCGCCGGCGCGAGGGATTGGGCGATCCGGCGCTCGAGCAGGTCGCCCGTCGTCTCACGCATCTCGCGCTTAATAGCGTCGAGGGTCTGCCCTTCGCGCTGGCGGATCTTGATCGCGAGCAGCTGAAGCAGGTGCCGGTAGTTATAGATTGCGGCGGTGCCGGTGCCTTCCGGCCGGTCGAGGAGACCGCTGGACACGTAGAAGCGAACCGCGCGGGCGCTCGGGGCCGCCCGGGCGGACGCGTTGGTGGGCCGCATGCCAGCGGCATCGACTAGTGCAGTAACGTGAGCGGCGAGCCCGCGAGCGTTCCAGGGTGCGTGGCGGGCGTGTGCGCGAAGAAGGGCGACAGGTGATTCAGCCATGATGCCAACATAATTACGTCAGCGTCGCGGTACGAGGGGCGTTTGGGAGACTCAGGATCACGGTCGTGCCACTTTCGGCAGAACTTTCGATCGTGATTTTTCCCTGGTGCTCCTCGACGATTCGCTGAGCCAGCGCGAGCCCCACACCGGTGCTTCCAGGCTTCGTCGACAAGAAGAGCTCGAAGACTCGTGGCAGCACGTCGGGTGGAATCGGGGCGCCGCCGTTCGTGAGCCGGCACCGCCATCCGCCGGTTGGAAGGAGTGCGGACTGCAGCGAGATGTCGGTGGCCTCAGGGGCGGCGTCGACGGCGTTCGACAGGATGCTCTTGAACGCCTGAGCCAACTGCTCGCCGTCTATTGTGATCGACGCCGGCGCGTTCGGTCTCGTCCTTCGGATGGCCAAGGCGCGGCTCTCGAGGCGACCGCGCTCCGCCTCCAGCACGTCGTCCCAAACAGCATCCGGATCGGCGGGGGACAGCTTGAGGACAATTGGCCGCCCCAGCTCGACCAACGTGCCGACCATTCGGTTCAGCCGCTCGACCTCGCGCAGAATGCGTCCGACGTTCTTCTCCATTACCGGGTCTTCGCGCGCCCGGAAGCGCAGGAGCTGTGCGGCAGATGAGATCCCAAAGATCGGGTTGCGGAACTCCTGCGCCACGCCAGCGGCGACCTCGCCGATCGCGCCACTCCGGTGACGGCGACCTGCCGACGCGACATGCCGCGCGCGGTCGATGGCTGCGGAGAGTTGTGTTGCGACCGAGGACAGGAAGCGACGGGCGTCGGCCATGCGTTCGGGCGAGTCGATGTCATCGGCGACGATCGAGACGACACCCAGTGGCCGAGGCTCGCCGGGCAACGCAGCCGTCAGCGCGACGGTCGAGTCGTCCCGGATCGCGACAACCCGGCCGCTCTCGAGAACCGACTTCCATGCGGGAGCGAAACGCTGCGCGAGCGAACGGCGGTCGCTCTCGGATCCGTAATCGAACACGATGCGCGGGAACGGATCGTCATCGTCGCTCATGGCGATGACGACGATGTCCGCACGCAGCAGCTGGCGGAGCTGCTGCGCGGCCTCGTGATATGCAGCGTCGGGATCGACGGTATGGGCGAGCGCGATACCGGCATCGGCGATGGCTTCCCGAGCGCGATCGAGAGAGGCGATATCGACGGTGGAGACGACGAACCCCGTAACGGCGTGGGCCTCATCATGCAACGGCGTCATGTGCGCCAACGAGACGCGGTCGTTGTGGGGCCCTCGCTCGAGCTCCCAGCGAACGACGGGCGCTCGGCCAGTTCGAAGCAACTGCATTCCGTGCTCGATCTGGTCACGAGACATGGTTCCGCGCATCGCGTCCCAGATGGGCGTACCGCGACTGCCATCGCCAACAATGATCGCAAGCGGTCCGCCGTCCTCGCTAAACCGCGGCGGTGCCTGGTGTATGCTCGTGAGATGGCCGTCGAGGTCCAGCGTGTAGATGCTGACGGGAAGCGCGTCGAGCAACGCGTGCTCGGAGAGGTCAGTGGACAGCATGGCCGGTAAGTACGATGTGACGGCGAAACGACGTTGAGGAAGACGAAACCGCGGGGCGCCGGCTGAGCCGGCAGCACCCCGCGGTCGTATCGATCGTAACGGCGCCTGATGGCGCCTGTGGAGCGCTGCCTCGGTTACTTCTTCTTGGCCTTTCCGCCGCGGCCACCAGCCTTGCGAGCCGAAGCCTTCTTACTCGCGGCGTTCTTGGCGCCCGACTTCCTTGCGCTTTTCGCCGCGCTCTTGCCTTTCGCCGCCTTTTTGGCTCCGCCCTTCGCGGTGGGGCGGGCGCCCTTTCCGCTCTTTGCGGCCGCCTTCTTCGCGCCGGCCTTTTTGGCGGGTGCGCTCTTCGTAGCAGTCTTGGCCGGAGCTTTCGATGCGGCCGGCTTCGCTGCGGGTGCGGCAGGGGCGGCGGCCGGCGCCGCTGGCGTGGCGGCGCCGCCGCTGCCAGCGCCGGCGCTTTCCGCGGGCGTCTTACGCGGACGGCCCGGTCGACCCGGACGGGGGAAGACCTCGGCCTCTTCCTCTTCCTCCTCCTCGCCAACGGTCTCGCCTTCGTCTTCTTCGTCGCCGTCGTCAGACTCGTCGGCGTCGTCCCAGAGGCTCTCATCGCGCTGGTTCAGGACCCAGCCGCCATCCTCATCATCGTCGTCGTCAAACGAGCTTCCGCCCCCGTAGCCCAGGTCGTCTGATTCGTCATCCCGATCGGAAAACTTGAACTCGCGATCCAATTCTTCACCGCGCGGCATGACCGCCTCCTGTGAGATAGCCGTCCGGTCTGAAGCAGGGGGAAACCGGGCGGGAAAGGTGCACGTCAAACATGCCCATCACGCTTCGTTGTGCGGGCGCGCGAAACGCACCCGTTTCACGTCACCGTAGTACAATCGGCGGGTCGCGGCGTCAAGCGACACGCGACACAACGAGGCGCACGATAGTCAGTCGCCGTATGCGGCGTCCGTGACAGCCGGATCGCGCGAAGGAGGTGCGGCGTGTGGTGATCGCCGACGGCTGAGGAGCCAGCCCGCGGCGTCATCGAGCAGCGTGTACATCACCGGCACAACAACCAGCGTGAGTAGTGTGGACGTGATCAAGCCGCCAATGACGGCGCGCGCCATGGGCGCCCGCTGCTCGGCGCCGGCGCCGATTGCGAGCGCGAGCGGGATCATGCCGAACACCATGGCGAAGGTCGTCATGATGATCGGCCGGATGCGCGTCCGGGCCGCTCGAAGAATCGCGGCTTCTCGCTCGCCGCCGTGCTCGCGCTCCTGGTTCGTGAAATCAACCAACAGGATGCCGTTCTTCGTGACGAGCCCCATGAGCATGATGATGCCGATCATCGACATCACGTTCATGTTGCCTTTGGTGATGAGCAGCGCGAGCGCGACACCGATGAAGCTCAAGGGTAGCGCGAGCATGATCGCGAGCGGCTGGAGGAACGAGCCGAAGAGCGACGCCAGAATCAGGTAGATGAAGATGACCGCCAGAATGAGCGCTTCGGCGACGTAGCCCTTGGTGTCGTTCAGATTCTGCACGTCGCCAGTG
>Ga0075428_100009157_pt1 | contig 10987 bp, 9 predicted proteins | sample RhiMetdeltSRZDD2_FD_75291 | JGI IMG/M metagenome (GOLD analysis project Ga0075428, IMG submission 75291) | Populus rhizosphere microbial communities from Tennessee, USA - Rhizosphere MetaG P. deltoides SRZDD2 | ecosystem: Host-associated > Plants > Roots > Rhizosphere > Soil | place: USA... | reverse complement strand
CCGAGTCCCGAGTCCCGGGTCCCGAGTCCCGAGTCCCGAGTCCCGAGTCCCGAGTCCCGAGTCCCGAGTCCCGAGTTCAGTCCGTGAGCGGAAACATCCGCGGAAGCTTGAAGAGCGCTTCGTTGAAGAAGAACTCGCTCAGCACGTGGAATCCACGCACCTGAGCGCCGTGCACGGCCGTCGCCATCAGGCGTGCGACAGCCTGCCGGGCGGCGGCCATCTGGGCGTCGGTGGTGACGAGCGCGATCCGTCCCTGAAGCAGCGTCAGCAGCGCATCGCGCACCTGATCCAGGTTGAACTCGTTCTCCTTCGCGATCGCGTCAGCGATTTCCCACAACGCCGCGATGCGCACGCGCGCCTCGAACGGCAGCACGACGATTCCTGAGGGTCCGAGCTCCGTCGCGTGCTGCTCGTCGGCAGCGGTCTCCACCGGGCACGTCGCTGGCGGCATGGTGGCACCCCGCACTGACGACACGGTGTAATGACGTCGATCGACGGCGCCGACGAGACGCAGCTCGAGCGGCAGGCGATCGAGCTTCGGCGACGCGCCCGGGTCGGGCCGCAGCGCGGCGATGTCGGCGTCGGTGATCGGCAGCGAGGCTGCCTTGGCCTTGCTCATCATCCACTTCAAGGTGATGTCGTTGAGCCCCCGGTTTCCATTTCCACCGCCGATGTCGGAGTGCACGCCGCGGAACCAGACTTCGCTGGCGCCAGCGAGCCGCGTCGGCAGAAACGAGATCCGTCGCTCGTCGAGCGACAGCGCATGAAAACAGAAGCGGAGACCGGAGCCCGGGAGCGACAAGTGATGGCCGATGTTGAGCAGCGTGTTGCCGAGACTGGCGAGGCCGAACGCAGCCACCACGTCCCACACGCCCAGAAAGCGGATGGTCGGCTTCGCCTCGACGACTTCCGTCGTACCCGGACGCTTGATGCCCTGCGTCGATACCAGATGACAGAAGTCGAGCGTCGTCGCCGCACCGCGGCTGAATCCGACGACGTCGATCGTGGTGTCCCCGTCGACCCAGGCGCGGCACAGGTGGTCGTAGGCTTCGAGCAGACGCGCCAGCTCGCCGAGCCCGAACGCGCCGCCCAGCGCCGCGCCGACGGCGTCGTATCGCGTGCCGACGCCGGCGACGTAGAAGTCATTGGTGCCTGAGTTCTTCTGGTAGGCGTCGAAGAACCGCGCGACGTTCGTATTCTTGTACTGCGGGTCCTCGCCCTTCTTGGCCTCGTTCCACGTGCCATCGAACGCATAGAGAGCCATGGCGCCTCAAATCGCGGTCACTCCTCAACCGGCCAGGTATCCCAGCGGCAACGGGGGATCATGGGCTAGTACCACGCCGCCCGTCAAAACGCCGCGCTCGCCCGACCCGCCTGCGCTTGCCGTTCTTGCGCACTCGCCGCATCATGATGACTCGGAGAATGGACGACGAACGGTTTCAAGGCCCGACTCCCGGCGACACGATCGAGCGGCTCGAAGAGCGGCTCAAGACTCTCCTGCCGGCGGAATATCAGGAGACCTACGAGAGCGTGCAGCCGGTCTCCATGGGATCGGCCGGGCTGAAGTATGCCGCCGACGGCGCCGTCGCCTGGGATCAGATCTGGGACAGCTTCTGCGATCTGGCGATGGCTGGTGGGCCTCCTCACAAAGGCACGTTCCTCGAGCCTGGGAACGAGGACGACATCAACGCCCAGTTCGGACGCTACGACGCGGTCGTGGAGGAGATCTGCCGCGGCATCAAGCTGGTGACCGGGCTGCGCGCCTATCCGTCCCCCACGCCTGGCTGGGTGAGCGTGACCTGTTCCGGCGACACGATGGCCGACTGGCTCCTGCGCGCCATCGTCATGGAGAACGTTGCCGCGCGCCGTGCGGGCGCCGTGCTCGAGCTGCCGGCGGCGCCGCACTTCCGGATCGAGAAGGAGATCAAGAACGTCGTCACGGTCATCGCCAAGACGTGCCACTACTGGCTGGGCCACATGCCGCTCTCGCAGCGGCGCGAGATCGGCGACGTGTTCATGCGGATGCTGGCAACGCTGCCGCTCGTGGAGCCGGAGAGCCCGCCGCCGAGCCCCGACCGCCTCCGCCAGCTCTCCTCGTCCATCGCCACACGGATCGAACGTGACATCGGCCTGCGCCGGTCGAACCATCGGTACGTCGAATGGCTGGGGCTCGAGTGCTCAGACGTGCGTTCAGCGGTGTGGATGATGCGTGCGCTGGTCGCCAGCAACGTGCTGTCGCGCCGCGAAGAGCGGACGCTGTTCGTGCCCGTCAACCTGTCGACCGACCCGGACGGTGCGCGTGTTGCCGCCGCCGTCGCACGCGTGCATGGCTTCGCGTCCGCGCGAGGGGTGCACGCGTAGACGCCGCGCGGATCACTGACGTTCTATCGGGGCTTCCCAGGGAGGTCGACGGCCGCCGCGGTGTTGCAGCGGCTCGATGAGCGTGCCGTCGCGCGCGTAGGTGCCGTCGCACGCGGCCCCTCGGGCGCCCTGCACCGACACGCCAAACCGCTCCGGCGCCTGCGACACTGCCGCGGCATAGATACGTGCAACCTCGGCGCACGTCGGGGCGTTGCCTGCGTCGCTCGAGACCTGGCAGACCACCATGGTGCCCTCGCCCGGGAACTCGTCGCGATCAAATTCCTTCTCCGCCTCAGGCGCGAACTCCTTGACGACCTCCATCATCCTCTCGAACGGGATGACCATCGCTCCCATGCATCCATGTTCGCGGAGCTGCTCGGTGCCCGGCGCCTTCGAGGCCTGCTGCATCAGCGTGATGCCTTTGCCGACGGTCGAGACGACCTTCTGCCCGGTCTCGCTTCTCAGAAACAACCAGATGCCGAGCCCGCCGGTGACCAGGCAGAAGCCCAGAAGTCCGAGCACCACGTAAATCACCATCAGATACGCGGGGCGCTTGCGACCGGCCGTCTGCGAAGGCATGTCACTCATGGTGTCGCGGATTGTCGCACAGCGGCCACTGGCGCCATACCTGCAGCCGCCGTTCCGTTCTGTCGCTCGCTATAGGATTACGCTCGGCCGGGACCCCCGGTTCCCGCCTGGCCTTTGGAGATCTCTAGCAGGTTGCTGAGAGGGCCAGCAACCCGAATGCACAATGCTCAATGCCGAATGCCGAATGCCCAATTCCCGAGAGATTCGAGCATTGAGCATTGAGCATTCTGCATCGGGACTAGGTAGTTGTTGAAACCTGAGCCTAACATCGGCGCATGAGTCGTCCCATCCCGTGGGGGCTGATCGCCTTGCTCCTGGTTACCGGCCTTCTCACCCAACGATTCATCCTCCCGCTTCCCCCAGATCGGGTCTGGGGGCTTGGAGTTTTCCACCGGTTGGGCCGCCGGATCGGACGGCGAATTCGAGACCGATACCATCGCTAGCTATCACGGCTTCAGACCCAATGCCTGCGTAACCAACTCAGTCGCCAACCGCTGAATCACTACCAGCGGCGCGTCCACGGCGTGATCCTCAGCTTGGCCTTCACCTGACTCCACACCTTGCTGCTGCGCGTGGCATCAAGAAACTCATGCCCCGACCACGTCAGGGACTTCGGTAGCCACACCATCCCCTGAAAGCTGGACATGTCGTTGGCCGGCACAAATCCCGCTTGATGCAGGAGCATGACGTGATACGAGATCTCCTCTGGCGAGTAGCCCTCTGCATCGATCCGCATGCTTCGCAGAGGCTGATCGTTTTTCTCGACCTCAAGAAGAATCAGCCCGATCAAGTCGTTGTCTCGCTTCACGGCTGTTCTCCGTCGAACGGTGCCGGTGCCTGTCCCATCAGCTTGACGAGATACGGCGGGTTGTCTACTGACTCGCGATACTCCAGCCGCTTGCCTTCAATCTGCTTGATTGCGCGCGACACGCGCTGTCCGTCGTCCATCTTGCGCGTGTTCACCGAAATTCGAACTCGTGCGAATAGTTCGGCAAATGCTTCCTGCTGACGCTGTGGAACGTGCCCATCACGCCGCGCTTGATCAGTGAGAACACGCCTTCGATCGTGTTCGAATGCACGTCTGGACCACGGCGAACGTACTCACCGCCTGAGTGTGCAACCGTTTCGTGGCCGCCAGAGAATGCACGTCCGGGCGAACGGTATCCTGAGTACTCGTCGGTGATGTGGCACTGTCCGTGTTGCCACCAGTCGTGGGTGGAACCAGACCGACGCACCGAACGCCTCTAGCTGGTTTTCAGAAACTGTCTGCACAATGCACCTGAGAGTCGGCTTTCAACAACTGCCTACTCCCGTTCTGCATTGGGCATTGACCGGCGGCGTTTTTCAAAGCCTGCTAGGGCGTGGTCCCGACATCCGCTGGCGGCTCGACAATGATGCCGCGCTCGATGTAAATCGGGCGCACCAGGGCGCGCAGCAGCGGCAGTTGCGAGGCAAACCACAAGCCACTGACGACGCACACGACACCGCCGAGGCGAATCGTCATCGGCGCCCCGACACGCTCGGCCGCCAGCCCTGACAGGAGGCTGCCAATCGGCACCGTACCGAAAAAGGCCATCGTGTAGAACGCCATGATGCGCCCGCGAAACCTTTCGTCGACGATGGTCTGGATGACCGTATTGGTCGACGCCAACTGGACGATGAAGCCAGCCCCGGCAATGGCCAGCAGCGGCGCGGCCACCCACACCGCGCGCGCGAAGGAGAAGAGCACCAGCGCGACGCCGAAGGTCAGCCCGCCGATGACCATCACCCTGCCGAGACCGACAACCGTGCTGCGGGAAGCGAGATAGAGACCGCCGAGCAGTGCGCCGACGCCGCTGGCTCCCATCAGCAGGCCCAGGGTATTGGGGCCGCCACCCAGTTCCCGCGCGGCGATCGCCGGCATCAGCACGCTATACGGCACACCGGCAATGCTCACGATCGCCAGAAGCAGAAGCGCGCTGCGGATCGGACGCGAACCGATGACATACCGCCATGCCGACACGAGCTCGCGAAGCATGGCCACCGGCAGGTGGTTCTCGACGTGGGGCGCCAACCGCATGAGGAGGATGGACACGATGACGGCGACGTAGGACAGCGCGTCGATCGCGAAACACCATCCTTCTCCCACGGCCGCGATGATCAGGCCGCCGACGGCCGGACCGACGATGCGACTTCCGTTGACCATCGACGAGTTGAGCGCAATCGCGTTCGGCACGTCGCGCCGATCGTCGACCATGTCGACCACGAGCGCCTGCCGCGCCGGCGTGTCGAACGCGTTGATCGCTCCCTGGAAGAGCTGCAGCACGAGGACGTGCGTGACGGCGATCACATCGCTCAGCGTCAGGACCGCGAGCACCGCCGATTGAATCAGCGACAGCACTTGCGTGATCAGCAGGATTCGCCGCTTGTCGCTGCGATCGACGAAGACGCCGGCAAACGGCGTCAGCAGGAGCGTCGGAATCTGGCCGCAGAAGCCGACGACGCCGAGGAGCAGCTCCGATCCGGTCAGCCGGTAGACCAGCCAGCTGGTGGCGACGCGCGTGATCCAGGTTCCGACGAGCGAGACGCTCTGGCCGCTGAAGAACAGACGGTAATTGCGATGGCGCAGCGCACGCGCGAGTCGGGGCGGCGATGGAGACACGTTTCATTGTGTATCGCGATCTCGCCCGGGCGAACTGGGCAGCGACGGCGGCCCTGCCATTCGATCCGCGGGAGGTTCACCGGTAAACTTCCTGTCGGTATGAAGGCCATCCCGGTTCTCCTCGTGGTCGTCTGTGCCGCGTGCTCGGAGAGAGACGTTCAGAAACCCGCCGCCGCGACCGTCCCGGCTCAGGAAGGCTCCGTGCGCAAAGCTGTATTCGGGAAGACGCCTGACGGCGAGCCCGTCGATGTGTATACGCTGACCAACGCCAACGGCGTCGAAGTCCGCGCCATCACCTTCGGCGGCATCATCACGTCGATCCGCATTCCCGATCGCACCGGCAAGCTCGACGACGTCGCGCTCGGCTTCAACGAGCTCGAGCCGTACCTGCGCAACCCGCCGTACTTCGGCGCCATCGTCGGGCGCTACGCCAACCGGATCGCGAAGGGACGTTTCGTCCTCGACGGACGAACGTATTCGCTCGCCGTGAACAATCGGCCCAATCACCTGCATGGCGGGATCAAAGGGTTCGACAAGGTCGTATGGAAGGCGGAGCCGTTCGAGCTTGCGAACGCCGTGGGCCTGGTCTTCACGCACGTCAGCCCGGATGGCGACGAGGGCTACCCCGGCACGCTCACCATGAAGGTCACCTACACCCTGAACAACGGCAACGAGCTCGCGTTCGAGTACGAGGCCACGAGCGACAAGGCCACGCCCGTGAACCTGACGCAGCACACCTACGTCAACCTGGCCGGCGAGGGGAACGGCGACATCCTCGGTCACGTGCTGACGATTCATGCGAGCCGCATGACTCCCGTTGGCCCGGACCTGATTCCGACGGGAGTCGCCCCTGTCACGGGCACGCCGTTCGACTTCCGCACGCCCACGTCGATCGGCGCTCGCATTCTTGCGGCCGATCCGCAGCTCGAGAACGGCAACGGCTACGATCACAACTTCGTGCTGGATCGAACCCGGGACTGGTTGCAGCCGGCCGCCCGGGTCGAGGAGCCGAACAGCGGACGCGTGCTCGAGATCTCCACCACGGAGCCGGGCATGCAGCTCTACACCGGCAATTTCCTGGACGGGAGCCTCACTGGAAAGTCCGGACGACCGTATGGCCGGCGCACCGGCGTCGCGCTCGAAACGCAGCACTATCCCGATTCGCCAAACCACCCCGAGTTTCCGAGCACGATCCTGAGGCCGGGCGACGCGTACCGATCGATGACCGTCTTCGCGTTCAAGGTGGACAGGTAACTGCCAGACGGGTTAGGTCCCGGCGGGCGGACCGGGTATACTCGACGCACGTTCTGCTTTCCTGAGCTCTGAGGCCGTTCCGGCCGCCAGCCCTCACCAAAGCTTGCCACGGGGGCTGCATGTCGAGCGATTCGATCGATCAACTTTCTGGTCCGACTCTGAGTACGCCCGATCACGGCGATGGCCGACCGGTTCGGCGTCCTGAGGGCATCGGCGCTTACCAGTTCGCGGTCGTGTCTGCGTTACGAGCCGGGCAGCTCATGCGCGGGTGCACGCCGCGAGTCGACGGCGGCACCCACCGGTCCACCGTCATCGCCCAGCTCGAAGTCGCCAGCGGCAAGATCAGTGGAATTGGCCGCGAAGCACAGCCGGGCAGCGTCGTGAGCGAATGACTCCTCACGGGCCGGGTGGTGCCGCGTGATGAACGACGGCAGCACGCCGGGAGAGGAGATCGCTGCACCGGCCAAGTGCCCGTTTTGCGAGTCAACTGACGTGGCGACCACGAGCAGGTTGGTCACCGAGGCGACATACTGGCGTTGTCAGAAGTGCGGAGAGATCTGGAACGCCGGCCGGCTGCAGACGGGTCGCTATCGAAACGATTGGCGGCGATGACGAGGCGCGCGCGCCCGCAGCCTCATGTGCTACGCTTTTTGCGTCACGTTGGATCCCGCCGCGGTTGCTCTGTCTGCGTCAGCTCGTTCCTGCACGCTCCCAGACTGTTCCACGCCTGCTTCCAACCTTTCTGAAAGGGACTGTGCATGAAGCTCTATGTCGGGAACCTCTCCTTCAACACGAGCGAGGACCAGATCAGACAGTTGTTCGCCCCGATCGGTGAAGTCGAGTCGGTCAACCTGATTCGCGACCGCGCGACCGGGCAGTCACGAGGCTTCGGCTTCGTCGAGTTGCCAGACGACCTGGGCCGCGCTGCCTGCAAAGCGCTCGATCAGCAGGAGTTTGAAGGTCGTCGTCTCACGGTCAACGAGGCGAAGCCGCAGGAGCGCCGGGGCGGCGGGTTCGGCGGTGGGGGTGGCGGCGGCCGGGGTGGTGGCTTCGGTCGGCCGAAGCGCGAAGCGCGCTGGTAACCCCCTCTTCGACGCGCCGACAGGCTGCGAACGTCAGACGGCCAGGAGCAATCCTGGCCGTATGCCTGTACAGGGCTTCTTCCCTCCTCCTCGATGCGAGCACCCCGACGTGATTGGGGCGCCGGACGCATATACTTCGTGCCAGGAGGGCCGTCTCCATGCGGACGTTTCTGTGCCTGGCCGCCGTGTCCGTGGTCACCCTCGCGGCGGAGTCGAATTCCCCGCTGCTTCTGCAAAAACCGACGTTGAGCAAGTCGCAGATCGTCTTCGTCTACGCGGGGGATCTGTGGGCCGTGCCGCGGGAAGGGGGCGACGCCCGCCGCCTGACGACCGGCGTTGGCGTGGAGACGAATCCCGTCTTCTCACCTGACGGCGCCACGCTCTCGTTCACCGCGGAGTACGACGGCAACGTCGACGTCTACACCGTGCCTGCCGCGGGCGGCGTGCCCAGGCGGCTGACGTGGCATCCGTCGGCAGATCAGGTGCTCGGGTGGTCGCCGGACGGCAAGAAGATTCTGTTTTCGTCGACGCGTGAGAGCTACGCCGGCCCGCCCGAGATGTTCACCACCGACGTGAACGGCGCGCACCCGGAGAAGCTGCCGCTGCCGTGGGGCTATGAGGCCTCGTATGCTCCGGACGCCTCGCGGCTCGCCTACGTGCCGATGAGACGCGCCTTTGCGGTGTGGAAGCGATACCGCGGCGGCGACACCACGCCGATCTGGCTGGCCACGCTCGCGGATTCGAAGGTCGAGAAGATACCGCGCAACAACTCGAACGACTTCAACCCGATGTGGATCGGCGAGAAGGTCTTCTTCCTGAGCGACCGCGACGGCCCGGTATCGCTGTTCTCCTATGACACCCGATCGAAACAGGTGAAGGAGGAAGCCAGGAACACCGGCCTGGACTACAAGTCGGCGGGCGCCGGTCCGGATGGGATCGTGATCGAGCAGTTTGGTGGCCTCATGCTGTTCGACGCGAAGACCGGCAGGACCAAGCAGATCGCGGTGAAGATCGCGGGCGATCTGCCCGAGGTTCGCGAGCGCATGGTGAACCTCGGCCAGCGCCTGGACGCGCCGGATCTCTCGCCGACGGCAGTGCGCGCCGTGTTCGAGGCGCGCGGCGAGATCGTCACGGTGCCGGCGGAGAAAGGCGACGCGCGGGTGATCACGAACACGCCGAACGTGATGGAACGGTCGCCGGCGTGGTCGCCGGACGGCAGGAACATCGCCTACTTCTCCGACGAGTCGGGGGAGTACGAGCTGCACCTCGCGCCCCAGATCGGATCGGGCACGGTGACCAAGATCCCGCTGCCGGGGCCCGGCTTCTATCGGGCCACTCGCTGGTCGCCCGACTCCTCGAAGATCTCGTTCGTCGATGCGCGCATGCGTATCTGGTACCTCGACGTGGCCACCAGGAAGTTTACGCAGGTGGACAAGGAGCGCTACTGGGCCGCCTTCAGCGACGACTGGGTGCCCGCGTGGTCGCCGGACTCGAAGTCGCTGGCCTATTCCAAGCGCCTCGGCAACTACATGGGCGCGATCCATGTCTACTCGCTGAGCGACGGGAAGATCACGCAGGTGACCGACGGGTTGAGCGACGCGAAGTATCCGGCGTGGGATGCGGACGGCAAGTACCTCTACTTCGCGGCGTCGACCGATTCGGGTCCCTCGCTGCAGCCCGACGTGGGCAGCGGCACGCGGACGGTGACGCGCAGCCTCTACCTGGTGGTGCTGAGCAAGGATCAGCCATCCCCATTCGCGCCAGAGAGCGACGAGGAAAAGGTCAAGGAAGAACAAGCTGCCGAAGCGCAGAAGCCGGAGTCAGCGAAGCCGGAATCTGAGAAAGCCGACGCATCGAAGCCGGAGCCTCCCAGGCCGGCACCGGCCAGGCCGGTAGAGGCACGGGTCGACTTCGAGAACATCGGCCAGCGCATTCTGGCCATGCCGATGCCGCCCCGCCGCTACGTGGGGCTGGAGGTGGGGCGCGCCGGCGCGCTGTACGCCATCGAGGCGCCGCTGCCCGCGCCAGAGCAGCCGGCTGGCATCGTCGTGCACCGCTACACGCTGAGCTCGCGACGGGCCGACGTTGCGGCAAACGGGGTGCAGGCGTTCAGGATCGCGCGCAGCGGCGACAAGATGCTGGTTCGTCAAGGCCAGAACTGGTTCATCCGGAACGTGCCTCCGCCTCCACCGGCCAGCGCGTCGGCAACGCCCGCGCCCCCGCCGGCTCCGCCGCCGACGGCCGGGCAGCTGAACGTCGCAAACCTGGAAGTTCGGATCAACCCGCTGGCCGAGTGGAAGCAGATGTACCGCGAGGCGTGGCACATCCAGCGCGACTTCTTCTACGACCCGAACTTCCACGGTCTCGACTTGAAGGCCGCCGAGAAGCGCTACGAGCCGTTCGTGGAGAACATCGGGTCGCGCTCCGATTTGAACTATCTGTTCGCCGAGATGATGGGCAACGTGGTGGTGTCGCACCTGGGCGTGGGTGGCGGCGAGCAGCCCGACGTGCGCCGCATCCAGAGCGGACTGCTGGGCGCCGACTACGCGATCGAGAACGGGCGCTACCGCTTCGCCCGCGTCTACAACGGCGAGAACTGGAATCCCGACGCGCGCGCTCCGCTGACACAGCCGGGCGTCAACGTGCGCGCCGGTGAATACCTGCTCGAAGTGGCGGGGCGGAATCTGACCGCCTCCGACAACGTGTATCGCCTGTTCGAGGGCACCGCCAACAAGCAGGTGCGGATCAAGGTCGGCCCCGATCCCTCCGGCGCCGGCGCACGCGAGGTCACCGTCGTTCCCGTCCCGACGGAAAACCGCCTGCGCAACCTGGCGTGGGTGGAAGACAACCGGCGGAAGGTGGACCAGATGACCGGCGGTCGTGTCGCCTATGTCTACCTGCCCGACACGGCAGGGGGCGGACAGACCAACTTCACCCGCTACTTCTTTGCGCAGGTGGGGAAAGAAGCGGTGATCGTGGACGAGCGCTTCAACGGCGGCGGCCAGCTGGCAACCGACCTGGTCGAGTTCATGACACGCAAGCTGATGTCGGCGGTCGCCAC
>Ga0075428_100009156_pt1 | contig 10987 bp, 10 predicted proteins | sample RhiMetdeltSRZDD2_FD_75291 | JGI IMG/M metagenome (GOLD analysis project Ga0075428, IMG submission 75291) | Populus rhizosphere microbial communities from Tennessee, USA - Rhizosphere MetaG P. deltoides SRZDD2 | ecosystem: Host-associated > Plants > Roots > Rhizosphere > Soil | place: USA... | reverse complement strand
CGACGGCGCGGTCCACCCCGGGCTCGACGGGCTGTCGATTCCCAAGGTGGAATCCGCCGCCCAGGTCCACGCCATCGTCCTGCAGATCGACCACCTGGAACGCACGCGCGGCCTGCTCCCCAAGCACCTGCGCCTGTCGCTCGCCCTCGAGACCCCGCGCGGGCTCCTGGCGGTCGACGAGATCGCGCGCGCCAGCGATCGCATCGCCACCATGAGCATCGGCGTCGAGGATTACTGCCTGGAGCTGGGCGTCGAGCCCTCCGCCGACGGCCTCGAGCTCCTCTACCCGGTCGCCCGGCTGGTGACGGTCTGCAAGGCCGTGGGGGTGCAGGCCACCGGTCTGGTCGGCAGCATCGCGGGCTTCCGTGATCTCGCGACCTTCGAGGGCGCCGCCCAGCGCGCGCGTCAGCTCGGCTGCGAGGGCGCCGGCTGCATCCATCCCGACCAGGTGACCGTGCTGAATCGCGTCTTCACGCCCGATCCTGCCAAGGTGGAGTACGCGCGGCGAGTGGTCGAGGCGTATGAGGACGGCGTGCGGCGCGGCACGGCCTCGGTGAACCTCGATGGCAAGATGGTCGACGTCCCTGTGTACAAGCGGGCCCAGGTCGTGCTGGCCCGGGCCCGCGTGGTGGCCGAAACCGAGCGCCGCAAAGCCGACGCTCTCGGGAGGAACGCATGAGCACGCAACGTCGCATCAACGTCGCATCCGGCCGCCAGCTCGAGCAGACCGCCCACTACTCGCGGGCGCTCCGCGTGGGCGACACGGTCTTGCAATCGGGCACCACCGCGATCGATCGGCAAGGCAACGTCCGGGGCGAGGGTGATGTCACCCGCCAGGTCGACGCCATCATGACGATCGCCAAGTGGAGCATGGGCAAGGCGGGCGGCAGCCTCGACGACGTCGTCCGCAGCCGCATCTACGTGACCGACATCGGCGTGGCCGACGCCGCGGCGCGTGCGGTCGCGCGCTACTTCCAGACCGCCCGCCCGGCCGCGACGCTGGTGCAGGTCAGCGGCCTGGCCCGCCCCACACAGCTCGTGGAGATCGAGCTGGATGCGGTCGACGGCGCGCGCAGCGGGGCACAGCGCGTGTCCTCGGGTGGTCCACTGGAGGCGGTCTATGCCTACTCGCGGGCCCTCCGCGTGGGCGACCGCATCTTCATCTCGGGCTCGACCGCGCTCCGGTCGGACGGGATCGAGGGGCCCGGCGACATGTATCGCCAGACGCGCGCGACGATGGAGACCATCCTGCGCGCGCTGGCCGAGGCCGGCGGCGCGGCCGGCGATCTCGTTTACACCAAGACGTACCTGACCGATCTCACCAAGAGCGCCGACTACACGCGCGCGTTCGTGGAGGCCCTGGGCGACGTCCGCCCCGTCTCGACCCTGCTCGGCGTGCCCGCGCTGGTGCGCCCAGAGCTACTGGTCGAGATCGAGGCCGAGGCGGTGCTGGGCGCCGCCCGGACGCGTCGCGATATCTACACCGAGCACATGCGTGAGAAGCCACGGGGCTATGCGCGGGCGGTGGCGGTCGGCGATCAGGTCTATGTCAGCGGCTGCACCTCGATGTCCTCCCGGGGCGAGCCGCAGGCCGCCGGCGACTGGGCCCGTCAGTACGACCTGGCGATCGACACGATCGCCGGCGCGCTCAAGCAGGCGGGCGCCTCGATGGACGACGTGGTGCGCCGGCGCACGTTCACTGTCGAGGGGGCCAAGCAGAACCGCGCGTACGGCGAAGGCCCGACGCCGTTCGCGAAGAGCCACCCGACCTCGCTCGGATGCCGCATCAGCGGTCTGGCGCAGCCCGAGTTGGTGGTGGAGGTCGAGGTCACCGCGGTGAAGGGTGCCGGCGGAGGCATCCAGTGGATCGGCCCGGACGCCGTGGACCCGCTCGACGCGAGCTGATCAGCCTCTGGTGCATGGCGACGGGTGAGAATACTCTTGCGCCAGCGGACCGACGGTACCGATGGAGGATCCCATGGACAGGACCGGAGCGTTCCTCTGGAGCGTGGCCCTCCTCGCTCTTACCGCCCTCGCCCTCGTCGCGGCTCCGAACCGGATCCCCGCGCAGCAGGCTCCTCAGGTCGCTATCGACAACGACGATATCGGCGGCGTCGTGCGCAGCCCGAGCGGCCCGGAAGCCGGCGTGTGGGTGATCGCCGAGACGACGGAGCTGCCGACGAAGTACGCCAAGATGGTCGTCACCGACGACCAGGGGCGCTACGTCATTCCCGATCTGCCGACCGCCAACTACAACGTCTGGGTGCGCGGGTACGGCCTGGTGGATTCGCCCAAGGTGCGTGCCAAGCCGGGCCAGCCGATCAATCTGACCGCCGTACTGGCGCCGGACGATCGATCGGCGGCGCACTACTACCCGGCGATCTACTGGTACACGATGATGAAGATTCCGCCGGCGAAGGATTTCGGCGGCACCACCGATATCCCGAAGAACGTCACGCTGGAAACCTGGCGGCAGCGGATGAACAACACCGACTGCATTGGCTGCCATCAGCTGGGGCAGGAATCGACGCGCACGATCCCGGCCGCGCTGGGCCCGTTCAATTCGGGGGCAGAAGCATGGGGCCGCCGCATAGCCTCGGGACAGACCGGCGAGACCATGATGAACCGGCTGGCCGTGCAGCTCGGCGGCGTGCCGTTCAAGTACTTCGGCGACTGGACCGACCGGGTCGCCAGAGGCGAGCTGCCCAAGAACAAGCCGCCCCGGCCGGCGGGTGTCGAGCGCAACGTCGTCGTCACCTCGTGGGAGTGGGGCACGGACAAGACGTATCTCCACGACCTGATCTCCTCGGATCGCCGCTATCCGACCGTCAATGCCTACGGACCGCTCTACGGCTCGTCCGAGTACTCGACCGACGACGTGCCGATCCTCGACCCGAAGACCCACACGACGTCGGTCTTCAAGATGCCGGTCGCGGATCGGGACGCACCCGAATCGCTCGGGCCACCGCTCCACGCGTCCGCCACCGTCAAGCCGATGCTCCCCTCGGCATACTGGGGCGACGAGAAGATCTGGAGCCAGCGGGCCAACAACCACAACGGCATGTTCGACAAGAAAGGCCGGGTGTGGTTCGCGGCGGCGGTGCGGGGCATCGACAATCCCGCCTTCTGCACCAAGGGCTCGGACCACCCTGCCGCCAAGGTGTTCCCGCTCGAGCGCTCGGGACGCCAGGTGTCGGTGCTCGATCCGAAGACGATGAAGTACAGCTTCGTCGATACGTGCTTCGGCACGCACCATCCGCAGTTCGGTTATGACGCGGACGACACGCTCTGGCTCTCGGGCAGCGGCCCGGTGGCCGGCTGGGTCAACACCAAGATGTGGGACGAAACCGGGGACGCGGTCAAGGCCCAGGGCTGGGCGCCGTGGGTGCTCGACACCAATGGCAACGGCAAGGTCGATGAATGGACCGAGCCGGGGCAACCGGCGCAGCCGGGCAAGGACATACGGATCGCGGGCTCGGGACCGTACGCCGTCATGCCGCATCCCACCGACGGGTCGGTCTGGTACACGTTCAACGTCTTCGTCGGCCAGCCCGGCTTCGTCCGATTCGATCCCAAGACCAAGCTCTCCGAGTTCTACGCCGTTCCCAAGGACTTCATCGGGGTGCGCGGCGGCGACATCGATAAGAACGGCGTGGTGTGGGGATCGGGCTCGAACGGTGCCCTGATCAGCTTCGACCGGAGCAAGTGCAAGGGACCACTCAACGGATCCATGGCGACCGGCAACCACTGCCCCGAAGGGTTCGCTCAGCACCGGTATCCGGGGCCGGGGTTCGAGGGTTTCGAGAGCAGCAGCGCCGAGGCGAGCTATTACACGTGGGTCGATCACCACAACACGGTCGGTCTTGGCGACAACGTTCCGATCTCCACCGCCAACCTGCAGGACGGCTTCGTCGCGCTCAAGGACGGACGGATGATCCTCCTGCGCGTGCCATACCCGATGGGCTTCTACGCCAAGGGGCTGGATGGGCGCATCGACGACGTGAATGCCGGCTGGAAGGGCCGCGGACTGTGGAGCACGAGCGGCGACCGCACGCCATGGCTGATGGAGGGCGGCAAGGGATCACGGCCGCGCGCCGTACAAATCCAGGTGCGGCCCGACCCCCTGGCGAAGTGACCGACGCGTAGTCGCGACGCCGGACGGTCTACTGCGGGGGCTTCAGCAGCTTCTGCAGCGGCGGGCTTCCCTGAGCGACTGAGAGATCTGACGGGTCTGAATGAGTGTCGGCGCGTGCGCGTCGGGCCCGGCGTCGTGTGGCCGCGCTGGTGACGGAGCGTGAAGGTATCGAGGCTCGGCGTGCTATGTTCGGCCTGGGACGTCTGCTCGCACGGCTGGCGCTGGGTCAAGCACTACGAGCTCACGGAGGCGCAGGAGCGCGAGCATCCGGATGGCCGTGGAGTCGATGAAGAAGACCGTCGGCGAGCGGCCGTTCGGCTGGTACCGCCGCTACGGGCCCAGCGTGAACACGCGCCGGCTGGTCGTCGAGGAGGGTGGCTTCCTCTACGACTCCGACGCCTACAACGATGAACTGCCCTACTGGGTGCGAGTGAACGACCGCTCGCACCTCGTCGTGCCCTACAACCTCACGGCCAACGACTCCAAGTTCGGCGGCGGCGGCTTCTTCACCGCCGACGACTACTTCACCTTCGTGAAGGATCGCTTCGACGTCCTCTACAAGGAGGGCAAGACCCAGCGCAAGATGATGTCGCTCGGCCTGCACCTGCGGCTGATCGGTCACCGCTCGCGCGCCGCCGGCCTGGAGCGCGCGCTGGACTACATCGGCAGCCACAAGGACGTCTGGTTCACCCGGCGCATCGACAGCGCTCGGCACTGGTTGAACACGCACCCGGCGCCCGCGCGCTAGCGGCGGGACTGGACGCGCGCACTAGGATAGGTCATGGCCACCATCGATCAGGCGGCGCTGCGGAGGCGGATGGGACGCGTCGGGGTCTGGGGCGCGCTGGCGCAGCGCTCCTCGGCCGAGGAGCGGCCGGCGGCGGCGGAGATCGAGCGCTTCGGCTATGGCGCCCTCTGGTTCGGCGAGGGCCCCTCCAACAAGGAGGCCTTCGCGCACGCCGCCGTGCTGCTGGCCGCGACCGAGCAGATCGTCGTGGCCACCGGGATCGCGAACATCTACGCGCGCGATCCGACCGCCATGCACAACGCGGGGATGACACTGGCCGAGGCCTATCCCGGCCGCTTCGTGCTCGGCATGGGCGTCAGCCACCCGCCGCTCGTGCAGGCGCGGGGTCACGACTACGGGCACCCGGTGGCGGCCATGCGCGCCTACCTCGACGCCATGGAGCGCGTGAAGTACACGCCCCCGCCGCCGCCCGAGCCGCTGCCGATCGTGCTCGCCGCACTTCGCCGCCGGATGCTGGAGCTGACGCGCGATCGCACCGCCGGCGCCCATCCCTACCTCGTCACTCCCGAGCACACGGCCCGGGCGCGGGCGGTGCTGGGCACCGGCCCGCTCCTCGCTCCCGAGCAGGCGGTGGTCGTCGACACCGATGCCGCCAGCGCCCGGGCTACCGGGCGGCGCCATCTCGCCCTCTACCTGACGCTGCCGAACTACGTGAACAACTTCCGTGAGATGGGATTCGGCGACGCCGACTTCGCGGGCGGTGGTAGTGACCGGCTGGTCGATGCCCTCGTGGCGTGGGGAGAGGTGGACGCCGTGGCCGACCGGGTGCGCCAGCATCACGCCGCCGGCGCCGACCACGTGGCGATCCAGGCCATCGCGACCGAGCCGGGCCGCGCGCTCGACGATCTGCGCGTGCTGGCGCCGGCCCTGCTCCGCTAGCCCGACTTCCGTTCTCGCAGCACGAGCTGACCGCGCCCGGGGCGGCTCAGCAGCTGCCCGTCCCGCGTGATCACCTCGCCGCGCGAGAGCGTCAGCCGTGGCACACCACGCACCTCGAAGCCGTGGAACGGATCGTAGCCGGCTCGCGAGTGCAGCGCCCGCTCGTCGATGGTCTGCGTGGCCGTGGGATCGAGCACCAGCAGATCGGCGTCGCTACCGACCGCGATCGTGCCTTTGCGTGGATAGAGCCCGAAGAGCTTCGCCGGCGTGGTGGCGAAGGCCGAGACGAAGCCCTGCAGAGAGAGCCGGCCCTTCGCGACGCCCTCGGAGTAAACGACGCGCATCTCGGTCTCCAGCCCCGGCACGCCGTAGGGAATCTTGCGAAAGTCCGTCGCGCCTTCCGCTTTCTGCTTCACGGTCCACGAGGTGTTGTCGCTGCCGATCGTCTGGATGTCGCCCGCGCGCAGCGCGTCCCACAGCGCGGTGAGATCGATGTCCGTCCGTAGCGGCGGCGCGCCGCAGACCTTGGCCGCCTCCACCCCGCCCTTGGCGTACGCCTCGTCGGTGAGCCCGAGATGGGTCCGCATGAGACAAGGCTGACAACGCATCGAGGTGTCTGCGCCATGCGCGGCAATTCTTTATCTGCTCCCAGAGCGGACGAGCCGCACGCGGTGACGGCGCCGTGAAGCGAGCGTATCGTAAGAAGGCCGATCCGCTCTCCGGCATACGGCGATTCCTGGAACCCGGGCCGATTGTGCTCGTCAGTTCTTCGTGGAACGGAGCGTCCAACATCATGACCATGGGATGGCACATGATGCTCGGCTTTTCGCCCGCGTTGTTTGGCTGCTATATCTGGGACGACAACCACAGCTACGAGATGCTGCGTCGCAGCCGGCAGTGCGTCATCAATCTCCCCACGGTCGATCTCATCGATACGGTCGTGAGCATCGGCAACTGTCACGGCAACCAGGTCGACAAGTTCGCGAAGTTCGGGCTCACCGCGCGCCCTGCGACGAAAGTGAAAGCACCCCTGATCGCGGAATGCTACGCCAACTTCGAGTGCCGGCTGCACGACGGCCGAATGATCCGCCGGTACGGCCTGTTCATATGGGAGGTAGTCAAGGCCCACGTGGCCGCATCTCCGAAGCGTCCACAGACGATCCACTATCGCGGCGACGGCGAGTTCATGCTCTCCGGCGCGTGGCTCAGCCGGCGCGGGCACTTCAAGTCGGACAACCTCTGACCTGTTCGCCATCTTGGCGGTTTTTCGGTACATTCAGTACAACTGAGACCGGAGGGAGGACAGCATGCAACCACAGGATGTCGCTCGCGTGCTTAGCGATCCGCTGGCACAAGAGCTCATGCAATCCAGTATTCCGGCGCGGTTGGCATACCTCGGACCCGACGGATTTCCGCGCGCGATCCCGATTGGTTTCCACTGGAACGGTATTCAGTTTGTGCTCTGTACGGTTCCGCACGCGCCCAAGGTTTCGGCACTGAACACCAATCCGAAGGTGGCACTCACCGTTGATACGAACGCTTTTCCGCCGCATGTTTTGCTCGTGCGAGGTACTGCCGCCATCGATATCGTGGATGGTGTACCGCCCGAATACCTCGCTGCATCTAGAAAGGGTATCGGACCCGACCAGTGGGATGCTTTTGAGGCGCAGGTGCGCGCGATGTACAAGCAGATGGCTCGTATTAAGATCACGCCGCTTTGGGCCAAGTTGTTGGACTTTGAGACGCGATTTCCAACTCCAATCGAGAAGTTGATCCGCCAGGCGAGCTAAGGAACTGGACTCGCAAGCGGGTTCCAGCCTCGCAAGGAGCGAAGAGTCTGATGGGCGGACCTGTCGAGTCCCGAGCGCAGCTTCTGGCCCTCGTTCGGGGCTATCGGATCTCGCAAGCGATCTACGTCGTGACCCAGCTCGGCATTCCCGACCTGCTGGCCGACGGACCTCGCGAGATCGATGAGCTGGCACGCGCGACCAAGTCTCATGCGGCAAGCCTCCGCCGCGTCCTGTTATTCCTGGCAGGGGTCGGAGTGCTCGACATGGTCGGGCCACAGCGCTTCGCTCTGACGCCGATGAGTGCTCTGTTGCGTACGGGGGTCCCGGGCTCGGTCCGGCCGTCGGTCTTGTTCTCGCTCGCCGAATCGCACTGGCGACCGTGGGGCCACATGCTGCACACGGTGCGGACTGGAGAGACCGCGTTTGACCACGCCCACGGAACGGGTCTCTTCGAATACCTCGCGAGTCACCCTGAGGTAGGGGCCGCCTTCAATGCGGGCATGCTCGGCAACTCGCCCGACCACGCGCGCCTCGTCGCGGCGACGTATGACTTCTCCAAGATGAACGTGGTGGTCGACGTCGGAGGCGGACGCGGCCGGCTTCTCGCGACGATCCTCGAACGGTACCCCCGACTGCGCGGCATCCTCTTCGACCAGCCGCACGTCATCGAGGACGCCCGGCAGATCCTCGAGGAGGTCGGTGTCGTCGACCGCTGCGAGCTCGTCGGAGGGAGCTTCTTCGACGCGGTGCCCGCCGGCGGTGACGCCTACGTCCTGCGTAACATCATCCACGACTGGGACGACGATCAGGCGGTCGCCATCCTGACGAGTTGCCGTCGGTCGATGACGGATGGTGCGCGTCTCGTCCTCGTGGAGCGATACCTTGCGACCGATCCCCACGAGGCGCTGCTGGTTCTGCACGCCGATCTCGAGATGCTCGTCAACGTCGGCGGACGCGAGCGGACGACGGACGAGTACGCGGCACTCCTGGCGCGCAGCGGTCTGCGACTCACCAAGACGATGGCGCTGGGGACCACACCCGCGGCGTTGGGGCATCAGCTCATCGAGGCGCAGCTGGCCTAGCATTGGCACTTCGAGGACGCCGCCATGGCGACCACGCGCCGGCCACATGGATCATCGAAGGGGCGAATAGCCGGCCCGCCGCCTCAACCAGTGCGGGATCCGCCTCAGGCAGCCGGCCTGCCGAGAGCGTAGGAGGGATAAAGGGCCGGGTTGACGGAACCGGCCATTGTCGGCACTCGTCGCTCCCCTCCCTGCGTCAGCGGGGAGCTCTCGCGGCCCGCCCCCTCCCCCCAGGTACAGATCATCCACGACCAGCACGATCGCCATCGCTCGGGACCTCGCGGCGCCCATGAGTGTAAGCGAATCGCTGCCGGTGCACCAAGACGGCGGGCCAGCTGTCAGTTCCACGACAGGGCCTTGCGCACCACGGCTTCTACCAGAGCACAAGGCCGGTCGAGGCGGGTACCCGCCGCAAGACGCCAGACCTCCGCGACCGCGCGGCGGCCGAATGCCGCCTGGGCGCCGAGCACCCACCGCGCACATGTCTCCATATCTGGCTTGCGGAGCGTCCGCGGTTCATGGAGTAATGCGGTGCGGAGGGCGGGGTGCCGAAATCGATTCTTGAGATCATGGCACTGGTGAAGACAAAGATAGCCACCGGCGTCCTTCCGCCTATTCGCGCCGGCAACCGCTTCGTAGGCCCCGGCCGCAGTGGGCGCTGCGACTGCTGTGAGCAGACGATCGCCGAGTACGAATCCCAAAGGACCGTCGATTTAGCCGGAACCGTCACGCTCCATTTGCATCTTCGCTGCTTCGGCGTCTGGCAAGCCGAGGTCGAGAAGTTCGGCATGATCATCGACGTCACAGAGAGCCGCGCGTCCTATCGTCCCATCGGCACCGTGTCGTTAGCCACAGCCGTTGACATGGTTTCCGAAGCCATTGTGTATGCTCGGGGAAATGCCTCCCGGCTCATGGTCAACGTATCCGCGCTGCGCGGATTCGCCCCGCCCACTATCGATGAACGATACGGCCTCGCCGAGAGATGGGCGGCGGCGGCAAACGGAAGACTTCGACTGGCGGTCGTCGCCCCGGCGAAGATGATCCATCCACAGAAGGTCGGGATAACTTTCGCCGCCACGCGCGGCCTCGTGAGCGGCGTCTTCGTGTCCGAGGCCGAGGCCATAGCATGGCTCGACTCATAGGCCGCCGAGGGCCTTGGCGGTTTTTGAGGTTGATGACCAGCTCGAATTTGGTCAGCTGCTCGACGGGGAGGTCGGCGGGATTTGCGCCTTTGAAGAGTCTGTCCGCGAAGCGCGCTGCGCGGCGGTACTGGTCGGGGTAGTTCACTCCGTAGACGATCAAGCCCCCGACGAACTCCATGGATGCATAGATCGCCGCCAGCCGATGCTCGGTCGGCGGGGGCAGCGGCCGGAACTCCAGTGCCCCCTCCGGGCCTTCGAAGAAGACGCCGTCGAACAGCAGCGTGTGGAAATGCGGGTTCAGATTCAATCCGCTCCCGAAGCGCTGGATCACGGTCACGCATCCCGTCCGTCGCGGATCACGTGTCCACGCGCGCGGTGCCGCTGGAAGCCCAGCAACACCCGCACGGACACGCCGAGCACCGCGCGCGCCAGCGCGTGATCCCACGCCACGAGATAGCGAAGAGGGTACGGCAAGCTCAGCACCCACTGGCGCACCGGCACCGCGGCAGCACCTCGTCGACGAGGCGGGCGGCGCACTCGGTCATGCGCCGGCCACAGCTCGGGCAGAAGCCTCGGCCCTTGCAGGAGAAGGGGACGAGCGGCTCGAACGTGCAGTCGGTGCACCGCAGGCGCTCGGCGTCGCGCGGCTGGTAGTCCACGGCGCTGAGGGGCATAGCGGCGACATAGACTCGGCAGGAGGACGCCGACAATGCCCAAAGAGGGATACGCCACAGCCATCGGGGGCGGCCGGACCAGAACCGCAAGGGCTTGGCGCCCGTGCTCGGTCAATCGGAGCGGTCCGAGCGCGATACCGATCCGGCCGCAAATCACTCCGTCCGGTATTTCCGCGTGTTGCTCGCAGTGATCGCGCAGAATCCTCCTCGCCTCCGCGCTCGGGTGCCGCATCAGCGGCCTGGCGCAGCCCGATCTCGTCGTCGAGATCGAAGCCACGGCCGTGAAAGGTGCCGGAAGCGGCATCCAGTGGATCGGGCCCGACGCCGTGGACCCGCTCGACGCCGGCTGAACGACCGCCGTCCGTTCACACCAGCCCAGCCAGCCCCAGGGCGCCGGCGATCGCGAAGAGCCAGAGTGGGTTCAGGCGCGTGAAGATCACCAGCACGGTGGTCGCCACGGTGATCGCATAGCCGAGC
>Ga0075428_100009154_pt1 | contig 10988 bp, 10 predicted proteins | sample RhiMetdeltSRZDD2_FD_75291 | JGI IMG/M metagenome (GOLD analysis project Ga0075428, IMG submission 75291) | Populus rhizosphere microbial communities from Tennessee, USA - Rhizosphere MetaG P. deltoides SRZDD2 | ecosystem: Host-associated > Plants > Roots > Rhizosphere > Soil | place: USA... | reverse complement strand
GCCGCCACCGCCTCGCCGAGGCGCTCGCCCATGCGGCCGAACTCGGGCCGGTTGGAGGCGCGCACCTCATCGACGACGCCTTTGAGCTCGCCGAGGTAGGCCTCGACAACCTTGCCCCCTTCCAGGGGCAGCTTGCGGGTGGCGAGGTCGATGGCCTGGATGCCGTTGGTGCCCTCATAGATCGGTAGGATGCGCGCATCGCGATAGTGCTGGGCGGCGCCGGTCTCCTCGATGAAGCCCATGCCGCCGTGGATCTGCACGCCGATCGAGGCCACCTCGCAGCCGATGTCGGTGGCGAAGGCTTTGGCGATGGGTGTGAGCAGGGCGACGCGATGCGCAGCTGCCGCACGTTCGGCCACATCCTTGGCGCGGCGCGACACATCGGTCTCTTTCGCCGTCACCAGGCAGATGGCCCGCGCGGCCTGGGTGAGCGCCTTCATGATCATCAGGCTGCGGCGGATATCGGCGTGCTCGATGATCGGGCTCATGCCGGCGCTGTTGGCCGACAGGCTGCGGCCCTGGCGGCGCTCCTTGGCGTAGGCGAGCGCCTGCTGCGTCGCCCGTTCGGCCACCGCCACACCTTGCATGCCGACCGCCAGGCGCGCGGCGTTCATCATGATGAACATGACGTTGAGGCCGCGGTTCTCCTCGCCGACCAGGTAGCCGACGGCGCCGTCTTGCTCGCCGTATTTCATCACGGCGGTGGGGCTCGCATGGATGCCAAGCTTGTGCTCGAGGCTGGCGCAGGTGACGTCGTTGCGCGCGCCGATGCTGCCGTCCTTGTTGACGAGATGCTTGGGGACGAGGAACAGCGAGATACCGCGCGTGCCAGGCGGCGCGTCGGGCAGGCGGGCGAGGACGAGATGGATGATGTTGTCGGTCAGCTCGTGATCGCCGTAGGTGATGAAGATCTTGGTGCCGAAGATGCGGTAGGTGCCGTCGGCCTGCCGCTCGGCGCGGGTGACAAGCGCGCCTAGGTCGGAGCCGGCATGCGGCTCGGTGAGATTCATGGTGCCGGTCCATTCGCCCGACACCATCTTCGGCAGGTAGGTCTTCTTGAGTTGCTCGCTGCCCTGCAGTTCGATGGCGTCGATGGCGCCGAATGTGAGAAGGGGGCACAGGCCGAACGCCAGGTTGGCCGAATTCCAGATCTCGCCGGCGGCCGTCGACAGGAGATTGGGTAGGTTCTGGCCGCCCCACTCCTCCGGCGCCTGCAGACCGCCCCAGCCGCCGTCCGCGAACTGCTTGTAGGCTTCCTTCCAGCCGGGCGGGGTGACGACCTTGCCGTCGACGAGCTTCGATCCGGTGCGGTCACCGACCACGCTGAGCGGATCGAGCACCTCGGCGCCGAACTTGCCGGCTTCCTCGATGACGGCGCGGATGGTGTCCTCGTCCACGCCCAAAATGCCGCTCTCGATCAGGCCATCGAGCCCGGCGGCCGTCTTCAGCGCGTGCATGATGTCGTCGACTGGAGCCTGATAGGCCATGGCGTTTCTGCTCCCTCGCATTGACGTTTACGGCAGCTTAGGCCGAAAGCGTGAGGCGCGGAAGGGCAAGCTTGGGACGCAATGGGGCGCGGCCATGGCCGCGCCGACCCTGCATCAGGCGCGTTTGCGGACCGAGGCGGGCTGCTGGGCTGAGGCTGCGGCCAGCGACTGCGCCAGGGCGACGGTGCGGTCGGCAACGATGTCGCGCTGACGATCCATGGTGACGACATGGTAGCTGTCGTCGAGCACCACCGTATCGACGCGACCGCCCAGATGCCGCTGCAGCCAGAACGAGTTGGCAAGGTCGGCGCGGTCGTCCTCGCGCGGGTGCACGAGTAGAACCGGCTGGGTGACCTCGTGCGCATGCCGGCGCAGGGCGCTGACCAGGCGGCGCAGTTCCAGCATGGAGCCGCCCGGCACCTTGAACATGCCGGCTTTGGCACTGTCGCCGCTCTCGATGGCGGCGCTGACCAGCGCCCGCACGCGTGGGTCCTTGATGCCGTAGGGCTCGCGTTCGGCGAAGTCGAAGCGGTTGGCCGACCATTTGTCCTGCACGAGAGCGAACAGCCGTGCGTACCACGGCACACCCCAGCCATCGAGGCGCAGCGTTGGCGCGTACAGCGCACAACCCTGCACGTCGGCCTTGCGCCGGGCCGCCAGCATCAGCGCGAGCACGGCACCCATCGACAGCCCGCCGACCAGGACCGTGTTGCAACGGCGGCGCACATCGTCGAGCGCGATCTCGGCGCTGACGTACCAGTCATGCCAGCTGGAAGCCTTGAGCTCCTCGAAGGAGCCGTTGTGGGCGGCGAGCTGCGGGCACGACACCGTGATCCCGGCGCGCGCCAGCGCCAGGGCGACCGTGCGCATCTCGACCGGCGTGCCGCCAAGGCCGTGTAGCAGCAGGGCACCGGTGGGACCGCGATCGAAGCAATAGCTTCGATCCCCTGTGCTCATTTGCTGGTTGGTCATCGCCTCGTGCCCCTCGATCTCGCCCTGGTGGTCAGACGTGTAGATCCGCTGCCGCATATGAGGCGCAGGCGCTGGCAGGCGAGGGTTGGCCGGACAGCCACGCCGCGAAGTGCGCGTTGGCATCGGCGAAGCCGCGCATGGCGATGTGCGGCAGCGCTTGCTCCTGGCAGCGCCCCAGCAGCGAGCCCTTGGCGATGACGAGCTGGCAGCGCTGGGCGATGCAGAAGTCCGACCTGCCGTCGCCGACCATGACGTCGAGCGCCGTGCCGGCCTGGCGATGCGCGCATTTGCAGTTGCCGAGGCGGAAGCTGCAGGCGCTGCTACGGTAGGGAAAGGCCGCAGCCCAGCGATCCTCGCCCCGCCACACGAGCTGATTGGCCTTGCAGGGCAGGGTCAGCCCGGCCGCGGCGAGGACCGTGTGCAGCACCAGATCTAGCCCGTCCGACACGACGGTAACGCCGATGCCGTGCGCGCGGCACAGGTCGACAAAGTCCGAAAAGCAGGGATCGATCGACATGGTGCGCAAGAAATCGTGGATCTCGTTCGGGCTGGCGCGCAGCAGCGCTACCTTCTGCGCAGTCGCGTCCCAAGCGGTCATACGTCCGGCGAGCCAAGCCTCATCGATGGCCCGCCACGACGGGTCGGCGAAGTGCTCGAACAGCTGGTCGGTCGGCTCGTCCGGCGCGATGGTGCCGTCGAAGTCGACATAGACGTTGATGGCGCGCGAAAGCACCGGTCCGATCTGCAGCTGCATGGCACCACTCCAAACCTAGGCAAGTCCGGGAGGGAGTTTTTAACGGCGCCACGGGTGCTGCGCTGTTACCGGTGTTACATAGGCCCTGACAATCCGCCAGAATGAGGCGGGCACGCCAGGGCGCGCATCTGCCGCAGGGGGGCGGATGGCTTGAGAATCCGGTCGCTTGCAGGCAGCTGAGGCGATCGACCGCGGTTCTAGTCCTCGCCGCCGCCGCGGCTGCGCAAGGTCTCCGCGTCGTAGTTCTCGCCGATCGACATGGCGCAGATGCGCGACAGATGGGTGTAGGGCAGGCTGGTCTCCTTGGCCCAGGCGTTGAGCTGGTCCTGGATCTTGCGCTGGTCCTTCTTGGAGGTGGCGCCCGCGATGTCGAGCCCTGCATCACGCAGACAGGAGATCATGTCATTGGACGTGATATAGATGTCCTTGCCGATGAAGCGCAGAAAATATTGCCCGGTCATGCCGCCGAGGCGCGCACCGCGCTTGGCCAGGACCTCGAGCAGGCCGACCTGATCGTCGGCGGGCCACGCCGCCAGGAACTTGCCGAAGCTGCCGTGCTGCTTGGCGATGTCGAGCACGAAGGCAGCGTTGTCGCGCACGGCCTTGATCTTCTGCGGGTTGCGCACGATGCGCTGGTCGCCGGCGAGCTTCTCCCAGAATTCGTCGGGCTGGAAGGTGAGCTGCTTGGCATCGAACTCGAGGAAGGCTGCTTCAAAGCCCGGCCATTTCTTCTCGATGACGCTCCACACGAATCCGGCCGAGAAGATGCGCTGGGCCATCTGCGCCAGCACGCGGTCGTCGCGCACGCGCGCCAGACCCTTGTGGGCCGGCACCTGGGGCAGCAGCGAGGCAAGTGCCGCCTCCCCGCCCTTGCGCTTGGCCGCCCGTGCGCGAATGGTCTTGAAGGCGATCATTAGGGTTTGCCCAGTTGAACAGAGGCGGATGTGATTTGCGCCGGAAGCAGCTATATGGTCCCGGCAAGAATGTGCACGACATGGCACCATGAAGGTCACAAAGGCAACACCTGAGGCAATTGCCGAGGCGGCGGCCGCATTGCGGCGCGGCGAACTGGTCGCGTTTGCGACCGAGACGGTCTACGGCCTCGGTGCCGACGCCACCAAGGCGCGGGCGGTGGCGGCTATTTTCGCGGCCAAGGGGCGACCGCGCTTCAATCCGCTGATCTCGCATGTGGCGAATGTGGCGGCGGCCGAGCGTCTCGGCAAGCTGACCGCGCATGGCCGGCGGCTCGCAGACGCGTTCTGGCCGGGGCCACTGACCCTGGTGCTGGAGCGGCAGCCGGATTGCCCGATTGCCGATCTGGCCACTGCAGGCCTGATCACGCTTGGCGTGCGCGTTCCTGCCCACCCGATCGCGCAGCAATTGCTCGCTGCGGCCGGCGTGCCGATTGCCGCACCAAGCGCCAATCCCTCGGGGCTCGTCAGCCCGACCACGGCGGCACACGTGGCGGCCGACCTCGGCGAGCGCGTGGCGATGATCCTGGATGGCGGGCCGACGGCAGTCGGCCTCGAATCGACGGTTGTGGATGTGACCGGCAAGTCGCCCGTCATCCTGCGCTTGGGCGGCGTGGCTCGCGAGGCCATCGCCGAGGTGATCGGCGCGCCTATCGAGGTGGCGACCGGCCATGCCGACAAGCCGGCTTCGCCCGGCATGCTGGCGCGGCACTACGCACCGGCGACGCGCCTGCGTCTCAATGCGCGCGATGTGCGCGACGGGGAAGCGCTGCTGGCCTTCGGCCCGTGCATACCGGCTCACAAGGGACCCGTGATGAACCTCAGCGCCGCCGGTGATCTTACCGAGGCCGCCGCCAACCTGTTCGCCGCGCTGCGTACGCTCGACTGCACCGGGGCCACCGCCATTGCCGCCATGCCGATCCCCGAGGCGGGATTGGGCGAGGCCATCAACGACCGCTTGCGGAGGGCTGCAACCCTACCATGAACAGCCACTCCAAGCCGACGGTGATTGCGCCGGACCTCATAGATCGCTTGCGCGCCATCGTCGGGCCCAGTCACGCACTCACGGATCCCGACCAGCAGCTCCCATACCTGCGCGAGCTGCGCGACATGTACGAGGGCCGAGCGGCCGTGGTGCTGCGTCCGGACTCGACCGACCAGGTGTCGAAGATCTTGGCCCTCGCGCACGAGCAGCGTATTCCGGTGGTTCCGCAGGCCGGCAATACGGGTCTTGTCGGCGGTCAGGTGCCGATGCGCGGCGAACTCTTGCTGTCGGTGAGCCGGTTGAAGGGCGTGCGCGCGGTCGATGCGGCGGGCTACACCATGACGGTGGAGACCGGCCTGACCTTGGCCGAGGTGCAGGCCGTTGCCGACAAGGCCAACCGGCTTTTTCCTCTGAGCCTGCCGTCGGAAGGGAGTTGCCAGCTCGGCGGCAATCTCGGCACCAACGCCGGCGGCGTCGGCGTGTTGGCTTATGGGAACACGCGCCAGCTGGTGCTCGGCCTGGAGGTGGTGCTGGCGGACGGACGCATCTGGAACGGCCTAAGGGCGCTCAAGAAAGATAACACCGGCTACGACCTGAGAGACCTGTTCATCGGCTCGGAAGGCACGCTCGGCATCATCACGGCGGCGGTGCTCAAGTTGTTTCCGCGTCCCGCGGAGAAGGCGACGGCGATCGTCGCCATGCCGGACTTCAAGTCGGCGCTCGAGCTGTTCAGCCTGGCTCAGGATACGGCCGGCACGGGGCTCACCGCCTTCGAGTTCATGCCCCGCATCGTCATCGACTTCGTGCTCAAGAACCTGGCCGGCACCCGCGACCCGTTCCCCACCAAGCATGCCTGGTACGTGCTGCTGGAGATCTCGGGACTGAAACTTGATGGCTCGGCCGAGCAACAGATGCTGAGCGCGCTGGAGACGGCGACCGCCAAGGGTTTGCTCGTCGATGCGGCGATCGCCGGCTCGCTGGCACAGGCGCGCGACTTCTGGCGCTTGCGCGAGGCGGTGTCGGAGGCGCAGCGGCCGGAAGGCGCAAGCATCAAGCATGACGTGTCGGTGCCGGTGCAGCGCATCCCCGAGTTCGTCGAGCGCGCCAATGCGCTGGTCGAGGCGCAATGTCCCGGCGTGCGCCCGCTGGCATTCGGCCACTTCGGCGATGGCAACGTGCACTACAACATTAGCCAGCCCGTTGGCATGGCGCGCGAGGACTTCATGGGCCGCTGGGACGACATCATGCGTGCCGTGCACACGCTGGTGGTGGAGATGGGCGGCTCCATCTCGGCCGAGCACGGCATCGGCTTCATGAAACGCGAGGAGCTGGTGCAAGTGAAGAGCGAGGTCGAGCTGGACCTGATGCGCAAGATCAAGGCCGCGTTTGACCCGCGCGGGATTCTCAATCCCGGCAAAGTGCTGTAGGCGCGCCGCGGCGCTCTGGGGTGCGAAGTGCTGATTCTCAATTCTGGCATGGTGCGAGTTGGCAAATGTTCGGGGCGACTGCCTAGTCGTGCTGTCCGGTGCGGACTGGGCCCCCGCCCAGGCGGGGATAACGATGGTAATGGCGTGGCGCACGTCCCCGCGGAGGCGAGGCACATTTGATGCAGCAAACAACGATGGCCAATCGCGCTCTCACCATCCGACCTATCGCCGAGGCAGAGGCGGCTGCGGTCGTCGCGTTGTGGCACGCTTGTGGGCTGACGCGACCGTGGAATGATCCCCAGCAGGATATCGCCTTGGCTCGGGGCAAGGCCGGCTCGGACGTGCTGGTTGGCCTGCTGGACGGCCGCATCGTTGCGAGCGTCATGGTCGGGCACGACGGGCATCGCGGTGCTATGTACTACGTCAGCGTCGATCCCGCGCACCGTGGCCTCGGCTTCGGTCGGCAGATCATCGCCGAGGCGGAAGACTGGATGCGCGATCGCGGCGTGTGGAAGGCGAACCTGCTCGTGCGCACCGGCAATGAGGCCGTGCTCGCCTTCTACGAGGAGCTGGGCTACGCGCGGGGCAGCAGCGTGCCGATCGAAAAGTGGCTCGACCCGAGCCGGCGCGGGGATGCCTGAGGGCAAAACAGGCGCGAGCTAGGCCTTCCTCCCTTCGGCGGGACCATCGGCTGATGGCACCGGCTTCAGCGTGACGACGGCAATGTCCTGCGCTTGCTCGTCCGCCGCATTGGCGGCAGGCGTGAGCCGCCTGCGTACGGCATCGGGATCATCACGCCAGGCGCCGGACAGCACGCTGGTGGTGCCGTACAGCCAGCGTTTGAAGCTGCCGAACGGCCGGTCCTCGCTGCGCGTCACGCTGCGCAGCGACTCCATCTGGCCATCGAGGCGGCTCGCCATGTCTTGCGTGTTGCGCTCCATCTCCAGCAGGCGGTTGCTGATGATGCTGACATCGCCGCTGCTCTCCACGCGCCAAGTATTGAGGTTGCTGGCCAGCGTCTGCTGGTTGGTGCCGAGCTTGACCAGGGCCTCGTAGATCTCGGTCAGGCTGTTCTCGTGCACCTTGGCGGCCTCGTCGGCGCGCTGCAGATGGCTTTCAATGCTGGCCTCGATGGCCCCCCCGAGCTTTTCGGGGCCGGCACCTGGCGTGGTCTTACTCTCCTCGGTCTTGATCAGGTGCTCGATCAGGGCATTGGAGACGGCTTCCGTCACATCCTGGCTGTGGCGCGCAAGCTGCTTCTCGATCAGCTCGAGACGCGCGCCCATATAGGCGAGGCTGGCGCTGTCGCCGGCAGGCTGGTCGACCGCGGACAGGCGTTCACCCAACCGCTGATCGACCACCGACAGGCGTTCACCCAACCGGTGGCTCAGGTGCTCGCCCAGCGCGGTGATCTGCTCGCTGAGCTTGGCCTCAAGTTCCGTCGCCACCGCCTGCACCTGCTCGATGCCGGTGGTGGGCAAAGGCTCGTCGCGGTGGCTCAGCGCCTCCATGATCGCCTTGCGCTCGGCGGCTATGTCCGCCTGCATCGTGCGCAGCATCGCCTCCATGCCGTCGAGCCGCTTGAACAGGGCATCGGCGACATTGGAGCGGGCGGCCGCGCCGGCGCGCGAGGATGCATCGACCGACAGGCCCTGCGAGGCGTCGCGTCGCGGCTCGTCGCGCCAGCGCTCCACGGAGCTAGGGTCGGTTGCCGCGCGCAGCAAGAGCTGGGTCGAGGGAGCCTTGCGGCCGAGGCCGAGCACGGCGCGCAGCAGGTCGGCAACGGTGGCTGACGCCTTGCGCTCGCCGGCGAAAGCAGCGGCGCGGCGTAGGATCTCCTCCATCTCCATGGATGTGCGTGGGCCACCCTCGGCCTGGGACGGTGCGACGGATGCGATGGCGACGGCGGTTTCCTGCCGCACCTGTCCGGTACGGATGCTGAGCTGCTCCATCAGCTCGGTCGCGGCCTTTATGCGGGTCATGGCGTGCAGCAGATGATCGAGACGCACCTCGGCGGCAGCGTGGAAAAGGGCCGCATCGTAGGCGCTGTTGCAGCAGGCCTCGACCTGGTCGTCGACGTGGATGGGCTCCAGCGCGCCGCGCGTGGGATGCGACCAGGCCCCGCCGTTCGTTCCGGCGTCGTCGATGCCAGGTTCGCGTCCCGGCCAGGGGCGCCCCGACCGCAGATTAAGGTCCATACCTTTGTACGTCATACGTTGCTCTCCCCACGCTCTCCCCCGAGCGCCTCCGTCGGCAAGTAAGGCTGCATGCGATAGCACCGGGGGCAGGCCGTCGCAGGCTGTCCATACGCTCTCTTGCCAATAGAAGCCGGCAAACCTTTGCTTGTCGAGAAAAAGCAACAATTCCAGGTCGTTCCAGACAAATCAACGGTTTGCGGTGTGCTCCGATGCCTTCAGTTCACTTTCGGTTCGTCTGTTGCCTTGGCGTAGTTTGGCCGATGGTCTCCTGGAACATCGGGTGGTGCTGCCCGTATACGCTCTGCAACACGTCCATTGTCGTGCCGAGATAGCCAGCGACCAGCGCGACATCGACACCAGCCGCCATGAACAGCGTTGCCGCCGTGTGGCACAGAACGTGCGGTGTATCGTGACCCTGGCGCTCCCCGCAGCCTTATGCACACTCTGCCATGCAGCGGCGATTCCGCCGATCGGCTTTCCGGCATAATGGATAATGTGCGTCAGGCCGCGCGCCGCATCCGGCCCTAGAGTGCGTGTGCGGTCAATCGATCATACGTAATGATCAAGTGCCGTCCGACCGCGTGGCGGGCTGATGCGTACCCCGCATTGCCATCCCGCGAACCCTTATGTCCTTCTGCAGCCCGCTCGGGTAAACGTGCACGGCTTTCTGCGCGCGCAAGCTAGCTCCGCCAAGCGCGCGATGGCGTCGATGCGAAACGGTGCGAATTAGGAACAGTGGTGAGGGTGGCGGTTGCCAGACCAAGACGTGTGGCGCACGCGCAAATTGTAACCTATACGACGAGGGCCAGGGTCACTCCCAACAGGAAAGCTGTTCCTACCACAATGACAGCCGTGAATGCATTTAGCGGCGCCTGCTGCGTCTGTCTTGCCCTCCCCGCCATAGCTTCGCAATAAGCAAGCTCTAGCGCTGACGCAGTTCGCAATTCTCTAATCTTTTCGTCCACCTCCTCGTCGCCCCGCTCGAGCAATGCCGCGCTCTCTTCGACAAGATCGCCTCGAGCCACGCTGCTCTGAAGATCAAACAGGTCGGTAGGCGACCAGGGCTTGTGGTCCTCGCTTCGGTCCTTCATGCGATCTCCTGTCATCGGCGCATCCTGGGATAATGATCACGAGCGAGAGCTGTTCCGCCGCGCAACCTTCGTCCATGTGCTCAATTGAAGATTTAGAAAGGTGCCCCAGGGCTAACTCAACTGCGCCGTCTCAACGGTCTCTCGGCCTAGTCGTGTTCTTGCGCAAGCGAGCCAACAGCTTCTTGATATCGTCTGGAAGCAACCACCACATCGTTCGTTCTTTCGCGCACTACCTGGTCGGGATCCCTCGGATTTGCAGTGCATGTGAAATAGAACGCGCGGATGCACCAATCCAGCTCCCAGCGGCGCAGATGGAGAAGAATTAACATGACGTGCCCCGGCCCCATGTACCGTCCAAGCTGCTTCGGGCCCCGTCTAGGGTCCACCCGTGCGCAGCACACGAGGTGACCGAGCGGCGAGCTGGAAAGGTGATGACCGCTCGTCGAGGCGTGGCGACTGCGACGTGGGGCGCACATGGCCAAAAATCAATTCTCCATATTAATTGCTTAGCTGATGATTGAACTGCGGCAAGCCGGAAGGCGGATGAAGAAAAAAATCGGCCTCTTGGATCCGGGCGCAAGCCGGACCCGACGCAAGATGAGGCACAGATTGTTCGCAAGGCTCAGCCGGCAAACGCTGGCGCAGGACTTTTGTTACGGGTTCGCGGTTGCGGAACGCGGCGGCTAATACACGTCGTTTGTCCTGAGGTTGCCGCGTGTGACTTGGCGCGCGAAGGCGACGTCGCCACCGGCATCGACCGAGGTGTGATAGTAGATCGTGGCTACCGACCATCCGGGCTGCAGCGGTGCTGCCGCGAGGCTACCGAAGAAGCCGGGCACCCAGAAGCTGACGCCTCCTTCGTCAGCATGCGCCGCGTTGGGCGCACTCAAGATCAAGCTGAGCGCGAAAATCCCCATGACAGGGATAGATTGGCGCACGTAGGCGCGATCGATCATCTCGGTCCTCTCACCGCATAGGCCTGGTCGCGGGAGCTAGCCCATTCTATTCGTGAGAATGAGGAGTGGAATCTCGGGCGCGGTCGATCGGCCGTGTTGACGGCTGTGGGTTCGGGGACGACTGGAACGCGTTGGCGGTTGAAGAGG
>Ga0075428_100009150_pt1 | contig 10991 bp, 8 predicted proteins | sample RhiMetdeltSRZDD2_FD_75291 | JGI IMG/M metagenome (GOLD analysis project Ga0075428, IMG submission 75291) | Populus rhizosphere microbial communities from Tennessee, USA - Rhizosphere MetaG P. deltoides SRZDD2 | ecosystem: Host-associated > Plants > Roots > Rhizosphere > Soil | place: USA... | reverse complement strand
GTGTGGGGAATCGCCGACCCGGGGGCGCTGCCGCCAGCTCTTCTGCGCGGGATCGAGGTGTCCTCAGCTCTTGCGGGTGCGGTGGCGATCGCACTCATGGGGGTGATGTGGGTGCTCGCCACTCACCCCGAACGTATCGGCGGCCTCGTCTTTGCCATGGCTCGGGTGCTGCCACATGCCGTCGCCGATCGGCTGGCCGGCCTGGCCCGCACATTCAGCGGTGGGTTCGCGGCGGCGCGAGAGCCCCGCGCCCTGGCGGCAGCGGTTGCATGGTCATTTCCGCTCTGGCTGGCAATCGCAGCGGAAGCATGGCTGGTTACGATCGCGTTCGGCATCGCGATGCCGTTTACCGGGACGTTCCTCCTGCAGGCACTGCTGGTCATTGGTGTCGCGGTGCCTACACCCGGCGCTGTTGGCAGTTATCACGAGGCGTATCGCATCGGCGTCACGACATTTTTCGGCGCGCCTGAGGATACGGCTGTGGCGGCCGCCATCGTGACCCATGCAATCTCGTATTTTCCGGTGGTGCTGACCGGAATCGTGTTCATGGCGCAGGACGGTCTCAGCTTCGGACGGATCAAGGCACTGGCGAGCACCAAGGAGGTGGCGAACCTCCCGTGAAGTGCCCATTCTGCGCTCACCTGGGCGACAAAGTCGTCGACTCGCGCGAGAGCAAGGAGGGCGAGGTCATTCGGCGGCGCAGGGAGTGCCTTGGTTGCGGCCGCCGGTTCACCAGCTACGAACGGATCGACGAGATCCCGTATATGGTGATCAAGAAGGACGGCAGCCGAGAGCGATTCGAGCGCCAGAAACTCATCGCGGGCCTGCTGAAGGCCTGTGAAAAGCGGCCGGTGAGCGTGGGCGCCGTGGAAGGAGTCGCTGACCGGGTCGAAGCCACACTGCAAGAACGCCCCGAGAAGGAGATGAGCACGGAAGAAATCGGAACCGTGGTCATGGACGAGCTGAAGCGGCTCGACAAGGTGGCGTACGTACGATTCGCCTCGGTGTACCGGCACTTCCGCGACATCGGGGAGTTCATGACGGAGTTGAAGGATCTGCTGAATACAAAGGATTGACCTTCAGGCCTCCGAGGAACGATGGCATTAACGCTTCGACACACCAGGCCGCAGCCCGAACCGGCGGCTCCGCCCACCCCGAGCCCCGCGCCCGCGCCTCGCCGACCGTTCCGCGACAACACCAAGCTCATTCTGACGGGCATCGCCGTGCTCGTCGCCGCCCTGGTAAGCCTGCTCGCGCTGGCGAGCCGCTCCGCGACCCTCGCGCCTGACTTCCTCACCGAGTTCGTGCTCTATGCGCTGTCGGCGACGAACCTGACCATTCTCGTCGGGCTCGTGTTCGTGCTCGCTCGCAACATCATCAAGCTGTTCGTCGAGAAGCGCCGTTCGCTCCCGTTTGCGCATTTCCGCGCGAAGCTCGTGGCCGTGCTGCTCGGAATGACGCTGATTCCCGCGGTACTTGTACTGCTGGTCGGCAGCGAGCTGATTCGCAACAGCGTCGACCGTTGGTTCAACGCTCCCATGGACGATGTGCTGTCGTCCGCGAACACGATTGCGGGTGACTACTATCAGGAACGGTGGCGCCTGGTAGCTGCGGAGGCGCAGCGGCTCGCTCGCGCCGTCGGCAGCATCGACCTGGCCTCGGCACCTGCTAATTCCGTGAGGGCGATCGTCGAGCCTGACGTTCAGCAGGGGCGCATTGCGCATGTGGAGGTCTACCGTCGGGATTCGACGAGCGGCGCCGACAACCTCTTCGTCCCGGTTGTCGATGTGGGCGAGCCCTCGTTGCCGCGCGACTTCACGCGTGAGTCGGCCAGGCGGCTCACCGAACGTGCCGTTGCCGATCCTCAACTCGCCCCGGTCATCGAACGGCTGCCCGACGGTGGCGATTTGATTCGCGGCGCCGTCGCGATCCGTTCCGGGGGTGGTTCGGCACAAGGCGTGGTGATTGCGAGCGAACACATCACCGCAGAGTTCGCGGCTCGGGCGCGTCGCATGACGCAGGCCTACGAAGACTATCAGCAGCTGCGAGTGCTCAAGCAACCGCTGGCCGGCGTGTACCTGTCGTTCTTTCTGATGCTGACGCTGATGATTCTGGTCGCGGCCACCTGGATGGGACTGTATCTGGCCAAGCGCATCACGCGTCCGGTTCAGATGCTGGCCGCCGCTGCGGACGAAATCGGCGCGGGACACTTGGACCATCGCGTCGAACCGGAGACCAGAGACGAGTTCGGATCGCTTATCGAGGCATTCAACCGCATGGCGGCAGACCTGTCGATCAGCCGCCGTCGGCTCGAACGCTCGTCGGTGGAGCTCGAGCGGAAACACCAGGACGTTGAGGCGCGGCGCCGGTACGTCGAAACCATCCTCGAACGGATCGCGACAGGAGTCATTTCAGTCGATACAGCAGGTCACGTGCGCACGTTCAACGCGGCGGCCTCGCGCCTTCTTGGCCTCGATTCCAGCGTCTCCGGCCTTCCGGTTTCGGCCGTTTTCGGCACGCCCGAGCTGAAGCCGCTCGCGAACCTCATAGAGGAGGCGGCCCGCAGCCGCGAGGAGGCGCTGCCGCAGGAAGTGTCGATCGCACGCGACGGGCGCGAGCTCCACCTTGCCGTGATGACGACGCCCCTTCGTCGCGAAGACGGGATCTCAGACGGCATCGTCCTCGTATTCGACGATGTGACACCACTCATCAGGGCGCAGAAGGTCGCCGCTTGGCGGGAGGTTGCGCGCCGGCTGGCGCACGAGATCAAGAATCCGCTAACCCCGATTCAGCTGAGCGCGGAACGGATGCGGCGTCACTTTTCCGGCGCGGCGGCGCCGACGCAGGCGCTTGTCCAGGAATGCACGAGCACGATCGTCGGAGAAGTGGAGTCGCTCAAGGGACTCGTCGACGAATTTTCCCAGTTCGCTCGCATGCCGGCACCGCGCGCCGTATCGACCGACGTGCAAGCGCTCCTGTGCGACGTGCTGACGTTGTACGAAGGGATCTTTGCGGAGGTTCAGCTGCGGCCGCAGTTTGCCGACGGGCTGCCCCGCGTCTCCGTGGATCCCGAGCAGATTCGTCGTGTGATGATCAATCTCATCGACAACGCCGTCGAGGCGATCGATCGCCGCGGCGTCATCGACGTGGAAGCGCATCATGTCAGAGCGGAAAGCCTGGTGCGTATCGTGGTTGCCGACGATGGTCCTGGCATTCCTCCAACAGAACGCGACAAGCTGTTCCTGCCGTACTACTCGACGAAGCGGCGCGGCAGCGGCCTTGGTCTGGCGATCGTTCGGCGGATTGTCGCCGAGCACGGCGGCAGCATCGACGTGACCGACAACGTTCCGCGCGGCACGCGGTTTACGGTTGAATTGCCTTGCTGACGATGCCGTTCGCACTTCTGTCTTCTCGCTTCTCAGTTCGTGTTCGCGTTCGGTTCTTTGTTCACCTGTCGGCGGGAGCGAACCTGCCCGCCTACGCGCGAAGCGCTCCGGCGAGGTCTCGCCGCAGCCTTGGCGAAGGCGGGAGCACGAACAGAGAAGGGAGAACCGAGAAGCGTGAACGATCGGTTTCTGGTTCCGGTTCATGCCATCTATCTTGATCGTTGACGATGAGCCGGGCGTACGGAGCGCGCTGGGTGGTGTGCTGCGCGACGAGGGGTACGACGTCGACGCGGTCGACAGCGGAGAAGCCTGCCTCGAGCGGCTGTCGCGACAGGCATACGACGTGGTGGTCCTCGATGTCTGGCTCCCGGGGATGGACGGTCTTCAGACGCTCGCGCGGATGCGCGAGCGACAGATCGACACGCAGGTCGTGATTATTTCGGGCCACGGGAACATCGAGTCGGCGGTCCGCGCGATCAAGATGGGCGCCTTCGACTTCGTGGAAAAACCGTTGTCGCTCGAAAAAACGGTGCTGGTCGTACGTAATGCGCTGCGCCAGCGAAATCTCGAGGCGGAGAACCGCGCCCTGCGCGCGCGCGTCGACGCGCAGCACACGATGGTGGGGGACAGCCATGCCATGGTCAAGCTGCGCGAGCAGGTGGCGATGGCGGCGCCCACCAACGGCCGCGTACTCATCTTCGGCGAGAACGGCACCGGCAAGGAACTCGTTGCCCGGAATATCCACCAGATGAGCCGGCGCCGCGCAGGCCCATTCGTCGAGGTCAACTGCGCAGCGATCCCGGAAGACCTGATCGAAAGCGAGCTGTTCGGCCACGTGCGCGGAGCGTTCACGGGCGCCGTCGCCGATCGGCGCGGAAAGTTCGAGCTCGCGCATGGCGGCACGATCTTCCTGGACGAAATCGCCGACATGAGCCTGAAAACACAAGCGAAGGTGCTGCGCGTTTTGCAGGAACAGATCATGGAACCGGTGGGCGGCTCCAACCGCATCAAGGTGGACGCGCGGGTACTGGCCGCCACGAACAAGGACCTCACCAGTGAGATCAGGGCGGGACGGTTTCGCGAAGACCTGTATTTCCGGCTCAACGTCGTGCCGATTTTCGTGCCCCCGCTCCGAGACCGGCAGGAAGACATCCCGCTCTTCGCGGATCACTTCATGGCGGTGCTGGCACGCGAGTACGGCCGTCGTCCCAAGACATTCGAGAGCGACGCGCTGGTCGCACTGCGGCAGTATCCGTGGCCGGGCAACGTTCGCGAGCTGCGCAATCTGATCGAGCGGTTAATGATCATGGTGCCCGGCGATCGCATCTCGTCACGCGACGTCACGTTTCTCGATCAAGGCCCCCCTGCCGATGACCGCGCGTCGACGCAGATTCTCTCGTCGGCGCCCCTGCACGAAGCAAGAGACCAGTTCGAGCGCGATTACATCCTCAGGGCGCTGGCGGCGCAGCAAGGGAACATTTCACGCACGGCCGATATGCTCGGCATTGAACGCAGCAATCTGTACCGGAAGATGCGCAGCTTTGGCATCGCACCGTCCCGCCGAGGAGAGGACGAAGAGATTGCCTGAGCGGCAGCGCGGTGAGACGCCGCGCCGCATCGCGGATATCCCGACCCCGGCGATTGTCGTCGATGTTGCGGCCATGGCGCGGAACATCCGGCGCATGGCGCAGTTCTTCGCATCAGGTCCGTGCCGCCTGCGGCCTCATTTCAAAGCGCACAAGACGCCGGAAATTGCCAGGCGACAGCTCGCGGCCGGCTCGTGCACAGGTCTGACGTGCGCAACGGTGTCGGAGGCCGAGGTGGTCGCGGAATTCTGCGGCGATGTGCTCGTTGCCAACGAGCCGGTCGGTCCCGGGAAGGCAGATCGACTCGCGGAGCTGGCCCGGCGCGTCGATGTGACCGTCGCGGTCGATTCCGTCAAAGGGCTCGAAGAGCTCGACGCTGCTGCGCTTCGAGCGGGTACTCGAATCGGAGTGCTCGTGGACGTCAACGTGGGACAGAACCGGTGCGGCGTCGCGCCCGGAGACGCGGCGGTGCAGCTGGCTCGGCAGGTGCTTTCGGCGAAAGCGACACTGCTTCGCGGGGTGATGGGGTACGAAGGGCACCTCGTCGGGATTCCGGATCGGACCGATCGGGACGGCCGTGCCCGTCGGGCGATGACGGATCTGGTGGCAACGGCGCGCGCGATTCGCGATACAGGCCTTCCGTGCGAGGTCGTGTCCGCCGGCGGTACCGGTACCTACGACATCACCGGGAGGGTTGAGGGCATCACTGAGATTCAGGCTGGGTCGTACGCCTTGATGGACAGTGACTATGGTCGGCTAGACGTGCCGTTCGAGCAGGCGTTCTGGGTGCTTGGCACGGTGGTCAGTCGGCCTACGCCGACTCGCTGCGTAGCCGACTCAGGCCACAAGGCGACGACGAAAGATCACGGCCACCCGCTCGTGCGAGACATTGACGGCGCGGAGGTGATTGCGCTCAACGACGAGCACGCCACAATCGGCGTGCCTTCTGATTGCCGTCTCGACGTTGGCGACCGCGTCTACCTCCGGCCGTCGCACACCGACCCGACCATCAACCTTCATGACGTCTTGTACGCGATCGAGGGCGAACGCGTGGTGGACGTGTGGCCGATTGCGGCACGCGGCTATCCTGAGCATCGGCATTCAATGCTGCGTACGTAGTGTCCGGGTTCAGCCGGACCCCAGGTGCGAGGCGTCTTCACTGATAACGAGCCACGGAGACACAGAGACGTGGAGGCAGCGGCTTTTTCCTCAGTCCCGCATGCGCACGTGTCCGAGTTCAGTCGGACCACTCGCTGAAGTACTACCGGAACATGATCCAGCAGAGGATGGCGCCAATCACCGTCATCGAAAGGCCCCACGCGAGCAGCTTGTTATAGGTCGGGCGCACGTCCTCGGGGTTCGAAATTCCTGCCAGACACATCGCTCCCAAGGTAGAGAGCGGCGACATGTCAACGAGATGGGCGCCGACATTCATCGAGGCGGCGATGGCTATGGGATCGCCGCCGCCGAGGCGCGCAATCAGCCCGGGAATCGTGGGGAGGAACGCGGGAAGGACGACGCCGGACGTGCTGCTGTAGACGGAAATAACCGCGGTGACGAAGGCGACTGCTGCAGTGGCCGTGACCGGCGTCGCAACGCGCGCAAGGAAAGCCGAAAACAGCTCGAGGCCACCCGTCTTTTCGAGCAACGCAATCAGCACCGTCACGCCGCTGACCATGATGATCGGATACCACGGCATTTTTCGGATCGCCTGCTCGTGGTCGGCAACACGGAGGGCAGCGAGCGTGACGGCGCCCGCGAACGCCGCCATGCCGATGTTTGCGTCAGCGAAGAGCACGACTGCCAGCACACCAAGAATCACCGACAGAGTGATCCAGTTGTGTCCCGTAAATTGCGTCTCATCGGACCGTCCGTCGAGAGCGCCGGAGAATTCGGACCGGAACAGCCGCCACCCGCCGAAGAGCAAGTAACCGCCGAACGCAACGACAGCGTGTGCGACCAGATTCGTCCAGTACGTGCGCCACTCGAATCCGCCCAGATTGATTCGCTGCATCAAGCCGTTGACGATGATCCCGGTGGGTGCAAACGGCGAGAGCGCCCCTGACCCGGCGCCGTTGCCGACCATGATCGCCATGAGAAATGGCGGAATGCGTGCGCGGCCCGCGACCGCCATCGCCATCGGTGCCAGCATGGCAGCCGTCGAAATATTGCCGGGCCCGAGCGAAGCAATCGCGCAGCCGAGGAGGAAGAACGACACCGGGATCAGCCCCGTGTTGCCTCGGCACATCCGAAGCGCCTGGTGCGCGAGCTTGTCGAGCGTGCCATTCAGCTGTGCCTGGGTAAAGAGGAGCGTGACGCCGGCCAGGGTCAGAAACAGCTGGACGGGAAAGCCGCCCACGACGTCGTTCAGCGACATGCCGCCGAAGTAGACGCCAACGATCCAGGCGAACGCGAGCGCCAGCACGCCGACATTCAGCCGCGAGAAGCAGCTGACGACGATAGCGGTGAGAAGAGCCGCGAGAGAAAGCCAGGCGAGAGACATTGGCAGGCATCGTACAAGTGAAAAGTACGAAGTGGAAAGTGCAAAGTAGAGCGCAGGCTTCCAGCCTGCGCGGTACCGACTCCTGCGAGCGCTTACATGGGTTCGGGCGCCCTACCCGCAGCGTCGTGGGTCTTGCGACGCGCGATGAAGTAGTAAACGAGGTAGCCGACTCCCAGGAATCCGACGATGGCGCCAGTGACGCCAAGAATTCCGCCGAGTTCGCCCTCTTCCTGCCATGCATTGAACACGACGACAGCCGCTGCACCGAATCCGATTCCGAGGAAGAGCAGAACGGTGCCCCGGCGCAGGCAATCCTCTGGCGTGACCTTTTTTTTCGGCTGGTCAGGCAGCATCGGGGGGGGCGTCAACCCCTTTTCGATCATGAGCTGGCGTTCTTGGTACTGAAGCCGCTTCTTCTGATGGTCCCAGTAGATTGACCAGAATGCAGTGCCGATACCCATCACAATCGCGATGATCGGGATCATCAACGCCAAAACGCCTTCCATCTGCTCCATGAGTCCTCCTAGGGGCCCCAGCCCTTATTCGCACCTGATGAGACGCGACCCAAGTCAATTGGTTTCACCACATCGGATGAAACCCGTTGCTCGTTGCTACGTCTCATTCAAGAATGAGCCGGGGCAGGCGCGTTGGACCGTGACGAACGGCAGCTCGTGCGGCGATGCCTGGGAAGAGATGAGGATGCCTGTGCGCAGCTGGTCGAAGCGCATGCGCGGATGGTCGGGACCGTTATCTGGCGGGCTACCGGTGACCACGACGTCGTAGAGGATCTGGCACAGGAAACATTCCTGAGGGTGTTTCGCGGATTGCCCTACTTCGACCGGCGAGCGAAATTGTCAACGTGGATCTATACGATCGCCCATCGCGTCGCCATCGACCATCGGCGCCAGACAGCTCGTCGCCCGGAGGGGTCGAATGAGGCGAACGTGGGTTTTGAGAATCAGCCTTCGAGTGGACCTGACCCGGAGCTCGCGGCGAGCAGAAACGAACTCGATCGGATCATTTACGAGCAGCTGGGACGGCTGCCCGACAAGTACCGGCTGCCGCTCGTTTATGCGGCGATCGACGAGCTCGACCACGGGACGATCGCGCGGATGCTGAAGGTCAGGCGGGGGACGGTGAAGACATTGGTGTTCCGAGGCAGGCAATTGCTCAAAGAAAGAGTGGACGCCGTGCTGGGGCGGCCGGGGGTACGTGAGGCCCATGCCGATTGAGGAGTTGTCGGAGTTGGAAGACAGACTGAGACGTCAGCCATCATGGGATCCACCCCCTGGGTTTGCCCGGAGGGTCGCGCTACTCGCTTCAGCCGCGAGCGAGCAGTGGCCGCCCGTTTATGAGGAGCGCCGCGCCAGGATCGTTCGTGCGGCGGCCATTGGTCTGAGTGCGGCCGCCGCGGTGTACGTCATTGGGTCGCTCATGTCGTTGATGATGCCGCTGGTCCTTCGAGACGCCTCGTCTGCAATCGACACCTATACGCGACTGGTGGAACTGCCCACGCAACTGATGACCGGTCGCGCGGTGCAAGTGGCATGGCTGAGCGCAACGGCCTCGCTGTCTTTTTCGGCCTCATTGGTTTTGCGCGCGCGCGCCTAGGCGGGCCTAAAAGGCCTGCCCTACGGCTTGTGGCGTCCGGCTGAAGCCGGGCACTACGTACTCGAATTCTCTGTGTCTCTGTGTCTCTGTGGCCCGTTATGGGTGTCACGACGTCCCGCGCAGCTTGTTCTCGAGAATCTGATTGGGCGTGAACGAAGCGAGCTGAAGTGCGTGCTCGGCTGTCCCGATCAGCGCCGCCGCAGGCACCAGGCCAACGATCTCGCTCTCGAGAATGCTGACGCCGTACCGTGCCGCTTCCTGCTTGACCGCCTCGAAGACTCTGAACATCGGCGTCTTTTCGTAGTTCGTCAGGTTGATTGACACCTGAACGATACCGCGGTCCTCGAGCGCGATGCCCATCGCCTTGACATAGCGGAAGCCGCCGCTGCTGAACCGGATCGCGGCGGCAATCTTCTTCGCGACATCCAGGCGGTTGGTCGCCAGGTTGATGTTGTAGGCAATCAGCGGCATGCGGGCGCCCATGACGGTCGCGCCCGCGGTGGGATGCGGTCGAGCAGGTCCGAAATCGGGTGCCCAGCCTGGAGTGGACATCTTCGCTTCGAGCCCCTCGTACTCTCCGCGTCGAATGTCCTCGAGATTCTTGCGGGCAGGATTGCCGGACGCCTCCTCGTACAAGTACACGGGCACCTGAAACCGGTCCGCGACTTCTGCAGCCGTCTCTTTGGCGAGCCGCACGCATTCGTCCATGGTCACGTCCGCAATCGGCACGAACGGTACGACGTCTACAGCGCCGAGCCGGGGATGCTCGCCGGCGTGCTGGCGAAGATCGATTCGCGGGAGTGCCGCTTCAAAGAGTGCGACGACCGCTGCCCTGAGTGAAGTGGCATCGCCTGCCATCGTGAGGACCGAGCGATTGTGCGCTGTGTCCGACGAGTGATCGAGCAGTCGTACGGACGGCGTACGACGAACAGCGTCTACGAGCGCGTTCACGACTTCCATCCGACGCCCCTCGCTCACGTTCGGCACGCACTCGATCACGGGCATGCTTGCTTGTATCACACCGCACGCTGATGCCTGATTCCTGATCCCTGATTCCTGATTAATGTTGCCTGAGTCCTGCTTTTGCCCGATAATCGGCTCCGGATCGATTCCCATCTGATGTCTGATCCGATGTCGACCAACCCGGTCCGCGCGGCCGAGCCACATGATGAACCGGACCGAGAGGCGCGAATCGAGGAGCTCCTCCTCTCCGGACTCGATCACTATTTCGGCGGACAATACGAGCGCGCGATCAGCGTCTGGACGCGCATTGTTTTTCTCGACCGTCATCATGATCGTGCGCGCGCCTACATCGAGCGGGCTCGCAGCGCGCTTGCCGAGCGACAGCGCGAGTCCGACGAATGTCTTCACGACGGCGTCGTCGCATACAACGCTGGCGAAATCGACAAAGCGCGCGAGCTCCTCACGCGCGCGCTGGAGCAGGGCAGTGACGCCGCCGGCGTCTTTCTCGATCGTCTGAATCGCGTAGGTCCCGTTGGTCTCACGGCCGATCCGCATCCCGAACCGAAGCCGGCCCGCGCCGCACCAGGACGCCGCCGGATGCCGCTGGCGCCGCGGCGCCGTGACTGGATGGCAGCAGGGTTGGCCGCGCTCGTGGTTGCGGCGATGATGCTGCTCAGCGGCTTGCCGATCGGCACCTGGCTCTCCGAGTTGGAGGTGGCGGCGCCACCAGCTGCGCTACAGCCCACCGTCGATGAGGCGCTGCCCGTCGTTCGGGCGCCCGAAGCCGCGCTGCTGCGGGCGCGCACACTGCACGCCGACGGCAGGCTGCACGACGCACTGCGCGCGCTTGAACGCATCGGCGTCGGCGATCCAGCTCGCGCGGATGCCGACCGGCTTCGAGCCGACATCCAGCGCGATCTCTTCGCGGTGGCAGGTGTTCCC
>Ga0075428_100009148_pt1 | contig 10992 bp, 6 predicted proteins | sample RhiMetdeltSRZDD2_FD_75291 | JGI IMG/M metagenome (GOLD analysis project Ga0075428, IMG submission 75291) | Populus rhizosphere microbial communities from Tennessee, USA - Rhizosphere MetaG P. deltoides SRZDD2 | ecosystem: Host-associated > Plants > Roots > Rhizosphere > Soil | place: USA... | reverse complement strand
ACGGACGTAGTTGAGGCTTCGCCAAGAGTCCCGTTTCGAGAGCCGGAGCCGAATTTTGCAAGATGTTCCGAGCGCTCAAGCCGCTCACCACAGGAGTGCGGAATCTGGCATCAATATTTGGAACGATTCTCGCCATTCTGGTGGCTGAACGACCGCCGCTGGACACCATCATCGTTCCAATTGTCTAATGGAGTTCAGCTTGCTCGCTGCACCATCATCCACTTACCCCTCGCCAAATCCGGTATCCCTGGGACGGATGCAAGATTTGTCTGCAGATCCCGTGTCTGATCCGCGCACGAGCATGGCTCGGCGGGCGCTGGACTGGGCGCCCGCCCTAGCCCTGGTCCTCCTCGCGCTGGCGGCCAGCGTTACTAGTCTGTGGAACGGCTTTGCTTACGACGACGGCGGCATCATCGAGAAGAACGCACGGGCTCATTCGTTCGACGACTTCCTCAACTTTTTCGTAACAGGGTATTGGCCCCGCGACCTTGGCGGCTCGCTCTATCGGCCGCTCACGATCGTGCGATTCGCGCTTCAATGGATAGCCGGCGGCGGCACCCCGTTCGTCTTTCACGCCGTGAACGTCTGCCTGTATCTCGCCCTGACGCTCTCGGTCTACCTGGTGGGGCGTGCCATGATGACCCGCGAAGCAGCCTGGCTGGCTGCGGCGCTGTTTGCGGTTCATCCGGTCCACGTCGAATCGGTCGGTAACGGAGTGGGGCAATCGGAGCTGGTCGTCACGCTCTGCCTGACGCTGGGCACGCTTATCTATCTCCGCGCCCGGCGCCGATCGGAGCTTCGGGCAAGCGAGAGCATCAGCTTCTTCCTGCTCACTCTCATTGCCGCATTCAGCAAGGAAAACGGCATCGTTCTCCCGGCCTTGCTCGCCGCCACCGAGATCACAGTCGTCCGCGATCCCCGTGGCTGGCGGGAACGCGTGCGGGTGTTGCTACCCACTGCGATTCTGGCGGGCCTCGCCGTCGGAATCGTGCTGGCTGCGCGTCATTGGGCGCTCGATGCGCTGGTGGGCGAGCATCCCTTCTTTTCGCTCAGCGGCCTCGGCTTCGGTGACCGGGTTCTCACGGTCCTCGGAATCATCCCCATCTGGCTCCGCCTGTTCATCTGGCCAGCCCACTTGCAGGCCGACTATGGGCCACCCGACGTCGACGTCTCGACCAGCTGGGGCGTCGCGCAAACATTGGGACTCGCCGTGCTCGTGGGAGCCGTCGCTCTCGTTGTCGCTAACTGGCGGCGTCTGCCCGCCGTGGCGTTCGGATTCCTCTGGGCCGGCCTGGCGCTGTTTCCGGTGAGCAACCTGCTCGTGCCCACGGGGATTTTGGTGGCAGAGCGAACGCTGCTGTTGCCAAGTGTGGGGACGTCGCTGGTCCTGGGAGCGTTGATCTATGCTGTCCGGCAAGCCTTGCCCCAGGACCGGAAGCAGCTGCGGAAACTGGGACTTGCGGCGTTGACCGGTTTGTTGGTGGCGGGAGTGATCCGGAGCGGGCTGCGCCAACCGGTGTGGCGCGATACCCCTACCTTACTCGCGCAGACCGTGCTGGACGCGCCGCGGGACTATCGAGCCTGGCAGCTCTTTGGTAATCAGCTCGCGTCGCGCGGGCACACCGCACAGGGCCGCATCGCACTCGAACACGCCGCGGCGCTGTACAACAAGGATCCGGGCGTATTCGAGGATCTCGGCCAAGTGGTTCGAGGGAGCGAGGGATGTCCTGCCGCGATGCCGATCTTCGAGCGGACCATCGCGATGGACCCCCATCGGAAGAACACCCGCACCCGCCTTTACTTGTGCCTCCTCACAACCGGCGACACTGCTCGCGCTGCCACACTCGCCGAGCAAGGTGCCAGCCTGGGTCAGTGGTACTTCCAGTTGGTTATGGCGCTGTCCGGAGGAAAGCGATCGCTACCGCTTCCGGGAGATAGATCGCAGTAGCGTGGGTTCAGCGGCAGTCGAGCCTTTTGGCTCCCGCCGCAAGCGAGACGATCTGAGCCGAGTCCGCTTTGAGCCCGCGAAGTCGGCCGATCGACCGCAGCAGCTCAGGACATTCCCCTGCTTTGAGCGCCGCCTCCGCCGTCAACCCCCAGAAACGAGCCGAGTCGGGATACTCCCAGGCGACCTGACGGCGCAGCGTCATGGCCCGGCGGGGCTGGTTTCGCGCGAGGGCAACATCGGCGGCGGCGAGGAATAGCTCGCCGCTATGTGGACGGGCTGCCCGAGCCACTGCCAGTCGCGCCTCGGCAGTGTCCAGCATTCCGGCAAAAAGAGCGGTCTGAATCGCGCGCTGCGCAGTCACAAGCGCGCTATTATTGAGCCGCCATGCCGTCCACCAGTATTTGCTCGCCTCGGCGAACCGGCCCTGAGTGTCGAGCACCCTGCCGAGGTCTTTCCACAGGCCCCAAGCGAGCGGATAAATGGAAAGCGCCTGGCGAAGCTGCCGTTCCGCGCTGCGTAGATCCCCGCGGCGCTCCGACAGAATGGCTTCCATCGCCTTGGAATGGAACGATCCCGGTGCGTCACGGATGATCTGGGGGAATAGGGTGTCGTTGTTCCGCCAAACCGGATTTCGGGTCACGGTCCGAGCAGCGCCCGCGGCCAGGACGACGATCAGCCCGACGATGGCAGGCGTCGGCCGGCGTCGGTAGATCCAGTCCCATCCGGCAGCCAGCAGCAGTACGGCGCCGATCGACGGCATATACAGGATCCGCTCCGCCAGCAGCACGCCGGTCGGCACCAGGATGTTGGCAACGATGGCGAGGGTAGCGCCGATCCAGCCCAGAGCGAAGGTGACCACAGGAGCCCTGCGCCTCATCGCCCAGGCGAGCCAAAGAGCCAGCAGGAAAACGAGCAGGCCGGCTACGCCTGCCAATGTGAGACTCGAGGCGGGCTTGATGAAGTCGGGGTTGTAGTCGGCTGAAAGACGATAGGGCAGGAACAGCAGCCTCAGGTATGCCAGCACGATCGGCAGCATGATGAGGGTCCGCTCGGCCAACCCGGCGTCGTCCAGCCCGGGCGCGACCTCGAGCCCCGTGAGGTCGCCCACGACCTGCGAGCGCCACAGCAGCCAGCCGAAAGTCACTCCCACGATGCCGACCCAGAGCACCCAGTGCCGCTCCACACCGAGGCTCTTCCGACCGCGCCGCCCCACGTCGAACCAGTCGGCCAGCAATGCCAGTCCCGGCAATGCGAAGGCAGACTCCTTGGAGGCGAGCGCAAGAGCCGTCGCTACGAGCGTCCCGAACGATGTGAGGTACCGCCGCCAGGACGTGTCGTCACCGGCCTCCGCCAGCTCCCCATCCTTTAAATAGGCCATCACCGCAGTGATGCTGAACAGGGCAGCGAGCACCTCGGCCCGCCCGACCAGATTCGCGACTGCCTCGACGTGCACCGGATGCACCGCAAACAGCAATCCCGCAACCAACGCGGGCCAGGCCCCCAGCAGCCGCCGAGCCAGCAGATAGACCAGGGCGGCAGTGATCGCGTGCAGAACGATGTTGGTGAGATGAAAAGCAGGCGCGGCCCCGCCGCTCGCGCTCCAGTTGGCAGCGAAGCTGAGTTGGGTCAGCGGCCTATAGAGATTGTTGTTGAACCACCAGCTGGCGGTGATAATGGAGCGCCAGTTTGCCAGCGAATGGAAGAGCACACGATCCTGAATGACCGCGATGTCGTCGTAAGCAAAGGCATAGCGGTAGGTCTGAGCGAACGCTGCACACGCAACCATGGCAACGAGGACGGTCCACGGCCATACCCGCGGGGGACGGGGGGACACCACAGCCTCGACCACACTCGGGGCTTCGGGCAGAAGCTCGACCGATGTCACTGACATCGCAGCTCCTCGGCACTCCTCTCGAGCGGGGCAACCAACGCCGCCTCCGCCGACAAAGCTCGCAACCGACCGAGCGAGTTCAAAACCTCGGGACACTGCTGTGCGCCGGCAGCCGCTGTTCCGGTGAGCGCCCAATAGCGGGCGGAATCGGGGAAGTCGATGGCCGCGCGCCTCCTCAAGGTCATCGCCTGGAGAAAATCTCCTCGAGCCACTGCGATGTCCGATGCAGCCAGGGTCAGCTCGACCGGCATGTTCGGGCGCTTTGATACGGCAGCTTCCAGAAAGGTGGCGGCGCTATCGAGCCGGCCGGCCTGGAGGTGGGACTGGATGGCGCGCTGGGCGTCTACAGCTGATCCGCCGTTGATTCGCCAGGCCGCCGAGAAATACTGCGCGGCTTCGGGATAGCGGCCTTCGAGATACATCAGCGTTGCCAGGTTTCGCCAGACGTGCCAACCCAGCGGATGGATCTGAACCGCCCGGCGCAGATGAGCTTCGGCTCCCCGCAGGTCACCCTCCCGCCTGGCGAACTCCGCTTCGGTCCACTCCGCCCGGAATGATCCCGGAGCATCGCTGACCATCGCACGCATGTAGGTGTCGTTATCCCGCCAGATCGGATTCCGCGTTACGGTCCGAAGGCCGCCAGCCGCCACGGCAACCCACAGGCCGGCAATCGCAGCGCTTGGCGCTCGACGGAATACCTCGCCGAAAACCCAGCCCAACAGAAGGACTGCGCCCACTGAAGCCAGATACAGGGTGCGCTCCGCCACGAGAACACCGGTCGGCACGAGCACGTTGCAGATGATGATCAGTGTGGCCGCCAGCCACCCAACTGCGAGCCCGATCACGGGCGCCCGTCGGCGAGTTACCACTGCCAGCGTCACGGCGCCGATCACAAGCGCGGCGCCGGCCATGCCCCGAACAGTGAGCTCCGTCGAAACCGGCACGAAATTGGGCGAATACTCCACCGACAGCCGGGCGGGAACGAACAGGAGGCGGACGTACTCGAGCGTCATCGGCAACATGATCACAGCCCGCCCGACCAGCCCCTGAAACTCGAGGCCGGGCGCCGCTTCCAACCCGGTCAGGTCCTGGACGATGCGGGAGCGCAGGAAGAGCCAGCCCACGCAGACTGCAAGAGCACCGACCCATAGAGCGGAGTGACGCCTGATGACGTCACCGATCCGTCGATTCCCGACCGCTGCCTCGTACCAGTCCATCAAGAGGAGCAAGCCGGGGACCGCGAAGGCGGATTCCTTGGCTCCCAGGGCCAGCACGATGCACGCGAGGGTTCCCAGAGTCGCGGTGAGTCGCCGCCAGGAACCCAGCTCAGCTGCGTCGGCGAGTCGCCCGTCCCATCGATAGAACAACACGGCACCAAGCCCAAAGAGAGCCGACAGCACTTCGGCCCGGCCGACCAGGTTCACCACGGGCTCGACATGAACTGGATGGACTGCGAAGAGAAGTCCGGCTCCAAGGGCGGCTGCCTGCCCGAACAGCTCGCGAGCAAGCCGGTAGACCAGCACGCTCGCAATCCCATGAAGAATCAGGTTCACCGCGTGGAACACTCCGGGATGTCCGCCGGCGAGAACCCAATTCAAGGCAAGCGACAGCCCCGTGAGTGGCCGGTACAAGGCGTGGGGCCACCACGAGCTCGTGAGAATTTCCTGCCAGTTCTTCAGATCGTGAAAGAGCACACGATCGCGGATTCCGGAGAGATCATCACCGGCAAAGCCGTACCCCACGGTCTGGGCGAAGACGGTGCAAGCGATCGTGAACACCAGCAGGGGGGCGAGCCGCGTGAGCCGGTTCATAGGAGGGGGATGTTGCCGCAGCTCGCGGCACCCCACGCGGCGTTGCGGAAGGCGGCGGATGGGATACGCGCGCTGGGCAAAGCAGGATAGCGAGCCGGATGCGGCTTGGAGACTTTCATGGAAGCGATTGCGGTTCCAGTACTTGCTGGCATGGGTCAGGAATGCCGGCCCTCCGTCCAACCATGTTGGAGTGGGCGGCGGGACCAAACTGGAGCGCAGGTATTTGCATGCTCCGCGCCAGCGCCTAGCGGCACCCCAGGCCGCGGGCACCCGCTTCGAGCGGAGCGACTCCAGCGGATTCGGCCTTGAGCGCCCGCAGATGTTGGATTGCGACGACAAGCTCCGGGCACTGCCGGGCCTTGAGTGCTGCCTCGGCGGTGAGTCCCCAGAAGCGTGCGGTGTCGGGGAACTGCCAGGCCGCCTGCCGCCGCAGGGTCATGGCGCGAAGCGGTTGGCCTTGCGCCATGGCGACCTCACCACCGGCAAGCCAGAGCTCCCAGCTCTGCGGCCGTGCAGCCCGGGCAATCGCGAGCCGAGCCACCGCGGTATCGACCTGACCCACCCGGAGGGCGGCGATGATCGATCGCTGCGCCGTGAGCAGTGCATTGTTGTTGAGCCGCCAGGACGCCCACCATGCATCACCGGCTTCGGCATACCGACCCTGCGCATTGATCACCCGACCAAGGTCTCGCCAGGCATTCCAGGCCAGCGGATAGATCTCGAGCGACTGGCGGTACATCCGCTCCGCCTCGGGCAGATTGCCGGCCTCCTCCGCCATTCCACCGGCCACCCACGCCGCGTGCGACGAGCCCGGCGCATCGCGCACGATCTGAGGGAACAGGGTCGCATTGTTTCGCCATACCGGATTGCGGGTCATTGTGCGAGCGCCGCCCGCCGCGACGAGAAGGCCGACGACCGTGGCGGTGGCAAGAGGCCGACGCGTCCAGGCCACGCCTGCAATCCAGCCGAGCAGAAGTACGGCCCCGACCGACGGGAGATAGAGCGTACGCTCGGCCAGGATCACGCCGGTCGGGACCAGGATGTTCGCGACCACCAGGATGGTCGCACCTATCCAACCCAGCGAGAACGTCACAACCGGCGCACGTCGCCATGCCACCCAGGCAACGGCCCCGCACGCGATCAGCGCGAGGAGCCCCGCCAGAGTGCGGAGCGTAAGCCAGGAACCCAGCACGAGAAAGTTGGGTGAGTAGTCGGCGGAGAGACGGGCCGGGAAAAACAGGAGGCGGCCATATTGAAGCACGACCGGCAGCATCGCCACCGTCCGCCCGACCAGCCCCGTGTCCTCGACCCCAGGTGCGGCCTCCTTGCCGGTGAGGTCGCCGACCACATTGGCGCGCCAGAGCAGCCAGGCAAACGCGACGGCCACCGCGCCGAGCCATAGGACCCAGTGCCGCTCCACGCCCAGCCCCCGCCTCCCGCGCAACGACGCGTCCAGCCAGTCCAGCAGCAACAACAAGCCCGGAAGGGCGAAGGCGGATTCCTTGGAGGCCAGTGCGAACGCGGTCGCTACCAGCGTGCCCGCGGCGGTCGCATATCGTTTCCAGGACCGATCGTCGCCAGATTCAGCCAGCCGTCCATCGAGACCGTAAAGCAATACAGCGACGATGACGAAGATGGTGGCGAGCACCTCGGCTCGACCCACCAGATTGGCGATCGCTTCCACATGCACCGGATGCACCGCGAACAGCAATCCGGCGGTCAGAGCTCCACCACCGACGCCCAGCAGACGAGTGGCCAGCAAATAGGCCAGCACCGCAGCGGCCGCGTGCAGGGCGATGTTGGTGACATGAAACGCGGTGGGGTTTCCGCCGCTCGCCGCCCAGTTCATCGCCAGGGTGAGCGCGGTGAGAGGGCGGTAGAGGTTGTGATTGGGCCACCAGCTCGCCGTCAGGATCTCGCGCCAGTTGGCCAATGAGTGGAAGAGCGGCCGTTCGCGGATGACCTGCAGGTCGTCGTAGGCAAAGTCATATCGCGCGGTCTGCGCATAGACTGCGCAGGCCGTGATAGCAACGAAGGCGATTCCCAGCCAGTCGCGCGGAGACTTAGCCGTCAGACGGCCTCGCCCTCGTACCGCGACAGTTTCCGGTAGAGCGTGGATGGATCGATGCCCAGCACTTCGGCCGCGCGGGTTTTGTTGCCGCCTTCGGCTTGAAGGACGTACATGATGTAGGCGCGCTCGATGACCTCGAGTGTGGGATTCTTGTAAGAGCGCTCCGCTACCAGCGGTTCCTTCTTCCGCTTGGTGATGCGCTCGGGCAGCGCACCGGCCTCGATGAGACTGCCCTTGCTGAGCACTACCGCATGCTCCAGCGCATTCTCCAGCTCACGCACATTCCCCGGCCATTCGTACACCGTAACCGCATCCAGGGCGTCCTGCGAGAGCGCCTTCGCTTCGCCGCCGGTCTCCTGCCCCAGATTCTCGAGGAACAGCTCGATCAGCGAGATCAAGTCGTCGCGCCGCTCACGTAGTGCCGGCAGGTTTACGGCGATCACGTTGAGGCGATAGAACAAGTCTGACCTGAAATTCCCCCGCCGGACCTCTTCTTCGAGATCGCGGTTCGTGGCGGCGATGATCCGAACGTCTACCGGGATTGCTTCGGTTGCGCCCACCGGGATGACTTCCCGCTCCTGGATCACGCGGAGCAGCTTTACCTGGAGCGACGGTGGCATCTCGCCCACTTCGTCAAGAAAGAAGCTCCCGCCGCGCGCAGCCGCGAACAGACCCTGCTTGTCCCGCACTGCGCCGGTGAACGAGCCCTTCACGTGACCGAACAATTCGCTCTCGAGCAGGTTTTCGGGCAGGGCGCCACAGTTGATCGAGAGGAACGGCCCGTCGCTCCGGCTGGAGAGGTTGTGGATGTAGCGCGCCACCACCTCCTTGCCGGTCCCGCTCTCTCCCTGGATGAGAACCGTCGAGTCGGTGGGTGCGACGTGTTCCGCCAGCTTCAGGACTTCGACGAATCGCTTCGACTTCCCGATCGGACGAGTGACGGTGGTGCCTGCGCGCTCGCGCCGCCTAATCTCCTGCTTGAGCTGCTTGTTTTCCACCCGCACCGCGCGGAACTCGCAGGCCCGGCGCAGGATTGCGACCAGCTCGTCGTTCGAGAACGGTTTCTGGATGTAGTGGAACGCACCCGAGTTGACGGCGGCGATAGCGCTCTGAAGCGATGCCTGCGCCGTCATCAGGATGACCGGCGTCATCGGATCCTGCTCCCGCGCCGCCTGCAGAATGTCGAGCCCCGAGACCTGGGGCATCCGAACGTCCGACAGGATGATGTCGTGACTGCCGCTCCGAATCTGCTCCAGCCCGGCCTTGCCGCCTTGTGCCGTGGTGACCTCGAATCCCTCGTTCCGCAGCAGGATGCGGAGCGTATCGAGGATTCCGGACTCGTCGTCAACCACGAGCACCGAAGGCTTCTGACTCATGCTCCCTCCTCAGGCGTCCACTCGACCGGCAGTAGCACCGTGAAAGCGGTACCGGCTCCCGGTTTGGAGTCTACCAACACCAGCCCTCGATGCGCCTCTACCGCCCGTTGTACAATGGACAGCCCAAGACCGCTACCGCCGGGCCGGCCCGATACGAACGGCTCGAAGACACGCTCCCTAATCTCGTCCGGAATTCCCGGACCGTCATCCCGGATTTCCAGCCGAACGGCACGATCCAAATGCCCGTGCGGAAGGTCGGCGCCACCGTCTGCTTCGCCCACCGATACGGTCACGCACACTTTGCTTCCCTTGGCTGCCTGCACGGCGTTGAGTACCAGGTTTGCGATCACCCGGTGAAGCAGGTCGGCGTCGCCGTCGAGGACAGTGCGGGCGCCATGCACCTCCAGAACGGCCTCCGCCGGGCAGTCGGGATGCTCTTTCACCAGGCGAGTCACCGCCAGCGCCACGTCGCGCAGATCCACCGGGACGAACTCGGTGGCACGCACGCGGGAGAAGTCCAGGAATTCGTTCAGCAACCGGCTCAGCCGGTCGCTCTCGCGGACGATGAGATCGGCAAGGAATCGCTCGTCGCTGGTCGCGTACTTCGCGCGCGAGAGTTGCTCGACCGAGCTTCGGATCGAGGCGAGCGGATTTCGAATTTCATGAGCCAGCGAGGCACTCAGCGCAGCCACCGCCTCCAACCGCTCGGCCCGGAGGTGCAGCTCCTGAAGCTGCTTGAGGTCGGAAATATCGGTGAAAATCGCCGTTACCGAGGGTGTTTCCTGGCTTTCCTGCTGGAAGACGGTGGTGCTCAGGCCGATGGGGAATTGACGCCCCTGTGCGCTTACAACCAGGCCCTCGCCTCGACTGATCTTTCGCCCGGCGCGGATTCCGCTGTTGATGGCGGCCCATAACTCGCTGGAGCGGGCCTTGAGGTGCTCCAGCACGGGCTGGCCGATCAGTGAGCTAGCCTGCAGCCGCAGCATTCGTTCGGCGGTCGGATTGATGAATGCCAGTCGGCCGCGGCCGTCAACCGTGAGTACGCCCGATCGGATATTGCGCAGAATGTCGTCCGCTTCCAACCTCACCCGCGCGAGCTCGGTCTCGAGTGACTCCTGCTCGACGCCCGCTTCGCGCAGACGCTGACTCAGCACTGCGACGAGCAGGAAGACGACGTTGAACACCCCGAACTGGATCCAGAGGGCGGTGTCTGGGCGCGCGGTCTGGCCGAGCAGGATGTCGCCCAGATACATCGCGGAGGCTGCCACCGCAGTGAAGACCCCTGCGCCCAGCGGCAGCAGCATCGTGTACGCCGCGACCACGAGCACGTAGAGCGCCGGGAAGGCCGACTTGGGTTCGCCTGCCAGGTGAACCAGCGCGGTGACCAGGCCGAGGTCGACCAGGGCCTGGATCTGAAGGAACGCTCTGGACGGGATGACGCCCCGCACGAATACGGCCCAGGCGCCATAGCCGGTAAAGGTGAGCGCGAAGACCACGGTAATGGTGCTGATGAACGAAACGTCGGGACGCTGGGTCCACACCAGCGACGCTCCCACCAGCGTCGCGAGCGCCAGGACCAGACGGCCGACGAACAGCCATGTGAGCAGCGTGCGTTGGGGAGGAAGGGAAGGCCGACCGATCCGCTGCGAGTGAGTGCGGGGGATCGTCTCGACCTGCCCCGCGGCAGAAGACTCCATCGTGCCTCGGCGCCGGGTTTGTCAGGGGGAACCCACGAAGATAGCGGGGCGGGAGAAGAGGGGAAAAGGGGAAGGGGGAAGGGTTCCGCTTCTCCCCTTCTCCCTTTCTCCCTCCTATCCGCCCTTCTTCCCGGCTTTCCAGTCGTACAGGACTCGGTACAGATCCCGGCTGCGTTGAATGATCCGGACGTAGTCCCG
>Ga0075428_100009147_pt1 | contig 10993 bp, 10 predicted proteins | sample RhiMetdeltSRZDD2_FD_75291 | JGI IMG/M metagenome (GOLD analysis project Ga0075428, IMG submission 75291) | Populus rhizosphere microbial communities from Tennessee, USA - Rhizosphere MetaG P. deltoides SRZDD2 | ecosystem: Host-associated > Plants > Roots > Rhizosphere > Soil | place: USA... | reverse complement strand
TCGAAAAGTGCTGCCATAACCCGGGAAAATCGACAAACTTCAAATCCACGATCTCGACCTTATTCTTCTTCGCCATCTCTAGGGCGTCTTTCACTGACATGTATTTGCCTCCTTAAGTGAAGTCGCGTTTGAATCCAGTGAAAAAATTATCCCAGCCGCTTAGACAGCTGGAGAAATGAACCAATATCGGCCGTGGTGAGCGCGTGCTTCACTTCGTCCGATTCGAAGGACTCCATGATCGCTTTAACCATCTTCATAAAAACTCCTCGATTTAGAGCCCCGTAGAAATGTTCGCGTGAATCGCCCGGCGCCAAAATCTATGAGCAAGCTCAATGCCACAAACATTATTTCCGCGACCTTCGGCTCACCGCCAAAAACAAAAAGAAATTTTTGCCCGGAGAACGATCAGACCGCCTGTTTAATGCGAGGGTTGCCTAACGATTAATCGTGAAGCCTAACTTCTGAGCAGTAGGCCTTAAAGCTTCACTCCGAAATCGGCGAAGTTGCTGGCGGTTGAAATGTCCACAAGAGAGAAGTGGCGGGAATCTACCGTCAGCGTCCCCGCCGGGATCGCTGACAGCGATCCCGGCAGTTTTGCGCTTTACTTCGAAACTTGCATCTAGTCGGTAACAACCTTTCTTACTTGCACACCCAAAGGTGCAGACGCGGCTGCACTGGCGACGTCGATAGCTGCACTGGCTCCCGATGCCGATGGATGAAGCTGGAAATCTGGGTAACCAAGCACACCCATTTCCGGACCATCAAGACCTTCGATCTCAATTTCTTTGCTGACGCGAATCGGTGTGATGAGATCACTGACTTTGAACCATACGAATGCCATCACGAAACCGAAGACCGCCACAGTGCCTGCGTCGATCACTTGCATGATGAACTGTGAGAAATCGCCGTAAAGCAGACCGCGGACACCGTCTGAACCGTACAGCTTCACCATCCCATCGCGCACGACACCGTTCCAGCCGGCGCCATATTGGCCGGTCGCGAATATGCCTACTGAAATAACGCCCCACAACCCGTTGACTCCGTGAACGGAGATCGCACCGACAGGATCGTCGATGCCCCGAGCTTCCCAGAAGAACACGCTTACCACCACGAGCCAGCCAGCCACCAAACCGATGACAGCTGCCGCCCACGGATCGACGAATGCACATGGCGCCGTGATCGCGACCAAGCCAGCAAGCATGCCGTTGCACATCATCGTGGTATCCGGTTTAAGCCCCTTCATCATGAGTGTAACCATTGCAGCGAGCGCACCAACGATGCCGGCGAGCATCGTGTTCACAACGACGTAGCTGATTCGCAAATCGGTGCCCGCGAGTGTCGAGCCCGGATTAAAACCGAACCAACCGAAAGCTAAGATGAACGTTCCCAACGCGACCATCGGCACGTCGTGACCAGGCATGGCATTCGGTCTCCCCTGCGCATTGAATTTGCCAATGCGCGGCCCGAGAACCATCGCTCCGGCGAGCGCGATCACGCCACCCATGGAGTGAACGACACCGGAACCAGCGAAATCGACGGCGCCGTGACCGAGGCCCCAATTTATACCGCCTTGCGCCAGCCAACCACCGCCCCAAACCCAATTGCCATAGAGGCAATAAGGCAGCGCAATCCACAATCCGAACAGGCAGTAATTCTTCCAGGCCCAGCGTTCGGCCATCGCACCGGTGGGAATCGTTGCGGTGGTATCCATAAAAACCATCATGAAAAAGAACAGCACCAAAACTGCGGTATCGCCTACAGCACCGGTCAAAAACCAACCCTTCAAACCGATTAGGCCATAAGTAAACGCACCTGTTGCCTTTCCTGCCGCATCGACAGCCGCACCCCAACCCCAACCTTCATTGAGCACCGAAAGGCCTGGACCGAGAGACGGGTACCAACCGGGAGCGACGGGACCATTCCACCAGTTGCCCCAACCGATGGCGAACCCGTAGACCCAAAACGCGAGACACCCTAGCGGATAAATCATGAGATTCATGGCTGCGGTATGCGACGCATTTTTCGCGCGGCAAAGCCCGGTCTCAACGAGCATGAAGCCAGCCTGCATGAACATGACTAGAAAACCGGCGACCAGAGCCCAAACGTAATTAATAGAATATAGGTTGTGCGCCATCCGATCATAGAGATCTTGCATCGACAGCTTATCAGGAACATCACCCTTCCCGTCACCGGCTGGAGTCGCCCACACACCAGAGGCAGAGCCCGTCGGATCGGGCCAAGGTGCGGGCGTTTTCGGATCCGGACTCGTCGCTGTGAAATACGGCGGTAATTTCGGCGCCGGCGCTGCCGCCGCCGGTGCAGCAGGCACAGCGGACGGAGCTTCAGCTTTAGGCGCCTCCGCTGCTGGCACCCCTTCCTTGCTTTCATCGGCCGCGAAAGAAACCCGATCAGACAAACTCGCCCACAGCAGCATCGCCATGAACGCAAACACGTAGCCAAAGATTTTTCGTTTCATGATTCCCCCCTTTGTATCGTGTGCGTGTTCTTAAATTGCATCTTCCCCTTTTTCCCCGGTGCGGATGCGAATCACTTCCTCGACCGGAGTGACAAAGATCTTGCCGTCGCCGATTTTGCCCGTCTTCGCGCTATCGGTGATCACCTCAACTAATTTCGCTGCCTTATCGTCGGGCACCAGGATTTGAATCTTCACCTTGGGCAAAAAATCCACGGAGTATTCAGCGCCTCGATAGAGCTCCGTATGTCCTTTCTGGCGTCCGAAACCTTTGACCTCTTCCACCGTCATCCCTTGAACACCGGCCTTGGTGAGCGCCTCTTTCACTTCGTCCAACTTGAACGGCTTTACGATCGCTTCGACCATCTTCATAAGGAACTCCTTTGGTTAAAACGCTGCCGACTCAGTGCTTCCGATTCGCGAATTCTCAGCTCATATCAGCAAGCACGATGCCACGATCACACCGCGCGTGGTGCAGCGTGATAAAGGTGGAAATGATTAGAGAATTCTGCGATCCGCAATGCTGCGCGATCAATCTGACAGTAAAAAGGATTTGCTCAACGATTAGGCCGAGCGTCGATGGAGAGTTTTAAAAAGAACCGTTGGCGGACTAAGCAATCAATATACCGTTATGACAAAACCAAAGGGCGTGAAAATAAATTTTATATAATTTTTATCTGATTCATTTTAATCTTTATCTATTGTTTATACTGTTATTTATTTGACCTACCAATTGTCCCTAAATTTAGATTCTGCGCGCGCGATGCTCAGAGATTATGCAGCTTGCCCAAATCGAGGGCAGTGTTTTTCAGGAAAAATTTCAGGAGAGAAGAGAATCGCGTCGAGGAGTATCAGTGGACGCTAGCGTATTTGAGCATGACCAGCAGCGAGGACAACGAGAACGCGAGCGATGCGCGCTCGAGCAATAGCCACGATGAGGGTCTGTCAGCAGACGGGCGGCCAATCTAACTCTTCTGTCGTGGTATCATGAGTCGATAGCCGATACCGCTTTCGGTTCTTAGCAACCTTTCCGCTGCGTCCGGGATTTCGATTTTCTTGCGCAAATGCATCATGTAAACGCGCAGATATTGCGACTGCTCCTCGGCGTTCGGTCCCCACACCTCGCGCAGCAGTTGTTTATGCGTCACCACTTTGCCGGCGTGCAGCGCGAGCAACTTGAGCAGCGCATACTCGGTCGCGGTGAGTTTGACTTCGCGCCCTTTGACTTTCACCGTGTGACTGTTGAAATCGACGACCAGGTGGCCTGCTTCGAACACGGCCTCCTCGGCGCTCACCTGAACGCGCCGCTGGATTGCCCGCAGGCGCGCCAGCAACTCGGCGGACTCGAACGGTTTGGTAACAAAATCATCGGCGCCGGCATCTAATGCTGCTACCTTATCCTCCGGTCCGTCACGAACCGACAAGATAAGAACCGGCACGCGGCTCCACTGACGCAACCGTTCGAGCACGGCCATACCGTCCATATCGGGCAGTCCCAGATCGAGTAGGACTACCTCCGGCCGGCGCAGTGCAATCTCCGACAAACCATGACGGCCGGTGTCGGATTCCAATGCGCGGTACTGTTCCTGTTCCAACAGAATACGCAGCAGCCTGCGGATCTGGGGTTCGTCGTCTATGACGAGTGCGGTCGCTTTCTCCTTCACGCCAATCTCTCTAAAACTTCCTGTTGCAACGTTTCAACCGGAATTTTCATCGTGAACTCAGCTCCACCCGACGGTCGATTGGCCGCGCTAATGCTACCGCCGTGTGCCAGCACGAATCCTTCGACGATGGCGAGTCCTAGTCCGGTGCCTCCCGTTGTCGCTGCCGCACCGCGCTGAAAGGCGCCGAAGATACGCGGCAAGTCCGCTTCGCTGATGCCACTACCTTCGTCGAGCACGGACAGAAACAACTGCCGGGCTGCAACCCGCGCACGAATGACGACTTTAGCCCGAGATGCGCTGTTTGCCGACGCGTTCAGCAAAAGGTTGCAGAGACATTGTTCGAGCAATGGCTGATCGACACGAATCAACGGCAGATTGGCGTCGAGCTCGATCGCAACAAGAGTTTCGCCGATGCCGTCGGCGGCGAGATCGGTGGCCGCCTGAATCAGTTCGGCGACATCGCACCAGTCCAGATTGGGATGAATCACGCCCGACTCAATACGGGTCATGTCCAATAAATTGTTGATCATCCGGTGCAGACGGCGTAGCGCCTGTCGGCTCTCCGACAAGGCCGCTTGGCTGCGCGGGCTGCCGACTTCGCGGCGCAATGCTTCGATGCCAGCCTGGACGGCGGACAACGGTGTCTTTAGCTCATGGGAAACGCTCTGCAACAGAGCGCGTTGCAGGCGCTCCGAAGCTTTGATGATTTCCGCGCGCTTCAGATCCTGATGCAGGTGGTCGCGCTCTAGAATCGTGCCTATGAGCACGGCAAAAGCTTCAAGCAACTCCCGTTCGCTACGGTCGAAGGCCGCGCCAGCTGCCGGCAGAACAGAAAGCACTCCCATCGCGGCGCTGCCTGTCAGCAAGGGTAAATGCAATGCACTGGCGTTCGGGTGATTCTCGGTAAATTTCCCGGCTGCCCGGCGCATGCCAAATGCCCACGCTGCGGCGGCGGAATCTCTTTTACTTAGTTGGAAAGAGCTTGCCGGGTGAGCATCAACCGCCAAGTCCCCATCGGAACGCGACAATAGCAGCGCGGCACGCACACCGAAAAGCGTTTCTGTTAGCTTGACCGCCGCAGTAAGTCCGCTGTCGAGATCAGCCGCCAGACCCGCTTGGTGTACCAATTCGTAAAGCGCGGCGGTACGTCGCTCGCGCATGCGCTCGGCGACTTCTTTCAAATGGAGCCGGCTAGTCAGATGCCCCATGGCCACAACCACCGCAAAGAAGGAAGCAAAAATCAGCGCATCTTCGACGGTGCCGATTTGAAATGAAAAGCGCGGCGGAATAAATACGGTGTACCAGGCGAGCGTGCTGCTGGCGGCGACAAAAAGCACTGATTCTCTTTTGAAGCGAAATCCGGCAACGACCACCAAGAGAAGATAAAGAGATGATACTGCGGCATGCCCAACCACGGGTTCGATCGCCAAAGACAAAGCGGTTACGCATCCCGTCAGAGCTATTGCGATGATGTATTCGACAATAGTAGTGCGAGCGCCTCTGGATTCGTGGAACTTGATAATTCTCTCGCCAGGCATTTTTGCTATTTTAACCTGAGGGACGGCTCAATTAAGTTTCTTTCTCGTTGAGCACTGGGCCTAGAGCGCCGCCGTGAGCCGCCCTGATTTCCACTCCCTCACTTCCTTCGAACGAAGCTGACTCGTGAGATGAGCTATCGCAAGCGCGACGACAATGAAGTACGCGGAAGCCCACGAGCAAATGGCTTATTTTAGCAGCATCTCTGAACGGGTCTCCTTTCCAACTAATTATTGTAAAAGGAATACGGCCGCTCCGAAGAGCGGCCCTAGCGAACGTATCCTCAATAAGGCCTGATTCAAATGTCCTACCCAACATAGAAGCGCATTCTTTTTCATAGAGCGTAGCCTCTCTCATCGTGTTGGCTCAGATCCAAACCCATCTGTTCTTCCTCTTCGGATACGCGAAGACCCATCATGGCTTTGAGTATCGAAAGAATGATCAGGGTGCCGACCGCCGCAAACACCCACGTGACTGACACGGCGACAATCTGGGTCCATAGTTGTCCGGGGTTGCCGAAGAAAAGCCCGTCGTTGCCCGCAGCATTGATCGCTTTGGAGGCGAACAGTCCGGTTGCGATCGCTCCCCAAGTTCCACCAACGCCGTGTACGCCGACGACGTCGAGGGAATCGTCATAGCCAAACTTTGCCTTGAGATTACACGCGGTGAAGCAAAATACCCCGCCGCCGATCCCGATTAAGATAGCTGACATAGGTCCGACGAAACCGGCACCGGGCGTGATGGCCACCAATCCGGCAACCGCGCCGCTGGCGGCTCCGAGCACTGTCGGTTTTCCTCGCGCCATCCATTCCGCAAACATCCAAGCCAACGTAGCCGCAGCCGTGGCAACATGAGTCGCGACGAAGGCGCTGGTCGCCAAACCATCTGCGGCGAGAGCGCTCCCGGCATTAAAGCCAAACCATCCGACCCACAACAACCCTGCACCGATGACGCTGAACGGCAGATTGTGCGGTGCCATAATCTCTTTGCCGTAGCCAACTCGCTTGCCGTACATGAGAGCCGCCACCAAAGCGGAAATCCCGGAGCTGATATGAACTACCGTCCCGCCGGCGAAATCCAATGCGCCCATCTCTCGCATCCAGCCTTTCACGCCCCAGACCCAGTGCGCCAACGGATTATAAATCAAGGTTGCCCACAGCAGCATGAAAACAAGAAATGTACTGAACTTGGCTCGTTCAGCAATTGCGCCCGTGATCAAGGCCGGCGTGATGATCGCGAACATCATCTGGTAAATCATAAACGCCTGATGGGGAATCGTCGCCGCGTAATCTGGGTTGGGATCTGCTCCGACTCCGTTCAAGCCGACCCAGTCCAACCCCCCGATGAGGCCGCCGATATCCGGTCCGAACGATAAACTGTAGCCAAACAGCACCCATTGGATTGTAATCAAGCCGACCATGATGAAACTCTGCATGATCGTGCCGAGTGCATTTTTGCCTCGCACCAGACCACCATAAAAAAGGAACAAGCCGGGGATAGTCATCATCAACACCAACGCGGCCGAAGTCAGCATCCAAGCAGTGTCTCCTTTGTCGATTTTCGGCGGCGCGGGTGTCGCCGCCGCCGTGGGAGCGGCAGGCGTCACAGCTGGCGCGGCAGCCTTAGCTGGCTCTCCCGCGTTCGGAGTCGGCGTCACCTGAGCAAACGCGACGCCCGCGCTTAGCATGATTGCAGACAGTAAAAGCAGGATCTTCAAACTCTTGATTGGATTCATTTTTCTCTCCTCCCCCTGTTGAAAGCTCATACTAGATTGCGTCTTCGCCTTTTTCCCCGGTGCGGATGCGAATGACTTCTTCAACCGGCGTGACAAAAATCTTGCCGTCGCCGATCTTGCCGGTCTTTGCGCTTTCCGTGATCACCTCAACCACCTTCGACGCTTTGTCGTCGGGCACCAGTATTTGGATTTTTACCTTGGGCAAAAAATCGACTGAGTACTCTGCGCCGCGATAAAGTTCTGTGTGCCTTTTTGGCGGCCAAAGCCTTTAACCTCTTCCACCGTCATGCCTTGAATCCCCGCTTTGGTCAGCGCCTCTTTCACTTCGTCCAGCTTGAACGGCTTCACGATCGCTTCGACCATTTTCATAAGAGCCTCACTTTCGTTAAGTTTTTACTCCTCAGGAATCATCACAAATAAAATTGCGACGGTTATAGCAACGCGCATGCCTTGCTCCATTTAAAGGTCTCGGTTCACGTTTTATTAACGATCTAAAGATATAATTTTATGACTTTTTTACGTTGCGGGATGAGGCCATATCGAGCGGCAAAAAAACGCCTCGGCGGGTCAACGCGTGCTCATGTTTTATGCAGTGTGCCCATATATCAGGCGGCACGTGAGGGCGTGCAGTAATTTTCCGGGAGATTCGATCGTATTTGGGTCACACAGAAACTGAACGAGCCTCGTGGCGAGACGGGTCACGGAGAGAATAACGCGAATTCGAATTCTCGATGAGCCTTGATACCAGACTCGATATCCTTTGTGGTAAGAGATCGCGCGCGGTGATGACGCGCGCATGTAGGCTGCGCGAGAAATCAGCTACATTATTTATTTTTATTTATTGACCGGCGCGATAGGGCGCACTGGCGCCGATGGGGCGGAGCGCAAAAAAGGTGTCGTAGATGCATTGGTCGGCGAGATTCAGCTTCGTTTGAAAGCCATCGAGAAATTCGTGCAAGCCCCGCTTGATGATGTGTTCCGTGTCCGCGTAGGCCAACTCGGCGCGCAATTGGCCGAGCCGTTGCTCGGCGGGATTGCGGTACATGCCGACCGGCGTACCCGAGATCGAGTGAAGCGAGTCGTTGGCCGCGGTCAGGCAATGATGGATCGAGCGCGGAAATTCATGATCGAGCACGAGAAACTCTACGATCTGCTCCGGCGCGATATGGCCGTGGCGCTTGCGATACATTTCGAGCGCGCTCGCCGATCGCAACACCGCCGCCCATTGAATATCATCTAGAGGCGTACCCACGTCGGTGAGCGAAGGCAGCAAAATGTAATATTTCACGTCCAACAAACGCGACGTCTTGTCGGCGCGCTCGACCAAGCGGCCCATTCGGAAAAAATGCCAACCTTCGCCGCGCAACATCGTCGCCTCGGCCACGCCGTCGAATAACTGGCTGGCTTTTTTGACCTCGTTAAAAAAACTATAAGGCGAGTGAATCAGCAGCGGGTTCGAAGCCGCGGCGTTAATCGCCAGGTAACTGGTATTCACCTGCTCCCACATTTCCGACGAAATTGCCTCGCGCACCGTGCGTGAATTTTCGCGCGCCGCACGCAAGCAAGACACGATAGAGTTCGGGTTCTCCATGTCCAAGGCGAGAAATTTTATGACGTTTTCCCGTGTCGCCGCGGCGTATCGCGAAGCGAAAACCGAATCATCGCCGGAAATGCTGACAAGCGGGCGCCACTGCTGATTGGAACCGGAGGGAAGATCGAGCATCATTTGCAAGTTGACGTCGATGAATCGGGAAACATTCTCGGCCCGTTCCATGTAACGGCTCAACCAATAAATCGAGTTGGCAACTCGGCTCAGCATGTATTTATTTCAACAAAATTCCACGACCTGGCGTGTCCAAGCCGATCTTCAAGACATCAGCACCCAGGTATCCTTGCTGCCGCCGCCTTGAGACGAGTTAACGACCAAGGAACCTTGTTTCAGCGCCACTCGAGTCAAGCCGCCGGGCAGCACATAAATGTCGGTGCCGTAGAGCACGTAGGGTCGCAGATCCACGTGGCGGCCGGCGATTTGACCGTTGACAATGACCGGCACACGCGACAGGGCCAAAGTCGGCTGCGCGATGTAATTGCGCGGGTTTTGCCGCAAGCGATCGGCGAACTCCACCCGCTCCTCATCGCTGGCGTGCGGCCCGACGAGCATGCCGTAGCCACCCGATTCGTTGACGGCCTTGACCACTAACTTGTCCAAATTGGCGATCACGTACGCCAGCTCTCTTGGCTCCGCGCAGACATGGGTCGGGACATTGGGAATGATAATTTTTTCGCCGAGATAATATTCGATAATTTTCGGCACGAATGCATAAATACATTTATCGTCGGCGATGCCGGTTCCCGGCGCGTTGGCCAAAGCAACCCGGCCTTTTTTATAAATCTCCATCAATCCCGGCACACCCAAAAGCGAGTCCGAACGAAAGACCTCGGGATCGAGAAAATCGTCATCGATCCGGCGGTACAATACATCGACCGGTTCAAAACCCTTTGTCGTGCGCATCATGATCCGGCCATTGGCAGCGACCAGATCATTGCCTTCGACCAGTTCGACGCCCATCTGTTGGGCCAGAAAAGTGTGTTCGTAGTAGGCGGAATTAAAAATTCCCGGAGTCAGCAGCGCGACCTTGGGTGATTCCATGGCGGCGGGGAAAAGCGACTGCAAGGTGGACAGTAAACGGCTCGGATATTCATCGACCGGACGTACCCGCAAAGCTTCAAAGACTTGCGGAAAGGTTCGTTTCAAGATGCGGCGGTTCTCGAGCACATAGGACACGCCCGAGGGACAACGCAGGTTGTCTTCGAGTACGTAAATCTGGCCGTCACGATCACGCACCAGATCGGTCCCCGTAATATGGCACCAGACCTTTTGCGGTGGATTGAGGCCAACGCATTCCTTTCTAAAGGAACGTGCCGATTGAATTAACGCTTCAGGAATGACTTTGTCTTTGAGGATCTTTTGCTCGTGATAAATATCGTCGACGAACAAATTGAGCGCGTAAACGCGCTGCTTCAAGCCTTTTTCGAGCCAATCCCACTCAGCGGCCTCGACGATCCGCGGAATGATATCGAAAGGGAAAATCTTTTCGGTCGCGGCGCTATCGCTGTAGACGTTAAAGGTGATGCCGTTTTGCAGCAGCAGCCGTTCGGCGGCCGCTTGGCGGGCTAGGAGTTCGCCGTCCGGCAGCGAGGCGATGCGCTCTTGCAGCAAGCGGGCGCCGCTGCGCGGCGAGCCATCGGCGAGAAACATCTCGTCATAAAAATTCGCGGTCTCGTAAGTGGCAAACTGCATCGGCTGCCCTTTAGATCATGCGTCAGAAGTCATCTTCACGTAACGAATTCGCCCCCAACTCCCGCAACCAGCATGCCAGCCCAAATCGGGCTGATTCTTTTGCCTTACGGAAAGGCGCACGCTTAAATCTTCGGCAAACCGTTGCCTCGGTTTTGATCAGCATTGTGCGAGTCGGACATTTAATCCATTCGCGCGCCGGTGGCAACATCAGCGCGCCATGGCGTCTGCGCGCGATCACGGGTCGCCTGAACTGTTCGCGAGCAAGTCTTCGCTGGCACTGAGAT
>Ga0075428_100009144_pt1 | contig 10996 bp, 19 predicted proteins | sample RhiMetdeltSRZDD2_FD_75291 | JGI IMG/M metagenome (GOLD analysis project Ga0075428, IMG submission 75291) | Populus rhizosphere microbial communities from Tennessee, USA - Rhizosphere MetaG P. deltoides SRZDD2 | ecosystem: Host-associated > Plants > Roots > Rhizosphere > Soil | place: USA... | reverse complement strand
GCGGCCGGGACGCGGATTCAGACGATTACGACCGATCAGAAGCGCCTGCGCGACAACATGCGCGAGCTGCCGCGAGAGTCGAAGCTCTTCGAGAAGTACCTGAAGACGCTGGAGGACCAGGAGAAGGAAATGGAAGACCTGCAGGCGAAGCTGAAGACTCTGCAAGCGGACGAAGCCAAGTCGCGAGCGGCGTACGATGACTTCCTGGCGAATCTATCGGCCGAATAAGACCATTCACCACAGAGACACAAAGGACACAGAGAAGACAGTCTTCTCTGTGTCCTTTGTGTCTCTGTGGTGAATCCATCAAAGTCGATTTGAGTATTTCCGCCGAATTCGACCGAAGACCGCCGCCGCCGGCTTGGGCGGCTCGTCGGCTTTGTTCACTTTCACTCGCGGGGCGAAGGCCTCGAAGCCCTCGACGCGGTCAGCCGGGATTTCGCGGTTGATCAGGTGTTCGATCCCGGTCAGCACCTCACCCTGCTCCGGCATGACGAATGAGATTGCGATGCCATCGGCGCCCATCCGGCCCGTCCGGCCGATGCGGTGGACGTAGTTCTCCAGGTCGTTCGGCAGGTCGTAGTTGATGATGTGCGAGATGCCCAGCACGTCGATCCCCCGACTCATCACATCGGTCGCGATCAGGACGTGGATCTTCGCGTCGCGAAACGCTTGCATGATCCGCTCGCGCTGCGACTGAGGCAGGTCGCCGTGGATGGCCGCGGCACTCAAGTGATGCCTCTTGATCTCGCGGTACAGACGGTCGGCCCCACGCTTGCGCTCGACGAAAACAATGCACTGCCGCGGTTGCTCGCGGTCGAGCACCTTGAGCAATAGCTCGGTCTTGCGCTCCTCGTCCACCGTGATGTACGTTTGCGCGATCTTCTCGACCGTCAGCACGGCCGGGGACACGTTGACGTGTTCCGGGTCGATCATGTAGCGGTCTTTGAGCTTCATGACGTCGGCCGGGAGCGTCGCGGACATCATGAGCGTCTGGCGACCCTCAGGCACGCGGCGCATGATCCGCTCGATCTGCGGGCGGAAGCCGATGTCGAGCATTCGGTCGGCCTCATCGAGGACGACGTAGCGGACTTTCTCCAGGCTGATGGTGCCGCGAGACAGGTGGTCGAAGACGCGGCCCGGCGTGCCGACGATGAGCGTGCAGCCCTGGCGGAGCTTCGCGAGCTGGGCGCCAAAGCGCTGACCGCCGTACACGGCGACCGTTTTGAAGTAGCGGCTGGGTGCCAGCTTCTCGGCTTCTTCGGCGACTTGCATGGCCAGCTCGCGCGTCGGAGCGAGAACCAGCGCTTGCGGCTTCGACGGGTCGCCCCCGCGCCAGCGATTCATCAACGGCAAAAGGAACGCGGCCGTCTTGCCAGTCCCGGTCTGGGCCTGGCCAATGACGTCGCGACCGGTCATCGCGATGGGGATTACAGCGGCCTGAATAGGGCTGGGCTCGACGTAGCCGGCCCGGTCAAGTGATTCGTTCACGGGCGGGATGAGATTCAAGGCCCGGAACCCGGTCGTCGCGGGTTCGGTCAACTCGGCGATCAACAAACAACTCCTAAGGAAGGAAAACAACCAGATCGAAGTATCTTACCAGTTCTTATACCTGTCGGTCGGTGCGAATGTCCAGCCAATCCCGTTTGGGTCGTTTCCTGCCAAATTGGCAGGCGGCTACAGATGAGCGCCCCTCGAAAGTCGGACAGTACAGTTCGTGAGGTTGCCGCGTCGAGCGCTTTTGTCATAACTCACTACCGAAATGATGTTTATCGAATTGCTTCGATTCTCGATTTATTGCAAGGGGGTGTGTGTATCTGAATGCAACGAATGCTGACCTGCAAGCGTGCGCAGTCATTTCCGCTGACACGGGAGGTCCCGAAGAGTTGCACAGTCATTCGGCAGGGTGGCTTCATCAATTAAGAGAGAAGGGAAGCCTTCGCGGATTCGGAACTGCAGGCTACAGCGCGAGCAGACGAGCCGCGAGTCTTCGACGACGAGTTTCGCTTCCCGTTTTGGGTCCATCGGGCAGCGAAGGATCTCAAGTATCTCCGGGGTGACCATGGAGTCATCATAGCCCGGGCAATTCGCAAGCCGAACGAAGAAAAATCCGCGCCCCACTGTTGCCAGTTTGGGACCGGACTCCATACTCTAAATCCTTCCCTATTGTGGCACACAGGCTCCGGACCCCGGGCCCCGGGGAGATCGACTGCCGGCATGCAAAGCGAGCGCATCCGCATCCGCATGGAAGGTTACGACCACGAGGCGCTGGACCGCACCGCCCTGGAAATCGTGGACACCGCCAAGCGCACGGGCGCAGAGGTGCACGGCCCAATCCCGCTGCCGACGCGGATTGAACGGTACACGGTGCTGCGCTCGCCGCACATCGACCGGAAGTCGCGCGAGCAGTTTGAAATCCGGACGCACAAGCGGCTGATCGACATCCTGCAGCCGACGGTGAAGACGATCGAGGCATTGAACAAAGGACTCAGCCTGCCGCCGGGCGTGGACATCAAGATCCGCGTGATGGGCCAGGGCGGCTGAGCCGGACTTACGACAACTTGCCGGACGCGAAGGGGACAGGGCCCTTGGGACCAGAGGGCCCTGTCCCCTTCTTGTCCGGCGGCATGAAGGGACCACGGCCATGGCTTCCCCCCACACCGAAGAGGTCACGGGCACCTTCACCGTGAAGGTCCTCAACCGCCAGGGCCAGGAGGTCGGGTCGGTGACGGTCGATGCCGCGGACTTCGGCGGCAAGATCAGTGCCCGCCTCATGCACGAGGCGGTGATGATGTACGAGGCGAATCAGCGACAGGGGACGCACCACACGCTGCGTCGCGGCGAAGTCGCCGGCAGCACCAAGAAGTTGTTCCGCCAGAAGGGAACGGGCAACGCGCGCGCGGGCACGCGGCGGACGAACAAGCGTCGCGGCGGCGGCACGGCCAAGGGCCCGAAGCCGCGCGACTATAGCTACGCGCTACCGAAGCAGGCCCTGCGGCTGGCGACCCGGATGGCGATCCTGGCGAAAATCCGCGACAACGCGGCGGTCGTGGTCGATGACTTCGGGCTCAGCGCGGTCAAGACGAAGGAGATGGCCGGGATCCTGAAGGCGCTCAACCTTCGTGACGTGCCCGGCCCCGTCCCGCCCCCGCCGGCCGAAGGCGAGACGCCGAAGCAACCGAAGAAGAAGCACCTGAGCCTGTTGATCGGCACTGACAAGCTCGACCCGGTGGTGTACAAGTCGGCGCGGAACCTGGCGGGCGTCCGCGTCCTGCCGGCCTCCGACTTCAACGCCTACGAGGTCCTGCGGCCGAAACGGCTTGTGTTGACGAAAGGCGCCCTTGAGGCGCTCCGTGCCAAGAAGGAGTAGTGGTTAGTGGTCAGTGTTGAGTGGTCAGCAATGGCCCTGCTTCCCTGACCACTAGACACTGGACACTGACCACTGGTGCGAAATGCAAACCCGACCCCGTCCGGTGAAGTACCGCCGGAAGAACAAGCTGCGCTTCCAGCCGGAACGCAGCAAGCCGGGCATTGAGCTGCGGCCGTACCAGGTGGTGCTGCGCCCGCTCGTGACTGAAAAAGGCACGCACCAGAGCACGCGGCACAACGCGTACACCTTCCAGGTCAACGTGCACGCGAACAAGACCGACATCAAGAAAGCGGTCGAGGACATGTTCCACGTGCGCGTGGAGCACGTGACGACGCAGATCCGTCACGGCAAGAAGCGGCGATTTCGGTTCAAGATGGGCCAGATGCCGGACTGGAAGAAAGCCGTGGTGACGCTGCATCCGGAAGACAAGATTGATTTCTTCTAATAGGACCTATGGGCACTATGAGACCTATAGGACTTACGTGATCGGAAGAACCCATGGGCATTCGTTTATATAGGCCGACTTCCGCCGGCCGCCGGTTCGGCTCGGTCAGCGATTTCGCCGAATGCACCCACCCGCGTGAGAACAAGCCGGAGAAGACGCTGCTGGTCCCGCGCAAGAAGAAAGGCGGGCGGAACAACCAGGGGATCGTCACCATCCGGTTCCGCGGCGGCGGTCACAAGAAGATGTACCGCCTGATCGACTTCAAGCGGAATACGAAGGACGGCGTTTCGGCGAGCGTGCTGTCTATCGAGTACGACCCGAACCGATCGGCCCGCATCGCGCTGATCCAGTACACCGACGGCGAAAAGGCCTACATCCTGGCGCCGGACGGCTTGCGGGCCGGAGACACGGTCTCGTCCGGACCCGATGCGGAGGCCCGCGTCGGCAACTGCCTGCCGATGGGCAAGATCCCGCTCGGCATGACGGTCCACAACATCGAGATGCAGCCCGGCCGGGGCGGACAGATTTGCCGCAGCGCCGGCTGTAGCGCGACGCTGACAAACCGCGAAGGCGACTGGGCTCAGCTGACCCTCCCGAGCGGCGAAATTCGCCGCGTGCCAATCGTCTGCCGGGCGAGTATCGGGACAATCTCGAACTCGGACCACATGAACATCCGCCTTGGGAAGGCCGGGCGAAAGCGATGGATGGGCAAGAAGCCACATCAGCGCGGCGTTTCGCAGAACCCGGTCAGCCACCCAATGGGCGGCGGCGAAGGACGCGCCAAGGGCGGCCGTCACCCCTGCTCTCCCACCGGCAAGCTGGCCAAGGGCGGAAAGACCCGGAAGAAGCGGAAGCCGTCGGCCTCGGCGATCGTTCGTCGCCGCCGGCCGGGCCCGCGATACGCGGGGTCGTGATCGTAGGTCAATTGGAATAGGACCTGTAAGTCCCATGGGACCTATAGGTCCTATTCAAATTGACTGAGAAGACTGGCCGCGGACAGGACCTCACCTAGAACGAACTGTCTGCGAATTCGCCGAGAAAAAGTCGGGAGGCCGGGACGATGAGCCGTTCGCGCAAGAAGGGACCGTACATCAACCCGAAGGTCGCGGCCAAGGTCGAGAAGGCCCAGGCGACGAACAATCGGGAGCCGATCAAGACATGGGCGCGCGACTGCACGATTCACCCGGACTTCGTCGGCGTGACGTTCCTGGTGCACAACGGCAAGCAGTTCCTCAAGGTGTATGTCACCGAGGACATGGTCGGGCACAAGCTCGGCGAGTTCGCCCCGACGCGAACGTTCAAGGGCCATAGCGGCGGCAAGGCCAAGCAAGCCGCGGCGGCCGCCGCGGCCGCGGCCGGCGGCGGACCGAAGTAGTCAAGAACGGAGCATGAAGGGTGAAGGATGAAACGAGTCATCCTTCACCCTTCATCCTTCGTCCCTTGGGATGAAAGCGATGGAATACAAGGCAATCCATCGGTTCGCGGACATGTCGGCGCGGAAGGTCCGGCCGTTCGCGGACCTGATTCGCGGCAAGAGCGTCGACGAGGCGCTCCAGCTCCTGCGGTTCGTTCCGAACCGCGGGGCCCGGCTGGTCGAGCAATGCCTCAAAAGCGCCATGGGCAACGCTGAGGATCGCGGGGCCCGCGACCCGGAGGACCTGATCGTCGTCGAGTCGCGGATCGACGACGGGCCGATGTTCAAGCGGATCATGCCGCGGGCCCGCGGCACCGCGTACATGATCCTGCGGCGGCTGTGCCACGTGCACGTCACGATCGGCGACGAGCCGGTCGAGGAAACCGAGACCACGACGGCCCCGGTCACGGTGACGACGCCGGCGACCCCGGCCCCGAATGTGGCCCCGGCGCCCGCGCCGGCACCAGCGGTCAGCCAATAGCCGTCAATGGTCAGCCAGACTCAAAAGGTTTGGCTGATCGCTGATAGCTAAGAGCTTGGAGACGACATGGGTCAGAAGATTCGTCCTACCGGCTTTCGCACCGGCATCATGATTGGCTGGGGCAGCCAGTGGTACGCCAACAAGAATGACTTCTCGGACCTCCTGGTCGAAGACCACAAGATCCGGACGTTCATCCACAAGCTGCTCAAGAAGAAGCGCCCGCAGATTTCCAAGATCCGGATCGACCGGACCAGGGAGAAGGTGATCGTCACGATCCACTCGGCCAAGATTGGCGTGATCATCGGCAAGAAGGGCGCCGACATCGACAAGTTAACGGAGCTGTTGCAGAACATGACCCGGCGGGTGATCGAGGTCAAGACAATGGAGATCGGCCGGCCGGAAACCGACCCGCAGATCGTCGCTCAGGAAATCGCCGAGCAGCTCGAGAAGCGGGCCAGCTTCCGCCGGACGATGAAGCAGGCAATGGAAAAGTGCATGGACGCCGGGGCCAAGGGGATCAAGCTGCAGCTTTCCGGGCGGCTCGGCGGGTCGGAAATGGCCCGGTGCGAGAAGTCGATGCAAGGGAGCATCCCGCTCTCGACGCTGCGAGCGAAGGTGGAGTACGGGTTTACCGAGGCGTCCACGGCGCAGGGGAACATCGGGATCAAGGTGTGGGTGAATAACGGCGACTACCTGACGGAGGAGACGCCGGACGCCAATGTCGGAGCGCCAGCCCGCTCGCGGCGCCGCCGCGGCCCGCGCCGCGACTCCGGGGGTGACCAGGGTGGACAGAGAAGCTAGTTCGGAGGAGGGCGGCCAATGCCGCAGATGCCCAAGCGAGTGAAGTACCGTAAGACGCAGCGCGGCCGGGTCCGCGGCAATGCGACGCGCGGGAACACCGTCGCCTTCGGCGAGTTCGGGTTGCAGTCCCTGGAAGGCGGCTGGCTATCGGCGGAGGCTCTCGAAGCCGGACGCGTAACGGTCGCCCAGTTCCTTCGTGGCGAGGGCCGGCTGTACATCCGCGTGTTCCCGCACAAGTCGGTGACGTCGATTCCGGCCGAGACACGAATGGGCAAGGGCAAGGGCGAGCCGGAGTATTGGGCAGCCGTCGTGAAGCCCGGCATGATGTTGTTCGAGATCGGCGGACTGCCCGAGGCCGCCGCCAAGAATTGCCTGGCTCGCGTGGCGTACAAGATGCCGTTCAAGTGCCGCTTCGTGAAGCGGCACGGTTGAGCAGGAGCAATAATGACCAAGGCGCCGAAAGCCGCCGAATATCGCGGGATGAGCGACGAGCAGCTCACTCTCACGCTCCGCGATCTGGAAAAGCACCTGTTCCAGCTCCGGTTCCAGTCGGCCACGGACCGGCTGGAGACCCCGAGCGAGATGCGCAAGGCCCGGCGAGAGATCGCCCGCATCCTGACTATCCAGCGACAGCGAGAATTGGCTAAACAACCGAAGGAAGCGAAGGTCGCGAAGCATGGCTAACGAAACCGCCAAAGCGGCCGAGCGCAACCAGCGGCGCACCCTAATCGGCGTCGTCAGCCGGGACAAGATGGCCAAAACACGTCGTGTGGACGTCGAGCGGCTGGTCAAACACCCGCGGTACGGCAAGTACGTGAAGAAGCGCACCGTCTGCTACGTGCACGACGAGAACAACGAGTCACACATCGGCGATACGGTGGAGATCATGGAGACCCGCCCACTCTCCAAGCAGAAGTGCTGGCGGCTGATCCGGGTGATCACCAAGGCACCGGTGAAAGTGCAACTCGCCGACACACCGACCGCGTAAGACCCACACACCGGCGCGGCCGGGGACGAACGAAACATGATCCAGATGTATACCTACGTGGACGTGGCGGACAACACCGGCGCCAAGGAATGCATGTGCATCAAGGTGCTGGGGGGTTCGCGCCGCCGGTACGCGGGGTTAGGCGACGTCATCGTCGCCAGCGTCAAGAAGGCTATCCCCGGCGGGGACGTGAAGCCGGGCGACGTCGTCAAGGCGGTTGTCGTCCGCACCAAGAAGGCCGCCCGCCGCGACGACGGGACGTATGTGCGCTTCGACCGCAACGCGGTCGTCTTACTCGATAACGAGCTGAACCCGCGCGGCACGCGCATGTTCGGCGCGGTGGCGCGTGAACTGCGCGAGAAGTTCAACAAGATTATCAGCCTCGCGGCGGAGGTCGTATGAGTTTCAACTTTCAAGTTTCAAGTTTCAAGTTGCAGGCGAACAACTTGAAACTTGAAACTTGAAAGTTGAAACTCCTTACCCCAGAGGTCCCGGTCGGGAATCGGGACTTCCAAGACGGGAAGGAAAGCCATGGCCCGGTTGCTCGACAAGTACAAAAAGGACATCGTTCCGGCGCTGGCCAAGAAGTTCAACCGGAAGAACGTCTTGAGCCTGCCGAAGCTGTCCAAGATCGTCCTGAACATGGGCGTCGGTAAGGCCCTCCAGGACAAGAACCGGATGGAACAGGCCGCGGAACAGCTCAGTCAGATCGCCGGGCAGAAGTGCCAGGTCACCAAGTCGCGGGTGGCGGTGAGCGGGTTCCGGCTGCGTGAGAATCAGGAGATTGGTTGCCGCGTGACACTTCGCGGCAAGCGGATGTACGAGTTCCTGGACCGGCTCATCAACGTTGCCCTGCCGCGGATCCGCGACTTCCGCGGGGTGAACCCGAAGAGCTTTGACGGGAACGGCAACTACTCGATGGGCGTCTCCGAGCAGTTGATCTTCCCCGAGATCGACGCGGACAAGGTGAACTTCACGCAGGGCATGGACATCACGATCGTCACGACCACCCGGAACGACGACGAAGCCCGCGAGTTGCTGCGGCAGTTCGGAATGCCGTTCCGGGAATCCTAGTCGACCTTGGAACTGAGCACGATGTCAACGAACGCAAAAGAAGCCCGCTATAAGCGGGAACTGAAAAAGATCGAGGCGCACAAGGCCGAGATGCGCAAGCCGGAGACGCAGCGGGACAAGAGCAAGGTCCTGGCGCCGCGGGAACTGGTCCGCATCCGCAGCCGGTGCAAGATCTGCGGGCGCGCCCGCGCCGTGTACCGGAAGTTCGGCGTCTGCCGCATTTGCTTCCGCAACAAGGCGTCCGACGGCCTGATCCCTGGCGTGCGCAAGGCGAGTTGGTGACCCCTGACTCCTGACCCCTGGCTCCTGACATGATGACCGACCCGATCGCCGACATGCTGACCCGGATTCGCAACGCGAATTCGATCGAGCGGCCGGCCGCCGAAATGAAAGCGACCAAGCTGAAGACCAGCATCGCGCAGGTCCTCAAGGACGAGGGGTTCATCCTCGACTACCAGATCGGCAAGTACGAGGGCTCGGAGTTCAAGGAAGGGTCCAAGCCCGGTGAGCCCGGCGCGATCCTGCGCGTGTACCTGAAGTACGGCTCGGAGGGCGAAAAGGTCATCCGTAATATCCGCCGGTCCAGTCGGCCCGGCCGCCGGTACTACCAGGGGGCCAAGGAACTCAAGAAAGTGCTGGATGGGCTCGGTATCGCGGTGCTCAGCACTTCGAAGGGAGTGATGAGCGACCGCAAGGCCCGCAAGGAAGGCGTCGGCGGCGAAGTTCTGTGTATCGTTTGGTGAGTCCCCCGTCGTTGAGTGGCAACGCTCGACGGCGCGAAACTCCAAGGGTGTGGCCATGTCTCGCGTAGGAAAACAACCGATCCCCGTTCCGGGCGACGTGAAGGTCACGCTGGCGAACGGCAAGATCAGCGTCGAAGGGAAGAAGGGCAAGCTGGAATTGACCTTCCACCCGAACATGCAAGTCAAGCACGACGCGGGCGCCAAGCAGATCACCGTGACCCGGCCGGACGACGAGCGGCAGAGCCGGGCCCTGCACGGCCTGACGCGGGCGCTGATCAACAACATGGTCGTTGGTGTCTCGACGGGTTACGAGAAGAAGCTGAAGATCGAGGGCCTGGGCTATCAGGCGCGGATCGATCAGAAATCGATCGTCCTGTCGGTCGGCTACGCGAATCAGATCAAGCTCACGCCTCCGGCCGGGGTGACCGTTGAAGTGCTGGACAAGGAAGGCACTCAGATTTCGGTGAAAGGCGCCGACAAGCAGAAGGTCGGCCAGTTCGCGGCCGAAATCCGGGCGTCGCGCAAGCCGGAGCCGTACAAGGGCAAGGGAATCCGCTACGAGAACGAAGTCGTTCGCCGCAAGGAAGGCAAGTCCTTCGCCAGCGGCGGATAAGAGCTTTCAATGGACGCACAAAAACTCAAACATCGCCGTCAGGAGCGCCGGGCCCACCGGGTGCGGCGCAAGCTCACCGGGACCGCCGAGCGCCCGCGTCTCAGCGTCTTCCGGTCGTCGAAGCATATCTATGCCCAGCTCATCGACGACCTGAACGGCGTCACCCTGGCTGCGGCCGGCACGGCCGCCAAGGGCAAGAGCAAGGCCCCGTACGGCGGCAACGTCAAGGCGGCGGCCGCAGTGGGCCAGAAGCTGGCCGAAGCAGCCAAGGCCAAAGGGATCACACAGGCCGCGTTCGATCGCGGCCATTACCGCTACCACGGCCGGGTCAAGGCCCTGGCCGACGCGGCTCGCAAGGGCGGGCTCCAGTTCTAACGACACACGGCGAGGTGGATGCACATGGCGAAGGAACGGGACCGGCAAGAAGGCGCTTACAAGGACTTCGTCGTGAAGATCCGCCGGAGTGCGTGCGTCGTCAAGGGCGGCCGCCGCTTCAGCTTTAACGCCCTGGTCGTTGTCGGGGACGAGAAGGGCCGCGTGGCCTATGGCTACGGTAAGGCGAACGAGGTGCCCCCGGCGGTCGAGAAAGCGCTCAAGGACGGCGAGGCCAACGTCAAGCGGCAGAAGCGGGTCTCGCTCCGCGGGATGACGATCCCACACCGCGTGGTCGGCCGGTTCGGCGGCAGCCGTGTGATCCTCGTCCCGGCCGGCCCGGGCACGGGCGTGAAGGCCGGACCGGGCGTCCGCGAGGTGGTCACCGCTTGCGGCATCCGCAACATCCTGACCAAGACGCACGGAAGCACCAACCCGATCAACCTCGTCAAGGCGACCATTGACGGCCTGTTGCAACTCCGCACCCGCGAAGAGGTTGCCCGGCTGCGGGGAGTAGAACTGTAATGGACCTGACTAGTGTCCATGCCGGCTCGCAGAAGCGCAAAGGCAAGAAGCGTGTCGGCCGCGGCATCGGCTCCGGGCACGGCAAGACCGCCGGACTCGGCCACAAGGGCCAGTTCACCAGCGCCGGCGCCCGGCTGCCGGGCGTGACCTTCGTCGGCGGGCAGACCCCG
>Ga0075428_100009140_pt1 | contig 10998 bp, 13 predicted proteins | sample RhiMetdeltSRZDD2_FD_75291 | JGI IMG/M metagenome (GOLD analysis project Ga0075428, IMG submission 75291) | Populus rhizosphere microbial communities from Tennessee, USA - Rhizosphere MetaG P. deltoides SRZDD2 | ecosystem: Host-associated > Plants > Roots > Rhizosphere > Soil | place: USA... | reverse complement strand
CGACACGTCGGCGGCGGCGGGCCGCGTGGCGCTCGTTCTCCTGGCCCTGGCGCTCGTGGTCGACCTCGTCCTGCTAGGGGTCCAGGCTCTCGCCATCGGGGCCTACTGCAAGCTCTGCCTGCTCACATATGCTCTCAACGGGGCGGCGCTCTATGTGCTGTGGCCCGCGCGCGCGGCGCCGCTCCTGTCCGCCGTGCCGAGCGGCCGCCTCCTGGGCATGGGCTGGGGTCTCGCCAGCCTGGCGTCGGTGCTCTTCGCTCTCGCCTGGAACGCCGGCCTTGCGGAACGGGCGGAGCGGCGGGCCGGCAGCGTCCTCGGAACCCCGGGCGCAGCGAGCGGCGACACCGCCGAAGTGAGCAGGCTCAAGGCGATCCTCGACGATCCGAGGAAGTACGAACAATACCTGCAGGAGAAGTCCGCGCGGGAGTTCGAGACGGCCACGGTCCAGAACATCTCCCTGGACGGCGTCCCCTTCAAGGGCTCCCAGGATGCCCGGATCAAGGTCGTGGAGTATTCCGACTTCCTGTGCCCCTTTTGCCGAGCCATCGCCGGCGGGTTCCGTGACTTCCTCCCGCAAGCGCAGGGACGGGTGTCGATCCATTTCAAGAACTATCCCCTCGACAAAACGTGCAACCCCAGCCTCAGTCAAACCGTACATCCTGGCGCGTGCCTGCTCGCCAAGGGCGCGTTGTGTGCCGGCGACCAAGGTCGGTTCTGGGAGTACCACGACCAGGTGTTCAGCAAGCCACCGCAAAACCCCGGCCGTGACACGGTCCTCGGGATCGCGACCGCGGCAGGCCTCGATGCTCGCCGCGTGGGCGCCTGTATGGATGCACCGGCCACCGATTCGAGGCTCGGGGCCGAGATCGCCGAGGGCCAGCGCCTCGGGGTCAGCTCGACGCCTTCGATCTTCATAAATGGGAAGAAACTGCCGCGTGTCAACGATTTCCTGGTGATGGTGGAGAAAGAGAGTGGACGCCTTGGCCTCCCCGCCTTGACGCCGCCTCAACCTGCACATTGAGGCACCAAGAACGTTGACAGGCTGCACCTCTGAGTGAGAGTCTAATTCTTTGTTATGAGCACTTTGGCGCTGTCCAACGACATCGGCATCCCGCGATCGATCGACCGAGCGGCCGAGGCGCGCAAGGCGCGCCGACGCCTCTACCCGGTTTCCCTCGTCTACTCCGGCTATGCGCTGACTCTGCTGGGCCTGGCGATCAGCCGGCCTGTTCGGCTGGTTTCGATCGCTTTCTTCCTGCTCGGGGGAGCTGCGTGGACCGCCCTCGAGTACTGGGTCCACCGCTACATCCTTCACGGCTTTTTCCCTGACGGCCCAGGGGCTTGGCCGCACCTCCTGCATCGCCTCTTCGATCACCTGCACATCGAGCACCACAAGCGGCCCTGGGACGGCAAACACGTCAACGGCACTATCAAGGACACGGGGCCGTTCGTGGCGCTGTTCATCCTGGGCTCGTGGCTGTTCCCGCTCCAGACGCTGCCGATGTTCGTGGCGGGGCTGATGCAGTTCTACGTCCTGGAGGAATGGGTGCACCACTCGGTCCACTTCTGCAACTTCAGGAGCCATTACTTCCAGTACATCAAGCGACACCACCTCTACCACCACAGCCCGAAGGGGTCCGAAGTCGGCTTCGGCTTGACGAGCGGGTTCTGGGATGTGGTGTTCGCCACGCGCATCGCCGAAGACGAACGTCGGGCGCTCTACGGCACGATGCGGGCGTAGCACGATCCGACGCGCCTGACACATCCTTGAGCGGCGTGAACCACGACGCCCTGGTCTATCGCTGGCACGAGCTCATGTTCCGTCTCGACGATCTGGACGAGGTCGCGGCCTCCGGCATGGACGAGCAGGAGGCGAGCGCGTTCGATCGCGAACGAGGCGAGATCGTCGTCGAGCTGAGTGCCATCGAGGCCCGCCTCGGCGATGCGCTCGTTCCCGGGCTTCGAGCCGGCCACGAGCGCGATCGCGCGTATGCCCGCCAGGTGCGGCAGATCGAAGAAGAGTCGGAATGAGAAAGGGCCGGCGCTTTCGCCCCGGCCCCTTCGTTTCCTGAACTCGGTCCGATTACCAGCCGACGTCGCGGAGCTGCTCCATCGTCAAGTCCTGGGGCACGTTCACACTGTGGGTCAGGTTGCAGTTGATTGCAGGCTCCATCAACTGGTTGGGATAGGCGCTCGTGTCCCAGTGCGAGATCGAGGAGCCGAGCTGCACGGGGTTCGGAGCGAATAGCAGCGGGTTGCCTGATGAGTCCGCGCCGGCGGTTGCGGCCGCGGTGCCGAGCGTCACGTTGACCGGCCCTCCGGCCAGCGCCGTCTTGAGATTGGCGCCGTCGGTGTTCGTGATGGAGGCCACTGGAATCGTGATGGTTCCGTCGCAGCCGCCCAGACCAGGCGGCGGGCCCCCCGCGTTGTTGGCGATGATCACGCTCGCGTATCCGGCATCCTGGGCGTTCTTGGCCTTGGCGATGAAGGTACAGGTGCCGCGATCGATGAGGATGAGCCGACCGGGACCGCTGGCGGCGGGCAGGGTCGTGCAGCCGTCCGTCGTGACTCCGACGCCGTCATTGGCGAGATCCAGGGCGCCGGTGACTCCGGGCGCCACGACCGGAGCGCCGAAGCCGGCGGCGCCGGCCGGAAGCGTCGCCGGAGCAGGGGAGTTGATGCGGCCGTCGGCGAAGACGGGGTCCTGGGGATCGACCTTGGGCCCTTCCGAGAGATCAGTGCCCGAGAGCTTGTTGGCGAGCGCCGAGTGGTACCACGTGTTTGCGAACGGCGCTTGCGGACAGTCGGACCAGATCGTGACTGTGCCGGCCGAGCCCAGGACGACCCCCGCGTTCGTGCAGGCCAGGGGGTTGAAGTTCGCGAACACACGGATCTGCATGTTGCCGATGTCCGGAAGCGTCGCGCCCCAGAATTTTGCGGCGTGCTCGAAGGCGATCAACCGCTGCTGGCCGATCGTCTTGCCCTTGTTGGCGCCCGATGGGGCGAGCGGAGTGGGATCGTTGAAGCCTTCGCCTGGTCCGTCCGCGTTGACGATCTTGACCTTCGCGATGGCGAAGGTGGGCAGCGCCGGGAGGCCCGCGGCGCAGGCGAGAGCGAACGCCTTGAAGGCGAGATGGCGCATGACTACTCCACCTCCATGGCGGGCGCGGTCCCCTGACTCTTCTTTTCGGCAGGCTTCTCGGTGCTCTTCGCGCCCTTGGTCACGAACTGGCGCGCTTCAGGCTGGTGCTCACGCATTCCGTCGAGATCGTCCCGTCGGCGTTGACCTTCGCGAGCACGACATTCTGGTTACGATCCTCCAGGTCGATGAACTTCGTGCCGTCGGTCAACTGCCGGACCTTGAGCCCCTCGCTCGAGCGATGCACGAGCTTGGCGACTTCCGCGAGGAATTGAGCCGTCTCCGCCGGCGTGGGATCGGTGCTGTCCTGCTTGCGGGCCTTTTGTGCGTATGCGGGGGCGGCCAGAAAGCTGACGATGACTGCGGCTGCAGCGAGCGCTGCGCCGATCCGGAAGCTGATCCTGAATCTCTTCATTCAGAGTCTCCTCGTCCGTTTTGGATGTTTGAATCGACCCCCTGAATCGATGCCGAATGCTGCCGTCGAGGAAGGAAGCCGGACCAAGTCCACAGGGGACGCCGGGTGCCCAAGCCGTCAACATCTTTTTGAACTTCATTTGACTGCATCGAATCAAACGCGCGTCGATGATCGAATGCGATCACATCTTCAAATGTGCTGCGCGGTCCGGTGCTTGACGCTTGACCGGCGAAGCCTGGAGGAGCGGCCGATCGGAGTCACCGGGACGAATCACTCCGAGCGGGTGACGAGCCGGCCGCGGGCGAGGCCAGGCGCGCGTCGCCTCCAATCGTTTGAGCCGTCACGCTCTTGAATACTTTATTGAATATTCGATTGACCACTGATTTTCGAGAACCCCGCGGGCGCGTGGAGCGTCTCATCGCAAGATCGCCGACTCGCGGGAGGTCACGATGGTCGCTCTCGCCGCCGTTGCCCTGACTCTGGTCCTTACCGACGTTCAGGCCCTTCCCCTGGATCGCCCCACGCTCGAGGGTGCCGTCTCCGCAGCGCTCGCGGACAGCGGCCTCGAGCTGAGCTGGGATGCGACGCCTCCCGGCGCTGAGCGCCGCCTCGACAGCGGCGAGGCGCGCGTGATCCTGCTGGACCGGCATCCGCGTCGAGGAAAAGAGCTGGTCCTGGGCTCGGTCCTGCGCCAGCAGTCTCGCAATGTGGCGCTCTGGGTTTACGTCGGCGACGTCCGCCGCGTGCTCGACGGAGGCGCGCCAGGACGATCCAATCGATTGCAGCTGTCGATCGCGGTGGGTCGCGTCATCGCCCACGAGGTCGCGCACCTCGTCGCGCCGGAGCAGCCTCATGCCGGGCAGGGATTGATGAGCCGCATGGTGGACCGCGGGGTGCTGTTGCAGGCAGAGGCGCCGCTCGATGCCGATTGCCGGGCCGCGATGCGATCGGCGCTGGCGATGGGCTTCGGGCGGGCCCTTGCCGCCGCGGCGGGGAACTCGTCCACGGTTGGAGCGTTCGACGGGGAGTTCGGCGGGGCGGGACTGGCTCGTTAGTGCGTGGCCGGCATCGGTCGTCACGAAAATCCTGCGGTCTACGTCGTGCAGGAGCCGGTTCGTCCCAGCCGGCGCGGCGGGAGTCCTACGGCTGCTACACTAGCGCCCCGCCGTGAATCACCTGCGACGCGATGTCCGCCCGTACCTGCGCGCCGCCCTGTTGGGCGTGGCGCTGTGGATCCTCTACGACTCGGTCTTCATCGCGCAGAGCGTGCTCTGGCATGTCGAGAAGGGCATGTACGTCCCGTGGGGCCGACTGATGGCCAACTACTTGGACAGCGTGTTCTTCGGCCTCGTCGCTCCGCTCGCGGTTTGGGTTTCGACGCGCTGGCCGTTCGCACGCGAGAGCTGGCGGCGGGCGGCGGCGGCGCACCTGGTCGCCGGGTCGCTCATCCATCTCGGTTACATCGTGACGGTGCAGCCGATCCGCCCGCTGCTCGCGGTTCTTCTGGACGCTCCACAGATCGCGCGTCCCACCACCTGGACGCTGTTCGTCCAGACCTACCTCGGCGCGCTGCTGATGTACGTGCAGATGGTGCTCGTGAGCCACGGCATCCTCTACTACAGGCGCTGGCGCGAGCGCGAGCTGCGCGCCTCGCGCCTGGAGGCCCAGCTCGCACAGGCCCAGCTCGAGATGCTGCGCATGCAGCTCCATCCACACTTCCTCTTCAACACGCTGCACTCCGTGTCGGCGCTCATGCACAGCGACGTCAAGGCCGCGGACCGCATCCTCGCGCTCCTCGGCGACCTGCTCCGCGACTCTCTCGACAAGGTCGGCGCGCAGGAGGTCACGCTGAAGCAGGAGCTCGAGTTCGTCGACCGCTACCTGGAGATCGAGCGCACGCGCTTCCGCGATCGGCTGTCGGTCAAGACGCTGGTGGACCCCGAGGCTTGGGATGTGCCGGTGCCGAACCTGGTCCTGCAGCCGCTCGTCGAGAACGCCATCCGTCACGGCATCTCGCGGCGCGCCGGTGCGGGACACCTCGTGATCACGGCGGCCCGCGCCGGGGACAGGCTCGTGCTGAGCGTTCTCGACGACGGGCCCGGCCTCCCGTCCGAGGGCATGGTGCGTGGGCGCGCCGGCGTCGGGCTCGCGAACACGCAGGCACGGCTTCAGCAGCTCTACGGCGCCGAGGCGTCGTTCGAGCTTCGCAGCCGCGCCGAAGGCGCCGGCATCGAGGCGCGCATCGAGATCCCGGTTCGCGCCACGTCACGCGAGGAGGGCGCCTCCGAGCCCGCGATGTCGTCCGAAGCGACCAGAACCTCCGTCGTCCACTAGGCGCATCACCTCGCCCAGCAATCCGGGCGTCCAAATTGCAGTCATCCTGCGAGGGCATGTCATCCACCCTCTTGGATGTTGTTGTGATCTCGGAACTTACTGGCTCCTGGTCTCGTAGCTTCCGACGGATCAGTCCATCCGCATGAAGACGAGTCCATCCAAGTGAAGATCCGCACGCTGATCGTGGACGACGAACCGATCGCCCGCGAGCGCATGCGTTCCCTTCTCGCAGCCGAGGCTGACGTCGAGATCCTCGGCGAATGCCGGGACGGCAACGAGGCGGTTGCGACGATCCGCAGGGAGAAACCCGACCTCGTCTTCCTCGATGTCCAGATTCCCGAGCTCGACGGCTTCGGCGTCGTGAAGGCGCTCGAGGGTGAACGGCTACCGGCGATCGTCTTCGTCACCGCATACGATCAGTACGCGCTGCAGGCGTTCGAAGTCCACGCCGTCGACTATCTGCTCAAGCCCTTCGACGAGGAGCGCTTCCGTGTCGCGCTCGAACGTGCGCGCAAGACGGTCGAAGCCGAGGTCGGCAACGGCGTGAACGACCGGCTGCTGGCGCTGCTCAAGGACCTGAAGCCCGAGCCCCAGTTCCTCGAGCGTGTGGTGGTGCGCAACTCGGGCCGGCTGTTCTTCCTGCGAGCCGACGAGATCGACTGGATCGAGTCGTCGGGCAACTACGTGTGCCTGCATGCCGGCAAGGAGTCGCACCTGGTGCGCGAGACCATGAGCGCCATCGAGGCGCGCCTCGATCCCGCACAGTTCATCCGCATCCACCGCACCGCGATCGTCCGCATCGACCAGATCAAGGAGCTTCACCCGCTCTTCCACGGCGAGTACGAGGTGGCGCTGCGCGACGGCACGCGCCTCACGCTGTCGCGGAGCTATCGCGACCGCCTCCAGGGCCTGCTGGGCAAGGACCTGTGAGACTCCGAGCGTACAATCCCCGGATGCATTCCCTCCTGGCCCTGTTGATGCTGGCTGCTCCCGCGGTCAAGGCCGACGCGCCGCTCCGCGGCATCGGCTTCCTGGTGCTGCCCGGCGTCTACAACTCGGAGCTGATGGCGCCCTACGACGTGCTGCACCACCTGCGTTTTCACGTGGGCGACCCGCCCGAGGTGTTCACGGTCGCGCCCCGGACGGGGGCGATCCGGACCTTCGAAGGCCTGTGGCTCCAGCCCGCGTACACGTTCGAGAACGCTCCGCCGATCGACCTGCTGGTCGTGCCGAGCGCGGAGCACAACATGGACAGCGACCTGCGCGACGCGGCGCTCCTCGAGTGGGTGAAAGCGGCCGGCGGCAAGGCGCGCTACGTCATGTCTCTCTGTGACGGGGCCTTCGTGCTGGCGAAGGCCGGGTTGCTCGACGGCTTGGAGGCAACCACGTTCCCCGGCGACCAGGCGCGCTTCGGAGAGTGGTTCCCGGCCGTGAAGCTGCGAAAGGGGCCGCTCTTCGTCCACGACGGCAAGGCGATCACCAGCGCGGGCGGCGCGCGCAGCTACGAGCCGGCGCTGTATCTCGTCGAGCGCCTGTACGGCGTCCAGGCCGCGGAGAAGATCGGTCAGGGCCTCGTCATCGACTGGAAGCTCGGAGCGCTGGAGCATCGAGTTGCTCCGGGAGCCCGCTAGCGCCCGTCGACAGCGAGGCCACGCGGCTGCCGTCTCTGACCCGGAAGCGCACGTCGACAACGCAGATCTCCGGCGGGCACAGGAAGCGCACCTGGGGCGCGAAGCCGCGCTCCATGCCCACCCCGCGCGAGACGTGGAGCGGGATGCCGCGGTAATCGTTCAAGCCACCGGCATAGCGCCGGGCAGACGGCTCGCGGTGAAGGGCGGGCCGAAGAACGGCACGACGACCTGCCCGCCGTGGGTGTGGCCCGCCAAGACGAGGTCGACCAATGACGGGGTCGCAGCTGCCCGCGAAGGCACGCCTTGACACGGTCGGGAGACCAGCCGCTAGAATGCGAGCCAGAGCCAGGTGGAGCGAAGGGCGAAGGACGTCGGCGTGCCGAGGGAGCGCCCATTGGGCGCGTTGGAACGGTGATCACCGGATTCAACACGGACGTCAAGTACCGGGGCACGGTGTATCACGTGCAAACGGAGGACAAGGGCCAGCAGAACCCGCTGATCGAGACGCTCGTGTACAAGAAGGGCGAGATCCTCGCCTCGCGGCGCCTGCCTTACGCCGACATCATCGCGGACCGCTCCGACGAGGCCGCCATCACCAAGCTGATGGAGGACCAGCACCGCGGCATGGTCCTGGAGATCAAGCGCGGCCGCTTCGATCCCGAGGGCGCCCAGACGGTCATGGAGGACCTCTCGCTCGACGAGATCGTGCTCGCGTACCTGGCCTCCCGCGCCGCCGGCACGCATCCCCACTGACCGTGGCCGACATCGAGATCGTCGTGAACGGCCAGCCCCGCCTCGTCTCCGAAGGGTCCAGCCTGGCGGATCTGCTGCGCCAGCTGGGCCTCGCCGAACGCTCGCGCCTCGCGATCGAGCGCAACCGGGAGGTCGTACCGCGGGCACGCCTCGCCGACACCGCCCTGGCTCTGGGAGACCGCATCGAGATCGTGACTTTCGTGGGCGGCGGCAGCGCCTGATAGTATCGAACGATGCTGGATACACTCGTCCTGGCGGGCCGCAGCTTCCGCTCGCGGCTGATCGTCGGCACGGGCAAGTACCCGAGCTTCGAGGTGATGAAGCGCGCCCACGAGGCCTCGGGAGCCGACATGGTCACCGTGGCCGTGCGCCGCGTGGATCTCGCGAAGCGTGGCCCCGAGAACCTGCTCGACCACATCGACCCGGACCGCTTCGTTCTGCTTCCCAACACGGCGGCGTGCTACACCGCCGAGGACGCGATCCGCACCGCGCGCCTGGGGCGCGAGGCCGGCCTCAGCCACTGGGTGAAGCTCGAGGTGATCGGCGACGAGAAGACGCTGTTCCCGGACGTCCAGGGGCTGCTCGAAGCGACGCGCATCCTGGCCAAGGAAGGCTTCGTGGTGCTGCCCTACACGAGCGACGACGTGGTGGTCGCCAAGAGGCTCGAGGAGGCCGGCGCGGCGGCCGTGATGCCGCTGGCCGCTCCCATCGGCAGCGGCCTCGGCATCCAGAACCGCGTGAACCTGGAGCTCATCCGTGAGGCCGTCGGTGTTCCGATGATCGTGGACGCCGGCGTCGGCACCGCCTCCGATGCCGCGATCGCGATGGAGCTCGGCGCCGACGGCGTGCTCATGAACACGGCCATCGCGCTGGCCGACAAGCCGGTGCTCATGGCCTCGGCGATGAAGAAGGCGGTGGAGGCCGGCCGCGAGGCGTTCCTCGCCGGACGCATCGCGAAGCGAATGTACGCATCCGCCTCGTCGCCGCTCGCGGGCGTGATCGGCCGCTAGGTTTTGGACGAGGACCAGCCGGACCTCCGGGGACTGCGCGAGAAGCTGGTGGCCGAGGAATCGGCCTACGCCGAGATGCTGGCCTCGGTCGATGCGCTGGCGACTTTTCCGCTTCCCGCGGAGACGCTCCACGAGCTGCCGGCCCAGCGCGAGAGCCTCAACCAGGCGTGGCGCACTGCTCTCGCTCCCGAGGGCGGCCTGTTGGCCCCGAAGGTGTGGGCGGCGGTCGCGCCCGCGCTCCAGCGCCAGGAGCAGTGGAACGCGAGCGTGGTGCAGATCCTGAACGGCCAGCTCGAGGAGAACGCACGGGTCTTCGCCCGGCTGCGGGAGCTGGCCGCGGCGCTCGTCCGCTACCTTCAGCGCGTCCAACCGCTCATGGATGCGCGCGATCGGATCGCCACGGCGCTGGCGACGACGCGAAGCGAGCTGATCCTCGAGGCGTTCGACCGACGCCTCGAGTCGCTGGGGCGGCGCCTGACGGGCCTGCTCGCCTTGCGGGATCGGGTCGAGGTCGTCTCCGAGGAGACGCGCTCCATCCATGCGGCCCTCGATCGGCAAGCGGCGTCGCCGGAGCTGGCGGTCAAGGCCGGGCGCGCCGCGAGGGACTCCGCGTACGTCGCCTTCGAGAACCGCTTCCGGGGCTCGCCCGAGGAGATCCGCGAGCGCTTGCAGGATTACGTCCCGCACTTCCGGGAGCGCGCACCGGTCCTGGACCTCGGTTGCGGTCGCGGCGAGTTCCTGGCGCTCCTGAAGGAGGCGGGCGTTGACGCCCGTGGCGTCGAGGCAAACGCCCAGATGGTCGAGGCGTCGCGGGCCCGCGGCCTCGACGTCGTGCGCGGGGACCTGCTGGATTTCCTGCGCGCGGAAAAGGACGGCGCCCTGGGCGGTGTGTTCGCTGCGCAGGTGGCGGAGCACCTGCCGCCGGCGCTGCTGCAAGGGCTGCTCGCCGAGTCGTTCCGCGCCCTGCGCAAGGGCGGCCTGCTCGCCCTCGAGACGGTCAACCCCCGCTCGGTCGTCGGCTTCCTCGAGGTCTACAACCGCGATCTCACCCATGAGCGGCCGCTGCACCCCGACACGTTGACGTTCCTCGCTGCCGCAGCGGGCTTCAGCGACGTCCGCGTCGAGTACCGCTCACCGGTCGAGGCCACCAGCCGGCTGCAGGCGGTCCCGACGAACGGACTGCCTGAACCGGCGGCGCGCGTTCTCAACGAGAACCTGGAACGCCTCAACGCCTTGATCTACGGGCCGCAGGAGTACGTGCTCTTCGCGACGCGGTAGCAGGTGCGCATCGCCTTCGTCTCTCCGCTTCCACCCGCGCCCACGGGCATCGCCGACTACGCGGCCGACATCGTCGCGCTCCTGGCGCCCCGCCACGGCGTCGACCTCTTCCACGACCAGGCGCACGTCGATCGAGACAGGCTGCCGCCCGCGTGCCGCCTCTTCTCGGCCGGGGAGCTGCTGGTCCGGCACGCGGCTCAACCCTACGACGCGATCGTGTACCAGATGGGCAACGGCCCGAGCCACGCGTTCTTGTATGCGCTCCTGGCACGCCTCCCCGGCGTCCTGGTGCTCCACGACCTGGTGCTGCATCACTCGCGGGCGCGGATGTTCCTCGATGCGCCGGAGGCGCGGGCTTACGCCGCCGATCCCACGAGCGCCACGCGTCGCGCCGCAGCGCTCCGGCCGCTCGGTGAGTACGCCGCGGAGCTCCGGTAC
>Ga0075428_100009135_pt1 | contig 11000 bp, 10 predicted proteins | sample RhiMetdeltSRZDD2_FD_75291 | JGI IMG/M metagenome (GOLD analysis project Ga0075428, IMG submission 75291) | Populus rhizosphere microbial communities from Tennessee, USA - Rhizosphere MetaG P. deltoides SRZDD2 | ecosystem: Host-associated > Plants > Roots > Rhizosphere > Soil | place: USA... | reverse complement strand
GATCCCAATCACCGCGCCGGAGCCGCCCAGCACCCAGAGCTTCCCGCCGGCCACCGTCATGCTGGCGGCGCCCGGGACCGCGATGACCGCGGCAAACCGGCTCCGGTCGAAGACGGGCAAGGTGGTCTCGGTGGGCGTGGACGGCGGCTGGGTCGATGGCGGGCTGCTTGCGCTGTGGGGGGCGCCGGAGCACCCGGCAGCGGCCAGCAGCACCGCCACGGCCAGCATCCGCCAGCGTGGCGGGCAAGAGGACGGCGGCCGGAGGGTGGCGGAACCCGCCATGGCGCACCTCCCCTCCCGGACTCCAGAGCGAGCACCCTTTCTACCTCACAGGTCCCGAGCCGGTTCCCTGGAACCAGGCGCCACCGGGTCCGCCGCAGGCAACTGGTCGGGCAACAGCTGCGGCGTGGAGGCTGGGTCGCATCCCGGCGTGGCCTGTGCGTCGCCGTGGTCGCCTGCTGCAACGCTCGGCTTTGGGCCCGACTCGCGGTTCCACTCGCCCACGCCTCGCTTGGAGAACGTCCAGGCCGAATATGGTTGGTTGCCGGCCGGACGGTTGTGACCTTCGACCTCCCTGGGGCAACTGACCTGACATGATGGACGCGACGGAGCAGCGCGACGACGCCGAACTGGTCACGGCGTTCCTGGCCGGCGACCGCGAGGCGTTCGACCCGCTGCTGGCGCGCTGGCAGCCGAGCGTGCTGCGGCTGTGCCGGCGGCTGCTCGGCCCAGGCCCCCAGGCCGAGGACGTCGCCCAGGAAGCCGCCGTGGCCGCCTTTCTAGGGCTGGCGCGGCTGGCCGACCGGGCCCGGTTCGGCGCCTGGCTGCAGGCGATCGCTGCCAACCGGGCCCGCATGGCGCTGCGCCGCCGGCACCGGCTCGCGCTGGAGGGCCTGGCTCCCCAGGTGGCCGAGGAGTTGCGCGGGGGCGAGCCGGTCCCAACCCTGGAAGATGCCTGGGCCAGCCGCGAGATCCACCGTGCGATCCTGGCCGCCCTGCGGGAGCTGCCGCCCGCTACCCGCGAGGTGGTCATTGGCTTCTACCTGCAGGGTTACAGCTACCAAGAGCTGGCCGCGTTGCTCGGCGCCCCGCTGAGCACCGTGCGGGGCCGGCTGTATCACGGCCGCCGCCAACTCCGGCGGACGCTGCGGCCGCTGGCCGACGAAGTCCTGACGCCGGCCACGACCGGGCGAGAGGAGCATGGCATGGACACCACCGCCCTGATCGACGTCGACGTCGCCTTCGTCGGGCGGCTGGCGTTCTCCACCGACTGCGTGGTCATGCTGCAAGAACAGGCCGGGCCGCGCCGATTGGCGCTGGAAGGGGTGGACGCTGCCACCGGCGAGGCGGTCGAACGACTCCTCCAGGGGCAGCAGCCGCTGGCGCCGACCACCCACGACCTGCTCCCCCGCCTGGTCACCGCGCTCGGCGGCCGGGTCGAGCAGGTCACCATCCGCCGTCTGGTCGGCGAGGCGCTGTATGCCGACATCACCCTGGACCACGGCAGGCGGCGATCCGAGGTCGAGGCACGGCCGGGCGACGCGGTCGCGCTCGCTCTGCTGGCTGGCGCGCCGATCCGGGTGGCGGCAGCGGTCATGCACGTGGCCGGCTTCGACCCCAACGATCGCCACCAGGAGCGGATCCGTGAGGAGCAGGAGTTGGAGCGGCTGCGCCGCCGCCTGGCCGAGCGCGCCGGCCCACCACCCCCCTCGCCGATCGCGCCCCCGCCACCGCTGGACGCACAGGTGCGGCAACAGGTGGAGGATTGCCTGGAGCGGTTGCGTGCCGAGCTGTCCGGGTGGCTGGCGCTGCTCACCCACGACAGCGGCGCCCTGGTCGCCTGGGCCGGCCCGGGCGATCCGGCGGCCATGGCGCGCTACTGCCAAGCCCGCGCCGACCGCGACGCCGATCTGACCCACCTGGTGATGCGCGAAGTCTTCCCGGCCGATGAGGTCGAGGCGGTCATGTTCCGCTCGGTCGGGCGGCTGTGGCGGGTCGAGGTCGGCATCGCCGCCGAGGAATCCGAGCAGGAGCGTGAACGGTTCGCTCACCGCACCGACCAAGCCGTGCAGGAGTTGGAGACGCTCCTCCAAGAGAGCACCGCTGCCGTCAGGCTGTCAGGCCCCGATGAGCCCTCGGGTCCCACGGCAGAATGACTGACAGGCGTCCACCGATCGACGCGCCCATCAAGCGGTCGCAGCGGGGACACAGGTACCAGCTGGCGATGCAGCCTGAGCTGCTCAGGCGCTCGGCTTGGGCGTAATGCGGACCACCTGCCCGGTCTGCAGCGCCGCCCACAGGCTCCCGAAGCCGAAGGCCACCGCGGAGACATTGCCCCCGACATGGAACCGCTCGGCGATGGCGAGCGTCTTCGGATCGATGCGAACCACCTGGTCGTCCCGCGCCGCTTCGTCTTCCCAGACGGCCGCGGAGCCCGACCAGATCGAGCCAGCCCCGACCGCCGGGTAGATCGGCCCAGGAGCCAGCGCCACGACGCGCCGGATCGCGGCGGTCTTGGGATCAGCCTCCAGCAGTCGACCACCGTGCGCGTCGGCCACATAGACGGCGTCGCCGGTGACCACGACGCCGTGCGCACCGAAGTCCAGGCGCTGTCGGGCAACGACCCTGAACGTGCGGGGATCGATCTTCACCAGCCAGCCGGCGTGGTCGGCCACCCACAGCGCGCCCTGGCCGAAGGCGATGCTCTGCGGACTGCCCAGGACCAGCGGCTTGCCGACCACGTGATTCGTTCTGGGGTCCAGCTTGGAGACCGTCGCGCCGCCCTGGTAGCGCTCGTCGTCATTGCCGGTCCAGACGGAGCCAGTGCCAAAGGCAAGGACGGAACCGAAGTAGATGGGATGGGCCGAGATGCGGGCGCTGATCTGTCCCGTGCCAGGGTTGATGCGGAGCAGACGCCCATCGGCGCCGTTGGGGGTCACCCACACCGAGCCCACCCCAACGGCAACGTGCCAGGGATCGACCGGCAAGGGTGTCGGCTCCCCGACAACCCGGTTGGAGCTGGGGTCGATGCGCCAGACCGCCGGGCGCGGCTTTCGCGTGACCGCCCACACCCATCCCTCGCCGGTGGCGACCGAGAACGGCGGCACCGGCAGGCCAATCCGGGCAACGACCGCTCCCGCGTTCTCGGCAGGCGTGGATGACCTGCTCGTTGAAGGCGAGGTTCCTGTCGAGGTGCCCGTCGAGTTCGGAGGTTCCCCTGAGATCGTGCAGCCGGATGCCGCGACCGCGACGCCAACAGCGATGGCAGCCGCGAGCCGCACCCAGGTCGGCGCACCCAACTGAAGCACCCGCATGCCGCCAATAGTCCCCATACGGCGAATCGGTTCCAGGTACCTCGACGACGAGGCCGCCGAGGTCTTGCGGCCGAGCCTGCTAGCCAGCCAAGCCGGTTCACGCCGATGCCCACGGATCAATGCAACCGGTGGCCTTTGTTCGATGACCTGTAGGTGATCGTGATGATTTCGCCCGCAGGGTGCGATGCCCCTGGGGAAGGCATCGGACACATGCCCCGGGGTGCCTGGGGGCCGTGCTTGGCCGCCCGCCGATGGTCACCCGGGCCTTCGAGCCACAGAGCGACATCGTCTGGCTGCTTCAGAGGTTGAGCATCCCAAAGACACTAGCCGAGTCAGGATGAGTCGCTAGTGCCGCGACCGGCAACGTTCGCCCCGATGGCGTCTCCCGTTAGCCGATCCCAGCACGGTGGAGGCGCTCACGAGCCGCATGCTCGGTGAGTGAGCGGACGGGCTGCCCGACCGCGTGCTGATACCTGGCATCATAAGCCCGCGTCCAGACACCGGCTGCCCACGACAGCTCCAGTTCGTCCGCGCTGAGCTCCCGGCCGTGCCCATCGCGGTACGCCACCAGGAACCGCTGGGTTCCTCGACAGTGGCCAGCTGGTGCACGCTGACGGCCGAATACAGTGCGGCGGCGAATCCGGCCAGGACAGCTTCGCTGTCGGCACAGACGCTGTCCCAGTCGTGCACCACCCACAGCTTGTCCCCCCTCCAGCGCAGGTTGGCGGCGAGCCAGTCGCAGTGACCGATCACGGCGTCGGACGCGCCAGCCCGCAGCCGCTCACGGGCACGGCGCCCGGTGTCATCGATCCAGGCGGGACCGGCCACCTCGTTGAGGTTGACCTCAGCGTCCTCGGGATGCGGCCACAGCCCGGCCCCGGGGTGATTCCAGTCCGCCCACGACGGTGGCGGGTCAAGCGCGGGCACCTCGGCCGGCCGCGGGGCGAGGGTGACCAGCCGCGCGAATGCCCCGGCGAAGGCCCAGGCCGAGCGGCCCGCGCTCGGGAGCCAGGTGCCGCCGGGGACATAGGCCTCAGCGGTCGCCACCCCGTCACCGAACGGGGCGGCGCCGGTGAGCGGCTCGGGACACCGATAGCCGGATGCGAACAGGCGGCGCTGGACGTCCACGCATGCCGCCACCCGCGGCGACCCGGGACGTACCTTGACCACGACGGCCCGGCGATCAGCCAGCCGGAGCCCGATGACCGCCGAGAGCTGCCCGGATCTGAAGATCTCGCCGGCCGTCGGGCTGCCGAGCTGCTCCTCACACCACCGAGCAAGGCGGGCAGGATCAACGGCTGGCAGGCGAGGTGACATCTGGTCATCCTCACACGAACGATCCCGAGTAACGCTCACTGCCGGCAGCCGCTACCAGATCCTTCGTCCACCGCCCGCGCCGCAACGGGGCAAACGTTGCCGGTCGCGACACTAGCGGTCGGCGGGCTGGACCGCGTACAGCTGCCACCGGTCAGCCACACCCTTGAGCCTTCGCGTGCCGCGGTCGGCGAAGGCGAAGCCGGCCCCAGCGACCAGGTCCTTGACCGTACGCGAGCACAGGACCTCCCCGGCCCCAGCCTGGGCCATGACCCGGGCCGCAATGTGCACCGCGATCCCGCCGATGTCGTCGCCCAGCAGCTCGACCTCCCCGGTGTGCAGCCCAACCCGGACCTGCAGGCCGTACTCGGCCAACTCAGCCCGGATGGCGTGGGCGGCGCGGATGGCCCGGGCCGGCCCATCGAAGGTGGCAAGGAACCCGTCGCCGGTGGTCTTGATCTCCTTGCCGCGGAAGCGGTCCAGGTTGGCGCGCACCACCTGGTTGTGCTGCTCCAGGGTGCGGTGCCAGCGCCGATCCCCACGCTCGGTCGCCAGCCTGGTCGACTCCACCAGGTCGGTGAACAGCACCGTGGCCAGCATGCGGTCTGGGTCGGCGACCGGCAGCGAGCCGGTCAGGAACTGCTGGGTCAGCGCCACCACGGCGTCCTGGTCACCGAAGAACGGCAGGTGGTCGTCGCCGGGAAGTTCCACCAGCCTGGCCCCGGGGATCCGCTTGGCCATGTAGCGGCTGGTATGCACGTCCACCCACCGGTCCCCGCTCCGGTGCAGCAGCAGGGTCGGCACCCGGATCGACCCCAGCAGCCGGCGGATGTCCACCGGACCCAGCGCCATGACGATCTGGTAGGCCTCTGGCGGCGTGACCGCCGACCGGTTGTACATCTGCCACCAGTGCCGAAACGACGGGTCGGCCGCCTCGTGCGGCGCCATCCTGGGCAGGCTGTCGCTCAGTCCGCCCGAGCCACCCCGGATGCTCGCCAGCAGCTGCTCGCGTTGCTCCTCGCTGGAGCCCCAGGGAAAGTCCTCGTCGCGCATGCTGGCCGGGTGGGCCGCGAAGGTGACCACCGCCGAGGTGCGCTCCGGGTAGGTGGCGGCGAACAGCAGCGCCAACCGCCCGCCCAGCGCGCAGCCGAACAACGCGGCCCGCTCAGAGCCGACGCCGTCCAGCACCAAGGCGACGTCGTCCATGTCGTCCTCAAAGGTCTGGTCGGTGGGGCCGCGGTCCGACAAGCCGCTGCCCAGGCGGTCCAGCAGGATCAGCCGCGAGAAGGCGGCCAGCTTGTGCAAGAAGCCGGCCACCGACGGCTCCTCCCACAGCAGCCCCAGGTGCGTGGCGTAGCCGAGCAGGAAGACCAGGTCCAGGTCGGCGTCGCCGAGCACCTGGTAGGCGAGGTTGTGGCCGTCCGGACGACGGGCGAACCGGACGGGCGGGCCAAAGCGCATCGCATGAGTCTACGGCGGCGGTTACCTACCCTCTACCACTCCGCCGCAACCCGACCAGCAGCACGACCAGCCCGGCTCGTGCGACGCCGGCCAGCTAACGGCCGCCGGTCGGCTGGGATCTACGGATCGGGATGCGGGTGTCAGCCCGTCTAGCCATGCACGTCGGTGAGGCCGAGCTGGCGCAGCCGATCCAGGGTGTCCTCCAGCGACCACACATGCACGATCCGGCCGTCGCGGAACCGCAGAATCCAGACCTCCTTGACCCGCTCGAAGCGGCGTCCGGTCGGGGCCTGGCCGAGCCATTCCCCCAGGTGGTGGCTGAGCAGGTGAAGCGGCCGACGACCTTGTCGCCCTCGGCGATCAGCTCCACGAGCTCCATGTGGACATCGGGGAAGCTGGCCCGAAACGGGGTGATCCAGCGCTTGGCCGCCCCGGCCAGCTCGGGCGCGTACAGCTCGTCGAGCACCTCCAGACGGCCGCCGTTGAACACCTCATCGACCAGCCGCCGCACGATGGTCTTGTTGGCCTCGGTCATCGTGGTCCTCCCGGCCGATGCGGCGGGGTCGAGCTGGTGCGGGGTGCGTACATGATGACCGCCACCCCGGCCAGGCATAGGGCAGCACCGAATAGGTCGTAGGGGTCGGGCCGGAAGCCGTCGACGGCCATGCCCCAGGCCAGCGAGCCGGCCACAAAGAGCCCGCCGTAGGCGGCCAAGACGCGGCCGAAGTGGGACTCGGGTTGGAAGGTGGCCACGAAGCCGTACAGGCCGAGGGCGAGGATGCCGGCACCGACAAAGGCTAGGCCGCGGTGCTCGCGGACATCTTGCCAGACCAGCCAGGCCCCACCGATCTCGGCCAGGGCGGCCAGGGCGAACAGGAGAATCGAGCGCAGCACGGTCACGGCGTCACCCTACCCCGGCGGGCGGGCTTGACCGGGCAGCGTGGTCAGCCGCTCCCGCTCCCGACTGGCGGCAGTCGCCGCCGCGTGCGCCGATGGGTCAGTGGAGGGTCAACGGTGTCCGCCACCAGCGCCTCCAGGGCCCGCGAGCTCCAACTCGGGGAGTGGGCAGCCCAGCCCGCAGGAACAGTCGGTCAGCGAATCGCACTCGGCATCCAGCACCGCCACGAGAGCTTGGCGCATCCGGGTGAGCTGATCGATCTTGGCGTCGATCTCGGCCACCTTGGCCTGGGCCCGCCGGTGGAGCTCGCCGGTGCCGCGCCGATGCTCGGAGAGGTCGAGCAGTTCCTCGATCTCGGCCAGGGTGAACCCCAGGCGCTGCACCGCTTTGATGGTGCGCAGCAGCCGGACCGCGTCCTCGCCATACTCCCGCTGCCCTGACGGCCGGCGGGCCGGCGCGGCCAGCAGCCCACGACGTTCGTAGTAGCGCAGGGTCTGGACGTTCACCCCAGCTCGCTCGGCCAGCTCCCCGGTCCGCAATCGCTGGCCGCTCATCAATCGGCCCCGGTCATTGCGCCACCCCAGGGGCGGCCAGCTCGGCCAGGCGGGCCAGGGCGGCCAGGGTCGGGGCAGCCTGGGTGGGGACCTCCAGGTCGGCCACCAGCTGCCCCTCGCCGGGGGTCAGGGTGAAGCTCATGAACGCGCAGCAGCCCTGCTCGCGGACCAGCAGCTCCCGCACCGCCTCGGGGTCGGCCCCGGCGTCCAGAGTCAGCCGCAGCCGAGTCGGCTCGGGCCGCTCCATCTCCGTCAGGTGCCTGAACACGCCCTGGCGGAAGTCGTCCAAGCGGCCGGCGTACTGGTTGGGCGACAGAGTGCAGGCGATCGGCCCATCGGGGGCTGGAGCTGGGCGGTGGATGGGGATACCGGTGTGGGACATGGCAACCTCCATGGAGTTGATCCTGACGGCTCCGGGATCAGGACCGCACCGGCACGGTAACCCTGTACCTAGATACCGAAGTCAAGCCCGATCCATGAACTCCCGAAGCGGCGACCGTCCAAACGGTCGTGCTGGGTAAAGACGCATCGCCAAGTCGGGCTAGCCAGTTAACGTTGGTTGCTGGCACCAGACCGCATATGTGAGCCCTAAACGGGAACCTCACTGCGAGCCTCGCAGGACTCCTGATCACCGGCCCAACGCGCCTCACCCTAGGCTGTGCTCCGGTCAGGACCGGCGGGCCGGCGACCGGCTGTCAACAGGCCAACGAGGGCGAGCAGCATCCAGGCAACCAGGTAGCCGAACGCCACCCGCGGCGAGGCGAGCGTCCAGAGCAGGCCGGCGATGGCGCTGGCGGCCAGGTTGCCGAAGCTCTGCACCGCCGCCAGCAGCCCGAACGCCGACCCGCGCAGCTCCACCGGGGCCAGGGCAGCGACCGCGGCGTGCTCGGCCGTCTCCACGCACCCGATGGCCACCCCGGCGGCGAGGAACCAGGGCGCCAGGGCGAGGACGCTGGCCGGGCCGGCGGCGAAGCCGGCATAGGCCAGCCCGAACAGCCCCACGCCCATGGCCAGGACCAGGACGGCGCCGCGGCGATCCCCGAGCCGGCCGGCCGGGACGCTGGCCAAGGTGGCGGCAAGGTTGTAGGCGACATACAGGCCGAGGGCGAGCTGGGTGGCCCGGTCCTGATCACGGCCGGGGGCGAGCAGCTCGCTGGCCCGCAGGATGAGCAGGGTGGCGGCGACGTTGCCGAACTCGAAGGCCGACACCCCGACCATCAGCCGGCCCAGCCGCCCGGTTAGCACGGGCCGGATGCGCAGCCGCAGCGGTTGCCGCTCCCGCTGTTCGGCTCTCGGGGCGTGGCGGATGGCATAGACGATGGCGGCCGCGGCGAGCAGGCCGGGGATGACCGACAGGGCGATGGCGGTCCGGACCCCGACCAGGCCGACCAGGGCCAGGGCGAGCAGCGGGCCGCCGATGGCGCCCAGGTTGTCCATGGCCCGCTCGAACCCATAGGCCCGGCCGTACACGGTAGCCGGGACGATGTCAGCCAGCAGGGCGTTACGCGCTGGGACCCGGAGGCCGCGGGCGGCCCAGGCGCCGGCTCGCAGCAGCCCGACCTGCCAGACGGCGGTGGCCGCGCCGATCAGGCTGGAGAGGATGGCGGTGGTGGTGTAGCCGCCGACGGCAAGGGTCCGACGCCGTTGGGGGTCGTCGGCGATGGCGCCACCGGCCAGCCGGGCGATGCCAGCGAGGCCGTCGGCGATGCCTTCGATGAGGCCGAGAGCGGCGGCCGGGGCGCCGAGGGTGACGGTGAGCAGGTTGGGCAGGAGGGCGGTGGGGATCTCGTGGCCCACGTCGGCCAGGAAGCTGGCCGTGCCGATGCCGGCCACTCCCGGCCCCAGCCAGCGTTCCTGTTTCTCGGTGGTGGGTTCGCTCATGGCGGCAGTCTCACGTAGCGAGGCGACCAGCCACCATACGAGGACGAGGCCAGCCAGTTAACGTCACTTGCTGGGACCAGGCCGCGAGGGTGCGTGTTGAACGGAAACCTCACTCCAGGCCTCACGTTCGCCGCAGATGCTCCATGGTAAAGACCTACGTCAACGGCAAGGCCGTCTCCAAGACCTAGGCCAGACTAGGTCGCCCCGGTCGGCGGCCGGGGCGACCGGGATCAGGTGGCCGCCGCGGTATTGGTCTCTCGGGCGCTCACCTGGGCGCTGCCGATCCTGGTCGGGGTCGTCTGCTACCTGTGGTGGCGACGGAGCACGATCCGACCAGAACCCCTCAGGGCCGACGGCCCGCCCGTGGCCGGCCCGCGCCGGTAGCGGCGAGCGGAAGCGATCAGAGATTACGTCGACTCCAGCCGGGCCCGCGCGTCCGTCTGCCACCCGGGAGGCGGGCTGCAGCGGGTGCTGGGCGCGCTGACCCTGCTGGCAACCACGCTGGCTTGCGGAGGGCGGCCCCTGTTCCCAGGCTCAAGTGGCCCGGTCCTCCCTCGTCGGGGTGGTCCGCTCGGGCCGGCTACCTCCGCGGTCACGGGCCACGTCCAGGACCAGGTCCAGGGTGGCCGCGATGGCCAGGCCGACCGCGGCCCCGCCGACCACATCCAGGGGGTTGTGGGCCCCCAGATACACCCGGGCGACCGCGTTCAGGGTGGCCAGCACGAACGCGACCACCGCCCAGCGGCGCGGCAGCACCAGGGCCAGCAGCCCGGCGATGGCGAAGGTGATGATGGCGTGCCCGGAGACAAAGCTCAGCCCGGCCGGGTGCACCCCCCGCAGGACCGCGTCGCCGACCGTGGTCCCCGGACGCTCCCGCTGCACCAGCCACTTGACCAGCCGCTCGGTAGCGAGCTTCAACGGGACCACCAGCACCAGCGCGGCGGCCAGCCGCCAGCGCCGGAACACAAGCGCCCCCCAGGGCCACGACCAGCGGCATGGCCAGCACCCCCAGGTACTGGAACAGCAGCATCGGCTGGTACAGCCAGTCGGGCAGCCCGTTGACGGCATGGAACAGTGCCCGCTCGATGGGCCCGACCCGTCCGTCGGCGGCGACCACCGCGCACCCAGCGAACACCGCCAGGCTGACCACCAGCACCACGACATCACGCCGAACACGACTCACGATCTGTCACCACCTCCCGCGATTGCCATCTTCCGGGAGACCACCAGCCAGCGGGGATCGTCTCACCCGTCGCCGTCGCGTGTCGGCCGGGCGGGTTGGCGAACACGACCAATGGCCGTCGAGCCACACGACACGATGTCGCACGAGTCCATCCTCATTGGCCGGCTGGCCAGCGGCTCCTGCGCGTTCGTGAAGTCGGTGTACGTCTGCTTGAGGTTGAGGGTTTCCTCCTGGTCGTGGCCGTGTTCGCCCGGCGGCCTGGCACTGATCGCCTGCATCGCTCAGTTGTCGACCGCGTACAGCTGCCCGTTCCCGGGGACGCGGTTGAGCAGGTGGACCCCTCGCTCCCGCCCCGCTCGCCCGATCCGGAGGACATGCGATCACGTTGGGTGAGC
>Ga0075428_100009134_pt1 | contig 11000 bp, 6 predicted proteins | sample RhiMetdeltSRZDD2_FD_75291 | JGI IMG/M metagenome (GOLD analysis project Ga0075428, IMG submission 75291) | Populus rhizosphere microbial communities from Tennessee, USA - Rhizosphere MetaG P. deltoides SRZDD2 | ecosystem: Host-associated > Plants > Roots > Rhizosphere > Soil | place: USA... | reverse complement strand
GCAGATGCGGGCATCAAGGGTGCGACTTGACGGGGTTCCGCACACGGGGATGGTGGGGCGGTGGGTCCCGGCTGGTCCGGGACGCAGCTTCTATTTCCTACACCCCGACAATCCGCGCGTCGAGGCGATCGGCGAGTTCTTCGCGCGCACACGTGGCAAGAGCCTCGGCATCGTCACGACGTCCGACGTCTTCGACGCGACGCCGGCTTCGTTCGCCACGCACACGTCGAACCGCGGCGCCGGCACCGGCATCTGCGACCAGTATCTCGACGAAGGTGTCGCGGTGGGAGGCCTCAAGGTGCTGCTCGGTGGCGGCCGCAAGTGATTCCTGCCGGCCGGCACGCCCGGTTCGGCGCGCAGCGCGACCAACGACTACGTGTTGCCGGCCGAACTCGCCAACGGGTGGGGCGTGGGGCAGGGCGCCATGGATTCCGCGCGCGACCTGCTCGCTGACTTCGTCGGCGCGGGCTTCACCTACGTGCCGGACCGCACCGCGCTGCAGTCGATCGCGCCGAACACGAACCGCCTGCTCGGCTTGTTCGCGTTCTCGAACATGAACGTCGCGCTCGACAAGATCGAGGGGCGGCGCGGCAGCCCGACGATCGTCACCGACTACGGCTTCCCGGACCAGCCGATGCTCGACGAGATGACGGCAGCGGCGCTGCAGGTGCTGTCGCGCGACCAGGACGGCTTCGTGCTGATGGTCGAGGCCGCGAGCATCGACAAGCAGGCGCACAACATGGACACCGAGCGCTGGATCCTCGACACGATCGAGTTCGATCGTGCGATCAAGGTCGCCAGCGACTTCGCGAACGCCAACGAGGAGACGCTCGTCGTCGTGACCGCCGACCACGAGTGCGCGGGCGTCAACATCATCGGCGGGTCGCGCGTGACCGACGCGGACCTCGCGCTGCGCGCGCAGTCGGGCGGCGGCGCGGCGCAGCTGCGCACGGGCGTCGTCGGCACCTACGAGGCGGCTGGCTTCCCGCGCTTCACGATCGGTGCCGATGGTTATCCGGTCAGCACCGACGTCGATCGCCGCATGTTGATCGGCTACGCCGCGAACGCCGACCGCTACGAGGACTGGCGCACAAACCCGCAGCCGCTGCGCGACAGCCAGCAGCCGTTCAACCTCGTGCCGCCGCTGAGCCTCTACCCGAGCCTGCCCACGAACCGCGACGTCGCGGGCAACTTCCTCGTCACCGGCCAGATCGCCGACACGGTCGCCGCGCACACGGGCTCGGACATCCCGTGCTCCGCGGGCGGTGTGGGGGCGTCGCAGTTCACGGGCGTCATGGACAACACCGACGTCTACTTCAAAGTCGTGCAGGCCGTGCTCGGCGGCGTGAAGCCTCGCTGAGGTCTTTGCCACGCGGCTGGTGGCCCGCTTTGCCGGCTGGCCAGGCGCCGGAGGACGTCAGGGTCGCCAGCGCCGCTGTTCCGCGTTCGAACCGAGCCATCGCCCCGTCGCAGGTTCCCACACGAAGGCTTGCCAGTGCGTCGGCACGCCGACGAGCAGCGGCGCCTGCGTGACCGGCACGAACGACCAGCCGAAGTGGCCGAGTGCATCGAGCAAGCCGACCGCCACGAAGCCGGCGGCCGGCGTCAGCAGCAGCGGCTCGTCGGCGAGGGCGGCGATGTCCAGGTAGCCCGGTTGCAAGTCGAGCAGCAGCACGAACAGTTGACCCGGCGGGCCGTCGACGGCGACCGCCACGGGCTGCGCCGCATTCAGATCGCCGTTCGCATGCAGCGTTCCGGTCACCGTCGTCGCCGGCAGCGGCGGACCGTTGGCGACGGTGACACCGACGACGATCGCCGCCGCAGGTTGGTTGCCGTTGCCGGCGCTCATCGCGACGGACCCGTTGACCTGCATCACCGCGAGCGCCGGTCCGCTGATCGCCGGGCCTCCCGTGGCCAACTGGCTGATGCTGAAGCCGTCGCCGCCGCGCAGCGAGTGACTGCTCGTGCCGATCACGCGCACGTGGGCCGCACCGGCGAGCGACAAGGCGGGCCCACCGTAACTCCACGAGATGCAGCCAACATGGATGTCGCCGCCGCGCAGCGTGCTGCGCGCGACGTGGCCGATCGCACCGTCCACCGCGAGCGCCGGCCCGCCCTGGGCCTGGGTCCCCGCGAAGAAGGTCACCGATCCGCCCTGCAGCGTGCACGCGTCGGCGACGAACGTCGCGGCGCCGATCACCTCGACCGCGACATCGCCCGCGAAACCGCCCGGCCAGTCGTGGGTGCCGCCGCGGAAGTTGCAGCGGTGCGCGTGCACGAGCAGGCCTGCGACCAGGAGCCCTGTTCCGCCATTGGGCTGAAAGCCGAATGTTGCCGCTGCGCCCGGCTCGCAGACGATGTCGCTGAGGCAGACCGTTCCCGTGTTCGCGACGCCGGTGCCGTGCAACGCGAGCACATGGAAGTCGGAGGTCGTGCGGTCCCGGCGAATCCGCAGGCCCGCGAGCCGGAACGTCGTTCCCGCGGGCGGCGACGTGATCGCCACGTAGTCCGCACCACTACCCACCACCGGGGCACCATCGATGATCGTCACCCCGTTGCCGGCCCCGAAGATCGACAGGGCTTTGCCCGCGACGTGGAACGGCTGATACGAACCCGGTGCCATGAGCAGCGTGTCGCCGCTCGCGGCGGCGGCAACCGCGGCCGGCAGCGACGTGAAGTGCACACCTGGCCCCGGTGTGTCGTCGACGAGCCAGGTCGTCTGTGCTGCAGCCACCGATGCCACGAGGCAGGATCCCAACACGGTGCGCATGGTCTCCATGGCGCGTAGTGTAATCAGCTGGAACGTACCCCGGTAGCTGCCCACCGCCGGCCAGGGCGTGGCGCAGGGAACGCGTGCGTCACAGCCGCTTCTCCATGAGACGCCATGTCCGACGAACCCGAACCCGCTGCCGCTCCGTTCGACGTAGACCGGCTCGTCGCCGAAGGGCGATCGTTGCGGCGTCTCGCGTGTTCGTTGCTCGGCGCCGGCGACCGGGTTGACGCGGACGCGAGGGGTGGCGATGGTGAGGCCTTCGGGCTCGCGTGGTCCCAGCCGGAGCTCGAGCCTCCCTGATCGGATCACCACCACGAAGGTGGCGTTCGCGGATCGCGCTAGTCGAGCAGCAAAGTCGAGAATCATGCCCGCGCGTCATCACATCCTTCTCCACGCAGCCACGAAGCTGGCGTCGTCGTGCGCGTCGGTCGCGCGTCCCATTGCCGCGCTGCTGTGCGCGACCGGAATCGCTGCGGCGCAGTGCGCGACGCAGTGGCATCCCGGCGACGGGCTGCCCGGCGCCAACGGCATCATCCGGGCGTCCGTCGTCTGGGATCCCGACGGCGCGGGACCGCTGACCGAGAAGATCGTGGCCGGAGGGTTCTTCACCGTCGCGGGCTCGAGCCCGGCCGCCTACGTCGCGATGCTCGACCCGACGACTGGCGCCTGGTCGCCGCTCGGCAGCGGCTTCAACATGTGGGTCTACGCGCTGGCGGTGGCGCCGAACGGCGATCTGGTCGCGGGCGGGCAGTTCTCGACGTCGGGAACGACGACCACCGGCAGCCTGGCGCGATGGAATGGATCCGCGTGGGTACCGTTCGGCGTCCCCGTGCCGGGCGGTCCCGTCACCGCGATGCTGTATCTGCCGAACGGGGACCTGGTCGTCGGTGGCGCGCAGTTCACGGTCGGCGGCCAGTCGTGCGCCGTCGCGCGCTGGAACGGCACCGCGTGGAGCGTCGTCGGCACGGGCATCGGCAGCTTCGTGCTGGCGCTCGCGGCCATGCCGAACGGCGACCTGGTCGCGGGCGGCGAGTTCTTCGGCGGCGCCGCGGGGAGCTACATCTCCCGCTGGAACGGCACCGCGTGGACCGCGATGGGCACGGGCACCAGCTACCACGTGAGGAGTCTCGCAGTCCTCGCGAACGGTGATCTCGCCGTCGGCGGTTTGTTCGACACGGCCGGCGGGGTGCCGACGAGCGGCCTCGCCAGGTGGAACGGCGCGTCGTGGAGCGCGCTCGGCAACGGCGTCAACGGCACCGTGTACGTGGTCTTCGTCGCTCCGAACGGCAACCTGCTCGTCGGCGGCAACTTCACGGGCGCGGGCGGTGTCGCGGCGAACGGCTGCGCCGAGTGGAACGGCGCGAGCTGGATGGCCTGGGGCACGGGAACGGCGAGCGCCTACACGTTCGCACGCTTGCAGTCGGGCGTCACCTTCGTCGGCGGGATGTTCTCGATGGCCGGCGGCATTCCGGCGTTGCACGCCGCGTTCTGGGACGGTGCTTTGTGGTCGCCGTCGAGCGCGACGATGAACCTGTGGGTCAACGCGTTCTGCACGCTCCCGGACGGCAGCCTCGCGGTCGCGGGACCGTTCACACACGCGGGCGGCGTCGCCGTGAACCGGATCGCGCGGTGGGACGGCACGTCGTGGAGCGCGATCGGGTCCGGCATGGACAACCAGGTGCAATCGCTCGCGGTATTGCCCAACGGCGACCTGCTCGCGGGCGGGAGCTTCTCGCACTGCGGCAGCACGCCCGCGAACCGCATCGCCCGATGGGACGGAACGACGTGGACCGAGTTCGGCGGCGGCATCCCGAACGGCTACGTGAGCGCGCTGCGGGTCCTGGCCAACGGCGACGTGATCGCGGCCGGCCCGTTCACCCAAGCGGGCACGACGCCGGTGAACTGGATCGCGCGATGGAACGGCAGCACGTGGAATGCCCTCGGCAATGGCTTGAACACGGTTGCGCACACGATCCTGGAGCTGGCGAACGGCGACCTGCTCGTCGGCCGCGTCGCGCAGCTCTCACTCGCGGCGGAAATGATCAGCCGGTGGAACGGTGTCTCGTGGCAGCCGATGGCAAGCGGGCTGAGCACGACCGGCGCCTGCAGCTGCCTGGTTCAGTCGCCGAACGGGGAACTGCTCGCCGCCGGCGGCTTCTCGTTCCCGTCGTTCCCGAACGCGCAGGGCGTGGCGCGTTGGAACGGGAATGCATGGGTTCCGCTCGGCACCGGAGTCTCCGGTTCCGCGAGTGCACTCGTCGTCCTGCCCAACGGCCACCTCGCGGTCGGCGGTTACTTCACCGGTCCCGCGCCCTACCTCGCGCGCTGGAATGGCGTGTCGTGGTCGGGCTTCGGGAGCAGCCCGAACAACCCGGTGACCGCACTGCACGTGAGGCCCGATGGCCAGCTCGCGGTCGGCGGCTCGTTCACGGCCGTGAACGGCGTCCCTTCCGCGTATTTCGCGCGGCTGGCGACGACCTGCCCGGCAACGGCGACGACGGTCGGCACGGGATGCACGGGAGGCGGCGGGCCGAACGTGCTGGCGGCGGCGGCGCAGCCGTGGCTCGGCACGACGTTCCAAGCGGCCGCGACGGGGTTGCCGGCGTCGTCGATCGCGCTCGCCGTCTGGGGCTTCGCCGCGATCAGCGTCCCGCTGAGCGTGGTGCTGCCGGCAGGCGGCGCGGGATGCACGCTGTATGCGAGCCCCGACCTGCTGACCGCCCATCTCCCGGTGGCGGGAACGGTCGCGACCAGCCTCGTGGTGCCCGCGGCGGCGTCGCTGATCGGGCTGTCGCTGCAACACCAGGTCGTCACTCTCGAGCTCGGCCCGAGCGGCATCAGCCTGATGACCAGCACGAACGGATTGGCGTTGACGATCGGCAGCTGGTAACACGCCCCGTCACCAGCGCGCGGGCAGCACGTTCTCGAGCGACGGCCCGGTGCCGAACATGCGCCGCAGCCAGAAGTACTCGTTGAACGGCCGGTCGTCGGTGATGCCGAGACGCGGGTTCTGCGGCAGCACTTCGCGCGGCTGGATGCGCCGCTTCAGCACGAAGTCCCACGCCATCTCGAGCGGCATGCCCGCATGCCACTCGACCATGTCCTGCTTCGCCGCTTCGGGCATGCGCGCGATCGCCTCGGCGGTCGTCGGCGCCGACATCGGCCAGTCGGCGGCGAGGATGTGGATCCCTGCGAGGTTCGGCGATACGTCGGGCCCGGCCTCGAACGACTGGAACACCAGCACGTGCGGAAACGACCGCCGGTGCTGAGCCCAGCGCGGGGTCCGCCGAGTCAGCGGGAGTTGCCGTGGGAGTGAAGCGGGCGCGATGACGCGAGGCGCGCGGTGACCGGCAGCGGTCGCGGCAGGACACCGGTGTGCTCGGTGAGCGAATCGACGGCAAGCACGCCTGCAGATGCGGGCATCAAGGGTGCGACTTGACGGGGTTCCGCACACGGGGATGGTGGGGCGGTGGGTCCCGGCTGGTCCGGGACGCAGACATCCTGTGTCAACCTGTAGCCGTCGGATGCACATCGAGGGGCCCTTCCGCCAGGTGCTGGAGATTGGGGACCGCAGGGAATGCGGTCCCGGCGGGCACAGGCGGTCTCGGAGACTGCGCTCGCTTCGCTCGCCTTCTATGAGGAGGGAAGTTCAGGCCACCGCGATAATCCGCGTTCAAGCGTGAAAGCCGGCGAATGAGCCTCTTCCGTTACTTCAGCTATCGGGAGAGCGGCGCGGGCGTGACCGCGCCAGTAGTGAAGGGCAGAGCACTTAGCCAAAGGATGATTTGCATTTTCTCACGAGACTTCCTGGAGAAGCGCCTTGGCCTCCCGTAAGTCCGCCGTGTCAAACCCCTCCTTAAACCAGCCGTTGATTTCCCCCAGGATCTGCCGAGCTTCCTCCTTCTTGCCTTGTTGGTGGTACAGCCGACTCAAGCTCAGAACGGCCCGCAGCTCCAGGGATTTCGCCTTCTGACGGCGGGCGCTGGCGATGGCGTGCCGGAAACAGGGTTCGGCATCCGACGGATTTTTCGGCGCGCGTATCAACAGGAGATCCCCCTTGAGCCGGTGCAGTTCCGGCTCGTAAAAACAGCACCCGGTGTCCTCAACCCCCTGCAGTGCCTCCGCCAGCACAGCCAGTCCCTCTTCAACCTTCCCACCCATGCCACACACTTCAGCGAGCACGGCCAGGAATTGGTTGCGCGAAGACGGGTTGCGTCTGTGCCAAGTCGCCAGCCCCTCGCGGATCAGCGCAAGACCCACCTCTGCCTGCCCCTGTTTGGCCAGCGACCAGCCCCGCAGCATCGATCCTCCCGCCAAGTAGATGGGAAGTCCCTGCTCGGCGGCGAGACGTTGAAGTGCCTCCGCGTGCTCCAGGGTTTCGGCCGCGTCCTGGCGCGACTGATGAACCTGGCCAATAAGAAAGTGCGCACGAGCCAGGCCGGCCGGATCGGACAGCTGCCGGGCCAGCACGACGGCCTCCCTGCTCCTTCTCAGGGCCTGATCGGGATAACCTAGCATCCACGAGCACCAGGCCGCATAGCTCAAGCAGCACACCCCCGGGTCGTGGCCGGCGTAGAGCGCGGCGTACGATCGGTGTTGCTGGGGATCGTACAGCGAGATGCACTGCTCCATGTGGGCCAGGGCCGTGGCCAATTCCCCTCCCCAAAAAAAGCTAGGTCCCAGCGCGTGATACGCTTCCAGGAGAAGCCCCGGGTCTTGCGCCTGCCTGGCCAGGATGAGGAGTTGCTCTGCCAGGTTCTGTCCTTTCCGAATGTTGAGCTCACAGTGCCACAGTCCCCACAACGCGGAAAAGTGCTGCGACGCTTCTCCCACCTTCTGGCACAGTTCGTGCGCGCGCTGATAGATTGTGTCGAGTTCCGGCGCTGCATCGCCCTTGGCAACCATCAAGGGCGGTCCCAGGGTGAGTTGGAGGGCGAGTTCCCTGCGGTCACGCTCGGGGCTCTCGGGCAAGGTCGCCAACAGCGCCAGCCCACGCTGCGCCAGACCCATGGCCTCTCGATTGGCAAACAGGCTTACGGCATGTTGCGCCGCCAACAGGAAGCAATCGGCGGCCCGCGTGAACTCACGCGCCGCTTCCCAGAGCAACGCCAACTCGGCCGCCACGACGGCATTCTTCTCCCCGTAATGGCCGATTAGCGCTTGCGCTACCGCCGCGCTCAGGGTCGCCCGCCGCGTCGGCCGCAGCGAGGCGTACAAGGCATTCTGATAAAGCACGTGGACAAAGCGGTAGCGCGGCGTCAACGTCCGGTCGGGGAACTCGTGCTCGCGCACCAACCGGACGAAGGCATGCACGCGCTCGAGCACTTCGAACTGCTCCTCGACCTCCGCGGCGTCCAGCCCCAACGCCTTGCTTACCACCGCGGCGTCAAACTCGTATCCTTGCACGCTCGCCGCCACCAGTAAGCGCCGATCGGCTTCGCCGAGCTGAGCGATCTTGCGCTCGATCATGCTCTTTACCGACTCGGGCAGCTCACGTTGCAGGTCCGGCAAGGATTGCGCCAGTACCCAGCGGTCCTGCTCCTGAGCGAGCACCTGCCGGTCGCGCAAGTGGCGCAACAGATCGACCATGAAGAGCGGATTCCCTTCCGTCTTGTTGTGGATCAGGGCCGTGAACTCCTCTGGAAAACGGTGCTCGGGGAATTCCAGGGCCAGATAGCGCTCGATGTCCCGCCGGCCCAACAGCTCCAACGCGATCTCACGGCAAACGCCGCGCGCCTGCAGGTCCTGTTTGACCGGCACGAACGGGTGCTTGCTCAGCAACAAGTCTGTCGGGCGGTAGGTAAGCACCAGCAGGAGCCGCAGGGCCGCGCATTTGCTCCCGATGTAGGCAAGCAGATCGACGGTCGAGGCATCGGCCCAGTGCAGATCATCGAAGAAAAGAAGCAAAGGCCGCAGCCGCGATCCTTCCTGCAGAAAGGCGCCAAGCTCGCGCTTCAGGCGCTCCTGCGAGACCGCTTTGGTTTGCTCCAGCACGCGGGCAAACGAGGAATCCTCCGCCGCCAGCGGCACAACCTGCGCGTACCAGGTCGGGGCGACCACCTTCATCATGCGGGCCACGGCATCGGCGTCCTGGCCATGCAGCAGACTGTCCAGGGCCTCCAGGAACGGCAAGTAAGCTTCCGTCCCCGAGAGGCGTTCCGAACAGCGCCCGTGCGCCACCGTGCAGGTCTGACCGGCGGCGGCGAGGTCGGACAGGAAGTCTTCGACCAAGGTGGTCTTGCCGATGCCGGGCTCGCCGGCGACGCACAAGAACAGCCCCCGGCCCGCACGGACCGTCGCAAAACTATCACGTAGGGCCGCCAGCGCTTTCTGCCGGCCCACCGTGTGACGTTGGCGAGGGGGAGGTGGGGAGCCGGGCTGCAGGCCGCTTCCTTTCCCCATCAGCTCCGCCAGGAGCGCGTCTACATCGGCTGCCGTGGGCCGAAGGCGGGCGTCTTTCTCCAACATCTGCAGGATCAGGGCTTCCAGCGGCGCGGGGATTTCCGGGTTCACGAGCGCGGGCCGCAACGGCGATTGCGAAAGAATGCCGTGCAGGACGCCGAGGTGCGAGTCGGCCGGGAACGGGTGTCGGCCGGTGGCCAACTCGTACAGCACGACGCCCAGGGAGAAGAGATCGGTGGCGCTGCCGGCCGTCTCGGCCCGCGCCTGCTCCGGGGACATGTAGCGGACCGTACCCAACAGGATGCCTGGATCAGTCGCCTCGGCGGCTGTGTCAGCGGATGCGGAGGCATCTGTGGGAAGGGTACGGGCCAGACCGAAATCGACCACCTTGGCATAGCCGTCGTCGCGCACCATGATGTTGTCGGGTTTGATGTCCCGGTGCACAATCCCGGCGGCATGGGCCGCGGCCAGCGCCCGTGCCACTTGACCGACGAGCGTCACCAGCGCCGGAAGGGAGAGACGCCGAGCCGCCGGGGCCGGCAGCGTCCGTCCCTCGATCAGCTCCATGACGAGGTAGGGCTGGCCCTCGTAGTCGCCCACGTCATGGATGGTGCAGATGTGGGGATGGTTCAAAGCGGAGGCGGTACGGGCTTCACGCTCAAACCGCTTCAGGCGCTGCGGGTCCCGGGCATACTCCTCGGGCAAGAACTTCAGGGCCACGCTGCGGCCGAGCCGGGTGTCGTGGGCCTTGTAGACGACGCCCATGCCGCCCCCACCCAGTTTCTCCAGGACGCGGTAGTGGCCGATCTGCTGCGGCAGCGTCTGCGCGGGCGGGAAAGGCCCGGCATCGGCCGGCGCCAACTCCGGGCCCCGCACCAACGGGCTTCGGAGCCAATCGACAGTGTCGGCCGGCCTGCGCCTGTCGTGAGCCAGCAGGCTGGCAACCTCGCCGCGCAGCCTGGCGTCGCCGCCGCACGCGGCGTCGAGAAAGGCCGCACGTTCCTCGGGGAGCAGTTCCACGGCCCGGTCGAAAAGGGCTTGAACAGGGTCAACGGGCTCGTCAGTCATCCGCAGGCTCCCCGGCGCTCGCAGGCGGGTCTTCTCCCAGTTGTCGGGCCAGCCAGGCGCGGGCGAAACGCCATTCGCGCTTAATTGTACTGACGGACCGGCCGACGACGCTGGCGGTTTCCTCAAAACTCAGGCCGGTGTAATAGCGGAGCATGACGATCTCGGCCAGGTGGGGCTTCTCAGCTTGAAGCCGCTGCAGGGCCTCGTCCAACGCCAGCAGGTCGTCGGCAGGCGGCTCGATCATGGCCAAGCCGTCGGCCAATTCCACCCTTGCCGAGACGCCGCCGTGTTTCCGGACGTGGTGGGGCTGGTGCGGGCGATTTCCGATCGCGTGCTGCGGTTGCTGCGGCGGTTGGGAAAATGGCCGGCTGTGGGCGAGGCTGCGGCGGCTGACGCGGATGGCGATGCAACGGACTTGATGCTGGAGCTCGGTGCGGCGGCGGTGCAGGGTCGCACGGCGCTGGGCGAGCGGGCGGGAGCGATGGACGCGCGGGTTGGACGCGGCACGCGCAGGGAACCGTTCGTGAAGGGCCCGCTGTGTGCGGAGGTGGATGGGTTCTCGCTGCACGCGGCGGTGCGGGTGGAGGCGCGCGATCGGGACCGGCTGGAGTACCTGTGCCGGTACGCAGGGCGACCGGCCATCGCGGAGAGCCGACTGTCGCTGCTGCCGGACGGGCGGGTTCTGTATTCGCTGAAGAAGCGGTGGAAGGACGGCAGCACGAGCGTGGTGATCGAGCCGCAGGTGCTGATGGAGCGA
>Ga0075428_100009132_pt1 | contig 11003 bp, 9 predicted proteins | sample RhiMetdeltSRZDD2_FD_75291 | JGI IMG/M metagenome (GOLD analysis project Ga0075428, IMG submission 75291) | Populus rhizosphere microbial communities from Tennessee, USA - Rhizosphere MetaG P. deltoides SRZDD2 | ecosystem: Host-associated > Plants > Roots > Rhizosphere > Soil | place: USA... | reverse complement strand
CGGACTGGCTCAGGGGCGACGTCAAGGAGTTCCGCAAGCGCCTGCGGCGCCTCTGACCTACTCGGCGGCGTAGCGCAGCAGGTAGTGCGAGCCCGTGACGAGCGCGATGCCGCCGAGCTCCGTCGCCCGGCTTCGCGCCCGGGCCACCGCCGCCACGGGATCGGCCACCGCCTCCACTCCGCCCACGCCGGCTTCACGGGCCGCTCCGGCCAGGGCGTCCGCCTCCAGGGCCCGCGCCCCCGGCCGCCCCGCGCTCGCCAGGCGCTCGGCGGGGACCTCGGTCGCCACCAGCCCGTCGAGTCGCGGCGCCAACGCGGCGAGGATCCCGGCGGCGTCCTTGTCGGCGAGCACCGCCAGGCAGCCCACCAGCGGCTGCCCGGCTGCCACCGCGGCCAGCGCCTCGGCCAGCGCCTCGGCCCCGGCGGGATTGTGCGCAGCGTCGAGGAGCAGGGGCGGATCGCCCGCGATCGTCTCCATGCGCCCGTGGAGGTCGAGCCCGGCCGCGACCCCCGCGACAGCCTCGACGTCGAGGGTCCCGAGCACGCCCTCGGCCGCGGCCAGGGCGACCGCGAAGTTGCGGCGCAGATAGGGAGCCGGGGAGGCGAGCTCGACCTGCGGCGCGAGGTCGCGCACGGTGACGATCTCGCTGTGGCGTTCGGTCGCCTTCATCCGGGCGAGCTCCTCGACCGCCCCGGGAACCGGGCCGACTACCAGCCTCGTGTGGTCACGCAGCACCGCGAGCTTCTCGGCCGCGATCTCCGTCTCGGTCTCACCCAGCCATTCGGTGTGCTCGAGCCCGATCGAGGTCAGGACCGTGACCCGGGAGGGCAACACGTTCGTCGCATCGAGCCGGCCGCCGAGCCCAGCCTCGATCACGCCCGCCTCCACTCCCGCTGCGGCGATGGCGACGAACGCGGCCGCGGTGTCCGCCTCGAACTGGGTCACCGAGTCGCCCGGCTCGAGGCTGCGGTCCACGACCTCGATCGCCTGGGCGACGCGCTCGACCGCGGCCGCGAACGCGGTCGGGGCGAGCTCCGCCCCGCGCAGCTGAATGCGCTGCGACCACCGCTCGTCGTGCGGTGAGAGATAGGCGCCGGAGCTGACCCCGTGCGCCTCCAGGAGCGCCGCGATCATCTCGGTCACCGACGACTTGCCGTTGGTGCCGACGACGTGCAGGGAGACGAACCGGTGCTGAGGCATCCCCAGGACCGAGACCAGCCGCCGGATCCGGTCGAGCCCGAACCGCATGCCGAGCGGCTCGCGCGAGGCGAGGTACGCCTCGGCCTCTTGCGCCGTCCAGGCCAGGGCTAGCCCAGGTCTTCGAGCTCCGCTCGGTAGGACGCGAGCTTGTCGCGCTCAGCCGCGACCACGTCCTCCGGCGCCTTGTCAACGAAACCTTCGTTCGAAAGCCTGGACTCGGCGCGCTCGATCTCGGCGCGCAGCTTGCCCCGTCGCTCCTCGATTCGGGCTCGAACCTGGTCCGGGTCGATCGTGTCCGACGGCAGGATCTCGATGGGACCTATCGTCGTGAGCGCGTCGTCGCCATCGGTCGTCGTCGCGAGCCTCGCAAGCCTCGGGACGAACTCGGACACGTCGTCGTCGATGCGGGCCTCGAGGACCGAGCCGGCCGGCACCCCGGCGAGATCGCGCCATCGGCGGACCTGGCGGACCTGCTGAATCGCGATCTCGACCGACAGCGCGCTCGCCGTATCGAGCAGCGACCGATCCGGTGTCGGAAAGTTCGATGCGACAAGCAGCTTCTGGCGATCGGGAAGGTAGCCCCAGATCTCCTCGGTCACGAACGGCATGACGGGATGGGCCAGGGCGAGTACCTGCTCCAGCACGAAGAGCAGGTTCGCGGCTGCGTCCTCGTCACCGTCGTACAGCCGCGGCTTGACGATCTCCAGATACCAGTCGCAGAACTCCGACCAAAAGAACTCGTAGAAGGCGAGGACCACCTTTGAGAAGTCGTAACCGTTGAGTCGCTGTTGGATGGACTCAATCGCTTGCTGCAGCCGCGACAGGATCCACCGGTCCTCGAGTCGCTCGGTCCGCGGCTCGGGTGAGCCGTCGGCGTTGAGCAGGATCAGCCGCGAGGCGTTCCACATCTTGTTCGCCAGGTCCCGCCCCTGCTGGATACGGTCAACCGAGTAGCGCACGTCCTGGGTCGATGCCATTGCCAGCAGTCCGAACCGCAGCGCGTCCGCGCCGTGGACCTCGATCTCGTCCAGCGGATCGATGCCCGTCCCGAGCGACTTCGACATCCGCCGCCCGTCGGGTGCCTGGATGATCGGGGTGATGTAGACGTCGTCGAAGGGCCGCTCGCCGACGAACTCGATCCCCATCATCACCATCCGAGCGACCCAGAGGAAGAGGATGTCGCGTGCCGTCACCAGCGCATCGGTCGGGTAGAACGCGTCGAGGAGGGGCGCCCCTTCGTCCGGCCAGCCGAGGGTCGCGAACGGCCACAGGGCCGACGAGAACCAGGTGTCGAGCACGTCCTCGTCCTGGCGCAGTGCCCCCGGGTCGATGCCGCGCTCGCTCGCCTGCTCACGCGCAGCGTCCTCGGTCTCCGCGACTATCTCCTCGCCCTCGGGCGCGTACCAGACCGGCAGCCGGTGGCCCCACCAGAGCTGGCGCGATATGCACCACGGACGGATGTTGTTCATCCAGTCGAGGTACACGCGCTTGTGCTGCTCGGGCGTGATCCTGACCTCGTCGCGCTCCACCACCGCGATCGCCGGGGCCGCGAGCTCGTCCATGCGGCAGAACCACTGCAGCGAGATCAGCGGCTCGATCCGTTCGCCCGAGCGGTGCGAGAACGGGACCGAATGCGTGTATTCCTCCTCGGCCCGCAGGCGGCCCTCGTCGCGCAGCGCCGCGACCACGGCCTCGTGGGCCTCGGCCGCGGTCATGCCCCCAAACCGCTCCCCCGCCGCGGCGGTCATCCGCCCGTCCTCCCCGATCACGGTGATCTCCTCGAGCCCGTGGCGGCGGCCGATCTCGAAGTCGTCAGGATCGTGGCCGGGCGTGATCTTCAGCGCCCCGGTGCCGAACTCAGGGTCGACGTGCTCGTCGGCGATGATCGGCAGCCGGCGACCGACGAGCGGCAGCACACAATGGCCGCCGATCAGGCGCCGGTGCCGCTCATCGTCGGGGTGGACGGCGACGGCGGTGTCGGCGAGCATCGTCTCCGGTCGCACCGTGGCGATCGTGAGCACCTCGTCGGCGCCTTCGATCGGGTAGTCGATCGCATACAGGGTGTCCGTGACGTCCTGGTTGAACACCTCGAGCTCGGAGATCACGGAGCGCGAGCCGACGTCCCAGTTGACCATGTAGTTGTCGCGGTAGATGTAGCCCTTCTCATAGAGCGAGACGAAGACCTTGTAGACGGCGCGCACGTAGCCCTCGTCGAGTGTGAACCGCTCCCGGTCGTAGTCGCACGACGCGCCGAGCCGCTTCAGCTGCTCGACGATCTGCGACCCGTACTCGCGCCGCCACTCCCATGCCCGTTCCAGGAACGCCTCGCGCCCCAGATCCTGGCGTGAGGTCCCCTCGGCGCGCAGCTCCTTCTCCAATACGGCGTGTACGGCGATGCTGGCATGGTCGGTGCCGAGCAGCCAGAGCGTGTTGCGCCCCCGCATCCGGTTGAGGCGGATCAGTGCGTCCTGGATCGTGCCGTTGAGCGCGTGGCCCATGTGCAGCGCGCCGGTCACGTTCGGCGGCGGGATCACGATCGAGTAGTTCTGGTCCGGCGTGCCCTCGGCCGGTGGATGGAACGCGCCGCTCTCGAGCCAGGCGGCGAACACGCGCCTCTCCGCCGCGGCCGGGTCCCACCGCGTCGTCGCCTCCAGCTTCTCGCGTCGCCGTGCGTCCATCGAAGCGGCGAGTTTAGTTGCGGGCTGCTGTCACCCAGAGGACGCTAGGAGCGCGGCTTGGAGATCACAGATGCGCGGCTCAGGCCGATTCCTGGATCTCGCCGAGCGCGTCGTCGCCCGCCTGATCGGGCGCAGCCTGGGTGACGAGCGTCGGGCCCAAGTTCTGGTCGATCGTCTCTTTGGTGACGACGCACTTGGAGACGTCGCGTCGCGACGGTAGCTCGAACTGCACGTCCATCAGCGTCTCCTCGAGGATCGAGCGCAGCCCACGGGCGCCAGTCTCACGCTCGAGCGCCTTGTCGGCGATCGCGCCGAGCGAGTCCTCCTGGAACTGGAGCTCGATGTCGTCGAACTCGAAGAACCGCTGGAACTGGCGGGTGAGCGCGTTGCGGGGCTCGGTCAGGATCGTGATCAGGTCGTCGCGGGTGAGTTGGTGGATAGCGGCGACGACCGGGAGCCGGCCGATGAATTCGGGGATCAGGCCGTACTCGATCAGGTCCTCGGGCAGCACCTGCTCGAACAGCTCCCCGGTGTCCTTGTCGGCCTTCGAGGAGACCTCGGCGCCGAAGCCCACCCCCTGGCGGCCGATCCGGCGCTCGATCACGTTGTCGAGCTGCGCGAACGAGCCGCCGCAGACGAACAGGATGTTGGTCGTGTCGATGGTCAGGAACTCCTGGTGGGGATGCTTGCGCCCGCCCTGCGGCGGCACCGACGCGGAGGTGCCCTCGAGGATCTTCAGCAGCGCCTGTTGGACGCCCTCGCCCGAGACGTCTCGGGTGATCGACGGGTTGTCGGCCTTGCGGGCGATCTTGTCGATCTCGTCGATGTAAATGATCCCCGTCTCCGCCTTCTTGACGTCGAAGTCGGCCGCCTGGATCAGCTTCAGGAGGATGTTCTCGACGTCCTCGCCGACGTAGCCGGCCTCGGTGAGCGCCGTCGCGTCGGCGATCGCGAACGGGACGTTGAGGATCTTCGCCAGGGTCTGGGCGAGCAGGGTCTTGCCACAGCCGGTCGGGCCGAGCAGCATGATGTTCGACTTCTGCAGCTCGATCTCGCCCTCGCTGCCCCCCTGGGTCATCTGGACCCGCTTGTAGTGGTTGTAGACGGCCACCGAGAGCGCCCGCTTTGCCGTCTCCTGGCCGACGACGTACTCCTGCAGCACGCCATGGATCTCGCGCGGCTTCGGCAGGCTCTCGAGCTCGAACGACGGCGGGGCGGTGAGCTCTTCGTCGATGATCTCGTTGCAGAGATCAATGCACTCGTCGCAGATGTAGACGCCGGGGCCCGCGATCAGCTTCTTGACCTGCCGCTGCGACTTGCCGCAGAAGCTGCAGAGGAGCTGCTCGTTGGAATCGGTCGGGCGTGCCACTGCGGTGTCTCCCTTCGGCGCTCAACGTCCGGGCCGCCGTGCTCAGGTTACGGCACCACCGGCTCCGGCTGGACGCGTAGTTGTTACTCGCCCGCTATCGCGGTCCCTGCAAGCGGCGCGGCCGTTGCAGTCGCGGAATCACGGGGAAGCGGTGCTCCGGACGCTCGGGAGGCGCCACCGCCGGGGCCTCGGCCGCGAGGGCGTCGGCGAGCCGCCGCCAGAAGGCGGGGCGCGCGGGAACCGGGGGCCCGGGGCCGGGACCGTCGACGAAGCCCGCCAGCCACTCGTCGAGGGGCGGTTCGCCGTCATAGCCGGGAAACGCCCGGTAGGCGGCGACGTAGGCGCTCAGCAGAGCCTGCTCGTCGCCGGCGCGCCGGCGCGGCTCGGCGTCATGGGCCTGGGCGAGTTCGATGAACGCTGCGGTGTCTCCGGCGCGTGCTCGCTCGAGCGGCCCGGACACGCGGAGTACCTAGTGGTGCTCGATCACGCGGTCGACGATCTTGTACTCCTTGGCCTCCTCGGAAGACATGAAGTAGTCGCGGTCGGTGTCCTGGGTGACCTTCTCGAGCGGCTGACCGGTGTGCTTGGCGATGATCTCGTCGAGGCGGCGGCGCACGTCGATGATCTCCTTCGCGTGGATCTCGATGTCGGTCGCCTGTCCCTGAAAGCCCGCCGAGACCTGGTGGATGAGGATCTTCGAGTTCGGGGTCGCCATCCGCTTGCCCTCGGTCCCGCCGGCCAGCAGCAGCGCCCCCATGCTCATCGCAACCCCGACGCAGATCGTCTGCACGTCGGGCTTGATGTACTGCATCGTGTCGTAGATCGCGAGCCCCGCGTACACCGACCCGCCCGGCGAGTTGATGTAGATCGAGACGTCCTTGTCAGGGTCCTCGGACTCGAGATGGATCAGCTGCGCGACCACGAGGTTCGCGATGTCCTCGGTGATCGGCGTGCCGAGGAAGATGATCCGCTCGTTGAGCAGCCGCGAGTAGATATCGAACGCGCGCTCGCCGCGCGACGTCTGCTCGACCACCATCGGGACCAGAGGGCTCATCGGCGGGTGAGTCTACAAAAGGCGTTGGAGGGGCCCGTCGCCACAGCGCCGCCCGAGCGGAGCGCCACCGGCCCGTACGCCCCCTAGCGCCCCGGTGTCCAGAGCTTGCCCGGCTCGGGCTCCTCGGGACCCGGCGCTGCGCTGGACTCCCCCGGCTCCTCCTTGTCCGGCGTCCAGATCTGTTCGCGCGCGGCCGCCTGCGCGACCGGGATCGGGGTGGCCGACTCGGCGACGACGTCGGCCGCCATCCGCAGGCGCACCTCATCGCGCAGCAGGTTGTCGCGGCCGGTCTCGCGCAGCCGCGCCAGCAGCTTCGCCGGGTCGTTCTTTCCGTCCCCCGGGTCCAGCGCTTCGAGCAGGTCCTCGTCGCTCGGCTCGATCCCCTCGGTCGCGGCGACCGCTGCGAGCGCCGCCTCCCGGCGCAGGCCCTGCTCCGCGTCCGCCTCCGCGTCGTTGATCAGGTCGTGGCGATCCTTGCCCTGCATCTGGGCGTAGGCCTGCGGGTCGATGCCGCTGGCGGCGAGCTGACGCTCGATCCGCTCCCACATCTCGTGGGCGCGTGCGTGCACCAGCTCGTGCGGGATCTCGAGCTTCGCGTTCGCGGCGACCGCGTCGACGGCGGCCTGGCGGAAGTCCGCCTCGGCGCGCCGGTCGAGGGCCTCCGCGAGCCGCGAGCGAATGCTCTCGCGGAGCTCGTCGAGCGTGTCGAACTCCGAAGCCTCGGAGGCGAAGTCGTCGTCGAGCTCGGGGAGGTTCTTCTCGCGCACCTCCTTGACCGTCACCGCGAAGCTCGCCGTCTTGGCGGCGAGCTCCTCGGGCCGGTGGTCCTCGGGGAAGGTGACCTCGACCGTGCGCTCGTCGCCCGTGGCGGCCCCGGTCAGGGCCGCGTCGAACTCGGGCAGCAGCCCCTCGGCGCCGAGCTCGATCGTGAAGTCCTTCGAGGACGAGCCCTCGAACGGCTCGCCGTCGATCAGGCCCTCGAAGTCGATCACCAGCGCGTCGCCCTCCGCGGCCGGGCGATCCACCGGGCTGAGGCTGCCGAAGGCGCCGCGCAGGCGCTCGAGCTCCTCGCCGATCGCCTCCTCGGGCACGTCGACCTCGGCCCGCCCCACCTCGAGCCCCTTGTAGTCGCCGAGCTCCGCCTTCGGGCGCACGCCGACCTCGATTGTGAATTCGAGGTCCTCGCCCTGCCCGGGCAGGTCCCCGACGTCGAGCTTGGGATCGCCGATCGGCGAGACACCGGAGGCGAGCAGCGCCTGCTCGTACCACTCCGGGAGCGCGTCGCGCATCGCCTGCTCGACCACAGCCTCGCGGCCGATCCGCTGGATCACCATCTGCGGCGGCACCTTGCCCTTGCGAAAGCCGGGCATCTTCATCTCGCCGGCGAGGTCGCGGGCCGCGCGATCGACGCGCTTTGAGAAGCGATCGGCGTCGACCGCTACCTCGATCTTGACCTTCGAGTCGGGGAGCTCCGTGACGGTGGTCTGCATCGCTGCCGCAGCTTAGTGGCCGCTACCGTTCGACCAGTGGACCCCGGACGGACAGCGATCGGCACGTGGAGCGGCGGGCGGTTCATGCATTTCGGGGAGCCGATCGATGCGGATCGCCTGGCGGCGCTGATGCGGCCCGGTCACGGGATCGACACGGTGATATCCGCCGACGTCTACGGCGAGGGCGCCGCGGACACGCTCCTGGGACGGGCGCTGGTGGGCGCCGCGCGCGATTCGTTCTGCCTCGTCGGCGCGGTCGGCCACGACTTCGCCGACGGCGAGCGCGAGGGCGCACGCGGATTTCCCCGGTTCACCGACCCGCGCCTGCGCGGCCCCCAGGACTACGCCGGCTACCTGCGCCGCGCGACCGAGGGCAGCCTCGAGCGGATCGGTGCCGGGCGCTTCGACCTGCTCCTGCTCCACAACCCGGACCGCACCGGCTTCGGCTCGGAGGCCGTCTGGGACGGCATGGCCGCGCTTCGCGACGCGGGCCTCACGGACGCGATCGGGATCGCCCCGGGCCCGGCCAACGGGTTTACGCTCGACCTGATCGACTGCTTCGAGCGCTTCGGCGCTCGAATCGACTGGGCAATGGTGATCCTGAATCCGCTCGAGCCATGGCCGGGGGAGCTCTGCCTCGCCGCCGCCGTGCGGCACGGGGTGCGCGTGATCACGCGAGTGGTCGACTACGGCGGCCTGTTCTGGGACGACGTGCTCCCGGGCCACGCCTTCGCCGAGCAGGACCACCGTCGCTTCCGGCCGGAGGGCTGGGTCCAGGCCGGGCGCGAGCGGCTCGAGCGGATGCGCCCGATCGCCTCCCGGGCCGATCTCAGCCCGATTCAGCTCGCGTGCCAGTGGAACCTCTCCCATGCGGCGGTCGAGTGCGCGGCTCCGACCCTGATCCAGGAGGCCGGGCCGCAGGCGCGCGCGATCGAGGACAAGCGCGACGAGCTCGCACGGCTTCCGGCCGAGCCGCGGCTCTCAGAGCACGACGTCGCCGAGATCCGGCGGATCGGGGACAACGAGGGCTCGATGCTGCTCAAGGGCGCGAGCCCGGACCACGAGGGCGAGGAGCGCGCGGACCGCTGGGCTCTTGACCCGCGGCTCACCGAGCTCGCGCGCCGCTGGCGGATCGATCCGGACCGTGACCTGCGCCGCACGGCGGTCGCCGCATGAAACTGACGTGGCGCGATCGCCTCGGCGCCTGGCTGGTCACCGGTCCCGTGGGGCGCTTCGTCGCATTCGTCGCCGACCTCGTCGCCTACTGGCTGCGCTGGGCGCTGCGCCGGACCGGCGGCCGCTAGCCCACCCGGGGCGCTACTGGTCGCCCGCGTAGCCGAGGATCGACCGGTCGATCAGCCACTCGACCGGCGCCTTGTCGTCGGTGTAGACCGCGCCGCCCTCGAGCCGCGGCCCGATCCGCGCCGCCTCGATCCGGGCCACGCCGCGAAGCTCCGGCGGGAGGTCTCGCGACGCGCGCGCGAGGTTCGCCGCCGAGCCCGGGGCGCTGGTGCCGACCAGCAGCGTGTTCGTCGGCTCGATCGGGTCGCGCAGCACGGTCGGAAAGACCTCCGCCATCGTCCTGCCGAGGACCTTCTCGAGATCGTCGTTGTCCTCCGGGTGGCCGGCGTTGACTACCACCAGACCGCCGGGCGCGAGCCGATCGCGGACGAGCTCGAAGAACTCGGTGGTCGCGAGGTAGAACGGGATGTAGGGCTGGCGGTATGCGTCGACCATGATCACGTCGTAGCCGCCGGCAGAGCGCCGCAGCCAGGGGCGCGCGTCCTCGTTGTGGACGGTCAGGCGCTCGTTCGATCCCATGTCGAAGTACTCGAGCCCGACGTGCTCGAGCTCGGGGTCGATCTCGACCCCGTCGATCTCGGTCTCGGCGAAGTAGTGGCCGTAGGCTCGCGCCGTGGTCCCTGCGGCGTTGCCGAGGATCGCCATCCGCGCCGGGGGCCGGTCGAGCACCGTGAACGGGAGCACGAGGTAGCCGTCCCAGACGTCGCCGGTGAGAAACGAGCCGGGCCGGTAGAGCGAGTGGGTTGCCTGGCCCTCGTTGAGCTCCAGCGCCCGGTCGCCGTCGGGCTGCTCGATCACGCGGATGTACTGGTGCTCGGAGTCGGTCTCGAAGATCACCGTGCCCTCGTCGGTCGCCTTCACGGTGCCGACGGGTATGGCCATCGCCGCCGCGACCGCAAGCGGCGCCGCGATCGCCCGCCAGCCGAGCCCGACCGCGGCGACGATGGCGAGCCCGAGCGCGAAGGTGAGGAAGGTCCGCTGGGTGCCGATGAACGGGATCAGGACCAGCGCGGCGAGCATCGTCCCGAGCAGGGAGCCGATCGTCGAGATCGCGTACAGGCGCCCGGCGACCCGCCCGGAATGCTCGACGTCGGGGACGGTGAGCCGGATCGCCCATGGCGAGCACGTGCCGGCGAGGCCCACCGGAACTGCGATCAGCACCAGCACCGCGAATAGCGAGCCGATGAAGGCGCCCGCCTCGATCTCGTCGAGGGCGTCCACCGAGAGGTCGAAGAACGGCTGGGAGACGAGGGGAACCAGGGCGAGCATCAGCGCCGCGGCCATCACCGCGAGGCAGAGGCTGCGAACGCTCGGGTATCGGTCGCCGAGCCGCCCGCCGAGCCAGTAGCCGATCGAGAGCGCCACCAGCACCACTCCGATCGTGTTGGCCCAAACAATCGTCGAGGCGCCGAAGAACGGCGCCATGAGCCGCGCGGCGGCGATCTCGGCGCCGAGGGTCGAGATCCCGACCACGAACACGAGCACGTACAGGAAGCGGTTGGAGCTCGCGATCCCTGTCACACGCTGCCCCTGAGGATTCGCTCGCGCAGGCGCTCGCCCTGGCCGGCCGCGACCGCGCGGCCCGCGCGCGCCGGATCCAGCTCGACGCCGCGCGCCTCGGCGAGCTCGATCAGATCCTGCTTCTCGGCGCTGCGGTTGGCGGCCCCGATGAACAGCCACGTGAACAGGCCCAGGGTGACGACGCCGGTCCAGATCATCATCAGGTTGCCCGCCGCGCCCTGGTCGGTGAGCGGGCTGATGTTCCAGTCCGCCTCGGTCGGTGCGTAGTCGGGATACAGCACGGTGCCGGACCAGATCAGGACGTTGGCGAGCACCGCCTCGAGCAGGCGGACCATGATGACGTACAGCAGCTTGGCGCCGTCCCCGAACCACGCCGGCTTCGGCAGCGG
>Ga0075428_100009128_pt1 | contig 11003 bp, 10 predicted proteins | sample RhiMetdeltSRZDD2_FD_75291 | JGI IMG/M metagenome (GOLD analysis project Ga0075428, IMG submission 75291) | Populus rhizosphere microbial communities from Tennessee, USA - Rhizosphere MetaG P. deltoides SRZDD2 | ecosystem: Host-associated > Plants > Roots > Rhizosphere > Soil | place: USA... | reverse complement strand
AGTCCGAGCCGCTCGAGGACCTGCTGCGCCTCGTCGATCTCGTCCTTCGACGGCCACGGGAGCCGCCGATCCTCGATACGGGCCATCAGCACGGCCTCGCGCACGGTGATCGGGAAGAACCAGTTCACGGTCTCGACCTGCGGCACGTACCCGATCGAGATACCGGGTCTCCGCTCGATCCGACCCGCGATCGGCTCGACCGAACCGGCGATCGCCTTCAGCAGGGTGCTCTTCCCGCTGCCGGACGGTCCCACGATCCCGACGAACTCGCCCGGCTCGATCTCGAGGTCCACGTTCACGAGCACCGGCTCGCGCCCGTACCGGCACGTGACGCGATCGAAGCGGACGAGGTGCTCCATCAGTACCTCGTCATGTCGGTGGCGCCGTCCGCCGGCAGGTTCGAGATATCGACCGAGTCGAAGGCGGACGGGTCCCCGCCGAGCGCGCCGACGATCGTCCTGAAGTCGAAGACCATCAGCCCGAGGTAGCTGTGGTCCGCGTCGCCCGGGTCGCCGGGCAGGTCGTCGTCGCGGAGGTCGTCGACGTAGTTCGCGCCCGTCTCCGCGGAGATCTGCTCGAGGACCGGGCTCGGGAACACCTCGGAGCCGAAGATCGCCGGGATGTGCTCGTCGCGGATCTGGTCGATCAAGGCGGCGACGTCCTGCGGCGTCGGCTCGGCGAAGTCCGAGGGCTGGACCGCGCCGATCACCTGCCAGCCGTACGCGCGCGCGAAGTACGGGAACGAGTCGTGGTAGGTCAGGAGCTTGCGGTCCGCCTCGGGCACGGTCTGCGTGGCCTCGCGGACCGCGGCATCGAGGTCGTCGAGCCGCTCCGTGTACGCGCCGAGGTTCGCCTGGAACGTGTCGGCCCCCTCGGGGTCGACCTTCGTCAACTCGTCCGCGACGATCTCGGCGTAGCGCTTCGCATAGAGCGGGTTCGTCCACAGGTGGGGGTTGGGGAACCCACCGGCCTTCGGGAACGAGAAGTCGTAGATGTACTCGTCCTCCGAGATCGTGCGATCCGCGAGCGAAACGATCGGAACGCCGTTGCCCGTGTTGTTCTCGGCGAGTTCCAGGGTGGGCTCCTCGAGGTGGAGCCCGTTGATGAAGACGATGTCCGCGTCCTCCATGACCGCGGCGTCGGACGGGGCCGGCTCGAACGTGTGGCTGTTCGTGCCTTCCGGAACGATGCCCGTGACCGAGACCCGGTCGCCACCGACGTTCTCGACGATGTTCGTGATCGGCGAGACCGTCGTGACGACCTGGAGGCCGCTCCCTTGGGCCTCGGTCGACGAGCAGGCCCCGAGGAGCAGGACGAGCGGCAAGAAGGCCATGGCCAGTCGGCGCAGCGACATGCAGCCAGCCTATCGAGTTCTTGCAACAAGTTGCAACTGGCTCAGAACGCCGGGGTCTCCCGGTAGGTGCCGAAGACCGAGGCCAGGGCCTCGATGATCTCGCCTTCCGTGCACCGTGCTCGCGCGCAGGTGAGCAGCGGCTCCATCAGGTTCACGTCGGTGGTGGCGGCCTCCTTCAGGGCCAGCAGCGCTTCCGCCGCGGCCTCGCCGTCTCGGTCGGACCGTGTCCGCTGGACCGCCTCGACCTGAACCCGCTCGGTCTCCTCACCGATCACGAGGGTGTCGATCGGGGACTCGGTCGCGTCCACGAAGTCGGTGACGCCGACCTTCACGAGGTCGCCCGACTCGTACCGCTCCTGCTCGCGGAACGCGGACTCCGCGATCCGACGCTGGAACCAGCCCTGCTCGATGCCGGTGAGGACCCCCTCGAGCATCGAGCCGTCGCCCATCCGCTCGATCTCGGCGAAGATCTCCTCCGCGAGCGACTCGATGCGGTCGGTCGCCTCCTCGACGAACCAGGAGCCGCCCAGCGGGTCGACGACGTCGGCGACGCCCGACTCGTACGCGATCACCTGCTGGGTGCGGAGCGCGAGCTTGGCCGTGTCCTCGGTCGGGAGCGCGAGCACCTCGTCGAGTGCGTTGGTGTGGAGCGACTGCGTGCCACCCAGGACGGCCGCCAGGGCCTCGATCGCCGTGCGGACCACGTTGTTCATCGGCTGTTGCGCGGTGAGGGAGACACCTGCGGTCTGCGTGTGGAACCGCAGTCGCATCGCCTCGGAGGTCGTCGCGCCGTAGCGGTCGCGGAGCCAGCGCGCCCAGATCCGACGAGCCGCGCGGAGCTTGGCGATCTCCTCGAAGAAGTCGATGTGCGCGTTGAAGAAGAACGAGAGCCCGGGTGAGAACACGTCGACGTCGAGTCCGCGCTCCTGTCCGAGCTCGACGTAGGCGAAGCCGTCGGCGAGCGTGAACGCGAGCTCCTCGGCCGCCGTCGCGCCGGCCTCCCGGATGTGGTACCCGGACACGCTGATCGGGTGCCACTTCGGGACGTGCTCCGCGCAGTACGCCATCAGGTCGCCGATCAGCCGGAGGTGCGGGCGCGGCGGGAAGACCCACTCCTTCTGCGCGATGTACTCCTTCATGATGTCCGTCTGAAGCGTCCCGTCGAGGATCGAGGGGTCGACGCCCTGGCGCTCCGCGGTCGCGAGGAAGAACGCGAACGCGACCACCGCCGGCCCGCTGATCGTCATCGAGGTCGTGATGTCGCCGAGCGGGATCCCGTCGAACAGCGTCTCGAAGTCGTCGAGGGAGTCCGTGGCGACGCCGCAGCGGCCCACCTCGCCCTCGCTGCGCGGGTCGTCGGAGTCCAGACCCATCAGGGTCGGCATGTCGAAGGCCACCGACAGGCCGGTTTGGCCTCGGTCGATCAGGAACCGGTAGCGCGCGTTCGTCTCGGCCGGCGTGCCGTAGCCGGCGAACTGGCGCATCGTCCAGAGGCGGCCGCGGTACATCGACGGGTACGCGCCTCGTGTGAACGGGTAGGCGCCCGGCTCCCCGAGCTTCGCGTCGGCGTTCCAGCCGTCGAGGTCGTCGGGGCCGACGATCGCCGGGACCGGCTCCCCGGAGAGGGACCGATGCGAGCGCTCGCTCCACGGCTTCCGCTCGGACGTCACCCCTCCGAGGATACGGTCAGCGTGCGAGGACCGCCGCGGGTCCACGCGAGCCTTAGCCTCGGACCGAGAGGAGCCGGAAGGTCTCCACGGGCTCGGCTTTCCCCTTCAGCTCGGCGGGACCGAGCGGCTCCACGGTCGCCCGGTCGCCGAGCTCGCGCCTCGTGACGGGGCCGATCACGATCCCGCCCGGCGTCGCGAGCGCTTGGAGCCGGGCGGCCACGTTCGTCGTGTCCCCGATCGCGCTGAACGAACGCTGGGCCTCCGACCCGACGCTTCCGATCACGGCCGAGCCCGTGTTCAGACCGATCCGGAACCTCGGCCACTCCTCCCTGGACCGGCGGAGGTCCTCGGCCCGGTCCTGGACGGACACCGCCGCGCGAGCCCCGCGCAAGGCGTGGTCGGGCTGGTCCCCGAGCGCGTTGAAGATCGCGAGGAGACCGTCGCCGGCGAACCGCTCGATCACGCCGCCCTCGCCGTCGGCGATCGCGGGGACGACGGCCGACCAGTAGGCGTTCAACATCGAGACGACCTCGTCGGCCGCGTGACCCTCGCTGAACGAGGTGAAGCCCACCAGGTCGGCGAACAACGCCGTGACCTCGCGCTCGCGGCCTCCCAGCTCGCCGAAGGACGGCTCCTCGTGGAGCTGCTGGGCCACGCGGGGGCCGAGGTAGCGGTGGAGGAGCCCGTCGACCCGCGCGAGCTCCTCGGCCGCTCGCTCGAGCACCGCGATCTCCTCGCCTCCGAACCCGTCCGCCCGGATGCTGCGGATCGCGTCGTCGAGGTCCTCGCCGGTCCGGAGCGCCTCGGTCAGCCGGAGCAACGCCGATCGGCGCCGGTCGTCCAGACGGTCGAGCGTCCGCTGCGTGTACAGGCCGCCGAACGCCTCGGGCAGCGATCGCTCGCGCCGGTACTCGTGACGAACGGCCAGCAGGATCGCTCCGAACGCGATCGCCATCAGGACGTGCCACTCCCACCACGACGCGTGCCACGCGCGGCCGAACGCGACGGCGATCAGCGCCTCGGCGAGGAGCACGAACGCGACGGCGACGGCGAGCGGAAGGAGCTGACGCCGTCGGAGGTAGACGTTGAAGTAGCGGACCGCCGCGAACGCGTACGCGATCACACCGAACGGCAGGAGGATCAGGACCCACGTGACGCGCTCCTCCTCCGGCGCCCGGTCGAGCGGGGGCAGGCCCGAGAGCGACGCCGCCGCCCAGAGGATCAGGACGAGCGCGACGAGCAGGCGGATCCGACCCTGCCAGGCGCGGAGGCGTGCGGTCGCCCGTTCGCCGAAGTTGACGGCCGACGCGGCCGCGAACCCGGACGCGAGCAACAGCCCGATCGGCGTCGCGATCACGAACCCGGCGTTCGGATCGTGGAGCACGACGCCCGGCGTCGCGAGGGCGTGCAGCGCGAGGAACCCGGAGCTCACCAACAGCGACATCGAGACGAGGAAGAGCCGCGGGTCGTCGCGCTGCTTGGCGGCCTCGCTCGCCAGGAGCCCGAGCACGACGTTCACGAGGGCGACGCCGAGGACGAGCCAGAAGTGGGACGGCTGGTGCTCCCAGACGACGTCCATCTCGGGCACCGACAGCACGAGGACGAGCCCGGCCAGCGGCAGGAGGAGCAGGACCCCGACGGCGATCGTCCGTCCGCGCATCACACCCAAGGCTGGGAGGGAGTCGCGCCGACGTCAAACCGAGCGGCCGGGTGCCGTCAGGAGGAGGCGCGGCGCAGGAGCTCATGCGCCGCGGCGTAGGGATCGAGGCGCCGCTCGACGAGATCCTCGGCGAGCGCCGCGTCGTCGTCGAGCGCCCGGGCGGCGGCGGCGCGGAATCGCTCCGCCGCCAGGCTCTCGGCCTCGCGGAGGAGGCGCGCTCGCCGCTTCGCGGCGAGCGCGCCGGAGGCCTCGGCCTGGTCGCGGTGCTCACGCACCTCGCCCCAGACCTCGTCGATCCCCTCCCCCGCCGTCGCCGACGTCAGCACCACCGGCGGGTTCCAGTCGCGAGCCTCCCCCAGGTGGAGCATCTGTTTCAGCTCCTTCGCGACGTCGGGGGCGCCGTCGCGATCGGCCTTGTTCACGACGAAGACATCCGCCGCCTCCAGGATCCCGGCCTTCGCCATCTGCACGGCGTCACCCATCCCCGGCGCGAGGACGACGATCGCGGTGTCCGTCGCGGCGGCGACGTCGACCTCGGCCTGCCCGACCCCCACGGTCTCCAGGAGGATCACCTCGTACCCCGCCGCGTCCAGGATCCGGACGGCCTCCGGCGCGGCGAGCGCCATCCCGCCGAGGTGTCCGCGGGTGGCCATCGATCGGATGAAGACGCCCGGATCGACCGCGTGGTCCTGCATCCGGACGCGATCGCCGAGGAGAGCGCCTCCCGTGTACGGCGACGTCGGGTCGACCGCGAGGACCGCGGCGCGCCGGTCCTCGGCGCGGGCGACGCGGACCAGCTCGGCCGCGAGCGTCGACTTGCCCACGCCCGGCGCGCCGGTGAGCCCGATCGTCGCCGCGCGGCCGGTCGATCCGTAGATCCCCGCCGAGAGGGCCTCGAGCTCGGGCGCATCGTCCTCGACCGCGGAGATCGCGCGGGCGACGGTGCGGCGGTCGCCGGCGAGCACCCCCTCGATCAACGCCTCGACGTCCATCGCGGGAACCCTACCGGTCGGTCCTCGCCGATCCGACCGCGCCGAGCGCGGGGGCCGCGCCGGGGATCGCCTGGAGCGCGTCGCGGAGCGACCGGCAGAGCGCCCGCTGCCGGAGCAACGCCGGATCGTCGTCCGTGGCCACGCGGGATCGCACCATCGCGAGGTTGACCTGCTCTTTCTGCAGACGCTTCAGCAGCCCGGCGGCCCGGTCCCCGGCCCGTCGCCGCAGCTCGCGCCGGGCCTGCGCACGGCGCCGCGGGCTCTCGAGGATCGCGAGCTCGTCGGCGGTCACGGCCTGCTCGTCGAACTCCTGAGCGAGCGTCTCCCGCAGCCACCGGCGCTCCCGGCCGTGCGCGAGCCGAACGGCGATCACCACGAACAGGAGCAGCGGCAGTCCCTTCACCGCCGTCGCGATCGGGATCAGCAGCCACTCGGCGCCCTCCCACGGATGCGCCGGGAAGAACTCGAGGATCGGCGAGTTCCACAGGAAATGCCCGAAGACCGCCGCGCCGGCCAGCAGCGCCGCGATCCGGACGCGGTCGCGGAGCGGTCGCTCCTCGCGGCGGGTGACGATCACGCCCACCGCCATCCCGACGAGGCCCGTGTACAGGACGTGCGAGTACAGCCCGCTCGCGATCACCCGCACGAAGAACCCCTGGAGCACGCCCCCGACGTCGCCGCCGAAGACGGCCAAGAAGTAGAAGACGTCCTCGACGATCGCGAACCCCAGCCCGCACATCGCGCCGTAGACGAACCCGTCCAGCACGTCGTCGACCTCGTCGCGGGCGATCAGGACGATCAGGACGACACCGGCCCCCTTCGTGATCTCCTCGACGAACGGCGCGGTGAGGGCGGCCGTCCACCGGGAGGCGAACTCGGGACCGCCGAGTCGCGTCACGACGATCCCCCAGCCGGCGTTCCCGATCGCGGCCAGGGTCGTGGCCGCGACCGCGCCCCAGACGAACGAGGCGGCGAGCAGCGGGATCGGCTCGCGCTCGTACAGGTCGAGCAGGTAGACCACGACCGCCACGGGCGCCGCGTACAGGAGCACGAGGAGCCACGACAGCGCCCACGCGCCGGGCGACATCTCCCGGAAGAGGTTCTGCTCGGCGATCGCGACGACCGACGTGACCGCCACGATCCCGACGAACAGCCAGAACGCCGGGGCGCGCGGCTGGATGAAGCGCGCGTGGTGCAGGGGCGACCGGGCGATCGACGTCGTCCGCACTCAGGCGACCTCCGCCTCGTCGACCATCGTCGCGAGCTCCTCCGCGAGCAGCTCGAACTGCCCCTGGAACGCCCAGCCGTCGAAGATCGCGCCGTTGCCGGACGGCGAGACGACGGCGGTCACCGTCCCCTCGACCGGGGCGCCGGTCCCCGGTGTCGAGCCGATGTAGTGGAACCGGACGCCCTCGAGGCCGCTGCCCAGGACGATCGGCTCGACCTCCCGGGACACGGCCAGCCGCTCGAGCTGGTTCCTGAGGACGCCGTCGCGGTACAGGGTCGCGAGGTCCTCGGCCGAACCCCCGACGTCCGGGAAGGCGAGCAGATCGAGAGCGCCGGCGCCGCGCGTGACCTGCGCGAACTCGCCGCTCACGACACCCCCGATCGTGGGAAGCGACACCGGCTGCCGGCGCGCGACCGCCCACCCGGGCAGCGGACGCGTCGTCAGGATGCCGCCGAGCGTGAGCGGACGGGAGGTCGTCTGCGGGAGCGCGCCGGCCGCCACGAACCCGCCGAAGGCCGTGAGCACGAGCACGCCAGCCACGATCAGGGTGGGGCGCCACCGGCGGCCCGGCCCGGACGCGCCGGCGGGCGCGTCCGGCCGGGCCGGCGTCGTTTCGTCGATCACGTCGAGTCCCCGCCGTCGGCGACGTTGAGCAGCTCGTTCAGCCGGGCGACCCGGATCGGATGGAGCACGAGCCCGCCGACCCGGATCCGCCGCCGGAGCAGATGGCCGACCACCGCACGCCCCTCGGGTCGGAACACGTCCGGGTACCCGAACCGGAGGGGGACGGTCGTGAGGTCGAGCAGCCGCTCGGCATCGCCCCGGATCCGCAGGTGCGCGTCGGGGACGTCGCCGTCCCCGACCCGCACGTCGTGGGGCTCGATCCGCAGGAACACGGTCACCTCCGCGTCGACCGCGTCCAGCACCACGACGGACGGACGGAGGAGCGCGCGCCGTTCCGGCGCGCGCTCCAGGTTCTGCTCGATCAGGTCCGCGACGAGCGACGCCAGGCCGCTCGGCTCCGGGGACACGACCGTGACCGTCACGTCACCAGCACGACCTTCGTGGCCTCGCGACGATCGAACAGGGCGTAGCCCTCGGCGGCGTCCTCGAGCGGGAGCCGGTGGCTGATCAGCGGCCGTGGATCGACCGCCCCGTTCTCCAGCGACGACACGGCACGATCCCACCACGCCAGCACCGGCGTGAGACCGGCGAACCGGAGCGTGAGCGCGCGGGCCCAGTACGCGCCGAGCTGGAGCTCGGTGGACTCCGACGAGTACACACCGACGACCACGACGGTCCCGCCGCGCCGCACGGCGTCGATCGCGCCCTCGAACGCCTCGGGATGCCCCACCGCGTCGATCACGACGTCGGCCCCGCGCCCGTCGGTCGCCTCCGCGAGGGCCGTCACGGCGTTGCGTCGATCGACGTCGATCGGGATCGCGCCCGCCTTCTCCGCGAGCGCCAGCCGATCGGCGTCCCGGTCCAGCGCGTAGACCGTCGGCCGTCCGGTCGCCCGGAGCCCGAGGATCGTGCAATGGCCCACCGGCCCGCACCCGAGCACCGCCACGGCGTCCTCTGGCCGCGGGTCGGCGAGCGCCGCCGCGTAGAAGCCGGTGGTCAGCACGTCGCCGACGAACACCGCCGCGTCGTCGTCGACCGCGTCGGGGATCCGGAGCAGGTTCACGTCGGCGTTGGGGACGCGGAGCCGCTCGGCCTGCGCGCCCGGCAGCGCTCCGCCGAAGATCCCGTATCCGAAGATCGCGTCGTCGTCGCAGAGCGCCGACTGCCCGTGCTCGCAGAACCAACAGTGGCCGCACGCGACGTTGAAGGCGACGGCCACCCGGTCGCCCTCGCGGACGCCGCGGACGTCCGGACCGACCGTTTCGACGACGCCGGTCGCCTCGTGGCCCATCGGCTCGCCGACCTCGAGGGGCGCCTTGCCGTGGAGGAGGTGGAGGTCGCTGCCGCAGATCCCGGCGCGCGTGACCCGGACGATCGCGTCGCCGGGCGCCTCGACCGTCGGATCGGGCAGGTCCACGACCCGGACCCGGCCGGCCCCGTCGAAGACGACGCCGCGCATCAGTCGTCGGGGAACGTCGTGTCGACCTCGCCGGCGATGTACGCCAGCTCTTGCGTCCCCCGGACGTACCGGAGGATCTTGGGGAGGTCGCCGCGCACGCGGAGCTTGCCCTGCGTGAGCCCCTTGATCGGCTCGAGGTCGCCGAGGATCACGTCCTTCCACCGAGAGTAGGGTGCCCGGATCGCGAACTCGGCCGAATCGGCGCGCGTGCCCTCGACGACCCCGCCGCCGCGACATTTGCCGTGCCACAGGTCGAGGAGGCCGTACACGTCCTCGGCAACGCCCTTGTCGGGCTCGGCCTCGATCTGGAAGACCACGTCCCCCTCCCAGGTCGCCGCGTACTCCTCGTACGCCTCCGAGGCGTTCACGGCGTCGATCAGCGCCTGGAACCACTCGTCGGTCGGGAACGCCGGCATCACGTCACCTCGAGCCCCGTCACGATCGCGATCACCGCGATCAGATTGAAGACCGCGTGGCCCGCGATGCTCGCGAGGAGGTTCTTCCGCCGCCAGTAGATCCACGCGAGGCCGATGCCGGTGCCGACGTGGGTGAGACCCAGCGCGAGCACGTCCAGGCCGTCGCCGGGCGTCAGGAGATGGAACGCGCCGAACGCGACCGCCGACACGAGCGCGCCCGGCCAGAAGCCGTGCCGGTCCGCGATCGAACGGAACAACAGGCCCCGGAACACGAACTCCTCGAGGACCGGCGCCGCGATCACCGCGAACACCGCGAACGCGACGACCCCCCATCCGGACAGGTCCGTGCTCACCTGCGTCGGGAGGTCGACGGAGCGATCGGACACGCCGCGGAGCGCGAACACGATCAGGGTGGCCGCCACCCCGGACGCGACCCGGACGAGGATCCCGAGTCCGGCGCCGATCGCGATCTCCGGCAGCGCTTGGCGCCGGCTCGGCCATCCGATGATCGTCACCCACCCGGGATGCGAGGTCCGGAGCCACAGGATCAGCACGCCCAGCGTGATCGCATTGGAGATCGTCGCGATGAACAGCGCGTCGCCGCCGAGTGGATCGTTCGCACTCGGTCGCACCAGGGCGACCAGCGGGAGCACGGCGAACCCGCCGATCAGCCAGGCCACCATCGAGGCGATCACCGCCTCCCACCACCGCCAGGTCGCGACCGTGGGGCCCGGCTGCGCCTCCTCCCAGGGGATGTCGGGCCGCGGAGGCGGCGGCACGTAGGCGCTCATCGGGTCATCTTCTCCCGCGCGGAGGCGAGAGACACGTCCAGGAGCCCGGACAGGGCGAAGCCGAAGCCGAACCCCATCGCGGCTGCTCCGGTGTCCTCGACCAGGTACGCCACCACCGAAGCGAGCAGGATCACCAGGACGGCGTCCCGCCACGCGTCGTGCCCCTCGAAGCTCCGCGCGATCGCCGCCGGTGGACGGAACACCACGACCAGCAGCACGAGCGTTCCGAGCACGGGGATCAGCGCGAACGGGTTGTCCCCGATCAGGTCGAGCCCGACCTGGAGGCGATCGAGTTGACGTTCGATCGCGCCGACGATGCCGTCGCCGCTCTCGAGGAACGAGGTGACGTGGGTCGGCGCGTCGACGAGGTATCGGTGCATCAGCCCGACCGCGATCGCGACGCCCGCGGCGAAGAGTCCCGCGATCAGTACGACGGCCCACCAGCGACGCCGCTGCCGGATCGCGAGCCAGAGCCCGGCCGCGGCGCCGAGCGTCAGCGCGGCTCCGGCGTTGGAACCGGTCCACGGCGATCCGGACACCAGGGCGCATGCGACGAGCAGGAGGACGCCGGTTCGCACCCGGACGCGATGCGCCACGTACAACGCGGCGCCGAGCACGATCCCGATCTCGATGTTGGGCATCCCGAAGAACCGCCCGCCGTCGAGCTGGCCGCCTCCGGCCAGCGGCGTGACCGCCGCCGGCCATCCGACGGCCGCCTCCAGGGCGAGCACCGCGAGGACGACCGCGCCGCTCGCCGCGATCGCGACGAGGATGCCCCGGTCCCGCGCGATCCAGCGCGTGAACACGAC
>Ga0075428_100009125_pt1 | contig 11005 bp, 7 predicted proteins | sample RhiMetdeltSRZDD2_FD_75291 | JGI IMG/M metagenome (GOLD analysis project Ga0075428, IMG submission 75291) | Populus rhizosphere microbial communities from Tennessee, USA - Rhizosphere MetaG P. deltoides SRZDD2 | ecosystem: Host-associated > Plants > Roots > Rhizosphere > Soil | place: USA... | reverse complement strand
TGCGCTCACCGCATACCCCACGTCCGTGACCTCCAGCCCGGCCAACACAACGCCCGCGCTGCCGTCGCCGCCGTTCTCCGGCAGCAGCAGCGACACGTCGAACTCCGGCGGGAAATCACCCGTGTTTGCCGTGTCTCGTCCGAACAGCAGATAGGCCTGTCCGAAGCCCTCTTCGCTGCCGCCGAGTCCCGGCGCGCCGACGATCAGGTCGTCAATCCCGTCGCCATTCACGTCGCCGGCGGCGCTCACGGACGTGCCGAGGTTGTCGCTGTCGTGGAATCCGCCGACGACGAATCCTTCGCTGCCATCACCGCCGTTGGCCGCAAGCAGGCTCGCGAGCTCCACTTCGGGCGGAAAACCTTCGGCGCGTCCGAAGACGACGAAGCTGTTGCCGGGCACCGTCGCGCTGATCGTGCCGGGCGCACCGATGATGAAGTCATCGAGGCCGTCTGCGTTCACGTCGCCGGCGCCGCTCACCGCCATGCCCGCCACATCGTTCGCGGCCACGCCGGTCAGCGCGAAGCCGGCACTGCCGTCGCCGCCGTTCTGCGGCAGCAGGCTTCCGAGCTCGATCTCCGCCGGGAATGGTCCGGCAGATGCGGCCGAGGCGGCGCCGAGCGCGATTACGGAAAGCGTTCCGCGCGTACCCCGCAGGCGTGGACGCAACGCGCAGCGCACGGCGGCTCTCACGTCTAGTGCCTCGGTGTTTGGAATGCGGCTGACGCTGGCCTCGTATGGGCTCTGCATGTTGTATCTCCTGGTTGTGAGGCAAGTTCCCTCGCCGAGCCTCTCCACTGGGGACGCGCTTCGACCCGCGGCGGGCGCCGTGCTGCGCTGTTACTCCGTACCGTAGCACCGGGAGTGTGCGAGGGACTAGCTCGGGCTCGCGACGCAGACGCCTTGTGTTCGGGCCCCGCCGCCCCCCCATCTCAGGCAGCGGACAGCGGCTCGCGCTGCGACACGGCAACCAGGGGCTGGAAGCCCAGCCGCTCGACGAGAAAGTCGATGAAGCAGCGCACTTTGGGCGGCAGCACGCGATCACGGGGGAACACGGCATTCAGCTCCGCGTCCGGGCCGGCCCACACGGAGAGCACGCGCTGCAGCGTGCCGTCCGCCTCGTGCGGCGCGGCCAGGCGGTCCGGCAAGATCGCGATGCCGAGGTCCGCGAGCGCCGCGTTGCGCAGCGCGGTCGGCTCGTTCATCACGAGCACCGGCGCGATCGGCTGCTCCTCGACGTGAGCGCCGTCGCGCAGGCTCCACGAATAGCGTCCGTGATGCCGGTGCTGCGTGAGCGCGAGCGCGCGGTGATGCGCGACGTCGACGGGCACGAGCGGCTCGCCGTATCTCGCGAGATAGCCAGGGCTCGCGTAGATGTGCGTCGAGAAGCTGCCGAGCGGACGCGCGACGAGCGTCGAATCGACGAGCGTGCCGACGCGCAGCGCGAGGTCGACGTCCGTCGCGACGAGATCGACGATCTCGTTGCTCAGATTCATGTCGATGCGCACGTCCGGATAGCGCGCCATGAACTCGGGCACGAGAGGCACGATGACCTGCGCGCCCAGCGTGTAGGGTGCGGTCACGCGCAGCCATCCGCGCGGCGCGCCGGTGAGCTGGATCACCGCGGACTCCGCGTCTTCCAGCATCCGTGGCAGGCGCGCACAGTGCGTGTAGTAGATCTGTCCGGACTCGGTGAGCCCGAGCCGGCGCGTCGTGCGCTTGAGCAGCTTCGCGCCGATGCGGTCCTCGAGGTCCTGCACCTTGCGGCTCAGCGTCGTCTTCGGCACGCCCAGGACGCGCGCCGCCGCCGTGAAGCTGCCCCGCTCCACGACCGTCACGAACATCAGCGTCTCGTTGAGGTCCATCATGACAGTATTACTCTTCGATTGGCCCACTGGCAGGACAATCATTCCCGAAAAAGGGAGTTAATGTCACGCGCCGCAGGGGACTAGTATTCCCGCCGGACCAACCAGTACCCCCGGAAGAATCCCCATGCGTTCCCAGCGACCGGTCCGCCGGTCATGAAGGGCCATCTCGTCGTCGTCGGCGCCACCGGCGGCATCGGCGCCAGCGTCGTGGGCGCCGCGCTGGCCGCGGGTTACCGGGTCGTCGCGGTCGGACGCGACGAGGAGCGCCTGCGCGCGCTCGTCCAGGCGCACCCGGGCGCGGCCCTGACGGCGGTCGCCGGCAGCCTGGCCGACGAGACGCGGGCCGCGGCGCTCGCTGCGGAGATCCGGCGCCTGCGCGTGCGCCTCGACGGTGTCATCGTGTCGATGGCGCCGCCGCGCGCGAGCGGCCGGCTGATCGAACGCACGGCGCCCGAGCTGCTCCAGAGCCTCGAGCAGGATCTCGTGCCCCACTTCCTCGCCGCGCGCCACCTGCTGCCGCTGCTCGCACAGCGCGGGCGCGTGGCGCCGTATCTCGTGCTCGGCTGCGCCGCGGCCGACTACACCTGGGCCGGCTACGGGCATATCTCGATCGGATCTGCGGCGCGCAAGATGCTCGTCCACGTGCTGCGCGAGGAGAGCAAGGATCTGGCTGTGCGCATTCAGCTCGTGCAGATTGAGGGCCAGGTCTGCACGCACAAGAACGCGCGCATGGCCTGCCCCGCCTGGGCCACCGCCGAAGCGGTGGGCCGCCAGGTCGTGGAGCTGCTCGAGCATTCGGACGGCCAGTCGAGCGTCGTGCACCTGCGCGCCGCCGCAACACACTCCATCGTTTCGGGAGAGGGACCATGAGCAGGACGCCCCGCAACTCCATGTGGCTCGTCGCGATGCTCGTCGCTGCGTGCAGCAAGCAGGCGCCGCCCGCGCCGCCGCCGCCGCCGGTGAGCGTCGCCACGGTCAGTGAGCGCGAAGTCCAGGAGTGGGACGAATTCACGGGCCGCATCGAGGCGACCGACTCGGTCGAGATCCGCCCGCGCGTGCCCGGTTACATCGAGAAGATCGCCTACACCGAGGGCAAGGACGTCAAGAAAGGCGACGTGCTCTTCGTCATCGACCAGCGTCCCTACCAGGCCGAAGTGAGGCGGGCGGAGGCCGACCTCGCCAAGGCGCGCACGGACGTGGTGCTGTGGAAGAGCGACGTCGAACGCGCGAAGAACCTGCTCGACGCGCGCGCGATCTCGAAGGAGGAGTACGACACGCGCATCGCGACGATGCAGGGCGGCGAGTCCACCGTGGCTGCCGCACAGGCCGCGCTCGACATCGCGAAGCTGAACCTCGAGTACACGGAGGTGACCTCGCCGATCGACGGGCGCGCCGGTCAGGCGTTCGTGCGCACCGGCAACCTCGTCAAGGCGAACGACGTCGTGCTCACGACCGTCGTGTCGATGGACCCCGTCTACGTGTATTTCGTCGGCGACGAGAACGTCTACCTCAAGTACGGCGCGCTCGCGCGCCTCGGTCAGCGACCCAGCTCGCGCGACGTGCAGAACCCCATCCGCATGGGCCTCTCCAACGAGGAGGGCTATCCGCACGTCGGCCACATGGACTTCGTCGACAACCAGGTCGACCCGAACACGGGCACGATCCGCGGACGCGCGGTGTTCGACAACAAGGACCTGCTGTTCACGCCGGGACTCTTCGCGCGGCTCCAGCTCGTCGGCAGTGGCACCTATACGGCAACGCTCATGCCCGATCAGGCGGTCGGCACGGATCAGGACCGCAAGTTCGCGCTCGTGCTCGGCGCCGAGAACAAGATCGAGTACCGCGCCATCACGCTCGGGCCGATGATTGACGGGCTGCGCGTCGTGAAGGACGGCCTGAAGGGCGGCGAGAAGATCGTCGTCAACGGCCTCCAGCGCGTGCGTCCCGGCATGCCCGTCACACCCACGGAAGTCGACCTGAAGACCGCTGCCGCCGAGCCCCGGAGCGCGCCATGAGCCTGCCGCATTTCTTCATCGACCGTCCGATCTTCGCGACGGTGCTGTCGACCGTCATCTTCATCGTCGGCCTGATCGCGGCGTTCCAGCTGCCGATCAGCGAGTACCCGGAAGTCGTCCCGCCGTCGGTGATCGTGTCAACGCAGTACCCGGGTGCGAACCCGAAGGTGATCGCAGAGACCGTGGCGTCCCCGCTCGAGCAGGCGATCAACGGCGTCGAGCACATGCTCTACATGTCCTCGCAGTCGACGGCCGACGGCAACATGACGATCACGGTGACCTTCGAGATCGGCACCAACATCGACGTCGCGCAGACGCTCGTGCAGAACCGCGTCTCCCAGGCGACGCCGAAGCTGCCGGAGGACGTCCGCCGCATCGGCATCACGACGGTGAAGTCATCGCCCGATCTCACGATGGTCGTCCACCTGAAGTCGCCGGACGGGCGCTACAACGCCGTTTACCTGCGCAACTACGCGACGCTCCAGGTCATCGACACGCTGGCGCGCCTGCCCGGCATGGGCCAGGTGCGCGTGTTCGGCTCGGGCGACTACGCGATGCGCGTGTGGCTCGATCCGGACCGCATTGCGTCGCGCAACCTCACCGCCGGCGACGTCGTGCGCGCCATCCGCGAGCAGAACGTGCAGATCGCGGCGGGCCAGATCGGCGCGCCGCCGAACCCGACGCCTGGCGCGTTCCAGCTCCTCATCAACGCGCAGGGCCGCCTCGCCGACGAGGAGGAATTCGGCAGCATCGTCGTGAAGTCGGGCGACGACGGCGAGGTCGTGCGCCTGCGCGATCTCGCGCGCATCGAGCTCGACGCCGCGGACTACGGACTGCGCTCGCTGCTCGACAACGAGCAGGCCGTCGCGATCCCGATCTTCCAGGCGCCCGGCTCCAACGCGCTCGCGCTCTCGGACTCGGTGCGCGAGACGATGAAGCAGATCTCCGCGAACTTCCCCAAGGGCGTTGAGTACACGATCGTCTACGACCCCACCGTGTTCGTGCGGCACTCCATCGAGTCGGTCATAGAAACGCTGTTCGAGGCGGTCTTGCTCGTCGTGCTCGTCGTCATCGTCTTCCTGCAGACCTGGCGGGCGTCGATCATCCCGCTGCTGGCGGTTCCGATCTCCATCATCGGCACGCTCGCCCCGCTGTACCTGTTCGGATTCTCGATCAACACGCTCACGCTGTTCGGGTTCGTGCTCGCGATCGGCATCGTCGTGGACGACGCGATCGTCGTCGTCGAGAACGTGGAGCGCAACATCGAGGAGGGCCTGGCGCCACGCGAGGCCACCTACAAGGCGATGCAGGAGGTGAGCGGCCCGATCGTCTCGATCGCGTTCGCCCTGTGCGCCGTGTTCGTGCCTATTGCGTTCATCAGCGGTCTGAATGGACAGTTCTACCGCCAGTTCGCGCTGACCATCGCGATCTCGACGGTCATCTCCGCGTTCAACTCGCTGACGCTGTCGCCCGCGCTCTCGGCGCTCCTGCTCAAGCCGGCGGGTACGCAGAAGGACCCGCTGCAGCGAGGGATCGACAAGGCCTTCGGCTGGTTCTTCCGCCCGTTCAACCGTTTCTTCAAGTCCTCGAGCGACCGCTATCGTCACGGCGTCGCCGGCGTGCTCCAGCACCGCGGCATCGCGCTCGCCGTGTACGTCGTGCTCGTCGGGCTCGCGGTCTTCGTCTTCAAGCAGGTGCCCGCGGGCTTCGTGCCGGCGCAGGACAAGCAGTACCTGATCGCCATCGCGCAGCTTCCGGACGCGTCCGCGCTCGACCGTACGGAGGACGTGATCAAGCGGATGAGCGCCATCGCGCTGGAGACGCCCGGCGTCGAGCACGCCGTCGCCTTCCCCGGCCTCAACATCGCGAGTTTCAGCAACAGCCCGAACAGCGGCCTCGTCTTCTTCGCTCTGAAGCCGTTCGAGGAGCGCGAAGAGCCCGGCATGTCCGGACCGGAGATCACCGCGTCGCTGATGAAGAAGTTCCAGTCCATCCAGGAGGCGAACGTTGCCGTCTTCCCGCCGCCTCCCGTGCGCGGCCTGAGCACGACCGGCGGCTTCAAGCTCATGCTCGAGGATCGCGCGGATCTCGGCTACGAGGACTTGTACAGCGCGTCGCAGGCGCTGCTCGGGCGGCTGTTCCAGACGCAGGGCATGGCGTTCGCTTACACGAACTACCAGATCAACGTCCCGCAGCTCTACGCGGACATTGACCGTGTGAAGGCGAAGCAGCAGGGCATCGTGCTGAACGACCTGTTCGAGACCATGCAGACCTACCTGGGCTCGACCTACGTCAACGACTTTAACCGCTTCGGCCGCACCTACCGCGTCATCGCCCAGGCCGACGCGCCCTTCCGCGACGAGCCCGACGACATCGCGCAGCTGCGCACTCGCAACCAGGCGGGCGAGATGGTGCCGCTCGGCGCGGTCGTGACCGTGCACCAGAGCTACGGGCCGGACCGCGTGCAGCACTACAACGGCTACAAGGCCGCCGACATCAACGGCGTCACGCTGCCGGGCGTCGCGTCCGGCGACATCATCCCAGCGGTCGAGAAGGCTGCGCACGAGGTGCTGCCGAACGGCATCGGCTTCGAGTGGACCGAGATCAGCTACCTGCAGATCCTCGCCGGCAACACCGCCGTCTTCATCTTCCCGCTCTGCGTCCTGCTCGTCCTCCTCGTGCTCGCAGCCCAGTACGAGAGCTGGTCGCTGCCGATCGCCGTCATCCTCATCGTCCCGATGAGCCTGCTCTGCGCGATCACCGGGGTGTGGCTCACGAACGGCGACAACAACATCTTCACGCAGGTCGCCCTGTTCGTGCTGATCGGCCTCGCGAGCAAGAACGCGATCCTGATCGTCGAGTTCGCGCGCGAGCTCGAGCACCGCGGCGCCGATCCCGTGCAGGCAGCGCTCGAGGCCTGCCGGCTGCGGCTGCGGCCGATCCTCATGACCTCCTTCGCGTTCATCATGGGCGTGACGCCGCTCGTGTTGTCTTCCGGCGCCGGAGCGGAGATCCGGCATGCGCTCGGCACGGCCGTGTTCTCGGGCATGCTGGGCGTCACGTTCTTCGGGCTGTTCCTGACGCCCGTCTTCTACGTCGCGATCCGCAATCGTGCTTATCGACGTGAGCACGCCGGCGGCCTCGCTCCGATGGCTGGACCCGCAACGGAGGTAGATCATGCGTAAGCTCGTCCTGCTCCTCCCGCTCGCGCTCGCGGCGTGTGCGGTCGGCCCGCAGTACACGCGTCCCGACACGCCCGCGCCCGAGGCATTCGATCGCTTCGATGCGGCGGAGTACAGCACGGACGTGCCGATCGTCGACTTCTGGACGCAGTTCAACGATCCGCTGCTGAACCAGCTCGTCGTCGACGCGCTCGCCGCCAACCACGACCTGCGCATCGCAGCGGCACGGATGGAGCAGGCGCGCCAGATCGCGCGTGTCGCACGCCACGACTACTTCCCGACGGTGACTAGCAGCGCCTCGTACACCGACGCGCGCATCCCCGCCGCGGATGCCTTCGGCGCCAACCAGTCCTTCGACACCGAGGTCTACGACGTCGGCTTCGACGTCTTCTGGGAGCTCGATCTCTTCGGACGCGTGCGCCGAGCGAATCAGGCGCAGACCGCGGAGTTCGAGGCGACCGAGGCCGATCTCGCGGGCGCGCAGGTCAGCGTCGCATCGGAAGTCGCCCGGCTCTACTTCATCCTGCGTGGCTCGCAGGAACAGCTGCGCGTCGCAGCGGAGAACGCGGACAACCAGCGCAGCTCGCTCGACCTGACGCAGGTGCGCCTCGACGCCGGCAGCGGCACCGAGTTCGACACGGCGCGCGCAACGGCGCAGCTCCACCAGACGCTCGCGCGCATCCCGGCCTTCCAGACCGCGGTCGCCGCGAGCATCCACGCGATCGGCGTGCTCACGGGCCGCGAGCCGCAGGTCCTGCGCGCTGAGCTGGAGCGGGATCAGTCCATGCCTGAGCTGCCGGCGCTGACGGCGGTCGGGTCGCCGGAGGCGCTCCTGCGACGGCGTCCGGACATTGCCTCCGCGGAGCGACGACTCGCAGCCTCCACCGCGCGCATCGGCGTCGAGGTCGCCGATCTGTTCCCGCGCATCACGCTGGGGCAGGGATTCGGCTGGGCCGCAACCGACTTCGATGATCTGGGCGACGACGGCACGGAGCGCTGGGCGCTCGGCCCCTTCATCTCATGGCCCGCGTTCGACCTCGGCCGCGTGCGCGCGCGCGTCGGCGCGGCGAACGCTGACACCAACGCGGCGCTCGCGTCCTACGAGCAGACGGTGCTGCGCGCGCTCGAGGAGACGGAGACGGGACTCGCGCGTTACGCCAACCAGCGGCACGAGGTCGCGGAGCTGGATGCCTCGGCAAACGCGAGTGAGGACGCGGCGCGCCTCGCGCGCCTGCGCTTCGAGGGCGGCGTCGCGGATTTTCTCCAGGTGCTCGATGCCGAGCGCACGCAGCTCGAAGCGCAGGACCGGCTCGTGACGAGCCGCACGCTGCGGGCAACGACGCTCATCGCCGTGTACAAGGCGATGGGCTCCCCGTTTCCGCCGAGCGCGGCGTTGATGGAGAAAGCGACCGAGAAGCGGTAGCGCCGACGGTCGCCGTCACCGCACCCAGGACAAATGAGCCTCTCCGCCGTGCGGGCGGCGAGGCTCATGGGCGCGGTACCTGCCGCCTACTTCTTGAACTTCGTCGCCTCTTCGGATCCCTTCGTGGCGTTGCCCGCGCTGTAGGAGTGCGCGCCGGCTCCGGCGAGCTTGCCGCTCTGCACGATGAGGTACTCGTTGCGGATCGGCCGGTTCTCGAACCAGCACTCGAGGATCTCGCGGGTGCCCGCCGCATAGCGCGCCTGCGCCGACAAGCTCGTTCCCGAGATGTGCGGCGTCATGCCATGGTGCGGCATCGTCCGCCACGGGTGATCCTTGGGCGGCGGCTGCGGGAACCACACGTCGCCGGCGTAGCCCGCGAGCTGTCCGCTCTCCAGCGCGCGCACGATCGCGTCGCGATCGCAGATCTTCCCACGCGCCGTGTTCACGATGTAAGCACCGCGCTTCATCTTGGAGATCAGCGCGTCGTTGAACATGTGCTCCGTCTCCGGATGCAGCGGCGCGTTGATCGTGACGACGTCGCACACCTTCACGAGCGACTCGACGTTCGGATGGAAAGTGACGTTCAGCTCCTGCTCGACCTCCCGCGGAAGGCGATGGCGGTCGGTGTAGTGGAGCTTGACGTCGAAGGGCTTCAGCCGCCGCAGCACGGCCGTGCCGATGCGTCCCGCGGCGACGGTCCCGACATCCATCCCCTCGATGTCGTACGAACGCGCCGCGCAGTCGGCGATGTTCCAGCCCTTCTTTATCACCCAGCCGTAGGAGGGGATGTAGTTGCGCACGAGCGCGAGAATCATCATAACCACGTGCTCGGACACGCTGATGCTGTTGCAGTAGGTCACCTCGGCGACCGTCATGCCGCGGTCTATCGCCGCCTGGAGATCGACGTGATCCGACCCGATGCCGGCCGTGATCGCGAGCTTCAGCTTCGGCGCCTTCGCGATGCGCTCGGCGGTGAGGTACGCGGGCCAGAAGGGCTGAGAGATCACGATGTCCGCGTCCTTCAGCTCGCGCTCGAACACGGAATCCGGCCCGTCCTTGTCGGAGGTCACGACGAGCTGGTGACCCATGCCTTCGAGGAACTTGCGCAGCCCCAGCTCGCCGGACACGCTGCCGAGCAGCTGGCCGGGCGTGAAATCGATCTTCTTCGGCGTCGGCAGCGTCTGCCCGCCGGGGTAGTGAGAGAGCTTCGGAATCGAGTCCCGGGCATAGGACTCCGGATAGCCGTCTACGGGATCGTCATAGAGCACGAGCACGATCTTCGCCATTGTCGCTACTCCTGATTCTGTGTCCGGCCGGTGGGAGCGGCCCACGGCGTACGGAGCGGGAGGGCGATGGTCGCACACTTCGGGCACCGGACCCGCGCGCGGCGATCGTTTTCGTCGATGCGTCAATAGACGCCGGCTATCAACTCCTCGATGCGGCCCTGCACGTCGATCTCGCGCACGACGTTGGCAAAGGCTTCGACGACCGGCGGGCTCGGATCGCGACGCAGGCTGATGAGCCCGACCTGCCGCGACAGCGCGGGCTCGAGCGACATGACGACTACCTCATGCTGTCGCGGGAACAGGATGAGCAGGCTATGCGGGATGATGCAGGCGAGGCCCGCGTAGCAGACACTGGAATACATCGCGAGTATCGAGTCGGTCTCGGCGGTCACTCTCGGCGACTCGCCGGCCTGCTGGAACGCGGCATCGATGATCCTGCGGTTCTGCATGTTCGGGGTGAGGAGACAGAGCGGCATCGTCGCGGCCTCGGCCCAGCCGATCCTGCCGTTCGGCGTCGTGCGCGACGCATCCTTCGTGACGAGCACGTAGCGCTCGCGATAGAGCGGCAGCTCGCGCAGATGCGGTTGTTGCTCGTCGTCGAGATAGCTCAGCCCGACCTCCAGCTCAAAGGTCTCGATGCCCCGGACGATGTCCACCGACGGGCGCGAGAGGACAACTGGGGTGATCAACGGATAGCGCTCGCGGCAGGGTCCATTCAGGAGCGCGGCGACCGGCAGCGCCGTCGGGATCATTCCGCAGCGAAGCTCACCGACGGGCTGGTCGCGCATTCCGCGCACGTCCTGCCTGAGCCCGTCCCAGTCCGCGAGGATGCGCTGCGCCCATGAGAGCACGCGCTCCCCTTCCGACGTGAAGCCCTCGAAGCGCTGGCCGCGCTTGACGATGGATACGCCGAGCTCCTCCTCCAGATGATGTATCGCCGCGGACAGCGTCGGCTGCGAGACGTGGCAGGCTTCGGCCGCGCGCGCGAAGTGTCGCTCGCGCGCGAGCGCGATGAGATAGTTGAGCTGCCGGACGAACATCGCCGGGCATTATGCCCCCGGCAGTTCGAGGTGCCTACGCCACTCGTATCCTCGACAACGCGCAAGCAACCGCCATGCGGTACGGATCCGCGGCTGTTCGCGATCCCGATCGCGTGCTAGCCTCGACCTCACGCAAAACCCGCACCGTTCAATGGCCTAAGGAATGCCCCCCGAAATCATCGAAGAGCTGATCG
>Ga0075428_100009122_pt1 | contig 11009 bp, 21 predicted proteins | sample RhiMetdeltSRZDD2_FD_75291 | JGI IMG/M metagenome (GOLD analysis project Ga0075428, IMG submission 75291) | Populus rhizosphere microbial communities from Tennessee, USA - Rhizosphere MetaG P. deltoides SRZDD2 | ecosystem: Host-associated > Plants > Roots > Rhizosphere > Soil | place: USA... | reverse complement strand
GAGGCGATCACCGTGACCATGATGATGAGCACGACCAACAGCGCCAGGATGTTGACCGATCCGGCGCGGAAGCTGTCGTAGGTCGCCAGCACGGTGTTGGGCAGCCGGCCGACGATGTTGACGAAGATGATCAGCGAGATACCGTTGCCGATTCCAAACTCGGTGATCTTCTCGCCCAGCCACATCACGAAGATCGTACCGGCGGTCTGGGTGATGACGGTGGCAACGATGAAGCCGGGACCCGGGTGCGGCACCACCGTCACGCCCTGGGAGGTCCCCATGTTCACCAGGAAGATGCTGTAGGCGTAGGACTGAACGATCGAGATCAGCACCGTCCCGTAGCGGGTGAGCTGGGTGATCTTCTTCTGTCCCTCCTCGCCTTCCTTGCGCAGCTTCTCGAGGTACGGCACCACGGCGCCGAGCAGCTGCAGAATGATCGATGAGGAGATGTACGGCATGATGCCGAGCGCAAACACGGTGGCGCGCGAGAACGCCCCGCCGACGAAGAAGTCGTAGAGGCCGAACAGGGTGCCGCGCTGGCTCGCGAAGGCCTGCTGCAGCGCCGCGGCATTGACCCCCGGCGACGGCAAGTGCTCGCCAAACCGGTAGACGGCGAACAGAGCCAGGGTAAAGAGGATCCGTCGCTTCAGCTCCGGCACTGAAAAGATGTTGCGCAGCTTCTCGATCATTCCTCTATACCTTGGTCGGAGTCTCGACCTTGCCGCCGGCGGCCTCGACCGCCTGACGGGCCGCTTGACTGGCCGCGTCCACCCGAATCGTCAGCGCCACCTTGAGGTCGCCCCCGGCGAGCAGCTTGACCGGTTTCCTGCCCCGCACCAGCCTCGCGTTCTTGAGCCAGACCCTATCGATCGCGGTCCCGGCCGCGGCCGACGCCAGGCGCCCGACCGACACGACCTGGTACTCGACGCGGTTGACGTTGACGAACCCGCGCTTGGGGAGACGCCGCTGAATCGGCATCTGCCCGCCTTCGAATCCGGCCGGGATCTTGCCGCCGGCGCGCGCCTTGTGTCCCTTGTGTCCCTTGCCGGCGGTGCCGCCGATGCCCGACGAGGCGCCCTTGCCGCGGCGCTTCCGGACGCGCGTGGCGCCCGATGCGGGATGGATCGTTCCAAGCTTCATGCGTTCCCTCAGCCCTTGAGCTCTTCCACCTCGACGAGGTGGCGGACCTTGAAGATCATGCCCCGGATCTGGGGCGTGTCACCGTGCTCGACGACCTGGTGCATGCGGCGCAGACCGAGCGCGACGATGGTGGCGCGCTGAAACTCCTGGCTCCCGCTCACGCTCCGCACCTGGCGAATCCGCAGCTTAGGCGCCGCCATTGCGTCCTCCCGGAGCGAAGAACTCGGCGAGCGTGAAACCGCGCATCGACGCCACATCCGAGGGGCGGCGCAGCCGGCGCAGTCCGTCGATCGTGGCGTGCACCAGGTTGTGCGGATTGCGGCTGCCCAGGCACTTGGTGAGAACGTTCTGGACCCCGGCGGCCTCGAGCACCGCGCGCACCCCCGCCCCCGCGATCACACCGGTCCCGGGAGCCGCCGGCTTGAGCAGCACCTCGCCGGCGCCGAAGTGCCCGATGATCGCGTGGGGCACGGTTCCGCCCTTGGCGAGCGGCACCTGGAACATGCCCTTCTTGGCCGCTTCGCCGGCCTTGCGGATCGCGTCGGCCACTTCGTTGGCTTTGCCCAGACCGACACCGACGCGTCCCTTCTGGTCGCCGACCGCGACAATCGCGTTGAAGGAGAAGCGCCGTCCGCCCTTCACCACCTTGGCGCAGCGGTTCACGCTGATCACTCGTTCTGCGAATTCGGACTTGGGTGCCTCGAAACCACGCACGTGAACCGCCTCCTAGAATTCCAGCCCGCCGGCGCGCGCGCCGTCGGCCAGAGCCTTGACCCGGCCGTGGAACAAGAAACCGCCACGGTCGAAAGACACACTCGAAAGACCTGTCGCCTTGGCGCGCTCGGCCAGCAGTTTGCCGACCGCCGAGCTGACCGCGACCTTGCCCTTGCCCTCCACCCGCGACTGGATGTCGTCGCGGCTCGACGCCGCCGCCAGGGTGACGCCGCGGACGTCGTCGATGAGCTGGGCATAGATGTGCCGCGCGCTGCGGAACACCGAGAGGCGCGGCCGTGCCGCCGTCCCGCGCACCTTCTTGCGAATCCGCAGATGGCGGATCTCCCGCCGTTCGTACTTGTCGTGTCGTCCGCTCATGACGCCGCTCCTGCCGCCTTGCCGGCCTTGCGCCGGATGTACTCGCCTTCGTATTTGATGCCCTTGCCCTTGTAAGGCTCAGGCGGTCGGACGTCGCGAATGTCGGCCGCGATCTGGCCCACCAGCGCCTTGTCGAACCCGCTCACGACCAGGCGCGTGGGGCTTTCGAGCTTGAACGAGATTCCCGCCGGCGGTGGAACCACCACCGGATGGGAGAAACCGACCTGGAGAACCAGGTTCTTTCCGTCCAGCGTGGCCCGGTAGCCGGTGCCCACGATCTCCAGCACCTTGCTGAAACCGGCGGTGACCCCCGTCACCATGTTGGCGATCTGTGCCCGCATGGTGCCGAAGGCCGGATTGCGCCGCATCCGCTCCGACGTGACCCGCGCCTCGCCGCCCTCGATGACCACCGTGGTCCCGGTGAGGATGTGCATGAAGAGCTCCCCCTTGGGCCCCTTCACACGCACTCCCTGGTCCTCCAACGCAACCGTGACGCCCGACGGGATCGGGACCGGACGCTTGCCTACTCGCGACATGACCGCCCCCCTACCAGACCTGACAGACGAGTTCACCGCCGAGGCCGGCTTCGCGGGCCTCGCGGTCGGTCATCAGACCGCGCGACGTCGAGAGAATGGTGGTGCCCATTCCTCCCATGACGCGCGGGATCTTCGTTTTGGGCACGTAGACGCGGCGGCCTGGCTTGCTCACCCGCCGAATCCCGGTGATCACGCTGAGCTCGTCCCCGGAGTAGCGCAGGTAGATGCGGAGCGTTCCCCGCCTCGTTCCTTCGCCCTCGATGACCTTGAAGTTGTTGATGAACCGCTCCCGCAGCAGCACGCGGGCAATCTCCGCCTTGAGCCGCGAGGTGGGCACGTCCACCTTGCGCTGCTTGGCGTGAATGCCGTTGCGCACGCAGGTGAGAAAATCCGAGACAGGATCACTGACCGACATTCATCCTCCGGGCTTCCAGCGTTCAGGAATCGCACCCGCGACTCCTGCGGCCTGGAACCTCTTCGGGTTCGCTACCAGCTCGATTTCACGACCCCGGGGATCTGCCCCGAGAGCGCGAGTTCACGGAAGCAGATCCGGCACAGTCCAAAGTCCCGCAGGAACCCACGCGGGCGCCCACAGCGATGGCAGCGCGTATAGGCGCGCACCTTGAACTTCGGCTTGCGCTTCCACTTCTCGATGATCGATTTCTTCGCCACGAAACTCCCCCTACCGCGGGCGGAACGGCATGCGCATGAGACGCAGCAGCTCCCGCCCCTCCTCGTCGTTCCTCGCCGTCGTCACGATGGTCACGTCCATGCCCCGAATCTTTCCGACCTTGTCGTAGTTGATCTCGGGGAAGATGATCTGCTCCGTGAATCCCATGGTGTAGTTGCCGTGACCGTCGAACGAACGCGGATTGAGTCCGCGAAAGTCGCGGATGCGCGGCACCGCCACGTTGATGAGCCGGTCGTAGAACTCGTACATGCGTGCCCCGCGCAGGGTGACCTTGCAGCCGATCGGCAGCCCTTCGCGCAGCTTGAAGTTCGAGATCGCTTTCTTGGCCTTGCGCACGGACGGCTTCTGTCCGCTGATCTGGGTCAGCTCGTTGATCGCCGCATCGAGCAGCTTCTGATCCTGGATGGCGTCACCCACCCCCATATTGATCACGATCTTCTCGAAGCGCGGCGTCTGCATCACGCTCGTGTAGCCGAACTTCTCCATCAGCGCGGCGCGCACCTTCTCCAGATAGAAGGTGGCCAGCCGCGGCGGCTGCTTGGGGGCGCGCGGGCGTCCTCCCGCGGCCGGTGCGGCGGCTGCCGTCCCCTCGCCCTTGGCGGGCTTGGCGGGCTTGGCAGCCTTCGCCGGCTTGCTTTCCTTCTTGGCCTCGGCTTTGGGCTTGGCCTCGGCCTTGGATTTGCCCTTGGCCGCTTTGCCCTTGTCCTTCTTGTCGTCCGCCATGGCTCTCTAGCCCTTCTCAGGCTTGGGAAGCGTTTCCCCGCTCACGCGCGACACGCGCTCGCGAGACCCGTCGGGCAGCACACGCACCCCGATGCGCGTGCCGCGATTCGCCTTGGAATCGAGCAACTGAACGTTGGAGATGTGGAGCGGTGCTTCCTTCTCGAGGATGCCGCCCTGGGTTCCCTGGCGCCGCGCTTTGGTATGCCGCTTGACGAAGTTCACCTTCTCGACCACGACGCGCATCTTTTCGGTGTCGACCGAGAGGACGCGCCCGGTCCGGCCCCGGTCGTCTCCGGCGATCACCTGCACCATGTCGCCTTTGCGAATATTGATCGCCATCAGATGACCTCCGGAGCCAGAGAAATAATCTTCATGAAGGCCTTTTCGCGCAGCTCACGGGCCACCGGCCCGAAGATGCGCGTACCGCGGGGCTCCTTGTCGTCGTTGATCAGGACCACGGCGTTTTCGTCGAACCGGATGTACGAGCCGTCCTTGCGCCGGCCTTCCTTCACCGCGCGCACGACGACCGCCTTGGCGACGTCGCCTTTCTTCACCCCGGCTCCCGGGATCGCGTCCTTGATCGAAACCACGACGATGTCGCCGAGGCGGCCATAACGCTTGTGGTGTCCCCCGAGGACCTTGATGCACTGGGCGCGCTTCGCGCCCGAGTTGTCCGCAACGGTCACCATGGTTCGCAGCTGAATCATCGTCGGCTCCCGCTCGGGCTACTTCGCGCGCTCCACGAACTCCACGAAGCGCCAGCGCTTGTCCTTCGACAGCGGCCGCGTCTCCATGAAGCGAATCGTGTCGCCCACCCGGCACTCGTTGTTCTCGTCGTGCACCTTGAACTTCGCGCGGCGACGCACATAGCGGCCGTACACCTCGTGCTTCACGAGTCGCTCGATGCTCACCACCACCGTCTTCTCCATGCGGTCGCTGACGACCTTTCCCACCCGGGTCTTGCGCCGCGTGCGAACCGTCTCCGTCATGCCTTCACGCCTTCCTTCTCGCGCAGGACCGTCAGTAGTCTCGCGATCTCGCGACGTCCCTCGCGAATCTTGAGGGGGTTGTCGAGCTGGCGCATCGAGTTCCGGAAGCGCAGGTTGAACAGCTCCTCACGGAGCTCGCCCAGGCGCACGCGGATGTCGTCGGGCGTCATCTCCCTCATGGCTCTCGCCTTCATGTGAGGCACGTCACTCTCCTCCCAGCTGGTGCCGCTCCACGAACCGCGTGCGGATCGGCAGCTTGGAGGCCCCGAGCTTGAAGGCCTCCCGCGCGAGAATCTTCGAGATCCCTTCGAGCTCGAACATCACCCGTCCCGGCTTGACCACCGCCACCCAGAATTCCGGCGACCCCTTTCCCTTGCCCATCCGGGTCTCCGCGGGCTTCTTGGTCACCGGCTTGTCCGGGAACACCCGAATCCACATCTTGCCGCCTCGCTTGATTGAGCGCGTGATGGCGACACGCGCTGCTTCGATCTGGCGGTTCGTCACCCACGCCGGCTCCAGCGCCTGGAGTCCCCACTCGCCAAAGGCCACGGCCGAGCCGCGATAGGCCTTGCCGCGCATGCGGCCGCGCTGCTGTTTGCGGTATTTGACTCGCTTCGGCATCAGCATGACGTCACCCCTGGCGCGTCGCGGCCGTGGCCGCGAGCTTGGCGCGATCCAGGACCTCGCCGTGGAACATCCAGACCTTCACGCCGCACGTGCCATACGCGGTGTTCGCGGTGGCCCGGGCAAAATCGATGTCGGCCCGTATGGTGTGGAGCGGCACCCGCCCTTCACGGTAGGTCTCGAAGCGGGCCATTTCCGAACCTCCGAGGCGTCCCGAGCACGCCACGCGAATCCCCTTCGCGCCGGCCCGCATGGAGGACGCGATCGCCTTCTTCATCGCGCGGCGGAACGACACGCGCTGCTCGAGCTGCTTGGCGATGTGCTCGGCGACCAACTGGGCATCGAGGTCGGCGCGCTTGATCTCCTCGATGTTGAGCTGCACGACCTTGCGGGTGAGCTGCTTCATCTCCTCGGAGAGCTTGTCCACCTGCTCACCCTTGCGGCCGATGACCAGCCCCGGGCGCGCGGTGCGGATGGTGATGGTCACCTTGTCGCCCTTGCGCTCGATGATGATCTTCGAGATGCCCGCCTGATAGAGGCGCTTCTTGAGGTAACGCTTGATGAGCAGGTCCTCTTTGAGCAACTCCTGGTAGTTCCGGGTCGCGAACCAGCGCGAGTCCCAGTCCTTGACGATCCCCAGCCGAAAGCCGATCGGGTGCGTTTTCTGACCCATGCCTACTCCCTCGTTGCGACGATGATGGACACGTGGCTCATTCGCTTGAGCAGCGGCGTGGCGCGACCCTGCGCCCGCGGCAGCCAGCGCTTGAGCGTGGGCCCGGCACCGACCACGGCTTCCTTCACGTAGAGATCCTCGACCCGCACCTTGCCCTCGTGCAGGGCGTTGGCGACCGCGGACTTGAGCACCTTCTGCACGATCCGGGCGCCGAGCTTGGGCGTGAACTGGAGGGTCGTCTGCGCAGACTCCACGGCCTGGCCTCGAATCAGGCCCAGGACCTGGTTGCACTTTCGTGGCGTGATGCGCACGAACCGCTGAATTGCTCTGGCTTCCATGGCCTACTTCCCGGGTGTGGGCGTCTTCTCGGCAACGGCCTGTCCGTGACCGCGGAAGATCCGGGTCGGGACGAACTCGCCGAGCTTGTGCCCCACCATGTTCTCGGTGACGTAGATTGGAATGAACTTGTTCCCGTTGTGAATCGCCAGCGTGTGACCCACGAACTCGGGCAGAATCGTGCAGCGGCGAGCCCAGGTCTTGAGCACACGCTTGTCGCCGCTTCGGTTCATGGTCTCGATCTTCTTGACCAGGGACTCGACGACATACGGCCCCTTTTTCACTGATCGCGCCATCGTCTCCCCTTACTTCTTGCGCCGGCGCACGATGAACCGATCGCTCAGCTTGCGCCGCCGGGTCTTGAGACCCTTGGTGATCTTGCCCCAGGGTGAACACGGATGACGGCCACCGGAGGACTTGCCTTCGCCGCCGCCCATCGGATGATCCACCGGGTTCATCGCCACACCGCGCACGGAAGGGCTCCGGCCCTTCCAGCGGTTGCGGCCCGCCTTGCCGATCGAAATGTTCTCGTGCTCCAGGTTCCCCACTTGGCCCACCACCGCCCGGCAGTTGACGTGGAAGCTGCGCACCTCACCCGAAGGCAGCCGCATCTGGGCGTAATCGCCGTCCTTGGCCATCAGCTGGCAGTAAGAGCCCGCCGAGCGCGCCACGCGCGAACGCCGCCCCGGGACCAGCTCCACGTTGTGCACGTTGGTGCCGAGCGGAATGTTGCGCAGCGGAAGGCAGTTGCCGATGCGAATCTCGGCATCCGGACCGGACTGCAGAAGGTCGCCCACCCGCAGCCCGTCGGGCGACAGGATGTAGCGTCGCTCGCCATCGAAATAGTTGAGCAGGGCAATGCGCGCCGAACGGTTGGGGTCGTACTCGATGCTGGCCACGCGCGCCGGCACGCCGTCCTTCTCGCGGCGGAAGTCGACCAGGCGGTACCGCTGCTTGTGGCCGCCTCCGATCCAGCGCGACGAGATGTGACCGTAGTTGTCGCGCCCGCCGGTGCGCTGCTTGCGCTCGGTGAGCGACTTCAACGGCGTCCCCCGCGTCACTTCCGAAAAGTCGGGCAGCAGCGTGTGCCGCAGGGTCGGCGTTATAGGGCGATATTTCTTGAGGGGCATGGTCGTATCCCTAGATCTGCTCGAACATCTCGATCTTGTGGTCGGGCTTGAGCGTCACGATGGCCTTCTTCCAGTTCCGGCGCCGGCCGGAGAACCGGCCCTGTCGCTTGACCTTGCCAGCCATCTGCAGTGTCTGAACGCCGGCGACTTTCACGCCGAAGATGCTTTCGACCGCGCGGCGGATCTCGAGCTTGTTCGCATCGCGCGCCACTTCGAAGAAGTACTGGTTGCGGGCCTCGCGCAGGGCGGTGCCCTTCTCGGTGATGAGCGCCTTCCGGACGATCGAGCGGGGATCTTTCATGACGCGAAGACCTCCTTCATGCGATCGAGGCTGGCCTGGGTAAGGAGCAGGGCATCGCACTCCAGCAGGTCGTAAGGGTGCACCTGGTGCGCGAGCGTGGTGCGCAGGTTGCGAAGGTTGCGGCACGACTTGACCACGGTCTCATTGGCCTGATCGAGCACCAACAGCGTGCGCTTGTCCGAGAGGCCGAGCCGGTCGAGGATCTCCGCCATGAGCTTGGTCTTAGGTGCTTCGAAGGCGAGCGGCTCGATCACCGACACCGCGCTTGCCCCGGCCTTGAGCGACAACGCCGAAATCAGCGCCTGGCGCCGCTGGCGCTTGGGCATATCAGTGCGGTAGTCGCGGGGCCGCGGACCGAAGGCGCGACCGCCCCCGGGCATGAGCGGCGACGTGTTGGAGCCCTGGCGCGCGCGCCCGGTGCCCTTCTGCTTGAACGGCTTGCGGCCGCCGCCCGAGACCTCGCCCCGGGTCTTGACCTTGGCGGTGCCCTGGCGCTGGTTGCCCAGGTAGCGCTTCACCGACAGCCACAACAGGTGTTCGTTCACCTGCTGGCCGAACAATTCCTCGGGGAGCGGAGCGACGCCCTTCTCCGTACCGTCCTTCGCGTAGATCTTGGCGTTCATGACGCGGGCCCTCGCTTGGTCACCCGCAGCAGGCCGTTGGTGGGCCCGGGCACCGCGCCCAGCACCAGCAGCACGTTCAGCTCCGGATCCACGCCGACCACCTGCAGGTTCTTGATCGTCAGCCGGGCACCGCCCATACGGCCGGGGAGGCGTTTACCCTTGACGACGCGCGACGGATACGCGGACGCCCCGATCGAGCCCGGCTGCTTGCCGGCGGTCGGCCCGTGGGAGGCATGGCCGGCCGCGAAGCCGTGGCGCTTGACCACGCCCTGGAAGCCGCGCCCTTTCGTGGTGCCGGCGACGTCGATGTGCTCGCCTTTTTCGAACAGGGTCACCGTGAGGCTCTGCCCGATCTGGTAGGGCTGGGCGTCGCCCACCCGGAACTCGCCGAGCACGCGCGCGGGCGGCAGGTTGCGCTTCTGGAACTGGCCCAGCACCGGCCGCGTCATCCGCTTCTCGGGCTTCGAGCCGAAGCCGAGCTGGACCGCGGCGTAGCCGTTCTGGTCGGGGGTGCGCACTTCGGTGACCGTGCACGGTCCGGCCTCGATCACGGTGACGGGCAGCACGTCGCCCTTGTCGCCGTAGATCTGGGTCATCCCCACTTTGCGTCCGATCAGTCCAATCATGGCATTCTCGATCAGGTCTTGATTTCGATGTCGACGCCCGCGGGTATGTCGAGTTTCTCGAGGGCTTCCATGGTCTGCGCCGTCGAGCGGGTGATGTCGATGAGCCGTTTGTGGATGCGCACCTCGAACTGCTCGCGCGACTTCTTGTCGACGTGCGGGCTTCGCAGGACGGTGTAGACCGTCTTCTTGGTCGGCAGCGGCACCGGGCCCGAAGTCAGCGCCCCGGTGCGGCGAGCCGTGCGCACGATCTCGGACGCCGACTGATCGAGCGTCGCGTGATCGTACGACTTCAACTTGATTCGGATCTTTTGCACCATCATGGCCCGACCCCTACTGGACGATCTGGGTAACGACGCCGGCGCCGACCGTGCGGCCGCCCTCGCGGATCGCGAAGCGCAGTCCGTCTTCCATCGCGATCGGCGTGATCAACTCCACTTCCATCCCGTCCACGTTGTCCCCCGGCATCACCATTTCCCGCCCACTCGGCAGGTTCGCCACCCCCGTCACGTCCGTGGTCCGGAAGTAGAACTGCGGCCGGTATCCGTTGAAGAACGGCGTGTGCCGCCCCCCCTCTTCCTTCGTCAGCACGTACACCTGCGCCTTGAACTTGGTGTGCGGCGTGATCGACTTCGGCGTGCACACCACCATCCCGCGCTCCAGGTCTTCCTTCTCGATCCCGCGCAGCAGCAGTCCGATGTTGTCCCCGGCGATCGCCTCGTCCATCGACTTGCGGAACATCTCCACGCCCGTGATCACCGTCTCGCGCGTGTCCCGCAGCCCCACCAGCTCCACCTTGTCGCCCACCTTCGCCTTGCCGCGCTCCATCCGCCCCGTCCCCACCGTGCCGCGTCCCGAGATCGAGAACACGTCCTCGATCGCCATCAGCAACGGCTTGTCCACCTCCCGCACCGGCGTCGGGATGTACGTGTCCACCGCTTCCATCAGCTTCAGGATCGGCTCGTTCGCCTTCGCGTCCTTCCCGGCCGCGTCCATCGCCTGCTTCGCCGAGCCCCGGATCACCGGAATGTCGTCCCCGGGGAACTCGTACTTCTTCAGCAGGTCCCGCACCTCCAGCTCCACCAGGTCCAGCAGCTCGGGATCGTCCACCATGTCGCACTTGTTCATGAACACCACGATGTACGGCACCCCCACCTGGCGCGCCAACAGAATGTGCTCGCGCGTCTGCGGCATCGGCCCGTCCGCCGCCGACACCACCAGGATCGCCCCGTCCATCTGCGCCGCTCCGGTGATCATGTTCTTCACGTAGTCCGCGTGCCCCGGACAGTCCACGTGCGCGTAGTGCCGCGCCGTCGTCTCGTACTCCACGTGTGCCGTCGCAATCGTGATCCCGCGCTCCCGCTCTTCCGGCGCGTTGTCGATCGACCCGTAGTCCCGCACCGCGATCTTCGGATTGTTCTGCGCCAGCACCATCGTGATCGCCGCCGTCAACGTCGTCTTGCCGTGGTCCACGTGCCCTATCGTCCCCACGTTCACGTGCGGCTTCGTCCGCTCAAACTTTGCCTTC
>Ga0075428_100009121_pt1 | contig 11009 bp, 10 predicted proteins | sample RhiMetdeltSRZDD2_FD_75291 | JGI IMG/M metagenome (GOLD analysis project Ga0075428, IMG submission 75291) | Populus rhizosphere microbial communities from Tennessee, USA - Rhizosphere MetaG P. deltoides SRZDD2 | ecosystem: Host-associated > Plants > Roots > Rhizosphere > Soil | place: USA... | reverse complement strand
GACGGCCCGTCAGCAGCCACGAGCCGCTCGCCCCCTTGGGGAGCTTGCCTTCGAAGATGACGTTCGCGTCGGTCAAGCTGAGGGCGGACGAGCCGCCCAGGCGGCGGTCCGTCGCTCCGGGACGGTTGTCCACGACCAGCAGCGACGACAGGCGATCGCCGTACCTCGCGCCGAAGCCGCCGGCGGTCAGCTCGAAACGCTCGACCGTCTCGGGGTTGAACGCGCTGGTCAGTCCGAACAGGCGGTAGGGGTTGTGGATCTCCACGCCGTCCATCACCGTGAGGTTCTGGTCGGGCGTGCCGCCGCGCACGGAGAGGCGGCTGCCGAACTCTTCGGTCGCGGCGACGCCGGGCAGCGTCTGCAGCACGCGGAAGACGTTGTCCGCCGCTCCCGCCACCGCCATGACCTGGCGCGGCCGCACCGGCAGCACGGCCGGCTGGTCGCGCGGCTCCTGGGCCGTGACCTCGAGCTGCTCGCGAAAGCGAGGACGCGCGACCAGCAGGACCTCGAGGTCGGCGGCCGCCGCGTCGACGTCGACGCCGGCGTCCTGGTATCCGGGCGCGGTCACGCTGAGACGGGCCGGGCCGGGCGGCGCCACGATCTCGAATCGGCCCGACGCGTCCGTCGTAGCCTGGTGCTCCCCCACGCTGACGTGGGCCGAGACGATGGGCGCGCGGCTCGTCGCGTCCAGGACCGAGCCGGCGACCGTCCGCTCGGCCGCAGGAGGCAGCAGAGCGACTGCAAGCGCGAGCGCGCTCAGCATCGGTCGCCCTTCACGTGCCGGGGCGTCACCCGTTCCATTGGTCGCATCCCATCTCCCCGCGGTGAGTCACACCGATCGCCCCGGCCCAGCCGCAAGCAGGAAGGGTGCCACGCTCGAGGCTGCTCACGATCCTTCGCCCGCGCGGACTTGCGTGAACGGGCGCCCGCCCGTCCGCCCTGATCGGAGGACGAACCGTGGCTCCAATCCGGCACACGCGTGGCCTCGGGCTACAATGTCGGCCCCATGAGACCCGCGGGCCGCGAAAACCAATGACCCCTCCCCTTTCGAACCGCGCGCGCCAGATGCCGGCGTCGCCCATCCGCAAGCTGATGCCGCTGGCGGACGACGCCCGGCGCCGGGGCGTGCACATCTACCACCTCAACATCGGCCAGCCGGACCTGGAGACGCCCGCGCCCATGCGCGCGCGACTGGCGCAGTACGCGGAGCGCGTCTACGCCTACACGCCGTCGGGCGGGACGCCGGAGTACCTGCACACGCTGCAGGAGTACTACAAGCGGATCGGGATCACACTGGGCCTGCACGAGCTGATGGCCACCACGGGCGGCAGCGAGGCCATCCTGTTCGCGCTCCTCGCCTGCGCGAACGAGGGCGACGACGCGCTGGTGGTCGAGCCGTTCTACACGAACTACAACGCGTTCGCGACGATGGCCGGCGTGAGGCTGGTCCCGCTCACCGCGCGCGCCGAGGACGGATTCCACCTGCCGCCGCGGGACGCCTGGGAGCGCGCGCTCACCCCGCGCACGCGACTGGTCATCCTGTGCAACCCCAACAACCCGACCGGCACCGTCTACACGGAGGACGAGCTGCGCACGGTCGCCTCCTTCTGCCGCGACCACGGGCTGTTCCTGCTCTCGGACGAGGTGTACCGCGAGTTCGTGTACGACGGCCGGAAGGCGCTCTCCGCGCTGACGCTGGTCGGCTGCGAGGACCTGGTGGTCGTGGTGGACAGCCTGTCGAAGCGCTACAGCGCGTGCGGCATCCGGCTGGGCTCGCTGGCCACGCGCAACCGCGAGCTGCATCACGCCTGCGTGCGCATGGCCCAGGGACGGCTGTCCGCGCCCGGGCTCGCGCAGATGATCGCCTGCGCGGCGGTCGAGCTGGGACCCGAGTACACCGAGGGCGTGGTGACGGAGTACCAGCGGCGGCGCGACGTGCTCTTCGAGGGGCTCTCCAGCATCCCCGGCGTCTTCCTGCGCAAGCCGGAGGGCGCGTTCTACTTCGTCGCCCGCATCCCCGTGCTGGACGCGGAGGACTTCGCCCGGTTCCTGCTGACGGACTTCCAGAAGGACGGAGCGACCGTGATGGTGGCGCCCGCGCAGGGGTTCTACGCGAGCCCGGGGCTCGGCGCGAACGAGGTGCGCATCGCGTACGTCCTGAAGGAAGACGACCTGCGCGCGGCGGTCGCGATCCTGGACGCGGGCCTGGCCGCGTACCGGAAGGCGCGGGACCTCACGTCGCTGCCCGGCACCGCGGCCGTGGACGAGGACGTGGACTTCCACGTGCCCGCCGAGAGCTGAAAGTCCCGAAGGATCAAAGGGCGGTCGAGGTGTAAGATTCCCCCTCCCAACGGAGGACCAACCCATGTCGGAAGCCAAGCCTCCCGCCCCCCTGTCGCCCACGGCGGCCAAGTTCCTCGACCAGATCGAGAAGACGGGCTTCGACGAGCAGCAGTCCAGCGAGACCCTCCGCAAGCTCAGCGCGACCGATGCGAACGAGGTCCTGCGCGAGCTGGCGGACGCGTACCGTGAGCAGGCCTCGCTGCTCGAGATCGCCGAGGCCATCGGCAGCCAGCTCGGCCTCGTCCCCCTGATCCAGCGGGTGCTGGAGCAGGTCTCGAAGCTGCTCGACGCCGACCGCGCGTCGCTCTACCTGGTGGACCACGACCGCAAGGAGCTGTGGACCAAGGTCGCACAGGGCCTCGACGTGCAGGAGATCCGCGTGCCCATGGACAAGGGCATCGCGGGGCACGTGGCCAGCAGCGGCGAGCCCATGAACGTCGTGGACGCGTACAAGGAGCCGCTCTTCAACCAGGAGATCGACCAGAAGACCGGCTACCGGACGCAGAGCGTGCTGTCGGTGCCCGTGCGGAACGACAAGAACGCCGTGATCGGCGTGGTGTCGGTGTTCAACAGCCGCAACGGCTCGTTCAGCGGCGAGGACCAGACGGCGCTCACGCGCTCCAGCGGCATCCTGGGCCTGGCCCTCAACAACTCGATCCTCTACGAGACGGTCGTGAACCGGCAGAAGGAAGTGCAGACGCTGCTCGAGGTCGGCGCGTCGCTCTCCGGCACGCTGGAGCTGGTCGAGCTGATCCAAATCATCATGCGCAAGGTGCGCGAGATCACCGACGCCGATCGCAGCACGCTGTTCCTGCTCGACCCCGAGACGGGCGAGCTCGTCAGCAAGGTGGCCGAGGGGCAGTCGGGCGAGATCCGGGTGCCCAAGGGCCAGGGCATCGCGGGCAAGGTCGCCGCCACCGGCCAGCTCCTCAACATCCCCGACGCCTACGCGAACCCGCTGTTCAACCAGGACGTCGACCAGAAGACGGGCTTCCGCACGCGCAACATCCTGTGCGTGCCCATGCGCACGGGCGAAGGCCAGACCATCGGCGTCACGCAGGTCATCAACAAGAAGGCGGGGCCGTTCACCGAGGCCGACGAGCGCATCCTGACGTCGCTGTCCTCGCAGGCCGCCGTCGCGCTGGACAACTCCCAGCTCTACGAGCGCGTGCGCGGCATGAAGGCGTACCTGGAGAGCATCGTCGGCAGCCTCAGCAACGGCGTCGTCACCATCGACGCCAAGCGGCGCATCACGACGGCCAACCGCTCGGCGGTGGGCGTTCTGGGCACGCAGGAATCGTCCCTGCTGGGCCAGGACTCGCACCCGATGCTGGCGAAGGTGAACGCGGACCTGCCCGCGACCGTCCAGCAGGTCCAGGACTCCGGCACCAGCACGCTCCAGTTCGACGTCGACTGCCAGACGCTCGACGGCAAGCCGGTCTCGATGAACCTGAACGCGGTGCCGCTGGTCGATCCCAAGGGGCAGAAGATGGGCGTGGTGCTGGTGCTGGACGACATCACCAGCGAGAAGCGCGTCAAGAGCAGCCTCAGCCGCTACATGTCGAAGGACGTGGTCGAGCAGCTCCTGACCGGCGAGGGCAGCCTGGCCCTGGGCGGCGTGCGCCAGGAGGCCAGCATCCTGTTCTCGGACATCCGCTCGTACACGACGCTGACCGAGAGCCAGGGCGCCCACGAGATCGTGGGCATGCTGAACGAGTACTTCAGCTACATGGTCGACGTCATCTTCGAGCACCAGGGGATCCTGGACAAGTTCATCGGCGACGCGATCATGGCGGTGTTCGGCGCGCCGTTCTCGCGGCCGGACGTCGATCCCGCGAACGCCGTCAACGCCGGGCTCGACATGATGAAGGAGCTGGCCCGCTACAACCGCGAGCGCGTCGCGCGCGGGCAGATAACGATCGACGCCGGCGTCGGCATCTCGTCGGGCGAGGTGGTCTGCGGCAACATCGGATCCGAGAAGCGCATGGACTACACCGTCATCGGCGACGGCGTGAACCTGGCGTCGCGGCTCGAGGGCGCCACCAAGATGTACGGCGCCAGCATCATGATCTCGGAGTTCACGCACGCCAAGACCGGCGGGAAGTTCCTGACTCGCGAGCTGGACGTCATCCAGGTCAAGGGCAAGACGAAGGGCGTGCGCATCTTCGAGGTGTTCGCCCGCGCGGACGAGTCGGTCCCGGACGAGCTGAAGCGGCGCCTGGGGGCGTACGAGAAGGCGCTGTCGCTCTACCAGGCGCGCAAGTGGGCGGACGCGCAGAAGGCGTTCACCGCCGGGCGCGACGCCTTCCCCAAGGACAAGGTGTTCGGCCTGTACGCGGACCGCTGCGAGTACTTCATCGCGACCCCGCCCGCCGACGACTGGAACGGCGTGTGGGTGCTGAAGGACAAGTAGGCGGCCCTCACCAGGGCTCGCCCTCGCGCCACTCGGCCGTGAGCAGCGAGGTGTCGTCCAGCGTCGCCGGCGTGCCGGCCAGCCGGCGGATCATCACGACCTCGTCGTCCGGCGTCGGCTCGAGAGCTTCACGTTTGCGGATCGCGAGCGGTCCGCGCCAGCGCTGCCAGCCGAGCCGCTCGTAGAACTCGGGCGCGGACGGACACAACGCGGCCAGCTCCCACGGGGGCTCGCTCTCGATGGCCTCCAGCGCGCGCCGCATCACGGCCCTCCCCAGACCGCGGCCCCGCGCGCTGGGCACCGTCGCGACCATCTCCACGTACGCGGTCCGCAAGGGCGGCAGTCCCGCCGGCTGGAGCCACCGCGTGATCCATTCCGCGTGCGCGACCAGCGCGCCGTGCTCGTCGCGCGCGAGGATGTGGACCGAGCCCGGCATCTGCTCGAACAGCCGAGGGAACGGCTCCGCGTAGGCCGCTTCGCAGAGGGCGATGATCCCGGACCGCGCCTCGGCATCCAGCCGTGCGGCCGGCCACACCTCGAGGCGCACGCCCGCTACCGGCTCGAGCTGGCGAGCGGTTCACTCACCGACCGACCATGTAGCCACACTGGAGACAGCGCCATACCCTCCGCCGCCAAAGCAACAGCGCGCCCAGGCCGGAGGGAACGAGCGCCATCGCGAACGAGAGGACCGGCATCACCAGCATTCCGGCCGCATCACTCCCCTCCGCCGTGCCGGCGGCCAGGAACGCGGCCAGGACCATGAGCGCGGAGAGCCCGGCGATTCCGAACCCGACGGCACCCATGCTCAACAGGAGCACGCCAAAGCCGACGAAGAGCCAGCAGAACACCTGCACGCTCGCCGACTGCATGGGCTCCCTGGCACACTGAGCGCACTTCATATGTCCTCACCGTCAACGCTTGACCGGTGCCTCGCGCTGAACCAGCAAACGCCTCGGCGCCGCACGACGCCAGGCCTCCTCCAGCAGGCGCAGCGCGACTCCCTGCTGCACCTGCGCGAGACGCATCAACACCATGGGATAGGGGCGGTAGTGATCGGTCAGGTAGAACGCCTTGGGGTACGCCTCCATCAGGACGTCGCGATCGAGGAAGTCCACCTTGATGGCGACGCTTTCGCCGTCCTCCTTGAGCCGCGCCAGGAACTTCTTGCGGACGTACAGCGCCGGCGTGCCGAAGCACGTGCCTTGCTCGATTCCGGGCAGCGCCGCGGCCAGGTCGCAGAACCGGGGCCACGTCAGCCGGCGCGTCCGAGGGCGTGCCGCCGAGGGCCTGCGTCCGGCTCCGCCCGAGCCGGACCGGTTGCGTGACGGTGCACCCACCATGGGGACCATTCTACGGCGCGGGAAATCACGGCCGCGACCGCACCCGGCGATCGCGGCCGCGCGGGTGCTTCTACTTCGCGGTCGGCCGTTCCCCGACCGTCTCGTGGGCCTCCACGAAACCGACCGCCTTTTCCACCGGCACCTCGAACACGAAGCCGATGCCGGCCTTGTCCAGGTTGCCTTCCTTGACCATCGCCTTCAGCACCTGCTCGGACAGCCACTCCTCGAGGATGACGAGGATGATCTCCTTCTCCGGCTGGATGGCGACGCCCAGCGGCCCCAGCCGCTCGCGCATGCCCTGGCCGCGGCCGAACACCACGGTGGCGGCGGGAGCGCCGGCCTTGATGGCCGCGCCCACCACGTCGTCGGCCTTCCCGCGCTGCACGATGGCGATGATCATCTTGAGAGCGTGACTCTTGGTATCAGCCATGACTTGCTCCTTACTTCTCTGCCGCGCGCGCGGCCGGCGTGGTCTTGTTGACGAAGAGGCCGAGGGCGAGGACCGAGATGATCGGCCACACCGAGCCCATGGCGATGAGCGAGAACCCTTCGGCGCCGCCCACCGCGGCGGCGACGCCCAGACCCAGCGCGATCAGGATGGGCGACGTGATGTCGCCGGTCGTGACGCCGCCGGAGTCCCAGCCGATGTTCACGTATTTCTCGTCGCTGATCAGCGTCAGCAGCAGCACCAGCCCGTAGCTGGGCAGCATGATGGACAGCGACGACCAGCCGAACAGGATGCGCGCCACCCCGATGATGAGGCCGAGGCCCACCCCGATGCCGACCGAGTGCATGACCAGGAACTTCTTGAACGCGCCGGCCGTGACCTCCTCGACGGTGATGCCGAGGCTCATCAGCGCGGGCTCGGCCAGCGAGGCGCCGTAGCCGACCACGAACGCGAAGAGCAGCACCACCACCTTGCCCAGCGTCAGCCCGTAGATGCCGCCGTTGGGGTCGAAGGCCAACGTGGCCTTGCTGCCCACCTGGTCGCCCAGCGGGTTGAGGCCGGTGACCAGGCCGATCTTGAAGAGCGTGAGGCCGATCAGCGCCAGGCCGATGCCGACGATGACCTGGTCCAGGTTCCGGACGCGCTCCTTGAGGATCAGCTTCTGTACCAGGAACAGCACGGCCATCAGCGGCAGCACCGAGATGCAGGACGAGATGAAGCTCTCCAGCGCCAGGGAGAAGATCCCGCCGCCGCCCGCGTCGCCGGCAGTGGCGGCGGTGGCCGTCAGCGCCGCGTGCTGCTCCGGCGTCAGCGTGAACCCGCCCCAGGAGAAGATGAGCGCGACCGCCATCACCAGCGCGATCGGCCAGATGGAGCAGAGCGTGATGATGCCGAAGCCGCTCATGCCGGTGTCGCTCTTGCCCAGCGCGCGGGCCATGCCGACGCCCAGGGCCAGGACCAGCGGCGCAGTGACGGTGCCGGTCGTGATGCCGCCCGCGTCCCAGGCGACGCCGATGAGGTCGCGCGCGTTCTTGTCGAACGCGGCGATCACGGTCAGGACCACGCAGATGGCGAGGCCTGGCAGGATCATGACCTTGAGCGACTTGTTCTTGACGAACCGCATGATGCCGTTGATGGATCCCAGACCCACGCCCGCCGCCGCCAGGAAGAGGATCAGCGTGGTGCGGTTGTTGAGGAAGTCCCACAGCATGGGTGCGATCTCGTACTTGACGCCGCCGCCCAGCACCGTGAGCGCCGCCACCGCCGGCTCGGCGAAGGTGGCGATCGTGCCGAGCAGGAACGCGACCGTCAGGATGACGGCCATGCCGGCCTTGGCCGGCAGCGTGGCGCCGATGTTCTCGCCCAGGGGCATGACGCCCAGGCGTATGCCCTCGATGAAGAACATCAGGCCCAGCACCACGGACAGCAGGCCTGCCGTGATGGCGGCCGCCTGCACCACCCCCTGGCGCAGGACCAGCAGCTGGAACACGAACAGGAACACGGAGACGGGGAGCAGCGCCTTGAGCTGCTCCATGAACTTCGCGCTGACGTAGGGCGCGACGATCGCCCATACCAGCTTGGGTGTGATCTTGATGTCGTACTCGACGTGGACGGGGGCGTCCGGTGAGGCCTGGCTCTCTTGCATGCGCCCTCCCTCGGGGCAACGTAAACCCTCGGTCTGGTCCGTCGGTCGTCGCTTCCGTCAGCGCGAAGTCGCCCGTCAGGCGCGGACTCGCACGGCGACCGGATGTTACCGTGCCACCGCTCCGCGCGACCGCTTCGGCCGGCGCGAAAGCGGCCTCAGGAGCGCCGTCTCGGCGGGCCGCGCGTCTTCAGCCGCTGGATGCGGCCCTCTCGAAGGGCCATCGCCATGTGTCTCGCGGTCCCGCGTCCCACCAGCCCGGCCGCGTCCGCCCGCGTCATCTCGCTCCCCTCGGCGCACCAGGTGCGGCGCAATACGGGCTCGGGCAGGCGCAGGGAGCTCTCGAGGGATGGCGCCGGCGGACGCTGCGGCAGGCTGGCGATGGTGGCCAACGAAGGACCGACCCGAAGCCGCGTCGGCGCCGCAGCGGGGGCGTCCAACGCAGTCGCGAGCAGCAGCGGCAGCGCGACGAGCGGGGTCAGCATCGGTCTGATTCCGAGAAGGCCGGATGATAGCACCGCCCAAGCGACTCTGCTATGCTCTTGGGCCGCAAACGGCGGCCATCGGTGCCGTGGCCGCTGGCGCTGGGAGAGCCATGTTCAACGTCATCGACATCGAGATCAACGCCTTCGTCCAGCACCTGCAGCAGGCCTACCACCGCACGTACGGGGGCTCCAAGCCGGACTACGCGGACATCATCGGCTGGGCCGGCAACATGGCCCTCGAGAACATCGCCAACTCCGACGCGCTCTACCACAACACCGATCACACCATCCTGGTCACCCTGGTCGGCCAGGAGATCCTGCGCGGCAAGCACATCCGCGAGGGCGGGGTCACGGCGGAGGACTGGCTGCACTTCGCGGTGTCGCTGCTGTGCCACGACATCGGGTACGTGAAGGGCGTCTGCCAGGCGGACCACGACGGGCAGTACGCGACCGGCCAGAGCACGCCGCTCGTCACGTTGCCGGCCGGCGCGACCGACGCGGCGCTCACCCCCTATCACGTGGACCGGGGGAAGCTGTTCGTGAAGGAGCGCTTCGAGAACCACAGCCTGATCGACGTCGAGCTCGTCCAGCAGTGCATCGAGCCCACGCGCTTCCCCGTGCCCTCCGCCGAGGACCACGCGGAGACCGCGAGCCTGCCGGGCCTGGTGCGCGCGGCGGACCTCATCGGCCAGCTCAGCGACCCGCGCTACCTGAACAAGATCCCCGCGCTCTTCCACGAGTTCGACGAGACGGGCGTGAACGAGAAGCTCGGGTACAAGCACCCCGGCGACCTGCGGCGGAACTACCCGAAGTTCTACTGGAGCGGCGTGTACCCCTACCTCACCGACGCGCTCCACTACCTGTCTCTGACGCAGTACGGCAAGCAGATCCGCGCCAACCTGTTCGCCAACGTGTTCCAGGTGGAGCACGAGGTGGGCCAGGCGGGCCCCTCGGCCTAGCGCCTTTTTGGGGCCTCTACGAGGGGTGGGCGCCCGTCCCGGGTGCGGCCGGCTCACCGGTGAAGTTCACGCCCAGCACACCCGCCGACTCGTAGATCGGCGTCACGTACGCGATGCCCATGCCGGGCGTGTGCAGGTGTCCGGCCTCGACCATGGCTCCGAAGATGGCCGGCGTCTCCTGCTCCTTGCACACGACCATCACGATCTCCTTCTCGGGCACGATGGCCAGCCCCAACAGGCCCAGTTGGTCGCGCGCGCCCATGCCGCGGGCGAAGAAGAGCGTGGCGCCCTTGGCCCCGGCGTTCGCCGCCGCCTTGGCGATGGCGTCTCCGTGGCCGCGCTGCACGACGCAGGTGATGAGCTCGGCGCCTCCGCGCCGGTCGCGTCCTTGCTTCTCCGTCACGCTCGGACCTCCAGGGCCCTCTGCTTGTACTTCACGTACAGGCCCAGCAGCAGGATGTTGAGAACGGGATAGGCGGAAGCCAGCGCCAGGATGCCGAAGCCCTCGGCGAAGCCGGTCGCATGGCTGAGCGCGATGCCGATCGCGATCTTCAGCGGCACCGTCACCGGGCCCGTCGTCACCGCGCCGCCGTCCCAGGCGATGTTCACGTACTTCTCGTCGTTGAGCAGCGTCAGGATGAAGAGCAGGATGTACGGCGGCAGCAGCAGCTTCAGCAGGTCCACCTGGTAGATGAGCGACATCATGCCCAGTCCCGCGCCGATGCCCACGCCGATCGCCACCGACTGGCTGAACAGCCACTTCTTGAAGGCGCCCTGCGTGACCTCCTCGACCTGCGCGCCCAGCACGTTGAACGCCGGCTCCGCCAGCGTCGCGCCGTAACCGAGGATCACGCCGAAGATCACCACGATCACCTTCCCGATCGCCGTCGGGTAGATGGCCTCGGCCGGTGGGTGGAACGTGTACGGAAGCTGGTGGCCCACCTGGTTGCCCAGCTCACCCAGGCCCACGGTCAGCCCGAAGTTGAACAGGAACAGGCCGAAGATCGAAAAGCCGACGCCCAGCAGCGTCGCCGGGACGTCCACCCGCTCCTTCAGCCAGTAGCGGAGGAACACGTAGAGGAAGACGAAGATGGGTACGATCGCGCGAAGGCCCAGCGAGAAGCTCTCCCAGGCGACGCCGGCGATCGAGGCCTCCGCCGCCGCCTCGTGCGCCCCCGCGACCACCGGGATCGCCGGCGGGCCGCCCGACGCCAGCACGAAGGTCAGCAGCACGACCCCGGCGATGGGCAGGATCGAGATGAGGCCCACCATGCCGAAGCCGGCCATGCCGGAGTCCGCGCGTCCCGCCGCGCGACAGACGCCCAGACCCAGCGCCAGCACCAGCGGACAGCACACCGGCCCCACGATCACGGCACCCG
>Ga0075428_100009120_pt1 | contig 11010 bp, 8 predicted proteins | sample RhiMetdeltSRZDD2_FD_75291 | JGI IMG/M metagenome (GOLD analysis project Ga0075428, IMG submission 75291) | Populus rhizosphere microbial communities from Tennessee, USA - Rhizosphere MetaG P. deltoides SRZDD2 | ecosystem: Host-associated > Plants > Roots > Rhizosphere > Soil | place: USA... | reverse complement strand
GATCGCGTAGCGTGCTATTCACGCCCACAAAGCAGCTCTCGCCGAACCGACAGTATCCCGACACCACCACATGCGAGGCGAAGAAACAGTTGTCTTCGATCACCGACCGGTGTCCGATGTGATTTCCGCTCCAGAGCACGACGTTGTTTCCGATGCGGACCGAATACTGGATGACGTTGTTTTCGAAGATGAAGCAGTTCTCTCCGATCTCGACATTCCGCCACACGAAAGCGGCCGAGCTCACATACGTGGCCAGCCGATAACCCTTTGCGCGCGCAGCCGCACAAAGCCGTGTGCGAACGCGATTGAGCTGGGTGTAGGGAATGGCCACGAACGCGTCGTGATGCTCAGGTGCGAATCGCTGCTCGATTTCCTCGAACGCAATCACCGGCACATCGAACAGCGAGTCCTTCTTGAGGAAGTTCCGCTCGACCGCGAAACCGGCGATCTCGCGGCCGGCGTCGTGCTTGAAGTACTCGCACGCGATCTCCGCAAACTCTCCATCCCCGATGATGACCAGTTTCTTTTGCGGCGACGTAGCATTCATTTCGACCTCGGTCGTTCGGCGAAAAATCGATCGATGACCATCACCACTCGCTCCTGCTGCTCTTCGGTGAGGTCGAGATAACACGGCAGGCGCAAGAGCGTGCGGCTCACGTTCGCGGTGTTGATCAGTTCTCCACTCATGCGCCCGAAGCGCAAGCCGGCCGGCGAATCGTGCAATGAGACATAGTGAAACACAACGTTGACGCCCGACTCGTTCATATATCGAAGAAGCGCGTCGCGCATGTTTTCGCTCGGCAGCAGGATGTAGTAGAGGTGTCCGTTGGGCACGGATTCCGAAGGAACGCGCGGCCGACGCAGCAAGCCTTCGGCTTCGAATGGTGCCAGCGCCGCGTGGTATCGATCGAAGATCCGCTGCCGTTTCTCGAGAATCTCTTTCGCTCGTTCGAGCTGTGCGTAAAGGTAGGCGGCAACGAGTTCCGACGGGAGGTACGACGAGCCGAGATCGACCCAGGTGTATTTGTCCACCTGGCCTCGAAAGAATCGCGAGCGGTCCGTTCCCTTTTCCCGCACGATTTCGGCACGCTCGACGAGCGCCGGATCATTGATGACCAGCGCGCCACCTTCGCCGCTGATCAGGTTCTTCGTTTCATGAAAGCTCCAGCAGCCGAGATCACCGATGGTACCGAGGCTGCGTCCACGATACGTGGCACCGAGTCCTTGCGCGGCGTCTTCGACGACGCGCAAGCCGTGACGCGAGGCGATGGCGTTGACTGCCGTCATGTCGCAACTGATGCCGGCGTAATGCACGGGCGCGATGGCGCGCGTGCGCTCGGTGATGGCACTCTCGATCAAACGCTCGTCCAAATTCAGCGTGTCGAGACGAATGTCCACGAAAACCGGAACGGCGCCGCGGAGTGCGAACGCATTCGCGGTGGAGACGAACGTGAACGAAGGCATGATCACTTCATCGCCTTCTTCGAGATCGCACAGCAACGCCGCCATTTCCAGCGCCGCCGTGCAGGAATGCGTGAGCAGGACCTTATGGGCTCCGCACTGTTCCTCGAGCCAGTGCTGGCAGCGGCGCGTGAACTTGCCGTCTCCCGCCAGATGGCCGGAGCGTACGGCCTCAACGATGTATTCGAGCTCACGCCCGACCATCGAGGGCAGATTGAACGGAATCCAGTCGCGGCTGTTCGTCACGACGGACTCTCCGCACATCCAAATCCCGTCGCTCCGTAGCGGTTGCCGTTGTACAGCATGAGCCAACGGTCGCGATGTCGAAATACCATCGGATAGGCCTGCATCTCGGAATCCCACGCCTGCCGCGGCGGTGGCTCGTTCGCCGCATCGCAACGCGTCCACACCAGACCATCGCTCGACTGGGCGTAGGCGATTCGATACTGTTCGCCCCGAATGCAGTACCACATCCGATACATCTCACCATCCTTGACCACGTGAGGTCTGCCCATCGCGTATTCGTCGTCCCCCTCGAAATCGATGGCGATTCGCCCGTCGCGACGCCACTGAACTCCGTCCCGCGATTCTGCGTACTTGATGAGATACCGGTGACGCGGCTTGTCGCTCTTCGTCTCCCACTCCATCGCGGAGACATACCACATACGCCAGATTCCGCCGTCTACGATGACGCAGGGAGATGCCGTCAGGAACGGATCGACCGTACAACGGTCCATGATCGGCGCGGGTGAATACTTATGAAACGTCCGGCCGTCGTCCTCACTCACCGCGAGACCAACGGAAAGATAGAACGGCACAGTGCGGCCGAGCATCCAGCCGGTGTAGTAGAGAAACCAGCGCGAGCCCTGGCGCACGATACAAGACATGGAACAGCCGCTTTCATCGAATGCGCCGAGCGGTCCGACGCCGACGAGCGGCTCGCGCGTGACACCGACAGGATCGACGACCCAGCTCTCGACGTCGAGATCGCAGGCACCGATCTGTCCGCGATTGCGTTCGTCACGTCCGGAGAAAAACACGCGAATGAGCGCTCCATTCGTGGCCACCGCATACGGCGCCGCCGCATAGCCTCCGATCCACGACGGCAACTGCACGCCGGCTGGAGGAAATACGCAACCGCGTGCGATCCACTTCAGCACGCGATCTCCTCGCGCTCCGAACGGCCATGTGCATCGAGAAATGCAGCGGTGTTGCTCGGCCCCAGCCATGCGAGCGCATCGATGATCGAGAGGTTTCGCACGAAGGCGTGAGCGCCCCGCGCATATTCTGGATAGTCGTAGACGATGTATCTCAGCTCGATGCCAGCTCGGGCAAACACGCGCGGATCGATATATGCGCGTGCCGACGGACCTGAGAGATACGTCGTCGACTCGAAACCGCGGCAGATCTCGATCAGGCGCTCCACACGGTCGGCACCCATCGACGGCAGCATCGAGCTGCGAACGAAGTGCGGCCCGAAGCCGAGACGCGCGCAGATCGCCTCGTTCATGCCGATCGTCAGATCCGCGAGCAGATTCGGTTTCGGCTCGAGCGCCTCTTCGATCAACGCGACGACGGTCGTGAAAAAAGGTGCACGAGAATAGCACCGGCGGACGGTCTCGACGTGCCGGCGGCGCCAAGGTTGCGAGTAGTCGATCTCGACCTCGCGAATTGCCTGTGCATAACGCCCTTTCGTCTTCACCGGAATCGTGATCCAGATCCTCTCATCCTCGAGGGCAACGAGGTTGCGATTACGCCAGTCGCGTTTCGTGTATTGAACGTCGTCGTACCAGACCCAGATATCCGATTGACGAATCAGATCGAAGTAACCGATCCAGGGGATGTAGTTCGGCTGTTCGATCGCCACCGTTCGCGTCATCGCTCATCGTGGCCGGCGGTGGACGCCGATCGTGAATTCGTAGAGATCATAATCGTGGAGAAGCGAGACCCAACGCGAGGCGGATCGCTGGCACCAGCCGAAGAGTATGGCCGGATCCGCGTAGAAAAGGTCGGCGCGCTTTCGGTGCTCATCCGAATAGCTCGTGAGAAAGTTCGCGGCCCAGCAGCGCTTCGCCTTCGCGTCGATCATCGCGAGCATCCGCATGACGTACTCCTGCCACTCCCCCAACGGTGTGCTCATCCGAACGTTGAAGACACCGCTCCCCACGACGAAATCGACGGCGTCGATCGACGCCCATTCGCTCGTGAACTGGGCCTCTGCAATGCCAGCGTGCGCGCGTCGCGCCGCGTCGATCATCTGCGGCGAGCGATCGTAACCCGTGTACGAAAAGGCGAAACCCTGTTCGCGAAGAAACGGCAAGAGCGCACCGTAACCGCATCCGAAGTCGAGGATCGTGAATCGATCGGCGAATGTCTCGAGGCCCAAAGCGCGGACGAGCTGGACAAAGCGCTCACGTTGCGAACGATCATCTTTCCAATCGACTCCTTGCGGCGTCGCCCCGAACGCAGCGAGCTTGCTTTCGTAGTAGTCGACTACGCCGGCAACGATGTCGTTGTCCCTCACCTACGAGCAGAATACACGATAAGATGAGCGGCGCTCGACGTGCTTCCACGCCGCTTTCTCCAAGTCGTCCAGAACGACACATCATGGGACACGCTCTCTGCGGGATTGCCTCCGGTTCCGGGAGCTCTCTCGTTGTTGAAGGCGCTCCTCGTCCAGCGGTGGCTACGGCTCACCGACGCTGAATTGATCGCCGAGCTCGAAGACCGCATCTCTCTGAGACGTTTCTGCGGCCTGGATTCCGAAGCATCGCTTCCGTCGCAAGAGAGTCTCGCCTCGCTCCGCAGTGCATTGGGCCCCGATGTCCTGCGCGACCTCCTCGATCGCTGGCCGGTCGCCGACGAAGCCACACCTCTCCTCTCGGTCGTCAGTCCCGTCTACCGCGCCGAAGGAATCGTCGATGAGTTCGTGCGCGTCGTGAGCGCGTCCGTTCGACGCCTCACCGAGAACTTCGAGATCGTACTCGTCGAAGACGGAAGCGGCGACGGAACGTGGTCGCGGATCGAAGCGGCGTGCGCCGTCGATCCGCGCGTCAAGGGGATCAAACTGAGCCGAAATTTCGGACAACACAAGGCGCTGACCGCGGGACTCGAAGCAGCGCGCGGCCGATGGACGGTCGTCATGGATTGCGACCTTCAGGACGATCCCGCTTTCATCCCCGACTTGTTCGCCAAGGCGTGCGAGGGTCACGATGTCGTGCTGACGACACGCACGGAGCGCGCACACGGCCGTATCAAGAACGCATTCTCCAGGTTGTTCTTCAACATGATGAGCTACCTGTCCGGAGATAAGCGCGCGAACTGGCTCGTTGGTGGATATTCGATTCTCAGCCGGCGTGCCGTCGATGCGTTCCGCCGGATGAAAGATGTCCATAGGCACTATCTCGGACTCCTGCGTTGGCTCGGCTTTCCGCCCGCGCACGTGCCGGTGACGCACCGGCCGCGGCACAGCGGAAGGAGCTCGTACAACCTCTTGAAGCTGATTCGCCATGCGATCGACGGCTGGGTTTCGCATTCCAATCGCCTGCTGTACGCCGCGGTCGCCGTCGGTTTTCTCTTTCTCTTCGGCGCGATTGCAGGCTCCCTGCTCGTCGTCGCTCTGTATTTCCTGCGTGGATTCGCGGCGGGCTGGCCGTCGCTGGTGGTTCTCATTCTTCTCAGCACCGGATCGGTGCTCCTCACGCTCGGCGTTCTCGGTATTTACGTCGGAAAGATCTTCGACCAGGTACGCGCGCGGCCTTTGTACGTCGTGGAGCAAACACGCAACATGGAGGATTTCCCTTCATGACTATCGCAACGCGCAGAGCGGTCGTCCTGCTGATTGTCGTGGTGTCTTTGGTCGTAATCAGCCTGGCGTTCTTCACGCCGTTCTACCAGACGAACGACGACATTGCGATGCGCCTACTCGCCGAAGGCAACTTCGTACCGGGCGACGAACCGGTGCCCTTTCTGATGTTCATCAACATCATCATCGGAAAGATTCTGGCCACTGCGTACAGCCTCGCGCCTTCTCTTCCGTGGTACGACCTGTTTCTCGGTGGCAGCCTCGTCGTCGCTACGGCTACCATCGTGTACTGCTGGCTGGGATCGGCGACACCGGCGCAGATCGGCGCAGCAGTTCTCTCGGCCGCGTTTTTCTTGTTGCCGGCGTTCGTCAGTGTTCAGTTTTCCGTCCCCGGGATGACGTGCGCGGCTGCCGGGCTGGCGTTGCTCCTCGACGCTCTTCTCAACTCGCCGCCGTTGTCCAAATCGCGACAGCTTCGATGGACAGCAGGCGCCGCGCTGTTCGTTCTGGGCTCCCTCATTCGTTTCGAGGGCGCCGTGCTCATCGCCATCCAATGCGCGCTGATATCGCTTCCGGCAATCATCGCGGTGTGGCGCGATGAGACTGCGCGCCCGCGCTTGAAAGGCGCGGCGCTCGCCGGCGTCGTTGCCGTCGTTCTTGCCGGTTCGCTGTTCGCGCTGAATCAGTTCGCCTATCGCGCAAACCAGGGATGGAAAGACTTTTACGAGTTCAACCGGATGCGATCGCGCCTCAATGAGTACATCACGCCGGAGCGACTGCGCTCTGAAGCGGCAGAGCAACTCGTTACACAGGTCGGTTGGAGTAAGGCCGACTTCCTGATGTTTCGCAACTGGTTCTTCACCGATCGCGATCTCTACAGCCTCGCGAAAGTACGAAAGGCCGAGAGCCTGTTCTACAGCGCCTCGAACAAGCCGGTAAGCGATCGGTGGGAAATGCGGAAAGCGCGGGCGAGCGATCTCGCGAAGAATTTCCTTGCCGACACACGATGGGCATTTCTGCTGATGGCTATTTATGTCCTTGCGTTCGGCGCGCGCCCGAAGATGATTCTCCATCTGCTGTGGGTTGCGATCGTTCTCGTGCTGCTCATCGTCGGAATCGGTCTCACGTTGAAAGCGCCGCCGCAGAGAATCTCCTGGCCGATGGTCATCACAGCCGCGACGATGCTGATCGTCGTCACGCGCCGGTGGCAACGACCCCTGCACTGGTCCATTCCCGCGCTTGCCGCACTCGCCGCGGTCTACGCCGCCGTTCCCGCATTTCGCGCGTTAGACGCGGAGTCCCACACGAGAAGCGCAGCAGCAGAGAGCGCGCGGCAGGACGTCGTGGACATGCGGCGCACAGGAGCGAAGACCTACGTTCTTCATGGGAACGCATTCCCCTATGAGGACTACTGGCAGCCGCTGCATCGCGGCGACGTCGCGTTCGACTTCGTGGGCTTGGGTGTGAGCGCACAAACGCCGCCGGTGGTCGAGTATCTGAGCCGGACGAAACGAACGGATCTACCGTGGTCGCTCTGTTCGGATCCGTCGATGGCGATGATCGCCAGGCCCTACATTCGGAAGATGCTCGAGAACTTCGTTCTCGAGCATCATCGAACCGAAGTGAGCCTCGAACCCGCGTTCGAAGGAACGCGGTTCACGGTCTGGAAGTGCCGCCCTGTGTCTACTGGAGGCTGAGGAGAACGAGGATCTCGCCTTTTCCGGAAGCGAGCGGCTCGAGCGCCTTGCCGAGGAGTGTGCCCGGCTTGTGGATCTCGATGCCGCCGATGTCGACCGGCTTCGACTTCATCGCGTAGCCTGGAACATCGCTCGTCACGAGAAGATCGCCGACGGCAATCGGTCCGTTCGACGCATCCACTTTCACCTTCACGCGGCCGAGCGTTGCGACTTTGTACTTGCCTTCGCTCGCAACGCCGAGAGAGATGCCCGGCTGTTCGGAAACGACACCAGCAACGCGCGTGTCATACGAGTGGTTCGACGGCAGCACTTCATTCGTCTGCGTCGAGTCGATCACGACGACCATGCCCGGCGCGAGCTCCGCGTCGCTGGGCACCCACTCCGCGACGTCCTGATATTTCGCAGCGAGATTTCCGTCGACCGTCAGCGCGCCCGTGAAGTGCCCCGTTCCCGTGACGTCGAGCGTGAATGCCGGAGCCATGTTCCCGATGCCGATGTTGCCGGTGTTCGTGATGATCATGCGCTGCACGTTCGAGGTGAGGAAACGCAGCGAGGGATTCGGCGCAACCGCGGACGCATGCGGACGGCTGTTGAAGAAACCCGCGCCGACTCCGAACGAGAATCCGGCATAACCGAAGTTGAATGCGGGACCGCTGGCGAGGTCGGGTCCAAGACCGGCGAAAACATCCTGGCCGGCCGTGCCGAAGACGTGCAGCTGACCGCCAGGATTGTTCGTGCCGATTCCGATACGGCCGAACGTCGGATCCGAATAGAGGTTCGAGTCGCCGAGCGCACCCGTTGCGCCATCCGTCCACTTCGGAACGTAGTTCGTCGTTCCGGTGCCCGACACATCGGTCGCCGGGTTGAGCACCGGCCGCTTCGGCAGCGGATCAGTCGGAGCAGTCTGCGCAGTGGCGAGACCGGCAGTCAGGAGCACAACGAGAAGAACCGCAACGTTACGCAGCTTGATCATGATTTCTTCCTTCGTCTGCAGCTTCATCGGTGCGACACCGCACCGTCTGCAGTCGTTTTTGAGATTAACGCCTTTTCATGGATGGACCCACGTTGTTTTATACACCTTCGATTTCGAGGCCGTCAAACGGCCAGCATCCTAAAATGACGCGTGATTCGTGCCTTTATTGTTAGCGGACCTGCGTACCACCGTGAATAGCATGAACATGCTGTTCGCGCGGAACGGACCCATCATCACGCCTGCCGGCATCGAAGATGCCGTAATCGGCGTCACATCGAACCACAATCGCCTTCTCTATACTTCCGCTCCTCCGGAAAACCCCACACGTCTCGCACCGGTGTCCGCGTCCCGGTGCGTCATGAATCATTCCCGGGCCAGACCGCGCGACCGCGTGGGACGCACGAGGTCTGCTCGAACAATCGAGGAGGTAACGTGTACAGACTCTCTCTCCGTTTCATCGTCATCGTTTCTCTGATCACTTTCTCCATGGCTGTGCTCGCAGGCGAGCCGGGCCGTCGCATGACGGTGTCGCCGTCCGCGATCGAATGGGATTCCGCCGATCATCAGACGATCGTGCTTCGCGTGCAGTCGCCCGATGGCGAGATCCACGAACAAACGTTCCGCGGCGGACAGAAGCCGGTGTTCCGCTTGAGCGAACAGGCCACCGACGGCGCCTACAACTATGAGCTGCGCAACACGCGCGACGACCGAGTGCAGTCCGGAACGATCACCGTGCTCAATGGCGCGTTCCTTTCCTCCGATGCCGCCGAGGCGAAGCCGGCGCGCGAAGTGGCGAGCAACTCATGGCGCGATCGCCCGGTCGGCAATCCCGACCTCACCGGCGACACGTACATCATCGGCGGCCAGCTCTGCGTTGGCCAGGACTGCACCGGCAGTGAGTCGCTCGGCTTCAAGACCATTCTCTTGAGAGAGAACAACAATTTCATTCACTTCGAAGACACCTCCACCGCTGCCGGTTTCGCCAGCAACGACTGGCGCATTCAGATCAACGACACCAGCAGCGGCGGCGCGAACAAGTTCACGATCGAAGATGTGACGAGCGCGAAGGTGCCGTTCTTCATCGAAGGGAACTCGCCGACGAACACCGTTTATCTGGACAGCACAGGCCGCGTTGGTTTCCGCACCTCGACTCCTGCGCTCGATCTTCACGTCGCCGCACCCGCGACGCCCGGACTTCGTCTCGACCAGACCTCGGGTACGTTGCAGGTGTGGGACGTCGCCGCGAACAACCTCAATTTCTTCGTTCGCGACGTCACCGCCGGAAATACGCAGCCGTTCCGCATCCGCACCGGCGCGCCGACGAGCTCTCTCGACATCGCGTCATCGGGCAACGTCGGTCTCAACTGCGATGCACCGGGATCCGATCTAGTGATCGCCTCTGGCGCCGGCTGCAGCAATCCATCGTCGAGCCTCAACGCGGGAGACACGCAGTTCACTGCCGCCTCGTCGCGTACCTTCAAGGAAAACATTCATCGGGTCGACGTTCCCAACGTGCTCGAGAAGCTCGAGAAGATCGATGTGTATCAGTACGACTTCATCGGCGGTCCGAAGGATCGCGTCGGCCTGATCGCCGAAGACTTCCACACGATCTTCGAGCGCGGCTCGGAGAAGTACATCAACGGCAGCGAAGTGCAGATGGCGCTCTGGCTCGCGGTGAAAGAGCTCGCGGCGCAGAACAAAGAGTTGCGCGAGCGACTCGAAGCGCTGGAGAAGAAGTAGCGAGTGCGCTTCGTTTCGAATTGCGAGTTGTCCGGGCCGTTTCGCTTGGCGACCACGCACGGGCAACGGGCCACTCACCACTTGTCTCTACTCATAAAGGAAGGGGCGCGGCCGGAAGAACCGCGCCCCTCGGAGCAGGTGATCCGGGGGCCCTATCCCCCGGATCGCGGGCGCACATCAGGGATGCGCCGTACCGGGACGAATCCCGGATGAAGTAGCTCAGTCGCTCAAATTTCGGATCACCGTCGGGCCGGCACGGCCGGCAGCGCCGATTGCCAAAGGCTTGTGCATACTCGTCACTCAATCACTCAGGTTTCGAATCACCGTCGGAATGTCGAGATCACTGCCGAAATCACTCGACGCCATCGGTCCGAATCCGCCGGAGCCGTCGGCTCGGGTGAAGCCTCTTCGAAAAAACGGAGGATCGTAAATCTCGCCCTCGGCGCCGACCTGCGCCGCCGGCTCTTCATGCTGCGCGGCAATATCCTTCGGCGCGAACGGGCGATACGGCGACGAAGACTGCTGCGATTGCGCCTGCGTGCGCACCGGACCGTTCGACAACGCCTCGCCGCGCGCGTTGAGCAAGCCCTTCGTCGCGGCATCGAAGCCGGTGGCGATCACCGTTACCTTCACTTCGTCTTTCATCTTCGGATCGATGACGGTGCCGAAGATGATGTTCGCTTCTTCGTCCGCCGCGTCCTGGATGATCGACGCCGCCTCGTGCACTTCGAACAGCGTCATGTCGGATCCACCGGTGACGTTGATCAGCACACCCTTCGCGCCTTCGATCGATGCCTCTTCGAGCAGCGGCGACGAGATCGCGCGCTGCGCCGCTTCGACGGCGCGATGCTCGCCCGACGAGACGCCCGTGCCCATGAGCGCCATGCCCATGCCGTGCATGATCGTCTTCACGTCGGCGAAGTCGAGATTGATCTCGCCCGGCACGGTGATGAGATCGGAGATGCCCTGCACCGCCTGACGCAGGATGTCGTCGGCGATCTTGAACGCATCGCCGAGGGACGTACCGCGCTCGACGAAATTCAAGAGGCGCTCGTTCGGAATGGTGATGAGCGTGTCGACCGTGTCGCGCAACGCGCGAATGCCCTGCTCGGCCTGCACGCGGCGTCGTTTTCCTTCGAAACCGAACGGCTTGGTCACGACGGCGACCGTCAACGATCCGAGCTCCGCGGCCAGCGACGCGATGATGGGCGCGGCTCCGGTGCCGGTTCCGCCACCCATGCCGGTCGTGATGAAAATCATGTCGGCGCCATGCAGCGCCTCGAGAATGCGATCGGTATCTTCGAGCGCCGCCTGCTTGCCCACTTCGGGATTCG
>Ga0075428_100009119_pt1 | contig 11010 bp, 6 predicted proteins | sample RhiMetdeltSRZDD2_FD_75291 | JGI IMG/M metagenome (GOLD analysis project Ga0075428, IMG submission 75291) | Populus rhizosphere microbial communities from Tennessee, USA - Rhizosphere MetaG P. deltoides SRZDD2 | ecosystem: Host-associated > Plants > Roots > Rhizosphere > Soil | place: USA... | reverse complement strand
ACTTGCCGCTACGGCCGCGTCGGCTACCCGGCCGGCCCGCGGGCCAGCGTCGGCATTCACGGCGGCAAGGCGTACTCGCTGGGCGCCACTGGTCGGCTGTTTTGCTTCGATGCCGCCGACGGCAAGATTCTGTGGGACAAGGACCTCGACGCCGAGTACCAGATCCGGATGCCGGTCTGGGGGATATCCGCCTCGCCGCTCGTATATCAGGATCTCATCATCTTGCAAGTCGGCGGCAGCGACGCCTGCATCGTGGCGCTCGATCGCCATACGGGCCAGGGGAAATGGACGGCCCTTTCCGACCGGGCGCAGTACGTCGCGCCGATCGTCGTGACGCAGGCCGGGCAGGACGTCGTCATCTGCTGGACGGGGGACAGCGTGGCCGGCATCGCTCCGGCCGACGGTAAGGTCCTGTGGCGCGTCGAGTGGAAGCCGCGGAACATGCCCATCGGCATTGCCACGCCGATCGTCGAGCAGAATCGCGTCTATCTCACTTCGTTCTATGACGGATCGCTGATGCTGGAGCTGAAGCAGGATCAACCTGCCGTGGAAAAGGTCTGGCAGCGGATTGGGGCCAGTGAAAAGGAAACCGATGCGCTGCACTCGATCATCAGCACGCCGCTATTCAAGGACGGCCACATCTACGGAGTGGACAGCTACGGCGAGCTGCGCTGTCTGCGGGCCAGCGATGGCGAGCGACTGTGGGAAGACCTGACCGCCACCCCCAAGGCCCGCTGGAGCACGATCCACTTCGTGCAAAACGGCGAGCGGACCTGGATGTTCAACGAGCGGGGCGAGTTGCTTATCGGCAAACTTTCGCCGCAGGGTTTCGAAGAGATCAGCCGCGCCAAGTTGCTCGCGCCGACGCTCGAGCAGCTTCGCCAGCGCGGCGGCGTCTGCTGGTCACATCCGGCATTCGCCAATAAGCACGTATTTGCCCGCAACGACGAGGAGCTGGTCTGCGCGAGCCTGGCGAAATAGCAGGCCACAATCGTAGCAGGCACACTTCGTGTGCCGTCCGCCTCAACGGCACACCGCGCGACAGCGACAGGCAAAAGTCCACCAGGTCTGACAGCTCTTGCGGCGAGAGAATGCGGCGGGCCGCCCCCGGGACAACGCCAATGGCGGCAACTGCACTTGTCCGCCCCGCGCACGCGGGCAATGATTCTGACAGTTCTCTTCCGAGGCAGAAACTTGATTATCCAGTGCCCGCACTGTTCGACGCGAGTCCTCCCGGCAGCTGACGGGTATTGTCCTGCCTGTCGGCAACGTTTGCCCGCCGAGTGGTCGCAAAGCGCCAAACTTGACGAAGTTCGCCCTTCCTCCTGGCCGGACGATCGGCTGCTGGAATCGGTCACCCACGTCATGCCGCCGCAATGGGCGCCTGCGCAGCCGCAGCCGGGTGACTTCGCGTCACCGAGCGAGGCGCGGCCCGCCGAAACGAGCGAGCGCGAGCAAGTGGCCCGTTTTGCGGCATTGATTCACGCGCTCACGCCGCGCCTGTGGGTCACTCCGACGCTGATCGCAATCAACCTGGCGATCTTTGTGGCCATGTTGATCGCCGGCAGGACGCTCAACCCGCCGGTCGATCTGGTCCTGGCCTGGGGCGCCGACTATGGACCCAGGACCCTCGACGGACAGTGGTGGCGGCTGGTCAGCTCGATCTTCCTCCACTTCACGCTCGTGCACGTTGGACTCAACATGTGGGTGCTCTGGGACCTGGGCCAACTGGTCGAGCGGCTGGTGGGGAATGTCGGATTTCTCGTGCTCTACCTGGTGTCGGGCCTCGGCGGGTGCATCGCCAGCCTGGCCTGGAATCCGACGGCAATCAGCGCCGGCGCATCGGGGGCCGTGTTTGGCGTGGCCGGAGCGCTGCTCGGATTTCTGGCGCTGCGGCGCGACTCGGTGCCAGCGGCGATGCTGTCGCATTTGCGGTCGAGCATGGTGACGTTCGTGGGCTTCAATGTCATCTTCGGTTTTCTGGCCCGCGGAATGAATATCGACAATGCAGCCCACTTGGGGGGACTGGCGACCGGCATTGGCTGCGGACTGATGCTCAGCCAGAAGCTATCGTCCGAGGCGGCCGCCTGGCGTCCGCTGCGAAATGCCGTCACGGGCGTTGTCGGCCTTGTGGCGGTGATTGCCGGATTCTGGCTATTGCCGCCCGCTCCGCCGGATGTACTCGGCGAGCTAATGCGCTTTGACGAAGTTGCGCGTCAGGTCAATTCCATCTACTCGGACGCTGCGCAGAAGTACGACGATCGAAAGATCACGCCGGCCGAAATGGTACATACGCTCGAGCACGACGTGCTGCCGCCGTGGGAAGCGTCGCTACAGCGACTGGAGCGGCTGGAACATGCCAAGGGCGCGACTCAGGACATGGTTTCCAAAACCGTGGCGTCCGTCCGTCTTCGACGGGAGGGCTGGCAGGCGCTGATTGTCGCGCTACGCGACAACAACCGCGAGGCCATGGAGCGCTTCAAGGACAGGTGGGAAGCCGCGAACAAGCTGCTTGAAGAAAACTCCGCCGGCCGCTGACGGCAACTACAGCCACCGGGCCAGCGGCCCCCCGCGGGCTGCCAGTGCGTCAATCTTTTTTGCGACCTGCGGGTCTGCCACCAGCGGCGGCGCGTGATGCGGCTTAATGCGGGCGTCGATCACCAGCGACCCTTCGCACCCCCAGTGCTTGTCCCGCGTGAACGCGCCAATGCCCCCGATGTCGGTGGCCGGATTGCTGCGCGTGAAGGTAACCCACAGGAAGTTGTTCAGGGAGCGGGCAGCAAAGTCGCTGTCGTCCACCAGGACGACAAGCGGGAAGCGGCAGATCGGATCAATCGCGGTGAAGGAACGGCAGAACGTGTTGAGTGACGCGGCCGCGTCCGGCAATTGCAAATTGATAATTTGCAATTGCAAATTTGCAATTGGCGGAGCCTTGATCAAAAGCACGCCCGGAAGCGCGACACGCGGGTCGCCGAAGCCATCGGATAGTTGCAAGTTGACGGGAACTTCCGTCGGCAATTGACGAATCGGTCGTCCGACGGCAGCCAGCACGACCTTCGACCCCATGTTCAGCCCTTCGCCCGAGTAATCGAGCGTGTCGATGGTGGTATTCGTGTGGAAGTGCAGGTCGCGCCGCCAGTCGAGGCGTTCGAGCATGTGGCGAAAGAAGGCGGGTATGTCGTGCGTACTGAGCTGCTCGTCGTCATTTTGGCTGGCAATCCACAGGTACTTGGCCAGCGAGAGCTGCCCCTGCCCCAGGATGGCGCAGGCCTGCGTGAGAATCTCCTGGGGGCGAGGATTGTCGACGAAGGGCATGTACCGCTCGCTGCCGATGGCCAGCAGCAGCGGATGCACGCCCGCCGCATCGACGGCGTGAACCTCTTTGACGCCGTGCAGCACCGTCGGGATCACGTCGCCGGTCAGCTCGTGGATGAGCTGGCCGAACGTCGTATCTTCCTGCGGCGGGCGGCCGACGACGGTGAACGGCCAGACGGCCCCCTGGCGGTGATAGACGTGCTCGATCTTGAGCACCGGGAAATCGTGCGTCAGGCTGTAGTAGCCGAGGTGATCGCCGAATGGGCCTTCGGGCCTTTTCGGCGCCGTCGGATCGACGTAGCCAACGATGCAAAAATCGGCGTCGGCATAGATCGGCAACGTAGGCCGCGACTCCGTCGCGTGCCCGGTCCGCCGGGGGTCAGGCGAATGGCGCGCGACGGAGTCGCGGCCTACGGATCGTATCATCGGAATCCGGTGGCCCGCCAGCGCTCCGGCAAACGTCAGCTCGCTCATTCCTTCCGGCAGCGGCATCACCGCTGCCAACATCATGGCCGGATGGCCGCCGACGAAGACGTTCACCCGCAGCGGCGCTCCGGCGCAAATGGCGGCCGTGTGATGCACGCCAATCCCGCGGTGGGTCTGATAGTGCAGGCCGACTTCCTGGTCGGTCACGTACTGGTTGCCGGCGAGCTGGATGCGATACATGCCCAGGTTGCTCTTGTCCATCCCCGGCGCATTCACATCCTCGGTATAGCACTCTGGCAGCGTGACGAACGGCCCGCCGTCGCCGGGCCAGCACACCAGCTGCGGCAATTGCGAAATAGTCGTCTGGTGCTCGATCACGGCGCCGCGGCGGACGAGCCTGGGCCGCATGCGCCACGCGGTCAGCGGCGCGGAAAGATACCGCAGCGGCTGTTTGAAGGCCCGCGACGCATCGATCTTCAGCTCGATCGCCCGGCGGACGGATTCGTAGCTGTGGCGAAAGAGATACCGTGCCCGCTCGATCGTTCCGAACAGATTCGACACCATTGGGAAACGACAGCCCTTGACGTTGGCAAAAAAGACTGCCGGTCCACCGGCGGCATTCACGCGGCGCTGAATCTCTGCCGCTTCCAGCCGCGCATCGATTTCCTCCTCGAGCCGCACCAGCTGCCCGGCGGCTTCGAGCTCATCGCACAGTCGGCGGAGGGAAAACATGTGGAAGGAGTCAGGGGCCAGGGATCAGGAGTCAGGAACCGGGCTGACCTCACTTCAGTCAGCTCATCGCCGCCTCTGGCTGCTACCGCAGCGTGGCCACTAGAATAACCTCCTTTCCGACTTCATGGACTTGGATGGAATCTCATGACCTTATCTACCACGCATACTTCCGTCACCCAAATTGATGCCGATGCCGTTGTGGTCGGCATTGTCGCCGACAGCGCACTGACCGGTGCCGCGCACGAGCTTGATCAGGCCAGCGGAGGCACGCTTTCGCGGCTCATCGAAAAAAAGGAGGTCAGCACCAAGCGGCACGACGTGACGACAATTCTCGCGCCGGCGGGCATCAAGGCGCCGCTGGCGGCCGTGGTAGGCCTGGGGGCGCAGGAATCCTTCGATCGCGGGGCTGCGTTCCGCTGCGCGGCAGCCGCGGCCAAGCACCTGGCCGGTAAGGAACGGGCCAAGGTCGCGTATTACCTGGCCGACGGCTGGCCCTCGGAACAGGTCGAAAGCGGTATCGTCGGCAGTCTCGTCGGCTGCGTCGGTCAAGATATTTATCGCACCAAAAAGAACAAACACGTCCCTGGCGAAATTGTCTGGGCCGGCGTCAGCGATGACGTGGTGCGCAGCGCCCAGGCAATTGCCGACGGCGTCAATCTCGCGCGGCGGCTGGTCAACGCCCCGCCGAACGAAATCTACCCGGAGTCGTTTGCTCAGGAGGCGGTGAAGATTGCCGAATCGTGCGGCCTGGGAATCGACATCTGGGACAAGAAGCGACTGGTGGCCGAGCGGTGCGGCTCGCTCTTGGGCGTGGCGGAGGGTTCAGCTCGCGAGCCGCGGCTGGTGATCTTGCGCTATCAAGGCGGGAAGGCAGGCGAGCCGCCGATCGCCTTCGTCGGCAAAGGGGTGACGTTCGACTCGGGCGGCCTGTCGATCAAGCCGACTGACGGCATGACCACCATGAAGTGCGACATGGCGGGTGCCGCCGCCGTACTCGGCTCGATGCAGGCGATCGCGCAGCTCAAGCTGCCGCTGAACATCGTCGGGCTGTGCGGCCTGGTGGAGAACATGCTCTCCGGTTCGTCGTACAAGCTAGGCGACGTCCTCAAGGCCCGCAGCGGAAAAACGATTGAAGTGCTCAACACGGATGCCGAGGGGCGGCTGGTGCTAGCCGACGTGCTGAATGTGGCGCTCGATCAGAATCCGTCGAAACTCATCGATCTGGCGACGCTGACCGGCGCATGCGTCGTTGCGCTGGGGAATGACGTGGCCGGGATGATGACGAGCGACCAGAGCTGGTGCGACGCGGTCAAAACCGCTGCCGACGACTGCGGCGAGCCGATGTGGCAGCTGCCAATGTTCAGCGATTACGGCGAGCAGATCCGCAGCGAAGTGGCCGACATCAAGAACATCGGCAACGGCCGCTGGGGGGGCGCAATCACGGCCGCCAAGTTCCTGGAAGAATTCGTGGGCGGAAAACCCTGGGTCCATCTGGACATTGCCGGCCCAGCGTTCCTCGACTCGGCCAAGCCCTGGATCGATGCCGGCGGCAGCGGGTTTGGCGTCAGGACGCTGGTGGAGGTGGCGCGGCGCGGGTGACGGAGCGCCTCAGTTCCACGCGCGTCGGGAGGATCACCATCGACAGCCCGCGCCACTGGAGCCGCCGCCGCGCTGGAAGACGAGCTGGCCGGAGAAGATCGTCAGACGTGGATATTTCTCAGCGATTTCGGCGCAGAGCCGCTCCAACTCATCGACCACGTCGGTCCCGACGCTTGAGTACGATGCCGAGGCGAAGCCCATCCGCCGGGCCGTATCGACATAACGAGCAAGTGATCTTTCCGTATGCCGCCTGAGTTCGTCGAGCGCTTCGACCCCCTTGAAGTTGCCGGAGTCCACGGTCCCCACGGATGCGAAGAGCATGCCGCCAGGGAGGATTGGCAAGGGTTTTAGCTCACCGCGGTTTCGCGATCTGAAGGCTCAAATGTCGCCAGGTCCCAGGAGGCCAACGCAAAGGCCACCAGTCCGAAGCCGCCGAGCGAGATGAGCAGCGGCAGCTCGGCATCCGCGGAAAAAATCTTCAGGCTCAGGCCAATCTGCCAGATATTCCACAATCCGTTGATCATTGCGTGGCAAATGACGCCGGGCCAGACCGAGTCGCAGCGCCAAGCGATCAGCCCCAGCCAGATGCCCAGAGGGAAGGCAAACACCACCGCATGGGGCATGATGTGCATTGCAGCAAACAGCAGCGAAGTGACGAGAATGCCGACCAATGCCGGCCAGCGCTGGATCAAGCGACGCTGCATGTAGCCGCGAAACAGGAATTCTTCCGAGAGTCCTGGCGCCACCGCAATGAAGACGATGAATGGAGCCGCGATCTGCCAATTCATGTTCTGATAAAGCTGCGCGACACCGGGGTCGGGAGGAATGACTTTGGCCAGCAGGATTGCCCCCCAGAGTCCCAGCAGGAAAGGTACGATCGCGCCGACCAGCCAACAGACGATCCGCAGCCAGTTTGCGCGCGGCCAGTGCAGCCCAAGGCGGCGCACGAAGGGAACAGGAGAAAACCAGGCCGCACAGAGGGCAGTCAGCAACAGCGCCACCTGAGAAGGGAGCGCCATCCCGATGAAGAATTCCGGTGTTTGCGCAAGTTCGATAAACCGATTCGGCGCTTCCTGGAGCGTGGTCCCTTGCTGCAGCATCCACAGCACCACTGCGATCGACAGCACGATTTGCAACGCGATTGTTACTGCAAACGCCAGCACATAGACCACGAAGACCGTCCACACGCGAGGCAAGGGACCAGCTTCCACCCCCACTGGCGATGAGACGATAGGCTTCGCAGGCGCGCCTGTGGCGAAAGGGGTGACGGAGTCCAGCGGCGTTTCGTTCATGCAGCCTCCCTTTCGACAGATTATTACGACATGCATGCCGGCTTCTATTCCACTGCCCACATCGAGCCGAATCAACGATCCTAGCTGCCCGGTTAAGGCCGCTTCAGTAAGCGGAACCGTTTGCCTAACTCCTCTGTCAGTTCAAGACTTACGCTCAGCGAACCATCAGCGCCCAGCCGCCGTAGCAAACGATTGAACCATTGCCAGAGAATAGGTCCCTGAAACAGGCAGGTGGTGACTGGCCAGAAATCGCCGGCCCTGTGCTTCCCCGGCCAGGCGGGGTCTATTGGGGATTTGCCAGAACCTTTTATACTGTGGCAAGTTACGCGAGCCGGAGCTGCTGCCGGCTCGTTTCGTTGGAACAGGCGATATCACCATGGTCCAGGCTGCCAAGAGCAAATCAGAAAAAAGCACATCCGAAGCAAAAATGACGGACCCTTCCAGCAACGGCGTCCCCATGATCGAGGCCATCGGCCTCTCCAAGTTTTACGGGATTTTTGCCGCCTGCCGGGATGTGTCGTTCAAAGTGACCAAGGGGGAACTCGTCGCCTTCCTCGGTCCCAATGGGGCCGGCAAGAGCACGACCATGAAAATCCTGACCGGCTATTTGGCGCCTTCGGAAGGTGTCGCCAAGATTGCCGGCCACGACATGGCCAAGGACCGGCTGGCGGGCTCGGCGCGACTCGGCTACCTGCCCGAGAACGGTCCGCTGTACACCGACGAGACGCCCCATTCGCTGCTCAGTTTTTTTGCCGATGCCCGCGGCATGTCCCCGGCGACGAAGGCCAGCCGCATCGAAGCCGTGATCGACCTGTGTGCCTTGGACTCGGTCGTTCACAAGCCGATCGGCAAACTTTCCAAGGGGTTTCGGCAGCGCGTCGGCATGGCCCAGGCGCTGCTCCACGAGCCGGACGTGCTGATCATGGATGAGCCCACCGCCGGCCTTGATCCGAACCAGATTGCCGAGGTTCGGGGGACGCTGCGGAAGATCGCCCAGGAGAAGACGATTCTTCTTTCCACGCACATCCTCCAGGAAGTGCAGGCGATGGCCAGCCGCGTGATCCTGATCAACGAAGGGCGAGTGGTCTACGACGGTCCCACGGAAGGCTTGGATCCCGAACATCGAGGTCTGGAGGCTGCCTTCCACAAGCTCACCGCCGCCGCGAGCTGATTTGTCGATCGCTGGCCGCCGCGACAGTACAAGCCAAACTACCAATCGAGATTGCCATGGTGCTACAGCAGATTTTTCTCCAGCTTGCTTGGCTTGCGCTTTACGACCTGGTGTTCATCGGCGTGCTGATCGCGCTGCTCGTGCCGCTGAAGATCTACCGGCGGGCGGCCTTCGCAGTTCTGATGCGCAATTTTGTCTCGTACTTCGCCAACCCCACCGGCTATGTCTTCCTGTGCTTCTTCGTGCTGCTGACGAGCCTGGCGGCATTCTGGCCCAATGAGTTTTTCGTCCGCAACCTGGCAAACCTCGACCAGCTCAACATGTGGCTGCCGTTCATCATGCTGGTGTTCATTCCCGCCATCACGATGAGCATCTGGGCGGACGAGCGGCGGCAGGGAACGGACGAACTTCTGTTGACGCTGCCGGCGGCCGATTTCGACATCGTGATCGGCAAGTATCTGGCGGCAGCGGCCGTCTTTACCGTGTCGCTTCTCTTCTCGCAGATCGCCAACTTCTCCGTCCTCATCTCGCTCGCCATGGGAGAGGTCGATACGGGCCTGTACTTCACCACGTACTTGGGCTACTGGTTCATCGGCGTGGCCATGCTGGCGATCGGGATGGTGGCCTCGTTCCTGACGAACAACCTCACGGTCGGCTTCATCCTGGGCGGCCTGTTCAACGCGCCGCTCGTGTTTGCTGTTTATGCCGACACGATCCTGCCCGCGAATTTCCGGCCGCACTGGGTCTCGCGGTGGAGCTTTTCCGAGCGGTTCGACGACTTCGGCCGCGGCGTGATCAGCCTTTCGGCGGTAAGCTACTTCGCGCTAATCGTCGTCCTGGGAATCTACCTGAGCATGGTCCTCATCGGACGCCGGCACTGGCTTGGAGGCCGCGACGGCCAGTCGATGCTCGGGCATTACATCGTCCGCGCTTTGGCGCTAGTGGGGTTGTTGGTAGGGGCAAACGTCGTGTTTTCCAATCACGACCTCGTGCGGCAGGACCTGACCGCGGGCCAGGTGGGCTCGCTCTCACCCTACACTGCCAGGATCCTCTCCTCACTCAAGAACAAAAGTCCCGTCAAGATCGAGGCGTTCCTGAGTGCCCGCGTCCCCGAGGAATACGTCAAAACCAAATACAATCTCGTCTCGATGCTCAAGGAATTGGAGCGCTATGCCGGCAGCAAGATCAGCGTCGTGCTGCATGAGAATCTCGAGGAGTTCAGCAAGGAAGCCATGCTGGCCGAGGAGCGTTTTGGCATTCACCGCGTCGGCGTCCGCGTTCAAGAGCGCGGCGAGAGTCGCACGCAGGAGTTTATCATGGGGGCGGCCTTCACCTGCGGCGTGGAAAAGGTTGTCGTGCCGTTTTTCAGCAACGGAATGCCGGTGGAATATGAGCTGGTGCGCTCGATCGCGACGGTGGCCCAGCCACAGCGCAAGAAACTGGGCGTCGTCCAGACCGACGCCCAGCTTAAAGGGGGATTCACCTTCGCCGGCGGACAACCCCGCCAGATCGAAAAGCAAATGATCCTGGATGACCTCGAGCGGCAGTACCGCGTGGAGGACGTGGACGCCACTAGTCCCATCCAGGTGTTTGGGGACGATGGCAGCCTGCGCTATGACGCGCTGCTGGTTGTACAGCCGTCGTCGCTCTCGCCGCCCCAACTTCAAAATCTGGTGGAGGCGATCAAACAGGGGCAGCCAGCGGTGATTTTCGAGGATCCGATGCCCGCCGTCTTTGACCAGACGGTGGGGACCGGTGAGGACAAGCCTTCTCCGGGCGGCATGTTCGGCGGTGGTCCGCCGCAGCCCAAGGGGGAATCGTTCAAGATGTTGTGGGAGGCGCTTGGAATCGCGCCCATCGGCGAGGCGACCCTGCCGGGGACACTGCCTGGAAAGGTCGTTTGCCAGGCGGGAAATCCCTACCCCCGCTTTTACGACATGCTCAAGTTTGGGCCGTTTATCTTCGTGCGGCAGGAGAATCCGGGCTCGTTCAACTCGACGCAGCCGGCCGTCGCAGGCTTTGAAGAGCTGCTGTTCCCCTTCAGCGGCGCAATCGTCCAGGAAACCGACCGGACCGACCTGAAGTTTGTCGAGCTGGTCAACACGGCGAAAGACGGCACCAGCACGATCGATGTCGAGGACTTGCGGATGTTCGTCCGCGCCGGGGGCGAGGAGGTAATCCGCGACAAACTGAAGCGAACTCCCGAGCGAGCCTACACCATTGCCGCCTGGATTCGCCAAGAGTCGGCGAGTGGCGGCGACGACACGGCGGCAAAGGATTCCTCGGCAGAAAAACAGGACAAGGAAACCGGTGCGAAGGAGGGAAAGCCGGACGAGAAGGCCAGCAGCGGCAAAGATGGCAAGGGTCTCGTCAACCCTGCCGAGGCGAAATATGGGCCGAAGAAAAAGCCCATGAGCGTCATCTATGTGGCCGACATCGACTGCCTGCACAACCAGTGGTTCATGTACCGCAACA
>Ga0075428_100009116_pt1 | contig 11011 bp, 4 predicted proteins | sample RhiMetdeltSRZDD2_FD_75291 | JGI IMG/M metagenome (GOLD analysis project Ga0075428, IMG submission 75291) | Populus rhizosphere microbial communities from Tennessee, USA - Rhizosphere MetaG P. deltoides SRZDD2 | ecosystem: Host-associated > Plants > Roots > Rhizosphere > Soil | place: USA... | reverse complement strand
GTCGCCGCTCGAATGCTCGAGAAGGGGGCGAACCCGAACCTGCAAATCAAGCTGCTGCCGCCGCTGCGCGAGCGCGGCAAGGATCGCGGCTGCGACTCCATGCTGAGCACGGGCGCAACCGCATTGATCCGAGCCGCGAAGACCTTCGACGCCCCCGCACTACGGCTCTTGGTTGCGCATGGCGCGCGCCTCGACGTGCCCAACGAGAGCGGCATCACGCCGCTCATGGCGGCTGCTGGCTACGGGTCGGTCGAGTGCGATATCCGCGCCTACGGCACACCGCGCTTTGCGTCGGACGACGTGCAGAAGAAGTCGATCGAAGCCCTCCAAGTCCTGCTCGACGCCGGCGCCGATATCAACGCGGTCACTTCGGGCGGCGGCCGCGGCAAAGGGCCCGGGCAAACGGCGCTGTTCGGCGCTGCGTTCTGGGGGTGGGATGACGTCGTGACGTTCCTCGTCGGCAAGGGCGCGCAGATCGACCTCGCGGATGCCGAGGGCCGCACAGCCGTCGATGCTGCCATGGGGCGCGCGGGCGGCCACGATCGCGGCTCGACGATCATGACGTTCGAGAGCACTGCGGCGCTGCTGCAGAAGCTCTGCAGCGAACGCACCGGTTGCGACTTGACGGCCCCAAAACGTCCGGCGAGCTGAACGGCTCACGCAAGCTGCGCGACCTCGGTCTCATCGAGGTCGCGTGCTACTGACCGCGTTTCACGAGAGTTGCGCAGCCTTTTGTCGACTCGTCCTGAGCGACCACGCTTCGCGCCTACTTTCCACGCTATCTCCCTTCGGCGAGCTTCAGCGCACGAACCGCGCGGTCTCTTCGCCCACGAACGGTTCGGGTAGGATCGGTACTAGGTGCGATGACTGGGGTGTTGTCGCGCTAATAGAAGAACCAATTGGCTTGTATCTGGGGGGATCATGCCGACTACACGCACTTCCGTATTGGCCGCGGCTGTCCGTTCTTTTTGCACGCGACGCCGCCCATCCATCAAGGACACCGGTCTGGTCACTCTGGCAGCCGTCTCGCTCTGGGGCGGCGCGGCTGAAGCTCAGGATCCGATTTCGGCGCCTGATGCCGCCGAGGAGATCACGGTGACCGGCTCGCGGCTACGCCGCGACGGCATGGTCACACCGACGCCGGTGACGGCGCTCGATATCACCGAGATGCGCCAGATGGCGCCGACAATGCTCATGGACTCGCTCGATCAGCTGCCGCAGTTTCGCGACAACGCGCTGTCGCAGTCCGGCAGCATTTTCACGAGCGGCGGCGGCTCGCAAGCCACCAACTTGCGCGGCATCGGCACGAATCGGACGTTGACGCTGCTCAACGGTCGGCGGTTGGTACCGGGTCAGCAAGCCGGCACGCCCGACGTCGCCATCTTGCCGACCACGCTGATCCAGCGTGTCGAGGTCGTGACCGGGGGCGGTTCTGCGGCCTATGGCTCGGATGCCATCAGCGGCGTGGTGAACTTCATCCTTAACACCGAGTTCGAGGGAGTCAAAGCCAACGTCCAAACCGGCGTGTCGGATCGGCACGATCACCAAAGCACCCAGTTCGAGTTCGGAGCGGGCGGGCAGATCGGCGAGCGGGGTCACCTGATCGGGTCGTACGACTACTTCGACGCCGACGGCATCAGCGGCTACGAAGGCCGCGATTGGGGCGCAGACGGGTGGGCAATGTTCACGTACCCAAGCACCACCGCGGTACCGCGTCGCTTTTACGCACCCGACGGCCGCTCGCGAGTCATCACGCCGGGCGGGCTGATTCCGTCGGGTCCGCTCTCGCCGGGCGGAGCGGGCGGCATCACGCAGTTCGTCGACGGCGTGCCTCAACGGCTCGGTGACGGTTCGCCGATCGTCGGAACGGCGCAAGTCGGTGGCGGGGGCGTGGATCTGAACCAGGAATGGGCGGGGCTACGTCCGACGGATAAACGGCACAGCACATTCCTACACTACAAGCACGATTTCAGCGACACGAAGAGCGGTTACATACAGGTCATGCAAGGCGTGCACGAGAACAAGACGCTGCCTTCACCGACCGGCATGGCACCAGGGTGGGGAATGACGATTTTTGCCGAGAACCCCTACATTCCGGCGTCCTTGCGACAGCGCATGGACGACGTCGTCGCCGGACCAGGCGTACTCGCAAGCTTCCCGTATAACCGGGTCTTCGAGGATCTTGCCCCGTCACGGCTCATCGAGGACACGGCGACGACGTACACCGTAGGCTTCGACGGCGAGCTCGGTAACGACCTGTTCTTGAGCGCCTATTACCAACAAGGCACCAACGAGGAAATGGCCGATTATTCCGAGAACGGCCAACTGGTTCGCACGGATCGCCTCTATCGCGCGCTCGACTCGATCGTCGATCCCGCGACGGGCCGCATCGTGTGCCGCGCGAATCTACCGGCGTTCGGCGGGCTCACGCCGGAGCAAGAAGCGCAGGTCTCGAAGATCAACGTGCAGGGGAAACAGGTTTTCGCAGACCCCGAAAGCAATCGCGGCTGCGTACCCTTCGACCCGTTCGCGACGCACATACCGCCGGCCGCCATCGACTACATCACCGGCGGTATTCACCACAACCAGGAGCTCACGCAAGACATATTCGAGCTCACCCTACAAACCGACATCGGTGAGAGCCGTTCCCAGGGCTCGATCTCGATCGGTGGCGGCGTCAGCTACCGCGACGAGCAGGTCTACCAAGACGCGTTCGGCAACGCCGGTGACCCACGCCGGCTGCAGGATTTCGGAGTGTTCAGCAGCTTCCTCGACCCGGCCGATCAGATACCAATTCGCGGCTTGCCGGGCTTCGTGCGCGATCGCGGCGTTTTCGTTACCGGTAACCCGAACAGCGGCGGTCCGCTCCAGGGCGAATTCGACGTCTGGGAAGTATTCGGCGAATCGATCGTGCCGATCATCGGCGGCGCCGACGGCGGGGTAGAGCTGCACCTGGCAGCGCGCTATGCGGACTATGCAGGCAGCGGCGGTGTCTGGGCAGGCAAGCTGGGCGGCGATTGGCGCATCAACCCACAAGTCCGATTCCGCGCGACCGTATCGCAGGACACGCGTGCCGGCACATTGTCGGAGCGCTTCGATACTCAGGGGGCCGGTACGAACATCGCGCTCGGTCAGGATCCGCTGTTACCAGCGGAGACCTATATCGCTGGCCTTACGACCGGTGGCAACCCCTTTATCAAGCCGGAGATCGCGCACACGACCACGGCCGGAGTCGTCTATCAACCGGACTGGGTGGAGAGCCTCAACCTCTCGTTCGACCTCTACGACATCAAGATCGAAGACGCGATCACCCAGCTCGGGGCGCAGGAGATCCTCGACCGCTGCTATATCCAAGGTGCGCAAGAGATTTGCGCGTTGATATCGCGTAACGACACCGGCACCCCGTACATTCGCCAGATCTACAACCTCTTCATCAACCTCGCCGAGACGCACACGAGCGGCATCGACATCGAAGCGAGCTATGCCAAGGACATCCGCATCTTCGGTGGCGGTAACGAACAGATCTCGCTTCGCTTCTTCGCGAATTACCTCGACGAAGTGTCCGTGCAGTTGGCCGGCGTGGCGCCACTCAACGAGGCGGGCGAGATCGGCAATCCGCAGTGGCTCACGACGGGCACGTTCGGCTACACGAACGGCCCGTTCCGCTTCAGTTGGCAGACGCGGTATCGCGACGCAACGATTCGCGAGATGCTGTGGAAAGAGGGCATCGACATCGAGGACAACGACGTCTCAGGTCGTACCTATACGAACTTGAACCTGTCGTACGACGTCGAGTGGGGGGCCGGTTCGGGCAACGTCTACCTCTACGTGGGCAACCTGTTCGATAAGGACCCACCGATGGTCCCGGGGGCAGTCGGCGCGACCACCGGCACGGCCACTTTCACCGACAACAACCGCTTCGACACGGTTGGCAGAACGTACTCACTCGGATTGCAGTTCGAGTTCTGACGCAAACAGGAACGCGGCCGACAACGGCCGCGTTCTTCGCGGCGCGCACGTACCAGATTTTTCTGCGACTCAAGCCTGCGCCGCGGCGCCACCGGCCGACTCGGCGAGCAAACCCCTGAGCTCCGGGATGCACGAGCCGCAGTTCGTGCCCGCGCGCAGCGCCTTGCCGATCTGCTCGACCGACACGAGCTTGTCGCCGCGAATCGCGCGCAGCAACGTCGAGCGCCCAACCGCGAAGCACGAGCAGACCACGGGCCCGGCCTCGAGCGCGCCCTTCGGCGCCCTCCCGGCGAGGATCGCGAAGCGATCGACGTCAGAGAGCTTCGGCGAGCCGAACAGCGTCGCAAGCCAAGTGCGGGACGGCAACGACTTCGCGGTCGCGACGAACACGCACGCCTGAAGCCGTTCGCCATCGACGTTCGCGCCGCGATAGCGGCCGCCGGCGACGTCCGAGAGCTCGATGCGCGCGGAGCGCGGGCCGAGAACGGCATCGGCCCACTCGGGCCACGACGCGGGCAACTCGTCGCCGGCGAGCTCGTAGCGAAAGTAGCCAGTGCCGCGAGACAGAGCCTTGTACGACGTCGAGGGCAGCTCGAGCTCCGCGCGCGACAGCGCGAAGCCGTACCACTTCGGCTCGTAACGCCGCACGCGGACCGGCGCCGCCTTCAGCTCGGGCTGGCCCGAGATCGGGTCGACGGCGGCAGGAATCAAAGTGCACACGCGTGCGTTGCTCGCGAAGGCGCTGCCCCAGTGCATCGGCACGAATATCTGGCCCGGGGTCAGGGCGTCGGTGATCTCGAGGCGGACGACGATCCGCGCTGCGGCCGTCGAAACTTCAGCCAAGTCGCCGAGCGTGAGGCCGAACCGGACCGCATCGAGCGGATGGAGCTGCACGAACGGCTCGGCGTGATGCCCGGACAGCCGCGCCGACTTGCCCGTTCGCGTCATCGTGTGCCATTGATCGCGCACGCGACCGGTATTGAGCACGAGCGGATAGTCGACGTCGGGCTGAAGCGCCGGCGCACGCGGCGGCGTCGGCACGAGCTGCGCCTTACGGGTCGCGGTGAAGAAGCGGCCGTCCGCGAAGAGCCGCGCCGGCGCCGCACTGCCCGCCGGATGCGGCCATTGGAACGGTTGCAGCGTGTCGTACTCGGCGTCGCTCAACGACGCCGCCGCGCCGATGTCGAACGCGCGCTCGCCGCCGTTCTCGAAGCCCGAGAGCCGCGCGTGCTCGCGAAAAACTGCGGCCGGTCCGTCGTAATCGAACGCGGCGCCGAAGCCCAAGCGCTTCGCAACTTGCGTGACGATCCACCAATCCGGCTGCGCCTCACCAGGCGGCGACATGAAGGCTCGTTGCCGCGAGATGCGCCGCTCCGAGTTCGTGACGGTGCCGGTCTTTTCGCCCCACGCCGCGGCGGGCAGCAGCACGTGCGCGCAGCGCGTCGTGTCCGTGTCGCGCACGCAGTCCGAGACGACGACGAGCTCGCAGCCTTGCAGCGCGCGCCGCACGCGCTCGGCGTCGGGCATGCTGACGACGGGATTCGTCGACATGATCCAGACTGCTTTGACGGTGCCGCGCTCGACGGCGTCGAACAAATCGACGGCCTTGAGGCCGGGCCGCGCAGCGACGCGCGGCGAGCCCCAGAAGCGCGCGACGCGATCGACGTTGCCTTCCGCAAAATCCATGTGCGCCGCGAGCTGGTTCGCGAGCCCGCCGACCTCGCGGCCGCCCATTGCGTTCGGCTGCCCCGTCAACGAGAACGGGCCCATGCCCGGCTTGCCGATGCGGCCCGTCGCGAGATGCACGTTGACGATCGCGTTGACCTTGTCGGTGCCGCTCGTCGACTGATTGACGCCCTGCGAGAACGCTGTGACGGTCTTCGGCGTTCGTGCGAACCAGCGATAGAGCTCGAGCACGTCGTCCTCGGCGAGCCCGCACGCCGCGGCCACGGCGGGTATCGACGCGGCGCTCTCCTTCGCGCAACGCAGCGCGGCGCCGAACCCCTCCGTGTGAGCGTCGAGGAACTCGAGATCGAGTGCGTCCTCGCGGCGCAGGTAATTCAGGAGGCCGTTGAACAGCACGACGTCGGATCCTACGCGAAGCTGCAAGTGCAAATCGGCGATGTCCGCGGTCTGCGTGCGCCGCGGATCGATCAGCACGAGCTTGAGCTTCGGATTCGCGGCTTTTGCCGCGCTGACGCGCTGGAACAGCACGGGATGGCACCACGCGAGATTCGAGCCGACGAGCACGATGAGCTCGGCCTGCTCGAGATCGGTGTAGTCGTTCGGCACGGCATCGGCGCCGAACGCGCGCTTGTAGCCGGCGACGGCGGAGGCCATGCAGAGCCGCGAGTTCGTATCGATGTTCGCGCTGCCGATGAAGCCCTTCATGAGCTTGTTGGCGACGTAGTAGTCCTCGGTGAGGAGTTGCCCCGAGACGTAGAACGCGACGGCGTCGGGGCCGTGCGCCGCGATCGTCCGTTCGAAGCCCGCAGCGACGGCGTCGAGCGCCTCGTCCCAAGTGGCGCGCTTGCCGCGAATCTCGGGATGCAGGAGCCGGCCCTCGAGCCCGAGCGTCTCGCCGAGCGCGGCGCCTTTCGAGCACACGCGCCCTAAGTTCGCGGGATGCTCGGGATCTGGGCGAATATCGTAGCCGCCGTCCGCGGCAGGCGCCGCGCGCAGACCACAGCCTACCCCGCAGTAGGGACACGTCGTGCGAACGGCGCTCATGACGCCTTCGCGAGTGCCTCCGCCGGCAACTCGAGTGCGATGCGGCCGTCGACGACGCGCACGTTGTAGGTCGACGTCGCGCCCTCGTCGGCGCCCGTCGCCTGCCCCGTTTTCAAATCGATGACCCAGTCGTGCAGCGGGCACGTTACGCGCGTGCCATGGACGATGCCTTGCGACAGCGGTCCACCACGATGCGGGCATTGGTCGCGCAGCGCGAACACTTCACCCGTGCTCGTGCGGAAGATCGCCACGGTCAGGCCGCCGATGCGAACGCAGCGCGCGCCGCGCTCGGGCAGTGCCGCTAACGGCCCCAAGTCGACCCAGCTCACGACACGAGCTCCGCGACCGGCTCCGGCCGAGGCTCCGCGCGCAGCGGCGCGAACTCTTCGGCCTGAGTGCCTGCCGCGCGCTCCGCCCACGGATCCGTTTGCGAGTACTTCTGCGATTCGAGGAACCGCGCGTACAACGCGTTGCGGCCTTTCGCATCGTCGACGATGCGCTCGCGGACGTGCGATAGCCCGACGCGCTCGATCCACGGTGCCGTGCGCTCGAGATAGCGCGCCTCCTCACGGTAGAGCTGCAAGTACGCGCAGCAATACTCGATGACCTCTTCCTCCGTGGCGACCTTGCAGAGGAAGTCCGTCCCGCGAATCTTGATGCCGCCGTTGCCGCCGACATGCAGCTCGTAGCCCGAGTCGACGCAGACGACTCCGAGATCCTTGATCGTCGCCTCGGCGCAGTTGCGCGGGCAGCCCGACACCGCGAGCTTGACCTTGTGCGGATGCCACGAGCCCCAGGTGATGCGCTCGAGCTTGATGCCGAGCCCGGTCGAATCCTGCGTGCCGAACCGGCACCACTCCTTGCCGACGCAGGTCTTCACCGTGCGCAGCGCTTTGCCGTACGCGTGCCCGGAGACGAAGCCGGCGGCGTTCAAGTCGCGCCAGACATTCGGCAAGTCCTCCTTCTTCACGCCGAGCAGGTCGATGCGTTGACCGCCCGTGACCTTGACGGTCGGCACGGCGTACTTCTCGGCGACGTCGGCGATCGCGCGCAGCTCCTTCGCCGACGTGACGCCGCCCCACATGCGCGGCACGACTGAGTACGTGCCGTCGCGCTGGATGTTGCCGTGCGCGCGCTCGTTGATGAACCGCGATTGCTTGTCGTCCTGGTACTCGCCGGGCCACGCGCACAGCAAGTAGAAATTGAGGCCCGGCCGGCACTTGTGGCAGCCATCGGGCGTCTTCCACTCGAGAAACTCCATGACCTTCGGAATCGTCTTCAAGCGCTCGCGCACGATCGCGCCACGCACTTCCTCGTGCGTGTAGATCGTGCACGGGCACATCGGCTTCTTGGCCGGAGCTTCGGAATAGTCGCCGCCGAGCGTATTGGCGAGCAGCTGCTCGACGAGCCCCGTGCATGAGCCACACGACGACGACGCTTTCGTGTGCGCGCGGACCTCGTCGAGCGTAAACAGGCTCTTCTTGGTGATCGCCTTGACGATGTCGCCTTTGCAGACGCCGTTGCAGCCGCAAATCTCGGCCGTATCCGGCAGCAGCGTCACGGCGTCGGCGCCGGCGGTGCCCGAGTCGCCGACGTGCGCCTGGCCGAACAGCACGTTCTCGCGAAAGTCGTTGATCGCGGTTCCGTCGCGCATCAGCTGGAAATACCAGGCGCCGTCGACGGTATCGCCGTACAGCACGGCCCCTTTGATCTTGTTGGCTTGCACGACGAGTTTCTTGTACACGCCGCGCGCCGGGTCCTTGAACACGAGCTCCTCGGTGTCCGCGCCGCCGGTGAAGTCGCCCGCCGAGAAGAGATCGATGCCCGTGACCTTGAGCTTCGTCGAGGTCTGCGAGCCCGCGTAGCGGCCGATGCCGAACTCGGCAAGATGGTTCGCGACGACCTTCGCTTGCTCGAACAGCGGCGCCACGAGGCCGTAGCACGCACCGCGATGCTGCACGCACTCGCCGAGCGCATAGATGCGCGGGTCGTAAGTCTGCATCGTGTCGTTGACGAGGACGCCGCGCTCGCACGCGACGCCGCTCGCCTTCGCGAGCGTCACATTCGGCCGAATGCCGACGGCCATCACGACGAGGTCGGCCGCAGCTTCGCTGCCGTCCGCAAACCTGACGGCGCGCACGCGCTCGTCGCCGACGATTGCGGCGGTCTGCGCGGGCATGACGAACCTGAGCCCCCGCTCCTCGAGCGAGCGCTTCAACAGAGTGCCGGCCGACGCGTCGAGCTGCCGCTCCATCAGCGTCGCGCCGAGATGTACGACCGTGACGTCCATGCCGCGCTTCTGCAAGCCATACGCGGCCTCGAGGCCGAGCAGGCCGCCGCCGATGACGACCGCGCTCTTGAACTCGCGCGACGCCGCAATCATGCGATCGACGTCGGCGATGTCGCGGTAGCTGACGACGCCCGGCAAGTCCTTGCCCGGCAGCGGCAGCATGATCGGGTTCGAGCCGGTGGCGAGGATCAGCCGGTCGTACGGAACCTCGAGCCCGCTCTTCGCAATCACGCGGCGCCGCGCTCGGTCGACGCGCACGACCTCGTCGCCCGCGTACAGCGTGATGCCGTTCTCCACGTACCACTCGCGCGTGTTCAGCATGATGTCGGCGACGGTTTTTTCCGCCGCCAGCACCGGCGATAACAGGATGCGGTTGTAGTTGCCGTGCGGCTCGCTGCCGAACACGGTGATGTCGTACATCTCCGGCGCGAGCTTCAAGAGCTCTTCGATCGCGCGCATTCCGGCCATGCCGTTGCCGACCAACACGAGTTTTCGCTTGCGAATCATTGAGCCATTCCTTGGTGCACGAACGTGGCTGCCGTGCAGCAGCGCTAATCCCGTGATTCAAACGGCGTGCCAACGCCCGCCGCGCGGCACGCAATCGCGGAAACCGTTGGTTCTGCTCGCTTTCTGCATCGCACACCACTCAACTCACGACGGCCGACCGGCGCTAGCTGCGCCACAATGGATCAACGGCGCATGTCGGTTGCCGCACATTGGTGCAGCCGCCGCGGTGAAAGCGCTGCTTGTCCAATGACGGCGCGGCCCTGCGTCCCCCTACCTGTGGCACACCGTTTGCAAAACGCCCGGATGCTCGACATCAAAGCGTTCCTGAAATCCGGCCACGCACCAACACTGGCCGCGGCATTCATCTACTTCACGTTCTCGTGCTTGATCTGGGTGCTGAACGGCGCGATGGCGCCGTTCATCAACGAGACCTTCGCACTGACGCCGGCGCAGACCGGCTTGATGTTGTCGGTTCCGATTCTCGCCGGCGCGTTGATGCGCTTCCCGCTCGGCGTGCTCGCGCAGTACATCGGCCGCAAGCGCGCGACGCTCGTCGAGATGTCGCTGATCGCGTGCGCGATGCTGTACGGCTACGTCATGGTCGAGGGCTTCGGCGATCTGCTCGCGATGGGCGTGCTCCTCGGCATCGCCGGCGCCAGCTTCGGCGTGGCGATGTCGCTCGGCTCCGGCTCGTTCCCGCCGCACCACAAGGGCCTCGCGATGGGGCTCGTCGGCGCGGGCAACGTCGGCACGGCCATCTCCGTGGTCGTCGCCCCGCCGCTGGCGCAGTGGCTCGGCTGGCAAACGGTCTACGGTATCGCCGCCGTCGCCGTCCTGGTGCCGATGCTCGTGATGATCGTGTTCGCGCGCGAGCCCGATGACGTCGACGCTCGCGCGCCGCTGCGTGCGCATATCGCCTGTCTATTCGAGAAGGACGGCTGGGCGTTCAGCTTGATCTATGTCGTGACCTTCGGCGGCTTCATTGGGCTCACGAGCTTTCTGCCGACGTATTACTACGACCAATTCGGCGTGAGCAAAGTTGAAGCGGGCCAGCTCACGATGCTCGCGGCGTTCATGGGCGCCGCGCTGCGCGTGTTCGGCGGCTGGATCGGCGATCACTGGGGCGGCGTCAACACGTTGACGGTGGTGCTAGCGCTCGTGGCCGTGACTCTCGGGTTGACGGCACTGGCGGCGGGGTCGCTCGTCGGCACGACGCTGCTGCTGATGCTCTGCTTCGCGGCGCTCGGCGCCGGCAACGGCGCGCTCTTTCAGCTCGTGCCCCTGCGCTGGCCCACGACGACCGCGGTCGCGGGCTCGATGATCGGCGAGCTTGGCGCGCTCGGCGGCGGTCTCGTGCCGAACGCGATGGGGCTATCGAAGGAGTATCTCGGGAATTACTCGGCCGGGTTTCTGCTGATCGCCGTGCTGGCGATCGTGATGCTCGGCGTCATGCGCTTCATGCAGATTCGTTGGACCCGCACGTGGGCCGAGAAAGGCGGCCGCGCACGCCCCGCC
>Ga0075428_100009114_pt1 | contig 11011 bp, 8 predicted proteins | sample RhiMetdeltSRZDD2_FD_75291 | JGI IMG/M metagenome (GOLD analysis project Ga0075428, IMG submission 75291) | Populus rhizosphere microbial communities from Tennessee, USA - Rhizosphere MetaG P. deltoides SRZDD2 | ecosystem: Host-associated > Plants > Roots > Rhizosphere > Soil | place: USA... | reverse complement strand
GACGGCGCCTTCGCCGCAAGGCCGGCGGCACCCCTCATCCGCAGCGCGGTACGATAGAGACCAAACTCGGAGGAAGCCCCGTGGAACGTCGCGATTTCCTGCAGCACATCGGCGCGCTCGGCGCCGCCGCCGCACTTCCGGGCACCTCGCTCGCCAAGCCCTACAACCCGGCGGCGAAGTTCGACCTCAAGGTAAGCGACGTGCATTTCCGGAAGAACGCCGCCGGCCGCCAGCTCTGGGCGCGCATCTACCAGCCCCAGGCAACTGGGACAAATGCAGGCCCCTTCCCGATGGTGCTCGACCTGCACGGCGGCGCCTGGACGCGCAAGGACCGCTTCGCCGAAGAGCCTATGGACCGCGCCATCGCTTCGAGCGGCGTGGTCGTGGTCGCGATCGACATGACCCTCTCCGGCGAGGCGCCCTACCCCGCCAACATCCAGGACGCCAACTACGGCATCCGCTGGATGAAGTCGAAGGCCCGTGAATGGAACGCCGACGGCTCGAGCGTCGGCATCTACGGCAGCTCCACCGGCGGCCACATCGCCATCCTCCTCGCCATGCGTCCGCGCGACCCTCGCTACAACGCGATCCCGCTCGACGCGCCCGGCAACATCGAGGCGACCGTCGCCTACGTCGCCTGCCGCTCCCCGATCTCCGATCCTTACGCGCGCTGGCAGCAGGCCGAGAAAATGAAGCGCGAGAACCTGATCAGCGCGAGCAAGTCCTACTTCCAGCCCTGGGAATCGATCCAGGAGGGCAACCCGCAGCGGATCCTCGAGCGCAAGGAACCGGTGAGCCTGCGCCCACTCCTCATCATGCAGGGCGAGCTCGACGACAACGTCCTACCCGCCGTGCAGAAGAAATTCGCCGAAACCTACCGCGCCGCGGGCGGAGACGTTCAGTTCGAGGTGTTCGCGAACAGCGAGCACGAGTGGACCGGCAAGCCCGGACCTCAGACCAACCGCGCCTACGAGATGGTCAAGTCCTTCATCGCCCGCAACGTTTCGGCTTAACCTGAAGCGTAAGCGTGACGCCTGGCGGGCTATATGACGCCCATCACCAAAAGGACGATGACGATCACGAGAAGCAGACCAACGCCTCCGGTGGGCCCGTAACCCCAGCCGCTGCTATGAGGCCAAGTCGGAAGCGCTCCGATCAATACCAGTACTAGGACGATGAGTAAGATCAATCCGATGCTCATATGACGGCCTCCGGTCCTGTCACCAAAACGACCAGTCTCCGCCCACCCGACAGGAAAACGTATGCGATAGGCCATCGTCCGCTGGGCGCAGGGAAATGAGTCGTTTAGCCTATGAATGAGCTATTCCTGAACAGCGAGCACGAGTGGCCGGCAAGCCCGGTCCTCAGACCAATCGCGCCTACGAGATGGTCAAGTCCTTCATCGCTCGCAACGTCTCCTCCTGAGCCGACACTACGCCGCCTTCCGCTCCTTCGCCTCGGGCTTGAGCTCCACCTTCACCCAGCCGGCCTCGCGCTTGTCGAACGCCTTATAGGCCTCGATCGCGTCAGCGAGCGGCTCGGTCTGGGTCAGCACGCTCGCCGGGTCGAACACGCCGCTCTCGACCAGATCGACGAGATGCGGGATGTACTTGCGGTGCGGCGTGTTGCCCGCCTTGATGGTGAGGTTCTTGTCCATCGCCTCGCCGATCGGGAAGAGCCGCCCCTCGGGATAGAGTCCGACGATCGACAGCGTGCCCGCCTTGGCGAGGCACTTCACCGCCCAGTCCAGCACTTGCGAGGGCGCGTCGCCCGCGCGCCACTGGCTACCGCGCGTGTTCGCCTCGGGCTCGAACTGCTTCAGCTCCTGCCGGAACTCGGCGCGGTGCTTCTTCGCTTCCTTCGCCGCCGGCCCGGCGCTCGGCGCCATCGCGTCTAGACCCACCGCGTCGATCGCGCGGTCAGGGCCGATTCCGCCGGTCACACGCTCGAGCACCTCCACCGGATCCTCGCGGTTGAAGTCGATCACCTCCGCGCCCTGCTCGCGCGCCATCTCCAGGCGCGAGGCCACGCAGTCCACCGCGAACACCCGCCCGGCGCCCTTCAGCTTGGCGCTCGCAATGGCGAACTGTCCGACGGGCCCGCAGCCGAACACGACAACCGTGTCGCCTGGCTTGATCTCCGCCAGGTCGGCGCCGAAGTACGAGGTCGGAAAAATGTCCGACAGCAGGATCGCCTGCTCGTCGCTCACCCCGTCCGGCAGCCTCACCAGGTTGGCCGCCGCGTACGCGATGCGCGCGTACTCCGCCTGCAGCCCCTCGAACCCCTGCCCGCCGCCGTAGTACGCGGTGCCCGCCTTCGGGCCGTTCGGGTTCGTCACGTCGCATTGCGACTGGTATCCCGCGCGGCAGTAGGAGCAATAGCCGCAAGCGATCGTTGAGGGCACCACCACGCGGTCACCAACCCGCATATTGCGAACGTCCTTTCCCACCTCCTCCACCACCCCGACCGCCTCGTGCCCGAGGATGGTCCCCGCCTTCAGCCCCGACAGCGTCCCGCGGACGAAGTGCAGGTCCGTCCCACAAATGGCGCTCGCCGTAATCCTTATCAGCGCGTCCGTCGGCTCCTTGATCTTCGGGTCTCGAACGGTCTCGAGCCGGATGTCCCCGACTCCGTGGAAAACGACGGCTTTCATGGCATCTCCTTTAAAAACCGGCGCGCCGCAAGCGCCGTGCCGCCCTGCGTATCGACACCTCCCGATTTTCTAGCCCGCCCTGTCGGCCCTCTCCCAGAGCTTGAGCGGGATTTAGAAAAAAAATCGGGGTCAGAGCCCGATTTTCTTTCGTCGTCAGAACGCGAACCCCGACGCCTACATCGAGTAAGCTGCGCTCGCAGCACCGAAGGCATCGCCACCCTGCGTACTTACATCGTTGCCCCATGAGGCTTTTCGTTCTTGTCGTTTCCCTTATTCTCTGCGGTAACGCTTTTTGCCAGGTCCGCATCGTCGTCCCCTTCCCGCCCGGCGGCGGCGACGACGCCCTCGCGCGCCTCATGGCGCCGAAGCTCTCGGAGATCTGGAAAGAGCCGGTAATCGTCGAGAACAAGCCCGGCGCGAGCGGCCATATCGGCGCCGACTTCGTCGCCCAGTCTCCCGGCGACGGCAAGACGCTCCTCATGAGCTCGACCGCGTCTCTCACCGAGAAGAACGTCCAGCAGTTCGCCCCGGTGACGTTGGTGTCGGCCTCGCCTTACGTAGTGACTGCTTCTACCAAGACAAACTTCACTTCGATCCGCGAGCTCATCTCCTTTGCCCGCGCGAACCCCGGCAAGCTCACCTTCGGCTCCTCCGGCACCGGCGCTGCCTCGCACCTCTCCGCCGAGCTCTTCAAGTCCATGGCCAGGGTCGACCTAGTGCACGTTCCCTACAAAGGCACCGGCCAGGCCGTCACCGGCCTCCTCGCCGGACAGATCGACCTCCTCTTCGCCCCTTCGCAGGCGGTGATGCAGCACGTAGCGGCCGGCAAGCTCAAAGCCCTCGCCACCACCGGCAACAAGCGCTCCGAAACCCTCCCCAACCTCCCCACCCTCGACGAGGCCGGCGTCTTCGGCTACGAAGCATTCGACTGGTTCGGCCTCCTCGCCCCTGCCGCCACTCCAGCGAACCTCGTCCTCAAGCTCAGCACCGACGCCAACCGCGTCCTCGCCGACCCCGACATCCGCTCCCGCATGCTCTCCCTCGGCGCCGACCCCGCCGGCAACACCCCGGCTCAATTCGCTCGCTTCATCCGCAGCGATCAGGCGAAGTGGGCAAACCTGATGCGCAGGACCGGTATCAAGCCGGAGGGCGGTTAGAACGCGTCAATGCACGCCGTCTTGCCGCGCGCTAAGCTGGAGCACTAAAAGGGGACCAAACATGAATGATTTCGACACAGGGAAGAAATACCCGGCGTTATCCGCAATAGTCGTTGTGATTAAGATCGTCGCCGTGTTGGTTGCCATTCTCGGCGTGGCGGCGGCGTTCGTTGCGATGAAAGCTGGATACAGCGTTGCGCCGGCTATCGGCGTCATGGTTGGGGTTGTCGTGGCGTTCGTCATCATGTGGGCGGCAGCAGAGTCGATTGCGGTGATCATCGACATTGAGGCCAATACACGGGCCAGCGCGCTGGCGGCACGAATGGTGCGTCAGGAGCCAACATTCGAACGGATCGAACCAGACTTGCATGACCGGTTACCACCGCTTGGTACGAGGTAGTTAGCCGGACCAGCGATGCCGGTTAGTAGTTGACGTCCCCACGGGGATTCGAACCCCAGTTACCGCCGTGAAAAAGGGCGAAACGCTCGTGAATCCCTACCGCAAAGCGGCGTTGACCTTGTCCAACGTCGACGACCCCGGGCATAGGTCCTTCTCCCCGAGCTGATTAAACGGCCGAGCGTCGTAGGTGTTGAGGTGAGCGTGAAGGTCTTCGGCCTCGGGTGAGACGTACAGGAGGCCGGTGAGGACCTCGCCCTGCTCGGCGGCGTGGGCGATGGCGGAGGTCGCGCCGATCTTGTCGGTGGGATCGTAGGCGCCATCGAGCTTGCGGAGCTTGATGATGCTGCCGTCGTGCTGCGGGACTTCGATGACGCCGCCTTCGGAGTAGTCGACGGTGATGGCCTCGCGGGTGGGCCAGAAGTCCAATCGGTTTACCGCTTCGTTGTGCTCGCGGACGTACTCGTAGCTCTTGGTGGAGCCGGCGTGGTTGTTGAAGGCGACGCAGGGGCTGATCACATCGATGAAGGCGGCGCCCTGGTGGGCGATGGCGGCCTTGATGAGGGGGACGAGCTGTTTCTTGTCGCCGCTGAAGCTGCGGGCGACGAAGCTCGCGCCCATGAGGAGGGCCAGGCTCACGGTGTCGACGGGGGCGTCCTCGTTGGTCATGCCCTTCTTGGCCTTGGACCCCTTGTCGGCGGTGGCGGAGAACTGGCCCTTGGTGAGGCCGTAGACGCCGTTGTTCTCGAGGATGTAGGTCATGTTCACGCCGCGGCGCATGACGTGCGCGAACTGGCCGAGGCCGATCGAGGCGGAGTCGCCGTCGCCGGAGACGCCGAGGTAGATCAGGTCCTTGTTGGCGAGGTTGGCGCCGGTCAGGACAGAAGGCATGCGGCCGTGGACGGTGTTGAAGCCGTGCGAGTTGCCGAGGAAGTAGTCGGGCGTCTTGGAACTGCAGCCGATGCCGGAGAGCTTGGCGACGCGGTGGGGCTGGACGTCGAGGTCGAAGAAGGCCTCGATCAGCGCCGCCGAGATCGAATCGTGGCCGCAGCCGGCGCACAGGGTGCTCACCTTCCCTTCGTAGTCGCGGCGGGTGTAGCCGACCTTGTTCTTCGGAAGCGAGGGGTGGTGGAGCTTCGGCTTGGTGATATAGGTCATAGCGTTTTGTCTTTTGAAAGCGTGTTCAGTAGGCGGCCCCAGAGGCGGAACTGCTCGCCGCGCGCGGCGGTGTCGCGTGACTCGATCCAGACGGCGGTGTGCACGACCACGAGCTTGCTCGCGGGATCGACGTAGATGGCCTGGCCGCGCACGCCGAGGGCGGCGAAAGCCCCGCCTTCGCGGGGCTGACCGACCCGGTTGTCACCCAAGAGCCAAGTCTGGTAGCCGTAGCCGTTGTTCGCAGTGGCGAAGCCGACGCGCAGGTACGGCGCGCTCGCGGTGGTGGCGGCCTTCACCCATTCGGCGGGAATGATCTGCTTGCCGTCGAGCGCGCCGCCATTCGCGAGCAGCAGGCCGAAGCGGCCGTAGTCGCGCAGGGTGGCGTTGATGCAGCAGTAGCCGGTCTCGTAGCCGCCCTTGTCGACGAGCCAGGTGGCGTTCGCCTCCGCGCCCATCGGCTGCCAGATTTTCTCGGAGAGGTACGTGGCCAGCGTCTGGCCCACGGCGGCGCGCAGGACGAGGCCGAGCACCTCGCTGTCGCCGGAGGCGTAGTAGAAGCGCGTGCCGGCGGGCGCCTCGCGCCGGTTGAATTCGAGCACGGCGTCGGCGCCGCCCTCGGTCTTCCCCCGGATCGTGTTCTCGACCAGGCGGATGCCCTCGTCGCGCTCCCGGCTCCAGGTCTCGCGCCACTGGATGCCGGAGGACATGGTGAGGAGATGGCGGATCGAGGTGTCGCCGTAGGGTTTGCCCTTGAGCGCGGGCACGTACTGCTCGACGCGATCGTCCAGGGACTGAATTTTCTTTTCATGAAGAGCAATACCGACGAGCATGGCGAGCACGGTCTTCGCCATCGAGGCCGAGGCGAAGCGGTGCCCGTCGTTGCGGCCGTACTGGTAGCGCTCGGCGAGGATCGTGTCGCCCTTCAGGACGAGGAGCCCGGTGTTGCGGTTCGCGTTCAGGAACTCGTCCAGCCCGAGCTCGGGCACGCTTTCGGCGCGCTTGAGCGGGCGCGGCGTCGCGGCCTTCTGCACCCCGTGGGCCGCATTGAACTCGTCCATCCGGCTCCAGACGTCGACCAGGCCCTTCGGCTTGAGGAGGACGTCCTCGTCGGGGGCAGCGCAAGCCAGGCCCACGAACAACAAAAACAGTGCGGGTATTGTTCTTTGCAACTTCAAGTTCAGGCGGCCTTGTCCCGGTCCTTCTTGATCGGCCGCACGTTCAGCGCCGCGACGATCTCGCTGATCTCCTTGCTGATGAAGCGCGCGGTGATCGGCGTGCCGTCGTAGTGCAGCACCGAGATCAGGCTCGCCGGGTTGATGCCGGCGTCGTTCACGAGCAGCGTCTTCAGCTGCGCGTCGCGGTTCTGCTCGACCACGAACACCTTGTTGTGCGACTGGACGAAGTCGAAGATCTCGTCCTGGAACGGGAACGCGCGGATGCGCAGGGCGTTGATCCAGATGTCGCGCTGGCGCAGCTCTTCGAGCGCTTCGTGCATCGCGGCGCTGGTGGAGCCGTAGAAGATGCAGCCGAAGCGCGCCGGCTCGGGCGAGGCGGTCAGGATCGGTTTCGGCACGTACTGCTTGGCGGTCTCGTGCTTCTTCAGGAGCCGCTGCATGTTGTAGGTGTAGTCCGGGCCGGCCTCGGAGTAGATCGCGTAGGGGTTCTTCGAGGTGCCGCGGGTGAAGTAGGCGCCCTTCGAAGGGTGCGTGCCGGGATAGGTGCGGAACGGGATGCCGTCGCCGTCGACGTCGAGATAGCGGCCGAACTCGGTGCCCGCCTCGAGCATCTCGGCGGTCATGACCTTGCCGCGGTCGTACTTGCGGTTGTCGTCCCAGGTCAGCGGCTTGGTCAGGCGCTGGTTCATCCCGATGTCGAGGTCGGTCATCAGGAACACCGGCGTCTGGAAGCGATCGGCGAGGTCGAGGCACTGCGCGGCGAACTCGAAGCACTCGTGCGGATCTTCCGGGAACAGCAGGATGTGCTTGGTGTCGCCGTGCGAGGCGTAGGCGCACATCAGGACGTCGGACTGCTGCGTGCGCGTGGGCATGCCGGTCGAGGGGCCGCCGCGCTGCACGTCGATGATCGTGGTCGGGATCTCGGCGAAGTACGCGAGGCCGATGAACTCGCTCATCAGAGATATCCCGGGGCCGCTCGTGGCGGTGAAGGCGCGCGCGCCGTTCCAGCCGGCGCCGGTGACGATGCCGATCGAGGCGAGCTCGTCCTCGGCCTGGATGATGGCGAACTTGTTTTTGCCCGTGTCCTTGTCGACGCGTAACCGCATGCAGTAACGGCTGAAGGCTTCGGCGAGCGACGACGAAGGCGTGATCGGATACCAGGCGCACACCGTGGCGCCGCCGTACACGCAGCCGAGCGCCGCGGCGGCGTTGCCTTCCATGAAGATCTGGTCCTTCACGTTGTCGGCGCGCTTGACCTTCAGGCCGCAGACGTTCTTGAGATGAGTCTGGGCGTAGTTCAGGCCCATGTGGAACGCGTTCAGGTTGGGCTTGAGGAGCTTCTCCTTGCCCTTGTACTGCTCGCCGATCAGCTCGGCGATGACTTCGGGCTCGATGCCGAGCATGCCGGCGAGCGCGCCGACGTAGATGATGTTCTTGAAGAGCTGGCGCTCGCGCGCGTCGGTGTAGTTCTCGTTGCAGATCTCAGTGAGCGGCACGCCCATGACGTTGATGTCATCGCGGAACTTCGACTTCGGCAGCACCTTGGTGCTGTCATAGAACAGGTAGCCGCCCGGGTCGACTTCCTTCACGTCCTGGTTCCAGGTCTGCGGGTTCATCGCCACCATGAGATCCACGCCGCCGCGGCGGCCGAGGTGGCCCGACTCGGTCACGCGCACCTCGTACCAGGTGGGCAGGCCCTGGATGTTCGACGGGAAGATGTTGCGCGGGCTCACCGGGATGCCCATGCGCAGGAAGCTCCGCGCGAAGAGCTCGTTCGCCGAGGCCGACCCCGAGCCGTTGATGTTGGCGAACTTGATGACGAAGTCGTTGGTGGATTCGATGCGTTTGGTCATGTCTAGTTCTTGTAGGAAGCGTCTTTCGCCTCGACCTTTCTCAGGATCGAGTCGAACTCGAGCTGGCCGAGGTCGGCCTGGTCGGTGAGGAATTCCTCGCCCATCGCGAACGAGGCTTCGCAGACCTCGGGCGACGGGAGTCTCAGTTTTGCGGCTTGAGCCGCGAGCTGGATCTCGCAGGCGCGGTTCAGGCGCCAGAAGCGGATAAACGCTTCTGCAATGGTTCTTCCCACGGTCAGCAGGCCGTGGTTGCGCAGGATGATCGCCTGGTTTGTCGCTCCCAAACTCCTTACTAAACGAGAGCGTTCATCGAGGCGCATGCTCGGCCCCTCGAAGTCGTGATACGAGAGCCGGTTCCAGAAATTGTGCGAGTACATGTGCGCCGGCAGCAGCCCCTCGTCCTGCGCCGAGACCGCCATGCCGGCGAGCGTGTGCATGTGCCAGACGCACTGCGCGTCGGGGCGCGCCATGTGGATGGCGCTATGGATGACGAATCCGGCTTTGTTGGCGGTGTAGCCACCACCCCCGTTCACGGGGTTGCCATCCGGGTCGATCTTCACGAGAGAAGAGGCGGTGATCTCGTCGAAGCGCAACCCGTACGGATTGATCAGGAAGTGATGCTCAGGCCCGGGCACGCGCACGCTGATGTGCGTGTAGATGAGCTCGGACCAGCCGAGGTGGTCGGCGACGCGGTAGGCGCCGGCGAGCTGCACCCGCAACGCCCGTTCCGCCTGGGAGACGGAGGACGCTGGGGCGAGGACGGCGCTCATGGGTTCTCTACGAGAGGACTATATTGTCGTCCCCGCGAAGGCGGGGACCCCGTTGTCTCGAAAAAAACCTGGATCCCCGCCTTCGCGGGGACGACTGCAGTTTCGCTTGACAGGACACATCCTAGGCGGCCTTCAGCGGAATCTTCTTGTGATGATCCCGGCAGCTCGGGCCGGCGTAGGTCATCTCGACCAGGAACTTCTGCATGTCCCAGGCGCCGGTGGGGCAGCGCTCGGCGCACAGGCCGCAGTGGAGGCACACGTCCTCGTCCTTCACCATGACGCGCTGGGTTTTCAGCGGGCCGGAGACGTAGAGGTCCTGCGTCTGGTTCTTTGCAGGTGCGTTCAGGCGGCCACGGAGATCTTTTTCTTCGCCGTTCTGCGTGAACGTGATGCAGTCCATCGGGCAGATGTCGACGCACGCGTCGCACTCGATGCACAGGCGGTCGGTGAACACCGTCTGCACGTCGCAGTTCAGGCAGCGCTGCGCCTCTTTCCACGCGGTGGCGACGTCGAAGCCGAGCTCGACCTCCATCTTCACGTTCTTCAGCGTGGCCTTGATGTCGGCCCAGGGCACCTTGTAGCGCGAGTCGACCGCGATGTCGTTGTCGTAGCTCCACTCGTGGATGCCCATCTTCTGGGACACGAGCGTGACGCCTGGAGCGGGACGCTCCTTGATATCTTCCTTGTTCAAAAGCTTGTCGATCGACACCGCCGCGTCGTGGCCGTGCGCCACCGCCCAGATGATGTTCTTCGGGCCGAACGCGGCGTCGCCGCCGAAGAACACGTTCGGCACGGACGATTGGAAGGTCACCTTGTCGAGCGTGGGGAGGCCCCATTTGTCGAAAGCGATGCCCGCATCGCGCTCGATCCAGGGGAAGGCGTTCTCCTGCCCCACCGCGACCAGCACGTCGTCGCATTCGAAGCTCTGGTCGGGCTCGCCGGTGGGCACCAGGCTGCGGCGGCCCTTGTCGTCGTAGACGGCTTTGACCTTTTCGAAGGTCATGCCAGTCAGCTTTCCGTTTTTCACGACGAAGGTTTTCGGGACGAGGTAATTCAGAATCGGAATGCCTTCGTGCTGCGCGTCTTCCTTCTCCCAGGGGCTCGCCTTCATCTCCTCGAAGCCCGAGCGCACGATGACCTTCACGTCCTCGCCGCCGATGCGCTTGGAGGTGCGGCAGCAGTCCATCGCCGTGTTGCCGCCGCCCAGCACGATCACCCTTTTCCCGATCTTGCTGGTGTGGCCGAAGGAGACCGATGACAGCCAGTCGATGCCGATGTGGATGTTGGCCGCGCCTTCCTTGCGCCCGGGAATATCCAGATCTCTTCCTCTGGGTGCTCCGGACCCGACAAAGATCGCGTCGTACCCTTCCGACAAGAGGGTCTTCATCGAATCGATTTTTCGCTGCTTGAACGTAACGCCGAGGTCGAGGATGTAGTTGACCTCTTCGTCGATCACTTCCATCGGCAGGCGGAAGCGCGGGATCTGGGTCCAGATCATGCCGCCGGCGCGGTGGTCCTGGTCGAACACGGTGACGTCGTAGCCGATCGGCGCGAGGTCGCGCGCCACGGTGAGCGAGGCCGGGCCGGCGCCGATGCAGGCAATTTTCTTCCCATTCAGCTTGGCGCGGGGAATGGCAACCCGCTTCTTGATCTCTTCGGGATCCTTGTAATCCGCCGCCACGCGCTTCAGGCGGCAGATCGCGACGGGCTCGGGCTTGGGCTGGTTCTCTTCCTCGACGCGGCTGCGCCGGCAGGCGGGCTCGCAAGGACGGTCGCACGTGCGCCCGAGGATCCCCGGGAACACGTTCGACTTCCAGTTGATCATGTAGGCATCCGAGTAGCGCCCCG
>Ga0075428_100009113_pt1 | contig 11012 bp, 7 predicted proteins | sample RhiMetdeltSRZDD2_FD_75291 | JGI IMG/M metagenome (GOLD analysis project Ga0075428, IMG submission 75291) | Populus rhizosphere microbial communities from Tennessee, USA - Rhizosphere MetaG P. deltoides SRZDD2 | ecosystem: Host-associated > Plants > Roots > Rhizosphere > Soil | place: USA... | reverse complement strand
TCCTGGACCGGCGAGGCGCTCGACAAGAAGACGCCCCTGCTGCGCTCGCAGCAGGCGCTGAACCGGCAGGCGCAGCGCGTGCTCGCGCTCTTCGGCCACCGCGACCCGGCGACGGTCTTCTCGTTCGCGGGCGCCGAGCAGGAGTACTTCCTGATCGATCGCCACTTCTACTTCTCGCGGCCGGATCTCGTCTCGTGCGGGCGCACGCTCTTCGGCGCGCCGCCGCCCAAGGGACAGGAGTTCGAGGACCAGTACTTCGGCGCGATCCCCGAGCGCGTGCTCGCGTTCATGATCGACGCCGAGCGCGAGCTCTTCAAGCTCGGCATCCCGGTCAAGACGCGCCACAACGAGGTCGCTCCCGGCCAGTACGAGGTCGCGCCGATCTTCGAGGCTGCCAACGTGGCGACCGACCACCAGCAGCTCCTGATGGTCACGCTGAAGCGCGTCGCCGAGAAGTACGGGATGACGTGCCTGCTGCACGAGAAGCCCTTCGCGGGCGTGAACGGCTCCGGCAAGCACGTGAACTTCTCGATCGGCAACGCGACGCAGGGCAACCTGCTCGACCCCGGCGAGACGCCGCACGAGAACGCGCAGTTCCTGGTCTTCTGCGGCGCGGTGATCCGCGCGGTCCACAAGTACGGCGCGCTGCTGCGCGCGGTCGTCGCGTCGGCCGCCAACGACCACCGCCTCGGCGCCAACGAGGCGCCGCCCGCGATCATCTCGATCTTCCTCGGCGAGCAGCTCACCGACATCTTCGAGCAGATCGCCCGGGGCGGCGCGACCAGCTCGAAGCCGAAGGGCGCCCTCGCGATCGGCGTCGACACGCTGCCGCCGCTGCCGAAGGACGCGGGCGACCGCAATCGCACCAGCCCCTTCGCGTTCACCGGGAACCGCTTCGAGTTCCGCGCGGTGGGCGCCTCGCAGTCGATCGCGGGCCCGATGGTGGCGATCAACACGATCCTCGCCGAGTCGCTCGACGCGATCGCGACGCGGCTCGAGGCCGCGATCGCGTCGGGAACGGGGTTCAACGCCGCCGTCCAGGACCTGCTGAAGGAGATCATCACCCGCCACGGCGCGGTGATCTTCAACGGCGACGGCTACTCCGAGGCCTGGCACGCCGAGGCGGCCGAGCGCGGCCTCCCGAACCTCAAGACGACGGTCGACGCGCTTCCGGTGCTCGACGACGACGAGGTGAAGTCGCTCTTCGAGGCCTACGGCGTGCTCTCGAAGCGAGAGCTGCACAGCCGGCTCGAGGTCTACGTCGAGCAGTACTGCAAGAGCCTGAACGTCGAGGCCCGGACCAGCGTCGAGATGGCGAGGACCGTGGTCTTCCCGGCGGCGGTCCGCTACCAGAGCGAGCTCGCCGCCGCGTGCGTCGGCCTGAAGACGCTCGGCTACGAGCTCGACACCGACACGCTCGATGTGGTGACGGGGCTCTCGAAGGCGCTGCAGGACGGAATCAAGGCGCTCGAGGCCGCGATGGAGTTCAAGCCCCACGCCGGCCTGCTGGCGCACGCGCGCCATTGCCGCGACGCGGTGCTGCCCGCGATGCTCGCGATCCGCGGCACGGTGGACGCGCTCGAGGGCGTGGTCGCCGACGACCTCTGGCCGCTCGCGACGTATCAGGAGATGCTCTTCATCAAGTGAGCCGCGGCGACCCGTTGCCGAGGACGGCTGCCTCGTGGGCGCGGAGGTGGGTCGCCGGCGCCCGTGCCCGGGCGTTCAGCGCGCGGCGCTCTCGCGGGCGCTCGCCGGCGCCTGCGCCGTGGCGGGGTACGGGACCTCCCTCATCGCCATGCAGCTGATCATGAGGTCCTCCCGGTAGGCGTCGAGATCCTGGTGGACGCCGAAGGCCATGTGCTTGGCCGCATAGCGCTGGCAGTAGGCCTCGATCTTCGCGGTGCTGTGCGACGCGCAGCCTCCGGCCGCGAGGACGACGAGCAGGGTCAGGGTGCGACGCATCTGTGAACCTCCCTAGATCTCGATGTCTTCGAAGACGAGCGCCACGCGGAAGGTCTTGAAGGAGAGCGTCTCGGCGACGGCGGCCACGGTGTAGGGGAGGCTCGCGGGCGGGTCCTCGACGAGGACGATGGCGCGGACCTGCTGGCTCGGCTCGCAGAGGTGCTTGCGCAGCCAGCCGACGCGCTGGAGCACCTCGGCGACGAGCTCCTCCTCGCTGCGGCCCTTCTCGGCGACGATCACGGCGACGAGGTTGCCGCGCGCGTCGGTGGCGAGCAGGTCGACCGGCCCGACGCCCGTCGCATAGTGCACTCCGGCCGCGGCGCCGGACTCGTCGCGGAAGACGCGCAGGCCGGGCTCGAGGAGCTCCGGCTGGTCGGCGAGCAGCGCGCGCAGGCTCGCGGGGCCCATTGCGGCCGGGGCGGGCGCGTGCGCCGGCGCGGGGGCGCGCCGGCCGCTGCCGCTCGCCCCGGCGCCCGTCGTCGACCCCGGGTGCGTCTGCCCGGCGATGTCCTCGAGCGGGAGCTCGGCGGGCGCGCCGGGGGTCTGGGGCAGCACGGCGGGGCGGAACTTGCGCGGCGCGGGGGCCGGGTGGCTCCCGCTCATCCCCCGCACGTCGGCCCCGCAGTTCGGGCAGGTGCGCTCGCCCGGCGAGATCCGGGTATTGCAGAGCTTGCAGTGCATCGAGGGTCTCGCCTCCGCTCGCGGGCGCGCCGCGAGAGCCCGCTCGTTCGCATCCGGTGGAATCGGCAGGTCGCCGCCGCGCCTGTAGCGGAACCCGCCCGAGGCGCCGGAGGCGAGGGGCGGCCGGGCTAGGCCCGCGCGCGGCGCCGCCGCCGCGCACTCCAGAGCAGCACCGGGAGCACCTCGATGCCGAGGAGCCCGCAGGTATTGCCCCCGAGCGACTCGTTGTCGCTCCAGGCGTTGCCGCAGTCCGGGTCGGCGAGGTCGACCAGGCCGTCGTTCTCGTCGTCGAGGCCGTTGTCGCAGCTCGGGCTCTCGGAGGCGGCCGTCGCGTCGCGGCAGCCGGCGTCGGCGGCGTCGACCCCGCCGTCGCCGTCGTTGTCGACCCGGTCGGAGCACTCGGTCGGCATCGAGGGGTCGCCGGGGTCGGTGCCGAGGTCGCGCTCGTCGCCGTCGAGATAGCCGTCGCCGTCGCGGTCGATGCCGAGCCGCTCGCCGGCGGCGAGCGGGACCGCGGTGAAGGTGATCTCCTGCTCCGGGGTCGCGCCGAGCAGGCGCAGCGCGGTGGTGCCGATCAGCGGGTCCCCGCTGCGGTCGCCCTGGAAGAAGCCGCTCCCGGCGTAGCGCCAGCCGCGCGGCTCGCCGTCGACGACGCCCTTCGCCACGAGCTCGCAGTGGCCGAGGTCCGCCTGCGCCGCGAGCAGGCTCACGCGCGCGATCGTCGTCGCGCCCGTCGCGTTCGCCGGCGCGGCGGTGACCTGCTGGCCGACGACCGGCTTGTGCCCCGTGTCGAAGGCGATCAGGAACTGCTCGAGCTGGCTCTCCTGGGTCGCGTTGAGGCTGAAGACCGACGCCTGCAGGAAGAGGTTCACGGTCGCAACCGAGCCGTCGTGCAGGAAGCCGAAGCCGCGCACCTGGTCGCCCGGCGCCGCGAACATCCCGACCTTGGTGTAGAGGTTGCGCAGGTGCGCGACCTTGAAGGTCTGCGGCTCGCCCTCGAAGCTCGAGAGCCCGTCGGTGCCGGTCGGGAGGTCGTGGCAGAGCGCGCAGGTGACGACGCCGGCGTCGGAGGGGTTCAGGTTGAAGAGGCTCTCCCCATTGGCCTGGCCGGCGGTGGCGACGTCGTTCAGCGCGCGGATCGGGTTCGGCGGGTACTCGAGCGTCAGCGCGAACTCGGTGAAGCTCTGCATGTCGCGGTCGGAGAGCGGCTGCGCGGCGCCGAGCAGGCCTTCGAAGGCCGGGTTGAACTTCGCGAACGCCGCCGCCTCGTCGAGCGGGTCGACGCCGAGGTCGTTGCCGCCGGTGCGGTCGCCGCGCCAGTGCATCGGACCCTGCCCGGCCATGCCGCGCAGGCTCTGCGTCGTCATCGGGCCCTTCATCGGGTGGAAGCTCGCGTCGAGCGGCGGCACCTGGGCGGGGTTCGGGTTCGGTAGCGGCGCTCCGAAGGGCGCGCCGAGATCCCAGGCGAGCTCGTCCTTGTCGCCGAAGATGTGGCAGCTCGCGCAGGCCTGGTCGCCGTGCGCGGAGGCCGTCGCCTCGTAGAGGAAGCGGCGGCCCTCCCTCACCTCCGGCGGCTCGGCGTCGTAGCCCACCGAGGCGTAGCCCGCGACGCTCCAGGCGGCGGGGCTCGTGGCGTCGGTCACGACGCCGACCTTGTTCGCGAAGCGGCACATCACGTAGAGGCGGTCGCGCGTCGCGTCGTGGACGACGCCGCTCGGCCCGCGGCAGACGCGGAGCTCCGAGCCCGCGACCGTGCCCGCCTCGAGGTCGCTCGTCGCGTAGGCGACGAGCTTGCGCGAGCCGAAGAAGGGCACGTAGACGCGCGTCCCCGCCGCGGTGCCGTCGGTCGAGAAGGCGGGCGCCAGCGGGAAGGCCTCGCTCGCGAGGATCTCCGAGGGCGGCCCCGGCGCTGCGCCGTAGTCGATGTGCGGGTTCAGGTGCACGGGGACCGGCGTCGTGCCCGTCACGATCGTGATCCGGCTCTGCGCGATGTTCCCGCGCACGCCGCCGATCGCGCCCGAGGTCGGGAAGTTCGGGATCAGGTCCTCGAAGCGCACCTGGTTGCGCGACTCGAGGTTGGTCACATAGAGCTTCCCGTTGACCGGGTTCACGCCCATGTTGAAGAGCACCGTGCCGACGCCCGCGACGCGGTTCGGCGCCGCCGCCAGCGCCGGCGGGGTCGCCCCCGAGTTGACGCTGATCAGGAAGACGTCGGAGTCGGGCAGGCTGAAGGGCACGGAGGCCGACCAGTTGCGGCCGAGCTCGTCGACCCAGCGGGTGCCGTTCCACTTCACGATCAGGCCGACCGAGGGCGCGCCCGAGGCGGCGCCGGCCGGAGGCGGCGGCTCGCCCAGGCCGGCGTTGACCGCCGGCTCCGTCAGCGCCGTGGTGCGGTTGCCCGACTTGAAGGCCGCGGCGTAGACGGTGCCTCCGTCGGGGCTCACCGCGAGCGCGCGCGGCGAGTCGGAGAAGAGCGTCAGGATCGCGATCGGGTTCCCGCCGAGGTTCGCGCCGAGCGCCTCGGCGTCGAAGGCCCAGACGAGGGCGCGACCCAGACCCGGCGTGAACGGCGCGGGGGGCGGCACGCTGACGCCCGTGATGTCGTGCTCGGCGAGCTGCTGGCCGCGCCGCGCGCTGGTGACGAAGGCGCGGCTCGCGGCGTTGCCGGCGAAGACCACGTCGCTCGGCTCGTCGCCGACGAGGAGCGTGCGCTTCACGCGCGAGCGCGTCGCGTCGGAAGGGTCGATCTCGACCACGCTCACGCTGTCCGAGAGGTGGTTCACCACCCAGACCTCCGTCCGGCCGGAGGAGTTCGTGCGCGCGGCGACCGCGACGGGCTCGAGGCCCACCGGCACCTCGTGCAGGAGCTCGAGGCCCGAGCCCGTGACGGAGAAGATCGCGAGCCGGTCGTCGGGGGTGTTCACCGCGTAGAGCTGCGATGCGTCGGGCGAGAGCGCGAGCGGGCGCACGTGGCCGCTCTCGAAGTTGTCGAAGGCGCGAGCCGGGGCGGCGGCGAAGAGCGCGGCCGCCGCCGCGATCGCGAGCAGGGGCTCGAGCGGCGTGCGCAGCGGCATGAGATCGCGACCCCCGATCTGCGCGCCGGCGGCGCGCCCGAGCTCTTCCACCCGCGCGGCGCCGCGCGGTGGCGGTGCCGCCGGGGCTGCGGCGCCCCCCTCGTGAGTGGACCCGCGACTGCCCCGCGTGGCTCGGCGGCGCCCCAGGGTATCAGCCGCCGCGCCCTCGCCGGGGCTCGATCGGCGGCGATTTCGCCTCGCTCGGGCCTCGGCTGTCCCCGGGGGATTCCGAGAGACGCGCGCCGCGCGCGCCGCGCGCGACACCGGCGCACGCCGCGCGGCGTCCAACCATCGCGGCTGGTCGCGCCGCCGGTTCTGTGCGATATGGGCGCGTCACGGCAGTGGCGCCGGGCGGGAGGGGGCCAGCGGAATGCGAGAACGACGACGCCCCCTCGCGGCGCTGCTCGGAGTCCTGCTCGGCCTCGCCGTCGGCTGCAGCCCGGCGGACGAGCGGCCGAAGCCGTCGCTCGTGAGCGGGGCGCCGGGGACGATGTGCGTGCGCGGCGACTGCCGCACCGGCACGGGCCTGCTCACCCGGATCGGCGGCGAGAGCTATGCGGGCGAGTTCCGCGACGGCCTGCCCGACGGCACCGGCGCGATCATCTATCCGGGCGGTCAGAGCTACCTCGGCGCCTTCGCCGCGGGACTCTTCGAGGGGCAGGGCACCCTCCAGCTCTCGGACGGCCACGTCTACAGCGGCGGCTTCGCGGCCGGGCGTCCCGACGGCTTCGGCATCCTCGCCTTCGGCGACGGCGGCCGCTACGTCGGCACCTGGAAGGCGGGGCAGAAGCACGGGCAGGGCTTCGAGATCGACCCGAGCGGCGGCGTCTACTCGGGCGAGTGGCGCGACGGCTCGCAGGGCGGGCGCGGTCGCGAGACGCAGCCCGACGGCTCGATGTACGTCGGCGCCTGGCGCGACGGCAAGCGCGACGGGAGCGGCGTCCTGAACGGGGTCGGCGGCTACCGCTACGAGGGCGAGTTCGCGGGCGGCAAGGAGAGCGGACGCGGCGTGGCCGTCTGGGAGGACGGCCGCCGCTACGAGGGCGCCTTCGCGGCCGGCCAGCCCGACGGGCGCGGTGCGATGCGCTTCGCGGACGGCCGCGAGTACGAGGGCGGCATGAAGGAGGGCCGGCTCTCGGGCCAGGGGCGGATGAAGGCTCCCGACGGCAGCGTCATCGAGGGCGAGTACGCGGAGGGAGCGCTCGAGGGCAGCGCCCGGCGCACCGACGCGGACGGCAGCGTCTTCGAGGGCCGCTACGAGGCGGGCATCGCCTCGGGCGAGGGCACGCTGCGCTACGCCGACGGCCGCGTGCTGGTCGCGACCTACCAGAACGGCCGGCCGCAGGGGATCGCGACGCTGCGCTACCCCGACGGCCGCGAGGTGATCCAGGTCTTCCGGCGCGGGCAGATCGCGCGCAGCGTCCCCAAGGAGAAGTTCGAGGCCGAGCAGGCCAAGCGCAAGGAGCTCGAGGCGAAGCGCCCGGCCGGCGCCCGGCCGCGCAAGCCCGCGGCCGGCGCGGTGCCCAAGGCCCCCGCCCCGGAACGCTAGGCGCCTCGCGCGCTCGTGGCGACGGGCTCGGGCGCGGGGGCGAGCGCGGCGGCGAGCCAGCGCCAGGCGTTGGCGGGCGTCGGCGCGAGGCGCAGCTGCGCGCCGCGCACGCGCCGCAGGCGCGCGCCGCCGCAGCGGCGCTCGAGCCGCTCGAGCAGCACCCGCGCCTCCTCGCGCTGCGCGTCGGCGGCGAGGAGCCGCGCGAGCTCGTGGACGACGTCGAAGCTCCAGGGCTCGATCTCGCGCGCGAGCCGCAGCAGGTGGATCGCCTGCGGCCGCTGCCGCGCCCGGCGCAGGCGCCGGCTCCCCTCGAGGAGCGTCTCCTGCGCATCGCGCGCACGCCCGCCGCGCTGCAGCAGGCGCGCCGCCGCCTGCCACGGCCCGATCTCGCGCGGCAGCGCCTTCGCGGCCTGCCGGTAGATCGCGAGCGCGCGGTCCGCGTATCCCTGGGTCGCGCAGGCGCGCGCGGCGGCGGCGTAGCTCTGCCAGGCGTCGAAGTGCCGGCGGCGCCGCGCGAGCAGCGGCGCGAGCTTCAGGTGGATCTCGGCGTTCGTCGGCTCGAAGGCGAGCACCCAGCGGTAGAGGGCGATCGCCTTCGCGACCCGCCGCGTCGAGACGGCGCGGGCGGCGGCCTCGACGAGGCGCGAGCGGTCGTAGCGCGGATCCCGCAGCATCGTGCGACCCCGCGAGGGAACGTCCACCGCCTGGGTTCGGCGCGGCGCGCCGCGCGCGATGTGACGCCGGTTACCGCCCCGCCGGCTCGCCCTGCCCGGTGAGGCCCGTGATCCCCTCGATCTCCTCGCGGTAGACGCTGAGGTCGGCGAGGTTCGTCGCGTTGCCGCCGACGGCGGTCCCCGGCGGCTGGCCGGGGAGCGACACCACCGAGAAGAGGATGCCGACGAGCCGCCAGGAGCCGCGGCGCAGCACGAAGGCGCCGCCGCCCGAGTCGCCGTGTGCGGCCTGCGCCTCCTCGGGCTCTCCCGGCGAGAAGAGCGTCGCGAAGGCGCGCGTCGAGTGCTGGCCGTCCGGCACGACGAGGCCGGTCGCCGCGACGCGGTTGCGCCCCCAGCGCCGCGCGTACACCGGATCCCAGCGGAAGCCCACGCGGCCGTCCCACTCGAGGCGCTCGCCGCGCCCGGCGCCCCAGGCGACGAGGAGCAGCGGCTCGCCCAGCGCCGGCGCGCGGCGCGCGATCTCGAGCGGCGCGAGCCGGGGTGCGGGGTCGACGCGGAAGACGCCGAGGTCGGGTCCCGTCGCGCCCTCGCCGCGCAGCGGCTTCCAGGAGCCCGCCACCGGCGGATAGGACGTGCCGTCGATCGAGATCGCCTGCGCGCCGACGTGGCTGGCGGTGACCACCCAGCCCGCGCCGAGGTAGACGCCGCCCGTGCCGCCGAGCCGCGCGACCCAGGCGACGGGGCTCCCCGGCGCGGGCTCGCGCAGCGCGGCGGCGGGGTCGCCGTCGACGACGAGCGCGCGCGCGGGGAGCGCCAGCGCGAGCGCGACGCACGCGGCGAGGCGCGCGGCGGGCCGCGCGCGCGTCGGGCGCCGGCGCCGCATCAGGCGGCGCGCCCGAGCCGCGCCATCGCGTCGCTGCAGGCGGCGTCGAGGCGCGCGCGTTCGTCGGCCGGCAGCGCGGGGAGGCGCAGCGCCGGGAGCCCGTGCGCGAGCGCCGCGCCGCGCGCGATCCAGGCGGCGTCGCCCGGGAGCTCGAGAAACTCGGCGATGCGTTGCAGCACCGGCGCGGGTCGCGTCACGAGCTCCTCGAAGCGCACCTCGAGGAACGCGCCCGGCGCGAGCCGCTCGCGCGCTGCGAGGCCGCGGCGGATCTGCTCGCTCCAGTAGCGTCCGAAGAGCTCGACCGGCGGCGGGCTCGCGAGCAGGCGATCGACTTCGGCCGGGTGCTCGCGCTCGAACGCGCTGAGCCCCGCGTGCGAGTACTCGACCTCGCCGAAGAGCCCGTAGAGGAGCGCGACGGCGATGCGCAGCACCGGGTACTCGCGCATCGACAGCGCCGCCTCGCGCCCGTCGCGGTGGAGGTGCACGAAGCGCGCGCCCGGGAAGAGCTCCGCGAGCTCGCCGAGGAACTCGATCGAGGCGCCCGAGCGCTCGATCCAGCCGCGCCGCCCGAGCCGCCGCACGAGCCAGGCGAAGATCTCGCGGTAGTGCGCGGCGAGCGGCGCCCGGGGCCGCGCGTCGACGAACGCGAGCAGCTCGTCGAAGAGCGCGTCGGGCGCGTCGGAGAGGCGCGGGATCGCGATCCCGAGCGCCCAGGGAATCGGCTCGCCCTTGCTTTGGCGGGCGCCGGGCGCGCCGAAGGGGTAGACCACCTCGGGGACGCTCGCGCCGCGGCGCAGCGCCATCGTCAGCACCGGGTGGTCCTCGCGCAGGCGCCGCCCGAGCTCGGCCCCGTCGACCGGGTCGCGGCGGAAGCGGAAGAACTGGTCGATCCCCGAGAAGAGCTCGAAGACGTTCAGCATCTCGTCGTTCTCGGCGAGCATGCGCGAGAGCAGCGTCGAGCCGCAGCGCCCCGTGCCGACGACGAAGCGCGGCGGCAGGCTCACGCCGGCTCCGCGGCCCGCACGGCGGCCTCGAAGGAGGCCTGCTCGCGGATCATGCGCCGGTAGCCCATCAGCTGGCGCACGCGGTTCAACGCCACCGCGCCGACGAGGCGACCCTTGCGGCCGTGCAGCACCACGCAGCGCCGCTCGGCGAGCGTGCCGTGCACGACGCGCGTCTCGTCCTCGGGGAGCATGTGGCCGGCCGCCTGGATCTTGAGGTCGTACTGATCCGACCATACGAAGGGCGCCGTCGCGAAGGGTATCGCCCGGCCGGGCCCCGCGAGCAGCGACTCGGCGGCGGCGCCCGCGTGCTCGACGGCGTGCGTCCAGTGCTCGACGCGCATCGAGGCGTCGAAGAGCGGGTTCTCGAAGCGCGCGACGTCGCCGATCGCGTAGACGCCCGGGAGGCTCGTCGCGGTGGTCGCGTCGCAGACGACGCCGTCGTGCAGCTCGATCCCCGAGGAGGCGAGCCACTCGGTGCAGGGTGCGACGCCGATGCCGACGACCGCGACGTCGGCGGCGACGGCGCTCCCGTCGGAGAGCCGCACGCGCTCGAGCCGCGCGCCTCCCTCGAAGCCCGCGACGCCCGCGCCCATGCGCAGCTCGACGCCGTGGTCGCGGTGCAGCGCGCCGACGACCGCGCCGATCTCCGTCCCGGCCGAGGCCGCGAGCGGCGTCGGCAGCACGTCGATCATCGTCACCTCGAGCCCGAGGCGGCGGCAGCTCGCCGCGACCTCCGCGCCGATGAAGCCGGCGCCGACCACCGCGACGCGCGGGCCCCGCTCGAGCGCGGCACGGATCGCGAGCGCGTCGTCGAGCGTGCGCAGCAGGAAGATCCCCGGGAGCTCGGGCATCCCGCGCAGGCGGCGCGGCTTGCAGCCGGTCGCGATCACGCAGGCGTCGTAGCGCAGGCGCAGGCCGTCCTCGAGCACGACCTCGCGAGCGCGCGGGTCGAGCTGCGTCGCGCGGCGCCCGAGGTGGAGGTCGAGCGCGAGCGCGTCGAGCTGCTCGGGCTTCGCGAGCGCGATCGACGCGGGCTCGCGCTCGCCGCGCAGGAACTCCTTCGAGAGCGGCGGGCGGTCGTAGGGGCGGTGCGGATCGTCGCCGACGAGCGCGAGCCGGCCCTCGAAGCCGTGTCGGCGCAGCGCCTCGGCGGCGCGCAGCCCGGCGAGCGACGCGCCGACCACC
>Ga0075428_100009109_pt1 | contig 11013 bp, 7 predicted proteins | sample RhiMetdeltSRZDD2_FD_75291 | JGI IMG/M metagenome (GOLD analysis project Ga0075428, IMG submission 75291) | Populus rhizosphere microbial communities from Tennessee, USA - Rhizosphere MetaG P. deltoides SRZDD2 | ecosystem: Host-associated > Plants > Roots > Rhizosphere > Soil | place: USA... | reverse complement strand
TCCTCGAGGTCAGCGGCCGCGCGCAAGAACTTCAAGGCTTGGTCGCGGGCTCCCTCTTTCAGCGCGACCCATGCCGAGATCGCAAGCATCTGTTCTTCCGACCGGTCAGACCAATAAGACTGATTGGCTCTTTCGAGCGCGGCACGCAATGCCTTGATGGCCTCGATCTCTACTTTCGCGCCGGCGAGATCGCCGCTGCGCGCCATTCCAAGACCGCGTGCGAAATGGGTTAGCGAGTCGGCTTGGGGGTACTGGCTCGGCTTGAGCGGGAGCCCCGCGGCACCCGCCCAATCAGCTCGTTCGAGCATGTAACGTGCTGGCATAGCGCTCCTAGCCGTGAAATTGGCGAAGACGATGGGGCGGTCGCCACGATCGGCGGGGCCAACCGACTTATCAGTCAGCGCCTTGGCCTTGACGTCCTGCGCAAGTTGCAGGTGTGCGTACACAGAGAAATCAGCCGCGTGATAATAGTCGGGTTGGATCTCGAGAGCCGAAGCGTTCGACGCAATCGACTCTTCCCATTGTCCAACCATCGAATAGATGTGCGAGGGCATGTGCCGTGCGTGCGGCACTGCCGGCGCGATCCTGGCATAGCGATCAGCGGCCGGAATGCCTCTGTCGGCGAGCGGGGCAAAGTCATAAGCGTGTATGATAAAATGGGTCACACCGGGGTGTAGCGGGTTTTGATCGTACAGCTTCTGCAGAATCGCGGCTGACTTTAGCTGGTCGACATAGGTCGTATCGGCCGGGGATGCCGCTGCCTGCAACGTAAGCGCATAGAAGACCTGCGCCTCGAAGTCGTTGGGGTAGCGCTGCGCCATGCGCTCCATCGCGGTCCTATAGGCAGACAACCGAGCGTTGATAGGAGTTTTTTCGTGGTCGCGGAAATAGGCGCTTAGCGCCTCAATCCAGTCGCGCTCGCGCTCAGTTTTCGCGGCGATCTCGCGCGCCTTTTCGAGTTCTGCCGATGCGGCGCTAGCGTTCTCCCGCGTCGGTGGGCCGACGAAAACATTGCCGAGGATGTCCAGCGCGACGCCCCAATGGGCCATAGCGCAGTTGGGATCCTGGCGCAGCACTCCCTCGAACGTTCTCCGCGCGATGGTGAACCAGTGCGAATGAACTTAACGGTCCGCAGTTTTACAAGCGACGATGTCTCGCGGCCGCTTGCGCTCGGCGTGAGTAGGTGGTGAGAACACCGCGAGATAGCCGGCATCATCACCCGCGAGCTGGTGGAGCGCTATTTGCCGATATCCAACCGCTGCGAGCTCACAGCGCAATAGTTCAAGCGGCGTGCCATGTTGTGAGGTGGGGCGGTCGAGGTCAACAATCCCGACCCGAGCGCCGGATTTCAGGGCTGGGGCGAGGTTGTAGAGAAACGCGTAGGGCTGAGCCACCTCGTGGTACATGTGTACGAGGATGGCTACGTCGAGCGAAGCGGCAGGCAGGCGCGGATCGTGCGGTTCGCCAAGCGCTAAACCAACATTGGACAACTTTAGACGTTTGATGCGCTCGGCGAGTTGGTTCAGATACTCCTGGGTGACGTCCTGGGCGATCATACGCCCGCCTCCCCCAAGTAGTCGCGAGAGGCGCACCGTATGGTAGCCGCTGCCGGCGCCGATGTCGCCAACGGTCATGCCAGGCCTTATTGCAAGAAGCCTCGCGAGCTGGCCGGATTCATCAAAGGCATCGCGTTGCCGCTCCGTGGAGCGGCTTGGGCTTACGATTTCCGCAACGGGGCGTTCCGGCTTGGGAAACGCGCGCGCCGGTTCGCCAGGCGGCGCGAGGTAGGTGATCTCAATGGCGTGGACGCGGCCGGCGCCTGGCGCGAAAGTCAAGAGCGCCGTGGCGATAAGCGCTGCGATGACGCTACTGGGCCTCATGCCCTCTGCGAAACCCACGTGTTGCCGTGCACTACGAAAGCACCTGACAGTGAGAAACAACTATTGAAGGGATTGTCAACTTCACCCCTCCCCCAAAGCAACCACCAAGCAATGGCTCGACCTCTTTGCGGCCCCGCCAAAACCCCCGCCTATTCCTCCCACAGGTCGGCCCAGACACGGACACCTGGAATAGTTTTCTCCTCGAGGAGGCATTCCGTGCCGGCGGACTGCCGATCCCAGAGATGAGCATTGTGACGTTTTCGCTTCACCTTCGCACCCACCTCTTGACCACGAGTCGGTACATAACCGCTTTTCCCAATTCGGTCCTGCGACTCAACGAGAAACGCTTCTTTCTCAAGGCGCTGCCGGTAGAAAGGCCCACACGCCCGTGGCCAATCGCGATCATCACCTTGAAAATCGCACACTGAGTCCGGTCGCCGGAGTGTTTGTCGAAAGCGTTCCCGCGTGCATGGGGTAGACGCCAACCGGAATGCCGCTCAGGGTCAATGACGGGAATGTCACGGCGCGGTTGAGCCGGTCTCAGATACCTCTGTAAGCCGACCTGGGGTTTTTTATCGCCGCACCAGTCTGGGTCGTGCCAGAAGCGATTCACGGTTGGTCCTCGCGGAGCATTCCCTGCAAATTGGCTAATCCATTGCTGTGTTGCACCGCTTGCTGCGGCAAATCAGCGACCAGCTCGCCGCAGCTGGCCTGTCTAATGAGCGGGACCACCCTTGCCATCTGCAATCAATCGACGAATGATTGAAGGCGACTTGTCATGGACCGCAACATGGAGGGTCAAGTCACATGGCAGCATCGGGACGCGTCAATTTCGGGACCATGGACGCGGTGGTCTTCGGCAAGCCCGCCGCTGAGGCCGTCGCAGAGGAGGCGCGACGGCTCAGCGCCACGCGCGTGTTCCTGATGGTGTCGAGCTCTCTCAACCGCAACACCGACGAGATTGCCAGGGTGAAGACGGCCCTCGGCAACCACTGCGCCGCCGTCTGGGACGGCATGCCGCCGCACACGCCCCGCTCGGCGGTGCTGAGGGCGACTGAACAGGCGCGGGCCGTCGAGGCCGATCTCATCGTCACTATCGGCGGCGGTTCGATCACGGACGGCGCCAAGGCCGTGCAGATGTGCCTTGCCAACGACATCCGCACCGCCGATGCAATGGACGCGCTGCGCCCCGTCAAGGGCGCTGACGGCACCGTCAGCCCACCCGCCACCATGAAGGCGCCGACTGTGCGTCAGATCAGCGTGCCGACGACTATCTCCGGTGGCGATTTCAGCGCCATCTCGGGCGTCACCGACGAACGCACGAAAGTGAAGGAGCTCCTGCGACATCCGCGCATCATGCCGGCGACGGTGATCCTCGACCCGGCCGTCACCCGCCACACGCCCGAATGGCTCTGGCTCTCGACCGGTGTGCGCGCCGTCGACCATTGCGTCGAGGGCATCTGCTCGGGCGAGGCGCATGCCTTTGGCGATGCGCAGGCGCTCAAAGGCCTGTCCCTGCTCGCAAGCGGGCTGCCGCGCGTCAAGAACAATCCGGCCGACTTCGATGCCCGCCTCGACTGCCAGCTCGGCACATGGCTGTCCATGGGCCCGCTCTCATCGGGCGTGCCGATGGGCGCGAGCCACGGCATCGGCTACGTGCTCGGCGCCGTCTTCGACGTGCCGCACGGGCACACGTCGTGCATCATGCTGCCGGCCGTCATGCGCTGGAACGAGCCCGTCAACGCTGACCGCCAGGCCCTGATCTCCATCGCCATGGGGCGGCCCAGCGACGCCGCCGCCGCCGCGCTTGATGCCTTCATCGGCGGCCTCGGCATGCCGAGGAGCCTTGCCGCCGTGAACATTGGTCGCGAGCACTTTCCGCGCATCGCCGAGCAGGCCATGGCGACGCCCTGGGTGCCGCGCAATCCGCGTCCCATCAAGGAGCCCGCGGAGGTGCGCGAGATCCTGGAGCTAGCGGCCTGATGGAAGGGCTCCAAAACCGGGGGCCACGGCAGGTCTTCTCACCCCAAATGCCGGGTCTGCAGAAGGCCCGGCCGGTCGCCCGAAAGCTCTACCGCGGCGCCGCCCTACTGCGCTGATCGGACCGTTCCCGAGCTCGACCCGGTGCCGCTGCGGAGGACGGTGGATGACGCCGACATCCGCGTGCTGCTGATGGTGGTCCTCCATCTGTCGGGCGACCTCAAGTGGCTCGGCCCAACTATCGCCCGCAGCGCGACGTCCGGCGGATCGCCAATGAAGACGCCTGGCTCTCGCCGCGGGTGCGGGCCGAGATCCGCGGGGCAGCGCTCGATCTCCCCGGCTCAAACTCGGCTAGTTCGGACAAGATGGGAATGCGATTCTAGCGGATCATCAAAAGCTTAGCAGGCATCATCGATAGCGACATCCTCATTGAAAGCAGCGAAGTCCTCCGTCACAAGCTGCAATTGATTAAGAGGATTTCGGTAGACGTAGATGCGGGCGCCGTTCGGACAAATGCGCACGAGCTCCGCTCCCTGTTGTTCAGCTCTCGATGTAGTGTGCTCAGCTTCAGTAGATTCCCGAAGCAGACCCAGCGCGAGCAAACCTATCAAGGCACCAATCGCCAACGATTTTTTGCAGATCGGCATCGAAGTCATCCCATGATGGACCCCGCCCTCCATAGTTTGACGGGGGCAAGTTAATCTTTGGTTTACCGGGAAGGCGCCGAAAATTCCGCCAGTGCGCGAGGCATTGGCGCAGTTCTCCAACCTCTATCCATCGTCGCCCTCAACCGATTGCACGAGGCAAGGGCGGATGCCTTCGGGGAAACCGTCGGCCTGGGTCATGACCTGGACGTCTTCAAAACCTGCGATGATCGCAGCCAGCACGCTACAATTACAGTAAGTGGCTGAGCGACCGCATCTCGCCGGAAGCGCATCTCACGACCGTCGCACCGGTATTCAAGCGGACACACTGCTCGCCGACGCGGTTGACGCTCAGGCGGAGGTAGTCGGCCTGTGCCACAAGTCGACTTCGCGCCCATCCAACCGCGGCGACCCTGAGCGCGCGCTCCGTCACACTCTTGCGCTCAGCAGGTGAGCCGCTATTGGGAACGCCAACTCCGTGCCGTTCACGTATTTCACTAACGCGTTCCGAGCATCGGTGATTAAGGCCTGGCGGGCTACACCGTTGACCTGTGATACCAGCCCGGCTAGTGGTGAACCAGCAACGTAGCTCAACACAAGTTTATCGATCGAAGGAAAGTGCACCCTACCAACGCGCTGGTGGATCTCCACGTCGCGAAAACTCGCGGTGCGGACCAGAGCGGCCAATTCCTCGGCGTTGGACAACCCAAATGGCGCGCGCATGATACTCGCTGCCGCGTCACCGACGTGTCGTTCCAGTGATTCCGCCAGCACAGCAAACCCCGGACTTTCCGAGATGCCGCGCCAGACCATGAGCCCAAGCCTACCGCCGGCAACGAGAACCCGGTGCATCTCGCGGAGTGCTGCGGCCCGATCGGCAAAGAATTGCAAGCCTAATTGGCAGTAAACGACGTCGAACGACGCATTTGGAAATGGAAGTTTGTCCGCGCTTGCTTCGTGCCACTCGATCGAGGCGCTTGCAGGCGAGCGCGCTGACGAAATCGTGCGGGCCATCTTTAGCATGCCTGGATTAATGTCGACACCAACCACTGCACCGGTAGGACTTATCCGATCGGCGGCCAAGCGGGCGACGATTCCGGTGCCACAGGCAACGTCGAGGACGCGTTCCCCCGGCCGGGGAGAAGCGAGATCGATAACACGGGGAGCCCATGCTGCAAAAATAGCGGGCACCAGCTCTTTCTCGTACGTCTCCGCGGCGCTGCCAGTCACCTGCCACTGAGCTTGCTGGTTCATGCCGTCACTCCTCTTCTCGCTTGCTGCGCCCAGTCAGCTGAGCATATTCAGACTCCTTCCTAGAAATCGGCGATCCAGTTCGCGTCATGGTTGTCCAGTGCGCGCCAGATTCGGTAGATTTGACTGTGGTGGTATTGACGGAGTGACCTGGCATGGCCCCCCTAGTCCTTCCCGGCCCACTAAAAAAGGCGCTCAGCCTGCTGGAAGGAAACCCGGCCCACGCTTGGACAGTTGCCGAGCTGGCATCGACCTGCAGCGTGGGCCGTCGCACCCTGCAAAGACAATTTCGTTGCTTCATTGGTCGAATGCCCATGGAGTTCTTGCGCGAGCTTCGCCTTGACAAGGCACGCCAGGAGCTTCTGCGGGCGTCAAACGGAGCGACTGTCACGGACATCGCCACGCGCAACGGGTTCAACCATGTCGGTCGCTTTGCGATGCAATACCGCGCGCGCTACGGCGAGAGCCCGTCGGTTACGTTATGTCGCAAACAAGCGGTTGTTCTTAATCGTGGAGGCTCCTCACCAGCGTTGATGCCCGTCGAACGGCCCGCAATCGGGGTGCTGCCTTTCGACGTGGTCGGGGACAATGGACGTCGCGCCGCAGGCATCATGGACGCAATTTCGGCGGCGCTGATTCAGATCCGCTGGATAGCGGTCGTATTGCCGGCGAGAGCTCGTTATCACCTTCGCGGTACGATTCGCGGTGATGATGCCGGGCGCCTGCGCGTCATATTTACGCTCCTGGACGCCTCAGCTGGCCGATACCTTTGGGCAGACCGCTGGGATGGCCGTTGCAGCGATTTTCTTGAGCTCGAGGAGCGAATTTCGACGCGGATTGCTGCCGCGATTCAGCAATCGGTGCGTGATGCTGAGATCGATCGAGCCCGGCGACAGAATGCAAGGCCACTCAACGCGTGGGAGCTCACGATGCGCGCCCTGCCGCACGTGCTCTCGGTTGAGGCAGCGGCACAAGAGGTAGCGCTCGAGCTGCTGGAGCAGGCGATGGAATGCGCACCACGCGACGCCCTGCCCGTGGCCCTCGCGGCTTGGTGCCACGGTCTGCGCGGTGCCCATAACTTCTGTCCACGACCGGAGAAGGAGAAGGCGGCCGCGCGCGACCTAGCCGGCCGTGCCGCGCAGCTTAATTTTGCAGATCCGCTAACCGAGACAATGCTGGCTGCTGGTTATTGCCTCGCACATGATCTTGCGACAGCGGCCATCCATGCTGATCGGGCGCTCGCGCTCGACGGCGGCTCCGCATGGGCGTGGGGCCGCAGCGGCTGGATCAAGGCCTATGCTGGTGAGGCAGCGGAAGCGATTGAGTGCTTTCAGATAGCGCGTGCCCTCGCACCAGTTGATCCCCTCAACTTTCTCTGCTCAGTCGGCATCGCGGCCGGACATTTCTGGGCCGCCCGCTACGGCGAAGCTGCTCGCTGGTTCGAGCGCGCGCTGGCGGAGAACCCGGCAGCGGTCTGGGTCAACCACAACTTAACTCCCGCCTACACGCTCGCGGGCCGTAAGGAGCAAGCTCGGCGCAGTCTCTCCGAACTCATCCGAGCCTTTCCAGAATTGACGATTGTACAGGTCAGATCCGGTCTTCCGTTCCATCCTACGTACTTGGACCGCGTTGCGGACGGCCTTGAAAGCGCGGGAATGCGCCCACAATGAGCACCCTGGTGAACCAGCCGCTTCTCTCCTCGCCGACGAGCCCACCGGCGCGCTCGACTCGGCGACCCCCGCCCGAAATGCCCATAAGGGTGCGAGAGTGGATAAGTCCCGCCCTTGCGTCGCCAGCTCATATAGCTGAGGTAACTAGGCTCGGGGGTGCGCTTTCGTGGAGTTCGCGCAGCAGCGCCTTGGCCTCCTTGAGGTCGAGCGTGTCGAAGCCTTCGACAAACCATCCATACACTTGCGCGAGGAGGTCGCGAGCATCGGAATGCCGTCCCTGGTCGTGCCAGAGACGAGCAAGTGCGGTTGCGGCACGCAGCTCAAGCGATTTTGCAGACTGGGTCCGAGCAATATCAATCGCCTTGTGCAGCCATGCTTCCGCTTCGGCATGGAGACCACTCTTGACCAGGAGCAAGGCTCTCACCGTGAACAATTGCGATTGAAAGAAAGCCTCCCCAGTAACGGCAGCAGCATCGGCAGCCCTATCGAGGGCTGCGAAGGCGGCTCCGATCTGGCCCGCTGCGGCGTGAGCCTCTGCGGTGAATCCGAGCCACTTGGTGTTGGCCAAATTGGCACCGATCCTCTGCCATTGGGCAAAGCCATGGTGCAGCTGCGCAATGCCTTCCTCATGCTGCCCCAGGCCGGCGAGGGCGACACCCCTTGCCATGGTCCCCATCGCAAGCCATTGAGCGAGGCTGTGCTCGCGAGCGATTGCGATCGCTGCCTCTGCCCGCGCCCGCGCTGCACCAAACTCCCGGCGCCAAAGGTGGACAACTGCTGCGAAGTTTAACGTGAAGGCAAGGCCGTGCACGTGCCCCAGTTCTTGGCTGAGGACGAGCGCAGCATTGATCTCACTCAAAGCACAGTCGGGATAACCGAGCAGCCAGTGATTCCATGCCGAGTAAAGCCGGCAGACAACCCCGGGGCGCTCCGCGTAAAGCAGAACATGGGCGCGGCGGTCTCCCGTAGCGTCCGCCGCATCACCTAGCGCGATGCCTTGCTCCAAGGACTCGCACGCATCGGCGAACCGGCCAAGGAAGACCAGGGTAGAGCCTAGGGCACGTCGCGCGAGAGCGCGGCGAAGGGCATCGCCCTGCTCGTCTGCAAGTACGACGAGCCGCTGCGCGAGGTCCCGCCCCCTTTGTAGTTCCCCGCGAACGAAATAACAGTTCCAGAGTCCCCGAAGCACTGGAAACAGTTCAGCTTCACGTTTGAACCGCTCGCATAGGTCGAGCGCCCGGCTATAGGTCCATTCGACCTCCGGGGCCGAATAGGCCTTTGTGGCGATCAACGGACCTGCAATCGCTATTCGCAGCGCCAATTCCTCTTCCGACTGCCTCGCGTCGGACAAGCATGCGGCCAGCTCCAGTCCCTTGTTCAGGTGAGCAATGGCCTCAACGTTGGCCGATCGGCCACTCGCGCGTTCGCCTGCTTGGCGCCAATAGGCGATGGCTTGCTCTGGCAATCTTGCCTCGGTGAAATGATGCGCGAGCAGTTCCGGCTGACTGCTAACATTATCCGGAAACCGCTCCTGCAGCACGTAGGCTACTTGGGCATGCAATTGCTGGCGGCGACTCTTGAGCAGGCTGTCGTAGGCAGCATCTTGGACTAGCGCGTGCTTGAATGTGTAGGTGGCGTGTGGGGGTATCCCGTGCCGAAATATAAGCTCTGCAGCCATGAGCTGAGCTAACGCGTCGAGCAGTACGTCCGCGCCAAGTGGCGCGATGGCGGCGAGCAGCTCGTGCGAGAATTCTCGACCGAGCACGGCTCCGATCTGGGCTATTTCCCTGACGGGTGCGAGCCGGTCGAGGCGCGCCATCAGCGAGGCTTGCAATGTGTTCGGGACGGCGCGGGGCGGCAGCGGCCCTTTCAACACAAACTCGTTTTTTTGCTCCTCAAGAAACCCACTTTCGAGCATCGCTTTTGTTAGCTCTTCGGCGAATAACGGGACCCCGTCCGCTTTCGCCAGGATCTGCTCGCATATCTCGGCCGGCAGCGCCTTGGCACTCGCCACCTGCCCGATGATGGCCGTGACCTGGTGCTGGCTCAGCCTCTTGAGCGTAAGCGAGGTGACATGGGCATAGCCGATCCAGGGTGGGACGAACTCGGGACGGAAGGTGATGACGACCAGGGCCGGCAGACGCTGGACGCCATCGATCACTGTCCCCAGAAGCTCAAGTGTCGAGGGATCGGCCCAATGCGTATCCTCGTAAAGGGCCAACACGGGTCGCTGCGCCACCAGCGCCTCGAACTGAGCCATCAGCGCTTCCAGCGTTTTCTCCTTTTTCTCCTGCGGCGCCAGATTCAGAGGCGGGTAACGCTCTCCCGCCGGAACCCCGAGCAGATCTGCGATAAGCGGCGCAAACTCGCGAGCTCTTTCAGTCGCTAGGGCAAGCAGAGACTCGATCTTGTCCAATTGCTGCGCAGCCGGCTCGTCGCGCCGCAGCTCGGCTGCGCGTTCGAAAAGCGCGACTATCGGGTAAAGTGCGCTGTTCTTATGGTAGGGCGAGCAGAAATGACTGAGCGTAATGAGTGGCTGTTCGCGCACCCGTTCACGCAGAGCGCTCAGGAGGCGAGACTTGCCGATACCAGGCTCGCCTGAAAGCAGCACGACCTGGCCTTCACCCTCTTTCGCTCGTGTGAACCGCGCTAACAGAAACTCAAGCTCATAGTCTCGTCCAATCAGCGGCGTGAGGCTGGCCCCGTGCAGCGCCTCGAAGCGGCTCTCAGCGCCTCCTTCGCCAAGCACGCGGAAGGCGTGACCCGGCGCTTCGATCCCCTTGATGCTCTGCACCCCGAGGTCGAGAAGCACGAATAAGTTGCCGAGCAGATGTCGCGTGCTTTCCGCGATCACCACTGAGTCGGGCTGTGCCATCTGTTGCAGGCGCGCGGCGAGATTGGGTGTGGTACCGACAACAGCCTCTTCCGAGGCCGCCCCTTCACCGATCAATTCGCCCACCACGACGAGCCCCGTCGCTATGCCAACGCGCGAGGAGAGGCTGATACCTTGAGGCAACTTTAGATCGTGCACACTTTCAACGACGGCGAGTCCGGCGCGTACGGCGCGTTCGGCCTCGTCCTCGTGCGCGCGTGGCCAGCCGAAGTAGGCGAGCACGCCATCGCCCATGAAACGGGCAATATGCCCCTCCCAGCGCGTCACCTCGCTCGCCACAGCGTGCTGGTAGGCCGCGAGGAGGTCGCGCATGTCCTCGGGATCGAGCCGCTCTGACAGGGCCGTCGATCCGACCATGTCGACGAACATGATGGTGAGCTGCCGACGCTCGGCATGAACCGATGGCAACGCCGCCTCCCTCTGAGCCGGTGCTGCCGCGGTTGCGCCGACTCCAGCGGTGCTGGCATTCGCAGTGTTGGTAGGCGGCCCGAGTGCCGTGATCGCTGCCAGCAGCTTCCTGCGGTGGCCCAGCGATGCCACGCCAAGCTCCCGCAGCTCTGCATCGGTCAGCGTCAGCAGTACTCCGCCGTCGATGTCGTTTTCTTGAAACGCGGACTGGTACTGTTCGAGCCCGAGACCGCGCAACCACGCCGGTATATCCACCTCGCCCTCTATCAGGTGCGTCGGCCTGCCTC
>Ga0075428_100009108_pt1 | contig 11013 bp, 5 predicted proteins | sample RhiMetdeltSRZDD2_FD_75291 | JGI IMG/M metagenome (GOLD analysis project Ga0075428, IMG submission 75291) | Populus rhizosphere microbial communities from Tennessee, USA - Rhizosphere MetaG P. deltoides SRZDD2 | ecosystem: Host-associated > Plants > Roots > Rhizosphere > Soil | place: USA... | reverse complement strand
CCCACCGTGCACCCACCGCGACGTCGGGCCGGCCGTCACCCGTGAGGTCCCCCACGTCCAGGTACCGGCCGAACTCCTCGCCGGCCGCCTCGCCGTTGAACTGGTAGAGCAACACGCCATCGGCTCCGCTGTGCACCCGCACGTAGCCCGTCGTCGGGTCGGTGCGGAGCGGTCCGGTCTGTCCACGGTGCGCGCCGCAAATGATGTCCGAGAACCCGTCGCCGTTCACGTCCGCCGAGGCCACGGCGAACCCGAAGTTCTGCTCGGGCTTCACGTGCGATTTGCCGTCCGTGAAGGTGTAGAGCCGCTGGCCGAAGTTCGCCCCATTCTGGACCCAGACGAACCCTCCGTAGTCCGCTCCATTCCCGCTGCCGGCGCCCAGGATGATGTCCTTGGTGCCGTCGGCATTCACGTCGCCGAACGCCACGCCGCGCCCCATCTCGTCGAAGTGGCCTGGCCCATCCCATCTGAACAACTGCGCCTGCGTCGCACCGTCGAACAACTTCACGTAGCCCGTGTTGCCGTTGATCCCGCGGAGCTCGGCGAACGGCGCCCCGACCAGGATCTCGCCCTTGCCGTCGCCGTTGAGGTCCGCCACCGCGATGGAGGCGCCGAAGGTGTCCGTCTTCCGCTCGCCTCGGAGTTCGAAGAGCTGGGCTCCGGTGGTCCCGTCGAAGACCCGCACGTAGCCTTGGTCCGTGCCCGCCGGGCCGTCCCAGGCATACGCGCCAACCAGCACGTCGGCCTTGCCGTCGCCGTTCACGTCACCGGTCTCGACCGTTGAGCCGAAGGCGTCCCCCACCGTCCCGGTGAAGTGGTACAGCTTCACGCTCAGGCTCGCGCCATCGTAGACGTCCACGTAGCTGGCGCCGTCCGCGCCGACGGCGATGTCCGGCGTCCCGTCCCCGTTCACGTCGCCGAACGCGACGGCTCCGCCCAGGTGGTCGTTCCCCGTCCCGGTGTACTGGATGAGCAGCGTCCCTGCGGCCTCGGCCCTCGCGGCGAGCGCCATCCCAATGAAAACTCCCAACATGACCTTTCCTGCATGCCCTCGCATATCGCGTCCCTCCTTCGGTGCGTAGCTCCGGCACCCTTGTCGCCAGACTCAGCAAGCGGATAGGACAGGTCAATCGTGGAGGCCCCGGGAAGCGAACCTCGGAATTCCGCGCCGCTGAGCGCACGTCAACGTCCCGTCGAATCGTTGTGGCGAAGCCCCAGCACGACTGTTGCGGGACAGCTAAGAGCAAGGAGGCGCGGTGATGATCTCCTTGATGCCCAGTCTCGTCACTCTGCGGCGGAACGGCGGGGATGGCGTGCCGCTTCTACGCAGCCCGCTTCGTGATGTTCAGTCTCACGATCAACTAGAAACTCACCGATGAGTCGGCGGAGCAGGAGCTGAAGCTGTCCGTCTCGCACACACGGTAGGTAAAGGATTTTCCCTTGATTCTCGTGACGTCGTCCCAGTGGTAGCTGTCGTTCACGGTTCTCAGGAGTCTCTTCCCGTTGCGCCAGATCACAACGTCATCCGACCGGACGTCGGTGCCCCAATAGACGAACACCAGCCTCCGGCTTCCGTCCACGGCCGTCTGGGTCGAAATCGGGACGATGATCGGGTTGGGAGGCTCGGGGTCGGGGACCGGGCAGGCATTCGCCTCACCGTTGAGGACCACGGCCACGTTCTCACTCCTGAGATTCAATCCGATGACATCCAGCGTTCCGTCACGATTCAGATCCGCCAGTGCGACGTCGTTGGGGCGGTTCCCCAGACCGACTCGGGCCGGCGCGGAGAACGCACCGTCTCCCAAATTGGTCAGGACCGCAAGATCGTTCCCACCTGAGTTGACGACGGCCAGGTCTTTGAGGCCGTCTCCGTCCAGGTCTCCCGCCGCCAGACCCTCCGGGAGCGAACCCGCCGGATAGGTCCGCCTGTCCAGGAAGAGGCCCCACCCGTCATTCAAGAGGATCGAAACGTCGCCGCTGTAGTAGTTCGCCGTTGCCACATCTCGATCACCGTCACCGTCCAGGTCGGCCAGGACCAGATCATGAGGGTTGTCGCCCGTCACGGCGCCTCCGAGGGGGGAAAACGTGCCTCCTCCGTCATTTCGAAGGAACGTCACGTTCGATATCCCGATGTTGAGAAAGGCGATGTCCGGGAGCCGGTCCCCGTCGAGGTCTCCCGCCGCGATCTCCCCTGATGTATAGCCGGTGCCGAAACTTCCGGAGGGGGTGAAGCGGCCCGCTCCGTCGTTGAGGAGAATTGTCGCCTTGAAGCAGTTGCTCGTCACCGCCAGGTCGTTGAAGCCATCTCCGTTGAAGTCGGCGGCGGTTGCGTTCTTCATGTGGGCACAGCCGCCGAAACTCTCCGGCGAGGCGAACCGGGCGTCCCCGGGATTCCGGACGACTGAGACGAAGCCGTCGAACTCAGGCAGGGTCACCGCCAGGTCGACTCTTCCGTCGGCGTCCAGGTCGGTCGCCTCCACATCGAGGATCGAGGGATAGCCTGGCCAGCTCCCAACGCTGCTGGCCGGCCACAGGTGGTCAAGCCGGAGGGTGGAAGTGAAACACCCCGCCCCGTCGTTGAGAAGGACCCGGAGGTGCCCCTGGAGATTGATCACCGCGAGATCCGCATCACCATCGCCGTCCAGGTCCGAAACGGCGAGGCTGACTGGAATGGCACCAGCATTGTAAAAAACTGGAGTGCTGAGCTGGACTTGTGCGGCGGCCAGACTCACCGCCGCGAGGGCGGTCGTGGCATTCACGGCCGCCCAGAATCCGAATCGCCTGGGAACCATCGATCGAAGAAGGGTCTTCATCATCATTCTCCAAGGAGGCGGTTCGCTCGGGAACCCGCTCCGATTCCATGGGGGGGGGCGGCAGGAATCTACGCCGACCGGCGCAGGGAGATCGTCAAAACGATGTGAAGGATTGTGAACTCTTGTCAACGCTGACTCCGCTGGGGAACCTGGCGCCGGCGACCGCGCTGTTGCGGCCGTGGGACCCGTGCGTCCCGGGAGCGGACAGAGTCCAGCGGGACCGACCGGCGCCGATGCCGTCGGCCCCGCGGTGCAGGGCGCCCTCCACCCGCCTGCGAAGGTCGTTGCGCGAGGTACGCATCTTGCGAGAGAGGTCCTCAAGATCTCGCAAGGAGAAGACGTGCGGACTCGGATTCCCATCTCGCGGCGGCACGAATAGTGATGCCCCGCCTGCCGCTCGACGTGCGTCTGTCGCTGCGATCGCTCCTGCGCAACCGCGGCCTCGCCGCCGCGGCCGTGCTGACCCTCGGCCTCGGCATCGGCTCGACGACGATCATCTTCAGCATCCTGGAGGCGGTCCTGCTGCGCCCCTGGCCGTATCCCGGGGTGGAGCGCCTCGTTGTGCCCTCCTCGGTCCACCTGGCGACGTCGGACCGCTGGTCGGTCGCCTACGCCGATTTCCAGGACTGGCAGGAGGAAGGGATCTTCGACGGCGTCGCGGTCTACGACACGCTCGACCTCGACCTCAACCCGGAGGCCGAGCCGGTGCGTATCACGACCGCCCGGGTGAGCCCTGACTTCTTCCGCGTTTTCGGCGTTCCCCCGGCCCTCGGCCGTGACTTCCGACCCGAGGAGTTCGTGCCCGACACCGAGCGCCACATCATCCTGAGCGATCCCTTGTGGCGGTCGGCCTTCGGGGGCGACGCCGGGGTCCTCGGACGCACCGTCCAGCTTTCCGGCGTGCCGTTCACGGTCGTGGGCGTCATGCCGCCCGGCTTCGCCTGGCCGCGCGAGGCGACGGCCTGGCTGCCGCTGCGGCTGAAGCTTCCCGATCCCGATCTCACGCGCCGGGACAACTTCATCTTCTCCGGCATCGCGCGCCTGCGGCAGGACCAGCCGCTCGAGGCGACCCGCGCGCGCCTGGCGGTGCTCGCGCAGCGGATCGAGCAGGACGACCCGGTGGCCCGCAAGGGAATCTCCCTGACGGCCGTACCTCTCGGAGAGTGGATCGTCGGTCCGGACCTGTCACGCGCCCTTTGGCTCCTCTTGGCGGCGGTCGGGTCCGTGCTGCTCATCGGCTGCGTCAACGTCGCCAACCTGCTGCTGGCCCGGGGCTCGGCCCGGCGGCACGAGCTGGCGGTGCTCGCGGCGCTCGGCGCCCGCAGGGCGCGGATCGTCCGGCAGCTCATGATCGAGAGCCTCCTCCTCGCCGTCGCGGGAGGGGCGGCCGGAATCGTGCTCGCCGTCTGGGGTCTCGGAAGCATCGCCGCCCTGGGGCCGGCGGACGTGCCGCGGCTGGCCGAGGCGCGCTTCAACACGCCGGTCGCTCTCTTCGCCTGCCTGGTGTCGCTCCTGACCGCACTCCTGACCGGGATCCTGCCGGCCCTGCAGATCTCCTCCCTGCAGCCCGGACAGGCGATCGACACGGGCGGCCGCGGCGGCACCGGATCGCGCCGCGGCACGCGGCTGCGCGACGTCCTGGTCGCGGCCGAGCTGGCCCTGTCGCTCGTCCTCCTGACGGGTGCCGGCCTCATGGCACGCAGCCTGTCACGCCTGCACCGCGTCGACGCCGGCGTCGACATCGAAAGTGTGGAGACCGCGACCGTGACGCTGCCGGGCGCGCGCTACAAGACCGACGAGGCGAGATGGTCCTTCTACGAGTCGCTCATCGGGCGGCTCGAGGCGACCCCGGGCGTCCGGGCGGCGGCCGCCGGCTCCGCGAGCCCGCTGGGCGGCGGCGGCTTCTACCTCGGCCGCACCTTCCTGGCGGAGGGGCGTCCCGCCCCGCCCGCCGGCCCCGAAGTCAATGCGATGTGGAACGTCGTCACGCCCGGATACTTCGAGACGACGGGAACGGTGCTCAAGAAGGGACGCGACTTCACGGTGCGCGACGAGGCCGGCTCGACGCCGGTCGCGATCATCAACGAGGCGTTCGCCCGGGCGATGTTCCCGGGCGAGGAAGCGCTCGGCCGGCGGGCGAAGTCCTGGCGGGACGAAAACGTCCTGCGGGAGATCGTCGGCGTGGTCCAGGATGTGCGCTACTTCGGCGCCGGGGACGAGATCCGGCCGCTCTTCTACGTGCCGCACCGCCAGAACACCTGGGGCGCGATGGTCGTGACCGTGCGCGCCCTCGGTGCCGGGCCCACCGGGGCTCCGAGCCTCGCGGCGTCGCTGCGCGCGGCGCTCGCCACCCTCGACAAGGACCTGGCGATCGGCGACGTCCGCACCATGAGCCAGTCGATGACGGCCTCGATGGCCCGGCCGCGCTTCAACACTCTGCTGTTGTCGACGTTCGCGGCGCTGGCGCTCCTCCTGGCGGCCGTCGGGCTCTACGGCATCATGTCGTACTCGGTCGTGCAGCGCACGCGGGAGATCGGGGTGCGCATCGCCCTCGGCGCGCGCGCCGGGGACGTCCACCGGCTGGTGCTGCACCGCACGCTGCGGCTTTTGGCCTTTGGCCTTCTGGCCGGGACCGCGGGCGCGCTCGCCGTCACTCGCCTCATGGCCGGGCTGCTCTTCGAAGTCGCCCCCTGGGATCAGGCGGCGTTCACCGCGGGCTCCCTCATCCTCGCGTCCGTCGCGATCGTCGCTGCCTACCTTCCGGCCCGGCGCGCCGCGCGGATCGATCCGATGACGGCGCTGCGACACGAGTAGGTACACCCGTCGCCTTACTCTTCGTCTTCGTCGTCCTCGGGTTCCTCGAAGAAGAGCGCCTCGAGCGCCATCCGCCTGATCTCCCAATCGGAGTACATCACCTCGCCGACCACGAATCGACACAGCCCGCTGCCGTCAGTCGCCACGATTGCGGTGAAGTCGATGTCCACGTCCTCGCCGCGCACATGGATGCGGCGTCCATGCCGCTCAAATCGGACGGTCGCGCGCCCCTTGGCATCACCCTGGCCTGGCGTGAGGCGGAGCGCCTCGAAATCGTCACCATCCTCCTCGAACTCGAATGTCCAGCCGTCATCCCGGCCGAGCACGCCATTGCGGCGTTGAACGTCCTCTCTCACGTGCGTCCGCAGCCCGTCGAACATCAAGGCAGCCGTGCATTTGGACTGCGCAACGACCCAATCGAAACCCTCAGGGGCGGATTCTTGAGGCATGAACGTCTCCCGCGACTACTTGAGTTTGTAGAAGGCTCACGACCAAGCCACAGATCCTAGCCTGACGGCGTGCGGCATGCAGTCAGCCCGGATTAGCGCGAGTCGGCGGCTCGACGTTGCGCTGCCCCGGAGGCTAGCACTGATCCTGAAACGCGCAACACTAACTCAAGTGGCCGCGGGTCTCCGATGTCCTTGAGCGAGACAGATGGCCAAGGCATCGACCATCAATCCGTTGATGGCCACAACCATGCCCTCCGTTCCCGGTGCTCATGGCAGTGGGAACTGCGGGTAACGCGGGAGGCGGGGGGATAGCCGGGGCTGAACCCGCGAACCCCAGTTCGAAGAGAGAGGGGGATGGCTCCCCAAGCGACAGGCTCCTCGAACCTCTTATTGATTCGCATGGAATCACCCACGCCTGCATCGAGTGCTTGACCGGCCGCAGAAATGCCGGTACCTAGGGTCAAGGGAACGCGCGGCAGGCTCACGATCGACCCCCGATGCGCCCCGGCGTTCCAGGGGGACCCCATGAAGGCAGACCACAGGACGTTCGCCATTGTGGCCGCGGCGGTGCTGGCCTTCTGGGCCGGTCCGGTCGTCTTGGCACAGCCGTGCCCGACCTCGACGCCGTATCTGCATGCTCTCGGCGGCTCGTTCACGGGTCTGAACGAGGCATGGGTCAGCGGCTTCGCGGTGAAGCTGGGCGAGCCGGGCATCACGAGCGGCTCGCAGGCCTTCATCTGCACGTCGGAGACGACGCCGGGTATCGCATCCTGCCAACCGGAAGCCACGCCGATCGGGGCCGTGACCATCGCGGGTGACTGGGGCCATCCCGGGGTGTCGGGCTGCCCGGTCGTGTCCGGCGACCCGACCGGGGCGAGCCCGATCGCGGTCTACGTGACCTCGGTCGACGGGGAGGGCACGGCCACGCACGACGGCCGCTACGTCCTGATGTCGGTGGGGTGGTCCTTTGAACGACAGCTGTACCTGCTGGATCTGGCCCATCCCGACCTCGACCCCGTCAGCGGCGTGGCCGGCCCGCTGGGCGCGGCGCGGCTCCCGACGCCGCTCGTGACCAGCCTCACCGACCACGGCAATGGCACGGCCGGCGTCACGGTCGATTGGAATGCCGCTGTCGCGTATGACGAGTGCGCGGCGGACGTGCTCGGAACCTGTCCGGCGGGCAGCCGTCCGGGCGTCGTCAGCGGCTACAGCCTCGTCCACCTGGTCCAGGGGTGCGCGAGCCCGCCGACCAGCGGCCTCGGCAGCAACTGGGCTCCGCTTGCAGCCGTGGATGGTCTCTCGTGGACGGGGACGATTCCTTACGACCCGTCGGGCGTCACCTGCACCTACATCGCCCTCGGCCTTCTGGTGAACGGCCTCGCGAATGCGGGAGCGAGCAACACCGCGATCTCGGGGCATGTCTCCGTCGGCAGGAGCGACTGCGACCACGAAGGTATTCCGGACACGGTCGACAACTGCCCGTGCCTCCGGAATCCGGACCAGGCCGACACCGACTCCGATCATGTCGGCGACGCCTGCGACAACTGCCCCCGGACCGCCAACTCCGGCCAGAGCGACACCGACGGAGACGGGGTGGGCGATGCCTGCGACAACTGCCCCGTCGTCGCCAATGCCGGCCAGGAGGACGAGGACGGCGATGGTTACGGCGATGCCTGCGACGAACCCTGCCTGACGGGTCTCGACAGCGACCTCGACGGTATCGGCGATGTCTGCGACAACTGCCCGCTGGTGCCGAACGCAACCCAGCTCGACTTCGACGGCGACTCCGTCGGCGACGTGTGCGACGACTGCCCCCGCGTGGCCAACACCGGCCAGGCCGATGGCGACGGCGACGGGTCAGGCGACGCGTGCGACAACTGCGTGAACGTCCCCAACCCCGACCAGATCGACATCGATGGCGATGGTGACGGCGATCGCTGTGACGTCTGCCGCACGATCCCGAACCCGGACCAGAACCCGGCATCCTGTGACCCGACACCCCGCCAGATCACCATCGAGTACGTGCCGCAGGGGAGCGGAATCCTGTCCTGGACAACGCTCGCAGAGGTCGATGTCCTCGGGTTCAACGTGTACCGGTACTCCAACGGCGTACTGCAAAGGGTCAATGCGGCGCTCATCCCGTGCGTGCATTGCACCGACGGGCGCGGCGCCACCTACCACTTCACGGTGCCGAAACACAAGGGTGGGGCCGAGTTCTACGTCGGGCTGGAGCTCGGGTGCTTTGGCTGTGAGCCGCAGCTGTACGGCCCGGCCATCCGCGTCAACTAGTCATTTGATTTGCGCGAGATAGGCCCGCAGACGCCCCGAGAGGTCATGGGCCGGGATGCCCACCGCGGCGGAGAGGCTGGCCGCGTTTCTCGGCGTGCCCACGTCCGTCACCCACTTGCGGAAGGCCTCGCGGTGCTGCCGCCCGTCGCCGTTCATCAGGTAATGAACCAGGAGCCACGACACGTCGTACAGAGTGAGCGCCGCCTCATCGAAGAAGTGGCGATCGAGCTGACCGTCGACGAGCGCCGCGATATCAACGCTGGCCAGGTTCGCATCCAGGTTCGACAACGCGTTCTCCACACGCTTCTGGTAGATGAGCGACCCCCTGTAGGCCTCGGCCCTGGCCATGACGACGGCCGGCTGCTCCACCCTGCCGCGGTCGAGCGCCTCCAGGCGCACCTTGCCGGGCTTCGCCATCCTGGTGCATTCGATGTACTGAGCGACCCCCTCGTTGAGCCATCGTGGGATTCGATCCTCTGCGTCGGAGAGGCGTAGTGCGGCGAAGTGATGCGTGGCTTCGTGCGCCATGGTCCGCGCAAAGACCGGCATCGGCTGGGAGCCGAGCGCCGAATAGATCGTTCGGAACTCGGGATCATACTGACCGGCGACCGGCGCGCGGTCGGGAATGATGTTGTCGAACGCCGACAGCTGCTGGTACTCCTTCTCGTCCTTGAAGAGAACCACTGTCACGTCCTGCGCGCCGGCCGGAGCGCCCGGACCGGGGAATGCTTCATCGAAGACTCGCTGGGCGAACTCGATGGCCGCCTGCACGTCGTCGAGCGATGATTTCGGCAGGTCGGTGCGCACGCGCCACCCGATGCCCTTCGCCTCCTTGTAGTCCGGCCCTTTCAGCAGCGATTCCATGAACGCCAGCATGGCGACGCGGACTTGCTTCATGAGCGCTACGGGCACGACCCTTCCCCCTGGCAGGACCACCTTCTCCGCATCCTCCTCATGGCCGCGTGCAGGGGGAAAACGGTGGAACGCGACGTTCATGACCGTGGCCGCCGGAGTGCCATCCACGGTCGCCGGGCGGAATCTCCACCTCTCCAGACAGCTCGTGACCTCGGCCAGGTACGCCGGCTTGCGGTCGACCGGTTGCACATCGGCGTAGAGGAGCTTGATCCCCTGCACCGCCCCGGTCGTCTCGATGCGATAGCTGAACAGGGCGTGCCCGGTGAACGCCGCATCCCCGGGCGCCGCCGCGCAGTCGCCCTTCTGCAGCGGCACCGGATGCACGGTCTCTCCAGCCGTGGCGACTCGGGGGGCCCCGACGAGCGCCAGCAGAATCACCACGCGGGCTGCCCGTGACCGCCGGCCGTCATCGATGCGGTCGCGCTTGACCCTGCCGTCGGGGTTTCTATTCATGGTGAGGCGGAGTGGGGGTGGCTCCCCGAGCGACCGCACGCGAGGTGGCAGCCAGGTGATCAGCGCCTGGTCTGTGTCCCCGTCCCTGACCCGGCGGAGCTGCTCGTCGTGGTCGTCGTCCCAGGGCACCCGCCGTCGCAAGCCCCCGGCACACGTGGCCATGGGCCGGTCTCCGTGCCGTACCCCGCCGCCCCCGCCGCGGTACGCTGCTGGATCAGGTAGAAGAATCCGCGTCCCACCGCAGGCCGCGGCGCCGCCGCCGTCTCGCTCACCGTCGTCTGCGCGGTCTCCCGTGCCAAGACTCGCACCGAACCCAGGTTCAGCACGCCTTTGTCGACGCGCAGCGACCCGAGGTCGCCGGTGATGACGTCGTATCCCGTCGCCCCGGTGATCACCGGCCAGTAGACGCGCACGCTGGTCGCTCCCGCGCTCGACGGTTCGAGCTGCATCAATAGAGGCTCTGGTCCGTGTCCCTGGTCATGGGGAACCGTTACGACGGCCAGAGCAGGCCGAGCGTTTCCCGCGGCATCTGCGGCCAGATAGGTCAGGGTGTAGACCCTTCCCGCCCCATTTCCGTCGCGCTCGGCCCTGAGTTCGACTTCTCCATCAGCGGTCCCGATGTCGGCCCCCGCGACGTCGCTGCTGGTGCTCCCATCCGCGGTCCCTGGAGCGTCATCGGGCTCGCTGCTGGTCACCGAAAGCAACGTGACATCAGGATTCGCATCGCACGCGTCGTGCACTTGCCACGTGGGATGGACCGGGATCAGAGCATGATTCGGGGGCCAGAGAGTAGGCGTCTCGATCACGACGATCATCTCGGGAGGCGTTGTGTCCAGGACGGTGACGGACGTCGAGCAGGTCGCCTCGTTCCCCGATGGATCCCAGGCATCGAAAACGACGGGTGTGGTTCCCAGCTGGTAACTCCCCGAGGCGTCGCCACGGTTCGGAGTGTGATCGTTGGCGAGGGTCGCGCCCCCGCAGGCATCGTGCGCCGTCGCCGTCACGGTGACGTACGCACCGCCGGCATCCTGGCACTCGGCGGCGGGCAGCGCCGCGACGCAGTCAACGACCGGAGGTGTCGTGTCGACGACGCTCATCGTCGTCGTCACGACGCCGGATAGGCCGGCCTTGTCGGTCACCTTCAGCGTGATGGCGTGCGCGCCGAGCGGTAACGTGACAGGCAGGGTCTCGCCGCTTCCGAGCGAACGCTGCGACGCCAGCCCATAATCCTCGAACCAATCGAACGATACGATGTCGTCGTTCGTTCCGGGCGTCGAATC
>Ga0075428_100009106_pt1 | contig 11017 bp, 10 predicted proteins | sample RhiMetdeltSRZDD2_FD_75291 | JGI IMG/M metagenome (GOLD analysis project Ga0075428, IMG submission 75291) | Populus rhizosphere microbial communities from Tennessee, USA - Rhizosphere MetaG P. deltoides SRZDD2 | ecosystem: Host-associated > Plants > Roots > Rhizosphere > Soil | place: USA... | reverse complement strand
ATTCAGGATGTGACGAATGGATTCTTCCTGTTCTTCAAGGGAAGTGAGACTGTAAAAGGTGACGGACCTTACCATTTTGCGCCCTTTTGATTCCAGGAGCCGGTCATCGTCCGACAGTTCATAGCCTTTGGCAAAGCCCAATTCAACACCATCATCGGAGGGGTTGAGGTTGCATAGGGGCCCGAAAAAGGAGAAGTAGGGGATATTGTTGCTGATTTTTTCCTCCGTATGACTCCCCAGGTCAAGCACCCAGGAGCGCAGGACGATCATTATTCCGCGGTTAGGTTCGGGCTGATGTGAAATGAACTGGCTGACGTTCATACGTGCAATATAACAAGGTCAATGATCATAGCGATGTATCTCACGGGTGGGTTAGTGATCACCTTGTGAACCATATGACTGAGTAGGCTGTTTAGGAAATGTAAATGGTGTGACAATGGTTTTCGCAGAAGAGATACGACGTGCAATCTTACAGGTGGCCGAGGAGAGGGGTCCTGACAAGACCTTTGGGCCGGCTGATGTGGCACGGTCTATGGATGCCAACAATTGGCCGCAGCTTGTTGATCAGGTTAAGTTCGTCGCAGGAATTCTGATTAATGAAGGAAAGATCATCGCCAAAAAAACGTTGGGGAATATTCCACAGGAGTTTTCAAAAGCTCCGAGCTAAACCAGCTCCATTAGTAATTCTGTGACAATAACTCGTGCGCATAAAAAAAGCTGCTCTAAAAAAGAGCAGCTTTTCGCTTGAAATCTCCATGCGTTTATACGACTTTCTTGCGTATCAGCTTGGCATACGTGCGGCTCACGGGGAAGCTCTTTCCGTTCAGCATCTTCACCACCATACCTCCATTGAAATGCTTTTCGATCTCTTTGAGATTATTGATGTTTATGATCGTGCTTCTGTGAACGCGTATAAATATTTCTGGATTCAAAATCTCCTCCAGCTTACCAATACCAGAAGAACTTACGAACTGGTCATTTTTCGTGGTAAGTATTGTGTAATCGCCGGAAGCCTCCAGATACACAATTTCATCCACTGGAAGGTTCAACAGTTTCTCGGATTTCTGGACAAAGATATGGGAATCATACGATGTCTTGTTTTCAGTTTTCAGGTTGCGAAGTAACTCGCCTACGTTGTTCTGCTCTACCTTCATCCGGTTGATGGCACGTTCGACACCAAGTTTGAACCGTTCCTGATCCAACGGTTTCAATATGTAGTCAACGGCGTTTTTCTCGAATGCCTTGATAGCATACTGATCGTATGCAGTACAAAAAATGACGTATGGGTCATGAGTTATTTCATCCAATACATCAAATCCTGTCATGCCTGGCATTTGTACATCCAGGAAAACGAGATCCGGTTTTAATTTGTCGATTGTTTCTACGGCGTCTTTGCCTTTCGAGCACTCGCCTAAAACCTGAATATTAGGCATCTGTTGTAAGTACTCTTGTAACAGGTCGCGCGCTAGTTTTTCATCGTCTACAATAACACAGGTTATGTTCATACGGCTTTATTTAGATCAATAGTAAGTTGCTCTTGCTTTATTTCTTCGAACGGGATAAAAAAGCTTACAGAATATCCCCATTCATTCGATCGGATCCGCAATCCTGATCCCGGTCCGAAAATGCTTTTCAATCGTTGGTCAGTATTCTTTAATCCCACACCATTTGAACTTCCGTCCATGACTTTCTTTGCATTCGATCCGAGGCCATCATCTTTCACTTCAAAGAAGATCATGTTGTTGAAACGTTTTACCGTCAGGATGATTGTTCCACCTTCGTCTTTTGGAGCAATTCCATACTTGACGGAGTTTTCAACGAGAGGCTGAAGGATCATAGGAGGAATATGTACGCTGAGGCATGTAAAGTCTACCTGTTTTACAAATTTCATCCGGTCTCCAAAACGCACTTGCTGAATGCGAATATAGTTGTCGATAAAATCCAGCTCATGAATAAGCTTTACCATATGGTCGCTGTGAGAATCAAGAGCATAACGGAAAATATCCGATAGCTGCGTTATAACTTTTCTGGCTTGTTCTTTACTCGAGCCAATAAGGGTGTTGATAGAGTTTAGCGTGTTAAAGAGAAAGTGTGGGTTGATCTGCGACTTCAGAAGGGAGATCTGCATTTCGCGGTTCTTCAATGCGAGCTCGCTCTTCTCCTGCTCCTGCCGCTGGAGTCCCTGGAAGTAACGAATTACATAGTACACACCCACAGTGATGATATACTGATCATGAAAGTGAAGACCTTCCCACCTCAACAATCCAACGAGGTGGTCTTTCCAGATATCCCAGCCGATAAATCCTTCTCTGTGATTCTCCAGATAATGAGACAAGGATCCCATCAGCACAAAGTGGATCATAGCACCGGCCAGGTGGCCTGCAACCTGAATGTAAATACTAAACTTAAAAAGCCAGTTGCAGTAGAAAAAGATCCCAACAATTAAAATGCAAAGCGCCTCAAAGAGGTTGAGGGCGTTCCAAAAAACGAAGGTATGCGGAGTCTTAAGCTCCCACTCAATGAATGCACCTACACCATAGTTAATGGCGAACCAAAAACATAGCCACACGTAAGCACGCTTCCATGTCCCTGGTATGTTGTCTAAAATTTTCAAGATCCGCAAATTGTGCACTAAAGTTAAGGAATGAAATTTAAAACCGATCAGGAAAGGTTTATGGCGGTAAATCTTCGATTTAGGGGAATATCCTACACGCCGTTTGAAAGACGGAGGTAAATAGCCAACTTGAGGGACCATTCATAGCGTCTATGCGTGACTTGTTGCTGATTTTTACTCTTTTGATCGCTTTTTCAGCCCAGGCGCAGAAAATCACCTTGTCTGCGACGGTCCAGGATAATCAAAGCCAGGAACCGCTGCCCTTTGCGTCTGTGGGAATAAAAGGAAAGTCCATCGGGACGATTACTAACCTTCAGGGTCAGTTCGATTTCCATTTTCCGGCCGAATTCAGAAATGACATCCTCGTGATCAGTATGTTGGGCTACAATGATTTTGAGGCCCCTATTTGGTCGCTCCTGGATAGTAAAGTCACCGTAATTCCGATGACACTATCAACAACCGTATTAAAGGAAGTGGTGGTCCGCGATTCTCTCAGCGGAGGTGAAATCTTACAATTGGCACTGGCAAGAATTGAAGATAACTATCCCATGGACCCGTTTCTCTTGAAGGGTTTTTACAGGGATGTGAAGAAAGTTGGTGGAACATATATCGCCTTGCTCGAGGCCGCCGTGGAAATTTATGACGAGAATTATTCGGAACCGCGCAATAAGGCTAAGCTCCGAGAGCGCGTGAAATTACTGGAAGTGAGAAAGAGCGTTGGATACGACAATAAGTTTACCTCCTACTTCGGGCAAAAGAATCTGCTTGAGGACCTCTTGCTTCACAACAACATTCGTTATCGCCAGATCGATACACAAACGGACCTTTTCACAAATACGAAGCGGGAAGAGGATTCATATTATAACGGGCGCGAAACATTTGTTCTTAGTAACACCGAGGGCTTTAATCTCAAAATGTATATCAACAAGACTGATTATTCAATTTCTCATTTGGAGTTTGAGATAAGTGGAGACAATGCCGAACGCAAGAAGAATCTTGTAAGCAAGTTTGTCAGCTACAAGAAGACCATTGATTTCAAACGCTTTAATAACAAAATGTACCTTAACTACATAAGCGTTACTTCACATGAGAAATGGTACGATGCGGCCACGGACGAACTGCAGTTTGAAACCGAGCTGGTTCAGAATTTACTTGTGAACGAAATTGAGCCAAACACAGGCTCGCGAATTAGCTCGACCGAAAAAATGCGGAATTACGGTCTTCAATACCAGGACTATCCATATAACAAACCGTTCTGGGACAGCTACAATGTCATAAAGGAAACGCCTGTTGACCGCAAGGTGGTTGAGGATCTGGAGAGAGTGGCTCCTCTTGACAAACAATTCGAGAATAACTGACGGTTTACCGTCACCCTGAGCTGTGGTTTCCAGAATGAGAGACGCGCAGTGCAATCATTCTTGTTTTACGATTTTAGAAGTATGGGCAATGCGAAGGGTCTTTGTCAGAAAGGCGAATTTTCTTAGTTGGGCAGATGCCACAGCTCAGCATGACGGTGTTATTTCTTTTTTTTTTGATGTCGCCGCAGGGTTAGCCAAAAAAACAACCGTCACCCTTCGCAGGATGACGGTGGATTAAAGCTAGCGATAATTGTAATATCAGTTAGAAGCACGTTTTGCGTATTCACGCGGAGTGTAATTATGGAACTCCTTGAAACATTTCGCGAAATAGGAAAGGCTATTAAAGCCAACCTGGTATGCAACTTCACTCACATTGCCTACTTGTTTTTTCAACAACTCACCAGCGCGTTGGAGTCTCATCCTGCGGATAAAGTCGTTCGACGAATAGCCAGTGAGTGATATCAGTTTTCGATAGAGTCGTGTTTGACTGAGCCCCATTTCCCTTGCAAAGTCTTCAGAACCAAACAACGGGTCCCCCATTTTATCTTCGATTACCTTCATGATTCGCTGAAGCAAAAGTTGATTCTCCGATGGCGTGTCCATTGTTGCCGGTTTAAGGTGAATAAGGTGATTAAGTTTCTGTAGCAGTTTCTTACGTGACTGGATGAGATTTTGAATCCGGATCTGCAACTCCACTTCCTGTAAAGGCAGCTGCATAAAGTCATCGGCGCCGAGGTAAAAACTTTTTATGCGGCTTTGCTGATCATCATGGTCGGTGAGGACGACGACCGGTATATGGCTGGTCCTTTCGCACCTCTTTAGTTCGAAACAAAGTGGATCATGATTGACAGGTACAATTAATTCTAAAATGATGAGATCCGGCAGAATTTGTCTGGAGAGACGTAAGCCGTCGATATCATCTCTCGCTTCTTCGATCCTGTATGTGGAATCGAGCGCGCTCCGAAGGTAATCGCGTATCTCCATTTGTTGACAGATCACCAGGATCGTCGAGGGAGATTCGCATGTGCCATCTTTGGTCTGGTCCGGACGTATTTCCGGATAATAAAAATTAGGGAAGGGTTCCATAGTATTGGGTTTGAAATTGTACGAGGCTCTTTCACTAACCGAAAGTACCTTCCTATTCCGAATAGCTAGTGCCGTATTTTCCTTATGTGAAATATTTGTTCTTCGAAAAACACAACACCTGGTTTGTCTCGTTATTTCTCGCGATCGTTTGAAAACGATCTAACGTTGGCCGATTGCCCTCTTGAATTGACCTTTCGGACGAGAAAAAATCGAAATTCTACGCATTGAAGACATGTTGCGATTTTTGCAAATCGTATCAAAGTTTAGTATTATTATTTGCAAATGACTGTCGCGGAAAATATCCAGTCGATCTTTCTTGACCAGATAAAAAGGAAGCTCAAATCAAACGAATCACTCGCCGATGAGCTCGCCGAAATTCTAAACATAAGCCGTGATAGCGCCTACCGGAGAATCAGGGGTGAGACTGTTCTGTCTCTCGATGAAGCGAAACTTTTGTGCCTGCGATACGGGGTATCACTAGACAATCTGATAAGGGGCACCGGGGAGATGGTGTCGTTCCATTATCGTGTTGTAGATAGTACAACCTTTACATTTGATAAATGGCTCAAATTCATTCTCACAAACCTCGAGTTGTTGAGACAATTTCCTGAAAAGTTTCCTGAAAAGCTCTTAATCCATTTTTGCAAGGACTTCCCGGTGCTTTACTACTTTAACTCACCACTACTGAGTCCGTTCAAGATGTTCTTGTGGATGAACTCAGTATTGAGGATTGAAAGCTATCGCGGCTTGAAGTTTAGTCCTGATCTTGTGCCAGCATCGATAATTGCCAACGGCGAGCAAGTATATAAGCTTTACAGTGAAACGCCGCGAATTGAGATATGGAGCGAAGAAACAATAAACGTGACCTTACGTCAAATAGAATTCTATCATGAATGTGGGTTCCTCGCTGAACCAAAATTTGCCGTTCAACTGTGCGATGAGTATTTGGCTCTTGTGAGAGAGATCCGTGCCTGGGCAACCGTTGGGTACAAAGAAAAACCTGAATACCGGTTTAATCTCTACAAGAATGACTTGCTCATCGGAGACAACACTATCTTCTTCAGGATGGGTGACAAACGTACGACGTTCATCCCTAGCAATACCATGAATATTCTTACTACATCGGATGATTCGTTCTGCAAGACGACAGAAGACTACTTACTTAACCTGACATCAAAATCGGTCCTCATCAGCACTAGCGGTGAGAAGGATCGAAACAAGTTCTTCAATCTAGTCGAAGAAAAGATACTGCATACCAGGAACCGGATGCTAGCTCCTAATTAATGCAATTCAGCAAGCGCAGCCTTCATACGTTTCAACGCTTCTTTCAGATCCTTTTCGGATGCTGCATACGATAGCCTTACGCATTTGTCATCACCAAAGGCGCCACCCGGAACCAATGCCACATGTCCCTTCTCGAGCATGTACATACAGAAGTCGTCGCCGTTGTTAACTGTAAATTTGCCGTCAGACTTTCCGTAGTAAGAGCTTACGTCGGGAAAGAAATAGAAAGCTCCTTCAGGATAGTTTGTCTTGACGCCAGGTATTTCTTTAAGGAGGTTATAGACAATCTCTCTTCTCTCGCGATACTCTTCCACCATCTTGTTCGTAGGTTCCATGTCGCCGGTGATTGCGGCGAGTGCAGCGCGTTGTGCTATAGAACAGTTCGCAGAAGTGATCTGCCCCTGCACCTTGTTGCATCCATCTGCTATCCATTTTGGAGCGGCAATGTATCCAACTCTCCATCCGGTCATGGCAAAGCCTTTCGCGAAACCGTTTACAGTAACTGTTCTCTCGAACATTCCGGGGAACGAAGCGATACTAACTTGTTCGCCCGTGAAGTTGATGTGTTCGTAGATCTCATCAGCAATTACCAACAGATCAGGATGCTTCAGCACTACATTGGCAATGTCCTGAAGGTCTTTCTTCGAGAACACTGATCCCGTTGGATTACATGGAGAAGAAAATATTATGGCTCTGGTCTTAGGAGTGATAGCTGCTTCCAACTGGGAGGCAGTTACCTTGAAGTCATTTTCAATTCCGCCGCTGAGTATTACAGGAGTTGCATCTGTGAGGCGCACCAATGCATCGTAGCTCACCCAGAACGGAGAGAAGACGATCACCTCATCGCCGGCATTTAACAAAGCCAGCATTGCGTTCGCGATGGATTGTTTTGCTCCGTTGGATACAACAATATTTTCGGCTTTATAAGCAACCTTGTTTTCCTTCTGATATTTCGCAGCAAGCGCCTCGCGAAGATCCTGATACCCTGCTACTGGAGGATATGCAAAGTACTTTCCTTCATCGATGGCTTTTTTCGCGGCTTCACAAATATGCTGAGGTGTCTTGAAGTCAGGTTCACCCAAGCTTAAGCCTATTACATCAATGCCTTTGTTCTTGAACTCGCGGGCTTTAGCTGCCATCGCCAGAGTTGCTGATTCCTGGATGGCCTCGATTCTATTGGAAAGTTTGTTCATAGTCATATTTGAGCGCGGCAAAGAAAATAATTTAAATCCGAAGATGGAAGGTTAACGCGCAGTTGAACTGGAAAAATTTAGGATAGGTTGCTAACGAAAGGTAGTTAATGGTAGAAGTTAGAATTTAGAAGTTAGAAGTTAGAATTTAGGAGTTGGCGAGGGGCATTGGGAGTGGAATGGATTTGCCATGGGTGTATCCGGGCGCAATGGGGTGCCAGAGGCGTGTCCAGAGACTTAAGCACACCAGCCTAGGCGAAGCGCTTCGGCTGTCAAGGAGGCACAGAGAATTGCTTAAGGCGCCGGCATGCCCAGACTTTTAGAGGTGGCAGATCAATGTTTCAGGGTTGGGAGCGACTATCCGCAGCAGAAAAATTGTGCAGAAATTCGGCCAATTCGAGACTACTAAATCAAGGCTTAAACATTCCGCGTGCAATCAGTTCGACATTCGAAATTGGACATTCGGAGTTCGACATTCAAATCCTTCAAAGCGTTAGCTGAACAGTGTCCTCCCCAGAATACTTCTACCCAGGGTTATTTCATCCGCATACTCAAGATCACCTCCGACGGGTACACCTCGTGCAATAACGGTGACACGAAGTCCAAGATCTTTTAACCGGCGGTTGATATAAAATGCCGTGGTGTCACCTTCCATTGTGGGACTTAAAGCCAGGATTACTTCCTTTATTTCTGACTGTCCGTGGTTCAGGCGTTCGACAAGAGATTCTATCTTGAGATCAGCGGGGCCTATTCCATTCATTGGCGAAATGACACCGCCAATTACGTGGTATAGTCCGTTGAATTGTGCTGTGTTTTCAATGGCCATTACATCTTTCGCGTCTTCTACCACGCATAGCATAGCGCGGTCGCGTTTATGGCTTACACAAATGGAACAGATCTCACTATCGGAGATATTATGACAATGTTTACAAAACCGAATATTGGCTCTCAGGGAATTTAAAGATTCTGTAAGGGCCGTAGTGTTTTCTTGTTTATCGCGAATAAGATGCAATACCAGTCGCAAAGCAGTTTTCTTCCCTATACCAGGAAGCTTAGCAATCTGGTTCACTGCATTCTCGATTAGTCTCGAAGGATAATCCACTTAGTTCACAAAATTCTTGCTTCTATACCTGCCTCGCAAATAGATTCTCTCATTGGTTTGAGGAAGTCGAATGTTCCGCTCTTCACGGCACACTTTCCTTTATAATGGATCATTAAAGTACACTGTTCAGCCTGTTCAGGCGTATGTTTACAAACACGGATGAGCGTTGAGATTACGTGATCGAATGTATTTACGTCATCATTGAAGACAATCAGATCCACAATATCCGTAGTTTCAATCACCTCCAGCACGTCCACGGATTCTTCTTCTTTATGATTGGGTTTCATGACTCCGGAATTTAAAATGCAAAGTTAAGGCATTTTCGCCTTTAAAAGGCACTAGGAACGGGCAACGATTTGGATTTTATCCGATTTACTGATTTTTTGCCTCCTCAAATTTCTGCTCAATGACCCCATTACAGGCTCTCCTTATTTTGTCGGTTTATTTTGGTGTGCTGATACTTATGTCAGTCATCACGTCCAAAGGGGCAGATACGAATACTTTTTTCACAGCAAACCGCCGATCTCCCTGGTATTTGGTGGCATTTGGAATGATTGGTTCCTCTTTGTCAGGTGTCACTTTTATCTCTGTGCCTGGAAACGTCGGAAAGATCGGATTCGGCTACTTCCAGGTGGTGCTTGGATATCTTCTCGGTTATTGGGTGATCATAGGTGTTTTATTGCCGCTGTATTACCGATTGAACCTTATCTCGATCTACACTTTCCTTGAAAAACGCTTCAGCTTCTGGTCCTATAAAACAGGAGCTTTCTTTTTTATGATCTCGAGGACGATTGGATCATCACTCAGGTTATATCTAGCCGCCACGGTCCTGCAACTATTTCTTTTCGACGCGTGGAATGTTCCATTCATTGTCACAGTAGCAACGACAATTGTACTAATATGGATTTACACCTTCAAAGGTGGAGTAAAGACAATTGTATGGACAGATGCTTTCCAGACGATTTTTCTCATCGCAGCAGTTTGTATAGCTGTATTGCAGATCACTGACAAGTTGGGTATGTCAGTGGGTGAAATGATCACCACCGTCAACAACAGCTCGCTATCAAAGGTTTTTTATTTTGATGATCCGAACTCGACGATGTACTTCTGGAAACAATTTTTCGGGGGTGCGTTCATTGCAATTACCATGACGGGAATGGACCAGGAGATCATGCAAAAGAATCTGACGTGCAAAAATATAGGTGATGCACAAAAGAATATGTTTTGGTTCAGTCTGATACTGGTGGCGGTGAATCTGTTGTTTCTGACGCTGGGGGCGCTGCTGTACATTTATAGTGAACAAATGAACTTTCCGGTACCGGAAATGTCAGATGAGCTATTCCCGAGGCTTGCATTGCAAAAGCTTGGTGATGCTGTTGGAATTTTCTTCCTATTGGGAATAACGGCGTCGTCGTACGCAAGTGCGGACTCCGCGCTCGCCGGACTAACGACTTCATTTTGTATCGACTTCCTGAACTTCAGCAAGAAAGCCGAGGAACAACGGAGACGTCAGAAGTTCATGGTGCATGTAGGCTTCTCGTTGTTATTTCTTATCATCATTGTCATATTCAGGGAGATCAACGAACGGTCTGTGATTGATGCCGTGTTAAATATTGCGGGTTATACATACGGACCATTGCTTGGGCTATTTTCATTTGGGGTGTTTACGAAGAGAATTGTGAATGATAAGCTGGTTCCATTGATTTGTGTCATTTCGCCTGCACTGTCGTACATACTAAGTTCTAATTCCGAAGCGTGGTTTGGTGGTTATAAGTTTGGGATTGAGATTCTCATTGCGAATGGGATAATTACGTTTCTGGGATTGTGGATTATTTCGAAGAATCCAAAAATGGAGGAGCATTGAGCCGATGGCGTGCTAGTTTAATCGTGAGTCGAAATGCAGAAGCACACCAGCCTACGCGAAGCGCTCCAGCTGGCAAGGAGGGCACAGAGAGAAATTCACACAGAGGTCACAGGGAAATGCAGGAAGCATCAATCCAAAGGTGTGCTAGAGTGGGTGAGTTGAAATGCAGAAGCACACCAGCCTACGCGAAGCGCTCCGGCTGGCAAGGAGGATACGGAGAGAAATTCACACAGAGGTGACAGAGGAATGCAGGAAGCATCAATCCAAAAGGTGTGCTTGATTGATGGTGAGCTGAAATGCAGAAGCGCAAAAGGCGCAGAACAAGATGCGCGCAGAACACGCAAAAAATACAAGATGTTGCACCCCTATAGCTTATACCTTATACCTTATACCTTATACCTTATACCCTATTTCTCTCAGACGCATTGGTGATTGGGGTAAAAAGGAAAAGGCCGCCGATGAAAGCGACCTGAATCCCGATTAAAAAACCAACCCCACTATTATCTTTCGATAATCACG
>Ga0075428_100009105_pt1 | contig 11017 bp, 9 predicted proteins | sample RhiMetdeltSRZDD2_FD_75291 | JGI IMG/M metagenome (GOLD analysis project Ga0075428, IMG submission 75291) | Populus rhizosphere microbial communities from Tennessee, USA - Rhizosphere MetaG P. deltoides SRZDD2 | ecosystem: Host-associated > Plants > Roots > Rhizosphere > Soil | place: USA... | reverse complement strand
CGCGACGGGTGCAGCAGGCTTCGCGAACCTCACCGCGTCGATCACGACGTTCGGCTGCACCTCGGTGATCGCGAACGTGTCACGTCCGTCCAGCCACGTCACCGTCCAGCGAAATGGCATCTTGACACCGGCCACCTCTCGATAGTCCGCGTAGTCGGTCTGCGTCGGAATGCGACCGACCGGCGAGTCGGTGTAGCGGACCTGTCGCAGGAGCAAGCCGGACTCCATGTCGAAATAGAGCGTTGCGGTCGCGCCGCGCGCAGTCGTCCCCTGGACGACGTGCACCTCGCGGTCGGCGAGCACGGTTGCCGGCCCGACTCGCCACTTCGTCAGGGCCTGTCGAATGTTGGCGGGAAACGACAGATCGACATCCAGCTTCAGGCCGTCGATGTCCTGGTTGCTCAAGGCGAGCACCGCGACCGGTCTGAACGGCGCTGCGATCCAGCCCGCACTGCCGTCATAGGTCGTGGTGTTGTCTCCACCAGATGTGTGGACGATCGTCGTACGCTGCCCTCGTCGGGCAAAGATCTCAGCGGGGCTCGGTTCGCTCTCCGGCCCATAGCCGACCCTGGTCCCTTTGGCGACGAAGCTCGTGAGCGCTGTGAGGCGCTGCGCACCACCGATCGCTTGAATGTACTTGTCGAGTACCTCTTCGGGAGGCGGCGCGGCGCGCGCTTGTTCGAACACACCGTTCGGATCGGTGCCAGGCGGAGTGCCGTACAGCTCGCCCAGGTCCGCTATGGCCCGCGGGCGCGCGCTGCCGCGATGACACGAGTAACAGGTGACGACCTGCCGGCCACCAAAGTGCGTCTTGTTGATGCTGGCCATCATCGTCACCATCACGCGCGCCATTTGTTTTCGTGGGCTGTCCTTCGCATAGACCGACCAGTTGGCGTCGCCCGCCGCGTGACAGTCTTCGCACGACATGCCCAGCGCCGCCGAGAAGACCCCCATCGTTCCCATGAACTCGTTCACGGGAATGCCTTTGAGGACCTGGACGTTCTTGAACACCTGTTCCGACAGAGGCGGTGGAGCAACGGGCGCGGCCTGGCCGCTCACGAACACCACGCTCGACAGCACCACCGCAGCAGAGGCCGCGACACCCGAAATCGACCATTTCAGCTCACTTGTCATCGCGCATCCTTCCCGTGACGTGCGACTATACAATCCATCCCTCGATTGACAGACCTCGATGATGGTGAGAGATTCTCGACGTCTGTTGGGGAGTGTGCTGAGACGCCCCACGTGAACCTGAGGAGGCCCATGGCCATGAAGACAGGCCTACTGTATATCGTTGCCGTCGGTCTTGTCGGTCTCTCGAGCCCGGCTCTGGCGCATCACGGGGACGCCGATCGTTACGTGCAGGAGGTCATCGACGTGACCGGAACGGTCGTCGAGCTCAAGATGGTCAATCCCCACGCTCACATTCTGTTCGACGTCACCGACGCGACCGGCAAGACCGTCAGGTGGGAGGCTGAGTTGGGCGGACCACAGCAGCTCATGAAACAGTTCGGGTGGACGCCGCTCACCGTGAAGATCGGCATGAAGCTCACGATGACCGGCCGGCGGCTCAAAAGCGGCGCTCCGTACATGAATCTGACCGAGCGCGCACGTATCGTGGACGCCGCAACAGGCAAGGAGATTTTCCGCACCGAGAACTACGGCCAGCCGCCGGAGAAGTAGTAGGCAGCATGCAGGGCGGTCTTGCTTTCCCAGACCGGCCTGGCCCGCCGGGTCTAACAAACAAGGCCCGGCCCACGTGTCCCCAGGAGGCGTTGATGCGCGTCGGGTTGCGGCTGGCGGTCGGGACGGTACTCGTCATCGTCGCTGGTGCGTCGTTGCACACAGCGGCACGACAGACGCCCTCGTCTGTAACCGTCGCGGGCGCTCAGCTCAAGCAAGTCGCCTACCTCAAAGGCTCGAACACGAAAGCCGGCGATCACTTCGGATGTGGTGGCGTGCTCGACGGTCACGCCGGATACGGCGCGTCCCTGAGCGGTGACGGCAACACGCTCGCCATCGGCGCACCGCACGAGAGCAGCGGCGCAAGAGGCGTCAACGGCAAACAGACCGGCGAGGTGTCCAGGTCGGGTGCGGTGTACGTCTTCGTACGAAGCGGCGCGACGTGGGCGCAACAGGCCTACGTCAAGGCGTCCAATCCGCAAATGAGCGCAGAGTTCGGCCACGCGGTGGTGCTCAGCGCAGACGGCAACACGATGGCGGTGTCGGCGTACTGGGAAGCCAGCAAAGCCACCGGCATCAACGGCGACCAGAGGGACGAGTCGATTCCGCAGGCCGGCGCGGTGTACGTGTTCACTCGTACTGGAACGACGTGGACACAACAGGCGTACGTCAAAGCGTCGAACACGGGCGAAGCAGGCACCGAGGACAAATTCGGTGACGGCGATCAGTTCGGCGTCTCGCTCGCGCTCAGCGACGACGGACGCACCCTGGCGGTAGGAGCCATTTCCGAAGACAGTGCGTCGGCCGGGATCAACGGAAATCAGGCCGACAACTCCGCAACGTCGGCGGGCGCGGTCTACCTGTTCCTCCGCACTGGCAACACGTGGGCGCAGCAGGCCTACATCAAAGCCTCTAACCCGGACCCCGCAGACATGTTCGGCTACGGCGTGGCTCTGAATGCCGACGGCAACACGCTGGCGGTCGGCAGCTACGACGAGGGTGGGTCCTTTCGAGGCATCAACGGCCCGCCGGACAACATGCGCCGGGGCGCGGGCGCCGTCTACGTGTTTACGCGCACGGGGGCCACGTGGGCGCAGGAGGCGTACATTCACGCGTCCAACGCCGAGGCCGGCGATTCACTTGGAGTGATGGTCGCGCTGAGTGACGATGGCAACACGCTGCTGACCGCCTCGCTCGACGAGGACTGTCTTGCCACCGGCGTCAATCCTCAGGGATGCGACAACGACCGCGCGGCCGATCGTTCCTCCGGCGCCGCGTACGTGTTCGTTCGCACCGGGAGCACGTGGTCGGAGCAGGCGTTTCTGAAAGCGTCGAACAGCGGCGCGAATGACTGGTTCGCGTCACGTTCGGCGCTGAGCGGTGATGGAAACACAGCGGTCTTTGGGGCGTCCCTCGAGGACAGCTCCGGGCGCGGCGTGGACGGCAAGCAGGATGATGACAAAGCGTCCGAGTCCGGCGCCGTGTACTTCTTTCGCCGTACCGGCCGCACGTGGAGCCAGCAGCACTATGTGAAGAGCACGAACGCGGACGCGTTCGACGAGTTCGGAGGCTCAGTCGCGTTGAGCCGCGACGGGCGAACAATGGTGGTGACGGCGCATGGCGAAGACGGGTCGTCGCACGGCGTTGGGGGCAACCAGGCTGACAACGGCACCGCCGAAGCGGGTGCCGCGTACGTCTTCACCTCCAACTGACGTGTGATCGCGCCAACCATCAAAAGCCCGATCGACAGTGGCCTACCGTCGCGAGGTTGTCGGCCTCGCAAACCTCGCGGCGTCGATTGCGACGTTCGGCTGCACCTCGGTCAACTCGAAGACCGATCGGCCGCTCAGCCAGCTCACCGTCCAGCGGAACGGGATCTTGACGCCGGCGACGTCGCGATAGTCGTCGTAGTCGACACGAGTCACGAGACGGCCAACCGGCGATTCGCTGTAGCGCACGAGGCGCACGAGCAGCGCCGTCTTCGCATCGAAGCACAACGTTGCTGTCGCGCCACCGGACGTCGTCCCTTGAACGACGAGCGTCTCTCGATCGTTGATGAGGGCGGGAGGGCCGACGCGCCACTTGGTCAACGCCTGTTTAATGCGGCCAGGAAAGACGAGTGCGGCTTCGAGACGGACGCCGTCCAGTTCCTGTCCCGTGATCGCGAGCAGCGGCACCGGTTTCTCGGCCTCGGGCGCCGCGATCCATCCGCCGCCACTGCTCACGACGGTCGTGCTGTCGCCGTTGAGCGTGTGGACGATCGTCGTCCGTTGTCCGGGGGCGCTGGCAAAGATCTCGAGCGGGCTCGTGTCCGCATCGTCGAATCCCTTGTAGGTGCCTTTGGCAACGAGACTCGTGAGTCTCGCGAGACGATCCGGTCCGCCGACTGCCTGGAGGTATCTGTCGAGTACCTGCTCCGTGGCAGGCTGCCCGGCCGCTTGTTCGATCGGTTCGCCGGGCTCGTCGGGCGGCGGAGATCCGTACAACAACGCCAGGCTCGGCATCACGTTCGGCCGCGAGCTGCCGCGATGGCAGGTGTTGCAGGTGACGACCTGACGTCCCGCGAAGTTGCCCTTGTTGATGGCCGCGACCATCTGCACCATCCGGCGCGCGGTCCGTTTGAGGTCGTTGTCGTCGGCATACCTCGCCCAGCTCCCGCCGCTTTCATCGACGTGGCAATCGGTGCAGTTCATGCCGAGCGCCGCGGAGAAGAACCCCATGGTCCCCATGAACTGATCCACCGGAATGCCCTTGAGCACCTGGATGTTCTTGAACACCTCCTCGGCCATCGGCGGCCTCACACCCGGCGCGGCCTGGCCGCCGACACGTGTGGCACTCAACAGACACACGACTGCACAGACACTGAGGGCCGCTGTGATCCGCATGTTCACGCTGTTCGCGTATCCCTTATTTCCAGCTGTCCGCGGCTTTCCGCTGGAGCGAATCCGGCGTCAGCTCTGCCAACTCGATTCGCACGCCATTCAGGTCGGTGACGTTTGACAGGATCGCTTTCGAGAAGGCGCTCGGCGGCCCAGGATCGCCCGCGGTGGCCCCGCGTGCTCGAAACGCCGCCACCGCGGTCTTCATGTTCTCGACGACCAGCCCGAAATGTGTGACCCCGGCAGGGCGCTGCGCGTTGGCCTGCTGCAGCTCCAGGAACGTGTCGCGGCTGATCTGCATGTAGATCGCCGTTGGCTGTCCCTGAGGGTTGCTGTTGCGGAACGCTTCCTTGAATCCCAGCTTCTCCGTGTAGTACGCCGCTGCCGCAGGGATATCTGGCACGGCGACGCCCACGTGGTTCAGGCCAACCACGCCCGGTCGCTCGTTCTGAGCGATGGTGGTCTGGACCGCCGCACCAACCAGAATCCCGGCGACGAAAAGCACAAGACCGCGCATGGGGTGCTCCCTTTCATTTTGGATTTGTGATCTTTGATTGGTGATTCGTTGGTGATTGGTGATTGTCGATCTTCGATCTATTGCTGATTCACCAATAAATCGCCATTCACAAATCACCAATCACCAACGAATCACCAATCACTAATCGCCAATCACCAATGATCTATTTCGGACTCGGCTGCTCCGGCGACGGTTTCGGGTAGCTCCAGGTCTTGAGGATCTGCATCTGGGTGTCGCAGTACGAGTCGAGGATTTCGGTGTCAGCCTGAAGCAGCAGCGGGATCGTGTTCGTCCACGGCTTCGCGTACGCTTTCGGATCGTCGATGGTGACGGTTATTCCCAGGTGGCCGAAGTCGGTTCGCTTCCAGCGTTCGGTCACATGCAAGGCGTCACTATTCGGGTACGCCATGTTGGCGCTGAGCCAACCGCCATCGCGGAATCCGATACTCTCGACAACGAAGATGTCACCCTCCCACTTGCCAACGGAGTATCCCAGCCAGGCGGGTTCAGTCTCACTCAGCTTGGGCAGCGGCCGACCATCGGTGAAGATCTGGCGGAACGTGTTCCCGACGATCGATTCGTGAAGAACGATGGTTTCCACCGGCGTGTGGACAACCTTGAACGGGCTGCGAGTGTAGACGCGCGGTACACCCAGCGGCAGGCAATAGCCGTAAGGATCATCGACGTGATTGCGGTCCCTGCGGATCTTCTGCACGCTCGCTGCCCACGGCGTCAGCTCAATCTCGCCGGGCTTCAGGCCCCTGCCCAGGTCGTGGAAATAGGTCATGTTTCCCACGTCCCAGATGCCAGAAAAATCCGGGCGCCCATCCGCCATCTTGGGGGCTGGCGCCGTGAGATTCGGCTTTCCGTCCGGCAGGCGCGGAATGCCAGCGGTCGGATGCCTCACCCACTGCGCGCTGGTCGCTGCCGTCAGCGACAATAGGACCGCGATCGTCACGAGTGCCGTCCGTCGTGTCATATCGGCCCTCCGCTCGTGTGGCAAGTCTCACGCGCGCGCCGTTTCGCGCTCGGCGGCGTAACAGGCCCCGAGGCTCCAGGCTCCTGATCCTGCGGCGCACAGGAACAGGAAGAGATAACAGAACAGGATCGATGCTTCCATGCCCGGCTGCGTAAAGCTTTGCCAGAAGCCTCTCGGCGCCCACGACCTGAAGTAGGCCACCGCCATCTCGCCCGACAGGATGAACGCCACCGGTCGGGTGAACAGTCCCATGATGATGAGCGGTCCACCGAATGACTCGAGCCACCCGGCAAGCCCGCGCATCGACATGATGTCGCGGTCGATGCGGCCGCCGCCCACCCCAAAGAACTTTTCGATGCCGTGCATGAGGAACAAGCAACCGGCGACGATTCGGAGAACGCCGAGCGTGGTGTGCGCCCATCGGTCGTTCGTCGACTCTCGGCCGCGCAACCGGTCCACGCTCCAGGCGCCTCCGCCGGACGACGCGAGGTACAAGAAGAAGAACGCGTTCAGCAGCACCGGGTCGCCGCCGTTGCGATGCGTGAACGGGCCACGCTGAAGAGGGCCGACGAAGAAGAGGGTGACGTACATCACCGCCAGCACGAGGCCTGCCTGCCTGGTGAACAGGCCGACGATCATCAGCAACCCCGCCGGCACAGCCACCAGTTCGAGGAACCCCTCGTAAGACATCCTCGCGGCATTGCTGGCTTCCGGGTATCCGAGCAGCTGCTCCATGCCGTGCCGCAGCACGAGAAACCCGAAAACGATTCGGGCCAGGCTCTGCAGATATGGCGTGAGCCTCTCGTGGGCGGCGGTGGAGGCGATCGGCATGTCGGCCCTATTTGCCCATGTTCTTCTTGTATTCCTGCGCCTCGGTTCCCGAGCAGATCATTTCCATGAGGTCGACGTTGGAGGGGATGAGTCTCAACGGCAACTTGTTACGGCCGACCCACGGCTTGGTGTACGCGGTCGGGTCGTTGATCGTGACGGTGAGCTCCATCATGCCCATGTTCACGCGGTGGTATCGCTCCTCGACGCGCATGTCGTTGCTATGCGGGTTGCCGGCGTTGTCGAGCCACGTCCTCTCGTCCAACCCGATCGTGTCCACCACGAATGTGGATTCGTCCTCCCAGCGGCCGACGGAATAGCCGTACCACCGCGGGTCCGGATCCTTGGGAAGCGCGCGGCCGTCGGTCCAGATGGTCCGGAACCGCTTCTCGAACATGTAGAGCATCAGCACCTGGTTGGGTGTGTGCACGACTTGAAACGGCCGCAGCTCGAACAGCAGGTTGCGCGGGAACCCGGCGGGGTCGCACATCGTGGACAACGGATCGTTGATCTCTCCGATGACCGATGGCGCTCGTGGTCCATCCCCGGGTTTATAGGTACTGATCTTCTTTTCGCCCCACGGCATCAACGGAGCCGTCGGGGATCCCCGTGGCGCGATGCCCGCGCCGCCCGCGTCCCAGGTTCCGGTCAGGTCACGCGGAGGGGCCGGTCCGGCCTGCGGCGGTTGTTGCGCTCCGATCATGCCGGGGCTGTTCCAGACTTGCGCGCGTACAGCAGGCGACAACAGGAGCCACGGCACCAACGCGACGATCAGCACGATCAGGCGCTTCAACATGTGCAAATCCTCTGCACTAATTCTGCGGAGGCGCTCCGGCTCGCGGCGCCGGCGCTTGCGCTCCAAGTCTCTGGCCGTTGGGCAGCAGCACGCTTCTGATGCGCCCCACGGGCGCGCCGCTCTTCACCGGCTGCAGCGTCACCGTCACGGTGTCCCCGGCTTTGAAGGACAGCCGGGCCCAGCCGCTGCGAGACATGTCTGTCGGGTTGCCCGTTTCGACCACCCAGTTGCGGACTGTACCCGTGTCGTCTTTCGCGTCGAATTTCAGAAAGCAGTGTGGATTCGCCCAGATCCACTCGGTCACGGTCCCCTGCAGTGTGAGTTCCTTGGTCGTGTCGAAGCTCGCCGCCCCATGATGGGCGTCAAGTGGCGTTCCGGTCATGAGCAGGCTGGCCATCACAAGAACAAGGCCGAGCATGAGGTTCTTCACGGGTGCCTCCGTTTTGGGACGTGCGCAGAGCCGTCATAACCCTCCGGTCGTTCGACGTCAACTCCCAACTTCGAGCGTGTTAGCATCGGGACCCGCCGAAATCCCCACGTCCGCTCAGGAGGACGATATGCCAGGACGCGTGATGTTGCTCGTTGCCGCACTAGCCGGGGTGCTCGGGGCTGGTTACCTGGCCGCAGATCGCCCGATTGCCGCACAATCATCGGGTCGGACCTCCGACCAGCGTTTTGCCGCGGTGCCGAGCCAGAAGGGCGGTCAGGACATCTTTGGTGCCTATGACGTTGTTGCGGACTGGCCGAAGGATCTGACGACGATAAAGGGCCACGAAGGATGGACGTTCGGCGCGGGGCAAAGCGTGTTCGCCGAAAGCCCCAACCGCATTTTCGTCCTGCAACGAGGAGAGCTGCCAAACCTCGGCCGGCCGAAAGCGACGAGGCTGACGCAGCTTGGGCCCGGCCTCGTGTTTCCGATCGGGCGCCTGCCATGGCGCGACGCGACGACCGCCAGCCCTCCAGGCAACGGCGGCACGGGGCAGCCGGCTGAAGGCGGCATGCAAGCGTGGGAGGCACAGGGCAACACGTTCGGCGTCGATGCGCGATGGGAACACTGCATCATGATCTTCGACGGCCAGGGCAATCTGATCGACTCGTGGAACCAGTACGACTCGATGCTGCAGCGGCCGCACTTCGTGGCGATCAGCCCCTACGATCCGCAGAAGCACGTCTGGATCGTCGACGACCACAAGCACGTCGTGCACAAGTTCACCAACGACGGCAAGACGAAGGTGCAGACCATCGGCACCTATGGCGAGCCCGGAGCCGACGACAAGCACTTCAATCGCCCGACGTTCATGGATTGGTTCCCCGACGGCAGCTTCGTCGTCGCCGACGGCTACAACGGCACGCGCGTCGTCAAGTTCGACAAGGACGGCAAGTACGTGACGGCGTGGGGCCAGCGGGGAGATGCCGGCAAGGAGACGCGGCCCGGTTACTTCAACAACGTTCACGGCGTCGCCGTCGATCCGAAGACGCGGCGCGTGTTCGTCAACGATCGCGGCAACAGGCGCGCGCAGGTCTTCGACGAAAACGGGAAGTACCTCTACGAATGGTCGTTCGGGAGCGCCCCGGCGGACATCCACCTGTTCCACATCTTCAGCGACGGCTATCTGTGGGCAGCCGATCGCGGAACCAGCAAGATGCTCAAGTACGACCTCGATGGGAGCTTCATGTACTCGTGGGGCACCTGGGGTGATTTTCCCGGCGGCATGTGGGGCGTGCACGGATTCAGCGTCGACCAGGATGGAAACGTCTACGTCGCCGAAGTCGACAACGGCGGCGCGCAGAAGTACACGCCTCGCAAGGGGGCGAACCCGGCGATGCTCATGGGTAAACCGCTTCGCGTCGCCTGGAAATAGACACGTTCGATCTGTGATTTGCGATGAGTGATTCGTTGTTGATGGTTGATTCGTGAATGGTGATGGGTATGGTGTCGAGGCTGTCGATTCTCCTTGTGTTGTCGGGACTGCTGGTCGCGCCCGCGTCCGCTCAGGATGTCGACGCGCGTGCGGCCCTGCTCGCATCTCTGAAGGCGATGGGCGGCGAGAACCTGAAGACCATCGAGATCTCGGCCGCGGGCTCCTCGTCGCTGATCGGCCAACAGTACTCAGTGGATGGCAACTGGCCGCAGTTCGAGGTCGCCGACTACACGCGGGCCATCGACTTCGACGCCAAGTGGTCTCGCGAGGACTACACGCGGAGGCAGGGCAACTTTCCGACGTTCGGCCGCGTGCCGATGGCCGAGCAGCGAATCACCGCCATCGTGAGCGGAGCGTACGCCTGGGACATGCGCGACACGATGCCCGTGCCGGTCACTCGTCCGTACCTCGATGGCGTACCTGTCAACGAGCTCCGGCAGCTGGAGCTCGCGATCACGCCGCATGGGTTCCTCAAGACGGCGCTCGCCGCCAAGGATGCGACAGCGATCCGGATTCAGTACATCGGCGCATCCGATTTCGGGCTCTCGCAGTTCGGCCGGACGGTGACGATGGTGACGTTCACCTTCCTGGGCAAGTACAAGATCGTCGGCACGATAGACGACCGCAATCTCGTGGAGCTCGTCGGCACGTGGTTCCCCAATCCTGTCTACGGCGACATGGATTACGAGATGCGCTACACCGAGTACAAGGACTTCGGCGGCGTGAAGTTCCCGATGCTGTTGCACACCCACCAGGGCGATCCCAGGCTGAACGTGGCGCACAACTACTACGAGTACCGGGTCACGACCGTGAAGCCGAACGTTCCCGTCGCCACGATGCCCGTGCCTGACGTCGTGCGCACCGCCGTCACGCCGCCTGCGAAGGTCGAGAGTCAGAAACTGGCGGAAGGTGTCTGGCTCCTTGGTGGCGGCACCCACAACAGCCTGCTCGTCGAGTTCAAGGACTACGTCGCCGTGGTCGACGCGCCGAACAACGAGGAGCGCTCGCTCGCGGTCATTGCCGAGGCCGCGCGCCTGGCTCCTCGAAAGCCCGTGCAGTACGTCATCAACACGCACCACCACTTCGATCACGCGGGCGGCCTGCGCACGTATCTCTCACAGGGCACCACCATCGTGACGCATGAAACGAACAAGCAGTACTACCTCGACATCATGTTCTACCCGGCACCGCGCACGCTGCAGCCCGACCGGATGGCGCTGTTCAACCCGATGTACTGGATCAGTCGTCGGCCGCCGCCCATCGAAACGGTGGCCGGTGAGCCGCGCAGCACCGCGAAGTACGTGGTCACCGACGGCGAGCGCATCCTCGAGATCATCAAGGTAGAGGACATGGCCTACGAGTTGGGAGACCGATCGTACGCGCAGGGCAACCACAGCGTGGACATGCTGATCG
>Ga0075428_100009098_pt1 | contig 11023 bp, 5 predicted proteins | sample RhiMetdeltSRZDD2_FD_75291 | JGI IMG/M metagenome (GOLD analysis project Ga0075428, IMG submission 75291) | Populus rhizosphere microbial communities from Tennessee, USA - Rhizosphere MetaG P. deltoides SRZDD2 | ecosystem: Host-associated > Plants > Roots > Rhizosphere > Soil | place: USA... | reverse complement strand
GTCGCGCGATATCTCATGACCATTCCAAAAAAGATATCCCTTCCGAAGCCACAGCCCGATCGCCTCCGCCGGATGGTGGCCGATGAAGTTGAGTCCGGCGCGATAGAAGAACCGGTCTTGCTCCGGGCCTGTTTGGGGGAATCCGGCTTTTTGGGCCGGCCCGAGGATCCAGCGATTCCATTGGTTCCCGGGGCGCGCGGTAAACGTGTGCTCGTAGTCTGGATTGTTTCCGATGAAGAAGTTCATGCCTCCATTAGTTGAGATGAACACGGGGGTCTTGCTGGATGTGTTGTTCTGCATCACCACCGGCGTAACCGTCAGGGCGACTCCCAAGACCAGGAAGCCACACATGGCCCAACGTACCCGTCCTCGATTCCCGAGGGCCAACCAAAGAACGGCAACCGGGACAAACGCCAGGATCACCGGACGGAACAGGGCTGAAAGTCCAATGCAGACCCCGGCAACCAGCACCAAGCCGATGTTGCGGCGATGCGACGCATCCAAAACGAGCAACAATCCCAGAAGGTTCAAGACGAGCTCCCACGTGGCGCTCTTGAGCTCGAACGCAGCTTCCACGGCAACACCATGAATAGCCAGCAGAGCGGCCGCAGCGAGAGCCCATCCTGAAGAGAGGACGCGGCGAGCCAGCACATAAACCAGTACGCACCCCCCCGCGCCGAGGAGTGCTTGGGCTAAACGAGGCGCCTCGGCACCGGAGCCAAACGCTCGGATCAGGAAAGCCAGCGCGTAGGTCAGGCCAGGGGGCCTCCAGTGGGGCAATGGAAGGTGTCCGGTGCGGGCCAGTGTTTCCGCATTGCGGTAGTACAGCTCTTCGTCCAGGACGGGATAGCGGTACAGAATGTCTTTCTGGCTTTCCTGGATGTGAAGCCACCTAAGTCCCAACGCGAGAAGAAAAATTACTGCCAGTCCAATAAATACATACCGCGTTCGTTGCTGCGTGTCAGGAACCACTCGGCTCGTCTCTCCGATCAACCTGGGGGTTGCACATTATACCGAGTGAAAGAGCGAGTCCGCCCGGTTGTGGGCGGACTCACTTTTGTGTCGTTGGTTGTCGTCCTATTCCTAGAGCGGTCCTAGAGGAGTCGCCCCCGTAGAATCAGGATGGCCACCGAGAAATAAATGATGAGGCCGGTCACGTCGACCAGGGTGGCGACAAACGGCGCCGAGGAGACAGCCGGATCGAGCCCGATCCGTTTCAAGAGCATCGGCAGCATCGAGCCGGTAATGGTGCCCCAGGTTACGACTCCGATGAGGGCAAAGAACACGGTGATCCCGATGTAGAGGTAATGTGCACCATAAATATCGGTGAACTGTGCGGCGACCGTAATGCGTAGAAACCCCAAAAGACCCAGCAGAGTTCCGAGAAATACGCCGGCCATGACTTCCCGACGCATGACCCGCCACCAATCGCGGAACGTCACCTCGCCAAGGGCCAGCGCACGAATAATGAGACTCGCCGCCTGCGATCCCGAGTTGCCTCCACTCGAGATCACGAGCGGAATAAAAAGGGCCAGCACCACCGCGCGCTCGATCTCGTGCTCGAAGAACCCCATCGCAGTCGCGGTCAACATTTCCCCAATGAAAAGCACGGAGAGCCACACACCGCGCTTGCGCACCATGGGCAGAAACCCAGTGTCCAGATAGGGATCCTCGAGGGCCTGCAAACCGCCCAGCTTCTGGATGTCCTCCGTCGCCTCTTCCCGCGCCACGTCCAGGAAGTCGTCCGAAGTTACGATGCCGACTAGAACGCCTTGGCCGTCTACGACCGGCAGCGCCACGCGATCGTAACGCTCGAACGTGCGGAGCGCTTCTTCCTGGTCATCGGTCACCCGGAGGCTTACGAAGCTTCGATCCATGAGGTCGGCGACCCGAGCGTCCGCGGGGGCAAGCACGATTTCCCGCAAGCGCACATCGTCGATGAGTCGCCCCCGTTCATCGATGACATAGAGCACGTTGATGGTTTCGCGATCACGGCCGACGCGACGCAGATGATCGATGACCTGGCTCATGGTCCAGTCTTCGTGCACCGCCACATAGTCCGGGGTCATGAGGCGGCCGACGCTGCTCTCCGGATAGCCGAGCAGAGCGGTGGCCACTCGCCGCTCCTCGGGGGTGAGCAGATCGACCAGGTGCTTGGTCACTGACCCCGGCAATTCTTCCAGGAGTGCGGTGCGGTCGTCCGGCGCCATTTCGTTCAGCACCGCGGCGACCTCGGTGCGGCCCATGCTATGCAGCAGTTCTTCCTGCTCTTCCAGGGGGAGGTACTCGAAGATGTCGGCGGAGAGCGAGGCGGGCAGCACTCGGAATACGACTGCTTTGGCCTCGGGGGGAAGGTTGGACAGAATGGCGGCCGCATCGACGGGGCCGAACTCGATCATGGCTTCCCGGAGGGTCTTGAAATCCCGGCGCTCGATCAGCTCCTCGATATCGGGAATAAACGCGCGGCCGGACAGCATTCCAACTCCTCCAAACGGAAATGGTTTCGATCGGGGGGCATTCTATAGGCAGGCAGGGGCGGGCGAATACGCCGGATCTCACGTTTTTTGGCCATGGCATTGCCCCTCGCGGGTGGGTCATGTAGCGTTGCGGCCCATGTCCATCCAACCTGGCGCGCGTCTTGGCCCTTTCGAAATCACCTCCCTCTTGGGTGCCGGAGGTATGGGCGAAGTATTCCGCGCACGCGATACGCGGCTGGGACGAGACGTCGCGATCAAGGTGCTGCCTGCGCACCTGTCCGCTCAGCCCGAAGTGCGGGCCCGATTCGAGCGCGAAGCGAAAACCGTATCGGGCCTCAATCATCCCAACATCTGTACGCTCTATGACGTGGGGCGCGAAGGCGACATCGACTATTTAGTCATGGAGCTGATCGAGGGCGAAACCCTCGCCGACCGTTTGCGTCTAGGCCCTCTGCCGATTGCGGACGTGTTGCGATTCGGCACGCAAGTCGCCGATGCCCTGGATCGCGCGCACCGGGCAGGAGTCACTCATCGGGACCTCAAACCCGGGAACGTCATGATTACCCGGGCGGGCGCCAAGCTCATGGATTTCGGGCTGGCCCGAGTAACCGGGTTGGCCGGAACCGCTGGATCCTCAGGTTCCGCGGCTCTCACCCAGTCCCCCACCGTGGCCCATCCGCTGACTGCCGAGGGCACCATCGTCGGCACCTTCCAGTACATGTCACCGGAACAGCTGGAAGGTCGCGAAGCGGATGCGCGGAGCGATATCTGGGCATTGGGATGTGTGCTCTACGAGATGATCACCGGCCGGCGCGCATTCGAAGGCCGTAGCCAGGCCGGTCTCATCGCGGCGATCCTGGAACGCGAGCCCGCCGGCATCGGGGAACCTCCATCGAGTTCGGGCTTGGCCACAGGGGGTCGGCCGCCGGGGCTTGATCGCCTCATTCGCAACTGTCTGACCAAAGATCCCGAGGAACGCATCCAGACCGCGCACGACATCAGGCTCCAACTCCAGGGCATCGCGGAAAACGTGGGTCTCGTCGCGACCAGCGTCGTATCCGCACCGGCACCCGTCATTAGCCACGTTCACGCAAGATCCGGCGCGTTACGGCTTGCTTGGGGGATTGCCTTGGTTGCACTCCTGGCCACGGTGGGAAGCGTGGCCTGGCTCTACCCAAGAACGCGTGTACCCTCCCCGCCCTCATTTCGTTTTCGGGTTGCCGCCATCCCGAACACGGTCGACACCTACTGGCCTCGCGTTTCCCCGGACGGAAAGTATTTGATCCTTCAGGGCACCGATTCGACCGGAACCAAACGGGCCTATGTCGGACAGATGAATCAAATCGATGCCCACCCCGTCCCCGGCACCGAAGGTTTGCAGCGCGCGTACTGGTCTTTCGACAGTCGCGAAGTCGTCTTCGTGGCGGAGGGCAAGATACAAAGGCTTGCTCTGTCCGGGGGATCGCCGTTCACCGTGGCGGCCGCCCCCGGGGGAGCCGATCTGAGCTGGGGTTCCAAGGGTCAGATCCTGATGGACGGGCAATTCACGGATTCGTTGCGCGTTGTCCCCGCTGGCGGGGGCGACTTGAAGCCCGCGTCACGGATCGATCGTGCGGCGGGGGAAGTCGGCACCGCCTGGCCGTGTTTTCTGCCCGACGGTGAGCATTTTCTATTTATTGGGAATCTGGCCGCCAATAATGCTGGTGTCGGCAACATTCGTCTGGGGAGGATCGGGACTTTGGATTCGAAACTCCTTGGCCGTTCGGACGGGCGCGTAGAATACGCCCCGGGAGGGTGGGTGCTATTCCTCCGGGGCCCGACCCTACTCGCCCAGAAGCTGGATCTCGACCAGGCCAAGCTCACCGGAGAGCCGATTACGCTCGCCGAGAATATTCGAGTTGGGTCGGCCGCTGGTCATTTCTCGATCTCGCAAACCGGCGTTCTCGCTTTCTCGAGACAAGACGAAGGCAATAACTTAGTGCTCCGGGCCGCCGATCGCACCGGGGCGATAACCGGACCTTCCCTGGCCGTGGGAACCTTGATCAATCCAAAGCCGTCCCCGGATGGGCATCGTCTCCTCTATCAGGTGGCGGGCCGATCGGGAACCACTGGAGAAATCCACGTGCTGGATCTCGACCGCGCCACGGACACGCGACTGACCTTTACTGGTGACCGAGCCGTCATGCCCGAATGGTCGCCGGACGGGCGGCGGTTCGCCTATGTGGTCCGGCGAACCGATGGCGATCGCTTGCATATCGGGGCGGCGGACGGCTTGGGAAGCCAAGATTCCATCCAGGTTCCGGCCCGCCTAGGAGGAATCTCCCTATATCAATGGTCCACCGCTGACTCTCGTCTATTGTTCAGCTCGGCCACGTTCAATGGCTTTGCGGTTGCCTCCGAGGGCCCGAACCGCACTCCGCAACCACTCCCCGACTCGACCCTGTTCCTAGCCCAGCAGCAGGTCTCACCCGATGGGAAATGGTTGGCCTACGCCACTGGCACCAGCGCCACGAACGTGAACGTGTACGTGCAAAGTCTCCAAGGACCGCCGGGGCGGTGGCAAATCTCGAACAAGAATGCGGTTCGACCTCGCTGGACGAAGGGAGGTCGCGAGATCATCTATGAGGGTGTGGATGGACGCCTCATGGCGGTGGACATCGACACTCAAAACGGATTCCATGCCGGGACTCCCCATGCTCTTTTCGCCTTACCGAAAGCATCGTCAGGGATTGACCAGGCAAGCTGGTGGTGTGATGCGGACGGGGAACGGTTCTACGTCGTGGTCCCACCCAAAACCCGCCAGGCGGTAATTGTCGAGGTCGTGACCGCGTTCAACGAGCTGGTGAGCAGAAAGTAACCGCTCTTTACTATTTTTTTGATTTCTTCCCCTTCTTGAGCTCGACCAGCTTCTGTTTGGCGTTCTCGTTCTTGGGATCCAGTTTTAGCGACTTTTCGTACGCAGCCTTGGCGTCTTTGGTCTTTCCTGCCGCTGCATACGCTTCACCCAGGCTGTCGTATACGTTGCCTGAATTGGGGTGCTCAGTAGCATTGAGCTTGAATGCCGCAATGGCCTCGTTGGTTTTGCCACCGCCCAAAAGCTGATAGCCGACATCGTTCAGCATTTCTTCCGAAACGAGCTTGTCACCATACTGACCCTTGAAACTCTGGTATACCGCTGCGCCTGAATCGGGACCAGCATGGTAGTAGGCTCCCACAATCGAAGAGTTGGCGTAGACGCGCTTGGCAAATATGGACTTGGGATTCATCTCCACGTTGAGCGCGTACAGTTTGGTTGCGTCTTCAGGATGACCGGCGGATCCAATCTGACGTCCCACATCCCCTAGCGACGTCTCACCGAAATCGTAGACTGCCCGGCCGTAATACCGATCTCGAAGACGGTTGTACTTCACCACGGTTGAGTCCAGGCCTTCCTTGTTGTACTCGGCAGTCAACACGTCCGTAAGGGTCCGTGGCTCCGTGGTGCCGCGATGGCAGGTGACGCACTGCACCTGAATGGCCGGTTCTTCGCGATGAGACAGGTTGGCTAGGTACTTCTGGTTGATGTCCATGGTCATTTGCATCATGGCGCGCGCCTTGATCTTGGTCGGCTTGTCGTCCTTGGCGAAATCCTCGTTGGTCCGGGGCTTTCCTTCCTCGATCGCGTGACAATATTCACAGCGAACGCCCAACGCCCGTGTGATGCTGCTCATGAAGGCGCGGAGCTGGTCCGGAGGAATATCCTTGGGAAGAACCTTCAGGTTCGTGAAGGACTCAGTGGGTTTGGTTCCGGTTTGCGTCTGAGCCCAAACTGACGCGGCAGCACAGAGCAACACGGCGGGCACGAGGGTTCGCGAAAGACCTGGTTTCATGGATCCTCCAGAGATGACCCGGAACTATGATTCTTGATTCAGGAGGGGTTATCAGGGTAACAGCACTATTCGGGCTAAGTCATTCTCGCTTTGGACGCGCAGGAAGTAAACCCCGGCCGAGGCCAGGGTTCCCCGGTCATCTCTTCCGTCCCAGCGAGCCTGCGTGCGGGATTCGCTCTCCAATCGCCGGACCATCCGACCGTCGAGGCTCACGATGTCCACCGTGAAGCGTTCCACGCTCCCGAAGCGCTCGATGACTAGCCCGCTCGACTGAAGCCGGAAAGGATTGGGCCACGCGCGCAGCCGGACCCGGGAACCCATGCCATCATCCCCGCTACCCAGTGGCGAGCCGGTGAAGATGATTCGGTGAAGGCTTCCGGGGAAAAGGTCCAGATAATAGAGCGCGCCATCGTTCCCTTCTACGAACTTGACTATTTCATCCATGCCCGTGCCCCAGTACAAAGGGTCGGGCTGGCCGGGTTGAGTGAACAGGGGATACCAGTCCGATCCGAGCTGCTTGATCACGCGAATGAATCCATCATAGTAATCCGCCCAGAACACAGCTCCGTCATATTGCGGCGGAAACGCGTATGCGCCTCCCGCCATGGGCCGGTAGCGCGGCCCGGTAATAATCGCGGCGGCGAGCACCGACGTCCGGTCAAATCCTGATATGTGCCCTTGGTACGTCTGGGTTCCGGTGCCTCCCGGCTCAGTGCATTGTGGCCAAGTACGGACATTGTCCCCTTCCCGAAACGGCCAACCGAAGTCCTCACCTCCTACCGCCTCATCGATTTCTTCGAACAGGTCGGCTCCGACATCAGAGATAAAGAGATGCCCGGTCAGCGAATCGATGTGAAAGCGAAAGGGATTACGAAGTCCTTTGCAAAACACGAGCTTGGCTTCCGGATCCGTGGATGGGAACGGATTGTCGGGCGGTGTAAACAGGGCTTTAGCCGGGGGATTAGGGCCCGCATCCGGTAAGGCCGCCACGTTTAATCTGAGTATTTTTCCTTCAAAATAAGAGGAGTCCTGAACCACACAGATGTTGCAATCGTCGCCCGTACTTACATAAAGCATCCCATCCGGACCAAACTCCAAACCTCCGCCACCATGATCCTCCCGAGCATCCGGAAGGTCGACCAGGATGTCGTACCGATTTTTGAGCCGCAGATTCGTGCTCGAGCTCGAAGTCAAATCGCCGAAAGCCTTGAATCGCGAGAGATAGATGACGTCGCCGACGTGAGCGTAATACAGGTACACGTAAGGACGAGTGGGCCAAGCTGGATCTATGGCCATGCCGCTCAATCCACGCTCGTACCCAACCATATTGACATCGGTCAAACTCAAAAGCGCGGTGGGCGATTGGATTCCATTCACGATCAGGCGCACGTTGCCGACCTTTTCGATGTACATGATCCGCCCATCGGGCAGGAACCGGAAATCCATGGGCTGACCCGGTTCCAGGTTCCCGATGATGAGTTGGTCCTGAAATCCGTCAGGAAGCGCCGCCAGCACGGGGCGAAAAGTCACACATGGGCACAGCAGGAGAAACAGCAACAACGTGGTGCGAAACATCGTTTGGCCGTCCCTGGTTACGAAGACGCATCAAGAGAAGAGGCTGAATTATACCACTTTCCCCCGGTTTCTTCAGTCGATGAACCCCATCTTCTTGAGGAACACCGGCCAGCGCGGATCGTTGTGGATGGGGCGGAAGCTCGGCTCAGCGAGCACATACGAGAAGCCCGAATCTCTTAACACGTACCCTCGTTCCATCCACACAAACGCGCTATCTGCTTCACCACGGGCGGCGTGCAGAGCGGCGATCTGGTAGGGCGCATCGTGAGCATGCGTCGCCTTCAGCGTTTCGAGAGCCGTGTCGGCCTCTGCTTTCCGCCCCGCCTTGTAGTGCAAATGAGACAGCGCCAAGAGCTGCGCCCAATCCGCCGGCTCCTGATTCGCCTCGGCCAACGCATCCGCCTCTCGACCCTGATCGGTCATCAAGAAGGAGAGCATGCAGTGGGAGACGATGTGCTCGGGCGACAGCTCCAGCGATTTGCGGTAGGCCACTTCCGACTCGAGATACTGACCCATAAACCGGTACACGGCCCCGAGCTGGCTGTAGCTTCGGGCGCTCAACGGGTCTTGCTCCCCCGCTTTCTTCAGATAGTCCACCGCTTCATCGAATCGGCGGAGACTCATGGCCAGAGCGCCGGCCTCGGCGAGTGCTTCCGAACTCCCGGGTGCCAGGTCCAGCGCGCGCCGTGCCGATGCCAGAGCGCCCTTCCAATCCCAATCGTATGCTCGAAGGATGAAGCACTGCATGACATACGCTTCGGCCAAGTCGGGCGCGAGTTTCAAGGCCCAGTCCAGCGCCTCTCGCGCTTTGGTATATCCATCCACGATCGGCATCCATCCGTAGCCAGCGCCCATTGCGTACGCTCTGGCCAGCTTGACCCAGGCCGGAGCGTGCTTCGGGTCGAGGTCCAGCGCTTGCCGTAAGTATTCGATGCCCTTGGTGTTCCCTTGCTCGCTGAAACGCTCGACGAAGTATTTTCCTTGAAGATACAGTCGATGTGCTTCCGCGTTCTCTCCCCGACCTTGCACCGCTGCGGCCACAGCCGCTTTTGCTTCCCCGCTCGTTTGCGAATCAGCGCTCTCTCCGAGCAGGGTGCTGCGCAATTCCTTCACCACCGAGCGGGCAATATCATCTTGCACGGCGAAAATGTCGTCGAGAGTGCGATCGTAGGTTTCCGACCAGAGCGGATACCCGTCCTCCACCTTCACCAGTTGCACGGAGATCCGCACCCGATTGCCGACCTTGCGAACGCTGCCTTCGAGCACGGTGGCCACATTGAGTGCACCTCCAACCTCGGCGATCGTCACCGTTTTTCCCTTGAACATTGCGGAGGAGGTCCTGGCCGCCACACGTAACCCACGGACCTTGACCAGCACGCTCAAGAGCTCGTCCGCCAGCCCGTCGGAGAAATATTCGTCCTCTTCGTCCCGGCTGCGGTTGGCAAAGGGCAGGACCGCGATCGAGGGCACCTCCAATGTCGCGGCCGGCTTGGTGGCAGAGACATGGCTCGAGGAAGCCGGGGGGATCGACTCTCGCCGCACCATTTCCAGCTCGTTACGAACGTCTTTGGCGGTTTGAAACCGCCGTTCGCGATCCTTTTCCAGACAACGGCCTACAATGCGTTCGAGGTCTCGCGGAAGGTCCTCACGAAAACTTCGCACTGAAGCGGGCATGTCGCGCAGGATCGAGGAGCTGATGTCGGCCGAGGACGTGCCGCTGAACGGCCGCTTTCCCGTGGCCAGCTCGTACACCAGGACACCGAACGAAAACAGATCCGAGCGCGCGTCCACCGCCTCCCCACGGATCTGCTCGGGCGCCATGTAGGGCACGGTTCCCACCACTTGCCCCAGCTTCGAGATCGGCGAGTCCAAGGTTTTGACCTGGGTCGCTTTCTCGTCCACATCTTCGTGCACCAGTTTTGCCAACCCGAAGTCCAGCACCTTGACCCGTCCTTCGCGGGTCACCATCACGTTGGCCGGCTTCAAGTCCCGGTGCACGATCCCGCGCTCATGCGCCGCCACCAACGCGTCGGCGAGCGGAATAACAAGATCCAGGACGCCGGCCAGCGAAAGCCCCCCCGCAGCCACGACATGATCGAGGCTTTGTCCTTCCACCAGCTCCATGGTCAGGAATCGTGTTCCGTCTACGGCCTCAATGGAATGAATGACCACGATGTTGGGATGGTTGAGCGCGGCCACAGTCCGCGCCTCGCGCTCAAACCGGGCGAGGCGGTCCGGGTGCATGGATAGTTCGGAGGGCAAAACCTTGAGAGCGACGTCGCGGCCTAATCGCGCATCGCGGGCGCGATACACTTCGCCCATCCCACCAGAACCGAGCTGGGCAAGAATTTCGTACGCGCCGAGTCGGGTTCCAGCGGCAAGAGGCATCGAACGATTGTACTACGACAGATATTGCGTCAAATGCGCGGTTAGATCGCGGGCATCATCGGCCGCGCCGTCGATGAGGGTCGATTTGCGGCGCCGCAGAAAGGGAAGACCGAGGAGATACATCCCCGGTGCGTCCACGACACCGCCGTCGTGACGAACTCGCCCCTTTCGATCGAGCACCGGAACCTGGAGCCAGGAATAATCGGGCCGAAGACCGGCTGCCCAGATCACCGTCTTTATGCCTGCCTTTCGCGGATCGAGCTCGAGGGGCGGCGAGGCCTCGACTCGGGTGGGCTCGAAACGGTGGGACGGCTCCACTTCCTTATCCAGGCCGTTTTCGGTCGCCCATGCGTCGATGCGCTCAAGAAGCCGGTTCATCTTGAGATCCGACATCTCGCACACATTGCGCAGCGATCCCGAAAACTGCAGTTTTCCGTTCGCCACCCCGGCCAGTCGGCCGACCAGCCGCACTCCCAGTCCGGTCAGCCGGTTGAGATCGATTGTCCGGCGGTCATCGGAACCGGCTAGTTGAAGCGACGGCACGTTGCGCACGCGCACGATGTCATCGATCTCGTCATATCGATCGTTCATCACCCCGGCTGCATCCATCCACCACTTGATGTCCCGACCGCGATACGTCCGCGGGGCCCGGATGTGCTCCCCGACGGCCAGGGTGACCGGACGGCCCGAACGCTGCAGCTCTTCAGCGATCTG
>Ga0075428_100009097_pt1 | contig 11023 bp, 20 predicted proteins | sample RhiMetdeltSRZDD2_FD_75291 | JGI IMG/M metagenome (GOLD analysis project Ga0075428, IMG submission 75291) | Populus rhizosphere microbial communities from Tennessee, USA - Rhizosphere MetaG P. deltoides SRZDD2 | ecosystem: Host-associated > Plants > Roots > Rhizosphere > Soil | place: USA... | reverse complement strand
CATCATCATTGAGGGAACCGATAACGCCGGATGGACGCTCGACGGCTATGTCATCCCCCGGCTGGCAAGTGGGATGATCTTCGCCATGGAGGTCACGCCCTGACCGTACACTGACAGTCCGTGCCGGGCGCGTATGCGTCCGGCATGTGGCTGCCTCTGTCGACGGTCGACAGTGGAGAAAGGCACGACAATGGTCAAGACAGTAACCGTACGGCTCAAGCTTGTGAGTCCGGACAAGATCGAATCAGTGGCAACGGATGATGAGATCACCTTCGCCATTGAGGATGGGCTGGCCGGCATGGGCAGCATGGTAGGCGGCACTCGCCTCATTGAGGTAGAGGTTGCCGACTCCGACGAGGGTCCGGAGGTCTGGACCGTCGATGTAGCGGAGGTTATGACCGTCGAGTGACAGTGATGCCCGTAAGTGCACGCGGTTGATATACTCAGCGTGTGCGCTTACGGGCGTCGCTGCCTGTCGACGGTCGGCAGGCAAGAAAGGGGGCCAGAAATGGCTACCGAGTACGTAACTCCCGATGGTCGTATGGTCGCGTGGTACTTCTTATCACGCCCGTACGACCGGCCGGCAGTCATCGTAGCGGTCAAGTTGCCGCTAGCTGGTGATTGGGCATTCGTCGGTGATATGGCCTGGCACCCGACACACGGGGTCAATGCCTGGTACATGCGCCCGGCGAGTCTGCGTAAGGTCCGGCTTGAAGCCATCGGGGGTAACGGCAAACGGTACGGACGGCACACAAGCATTGAGGCTGTCCGGACCATGACCAGGGTGCACTTCCGCGCGCTACTGGTTCGACCGTAGATTGACAGTGCGGCCGGTGCCGAGAGGTACCGGCCATGCTGCCTGTCGACGGTCGGCAGGAAGGAAAGGAGTGATCCACCATGATCACCAGAGCAAAAGTTGATCTCGACATGTCCCTGCAAGCGTGTGTCACCCGTGGCGCGGCGCTCCTGGACGACATGCGGCCGGGATGGCGCGTGGCGTTGCAGGGTGAGGACATTCGTATGACGGAGGGTGCGGCGTGCGTGGCCGGTCGTGTGTTCGGCGACTGGCGCGAGGCTAACGTCATGGTTGGCGATTGGCTTTCACCTGGTCGTGCGTACGCGGGCATATGGACCATGCAAGAGCATGGATTCATCGTGTCCGATAACTACGGTTGCCAGGATGAAGACGCGACGGAAGCGCTCTTGCCCTTGTGGCAGGCCGAGATCAATCGACCGTAGCCGGACAGTGCGGCCGGTGCCTACAGCTACCACGCAAGTGGTAGCAGGTTGTGAGCGTAGCGAGCAACCGTAGGTACCGGCCGTGCTGCCTGTCGACGGTCGGCAGGAAGGAAGGGAGCAAACCATGTACGCATGGTTCGTGAAGTACCGAGAGGCGTTTTTGATCACGTTGGGATTGCTGATGTCCGGGGCGGTTGCATACGTCACGGGCGCTAGCTCGTGGGGCCATATCGTCCACGTTGGACGGTCCGTGGCCGAACCATCGGCGGCCTGGTTGCCGGTGGCGATTGACGGGATGATGATCAATGGCACCGTGATGGCGGCCGTTGACAAGTTCCGCAAGCGCTCGCCGCGTTTCTGGTCCGTTGTCTCTCTGTGGTTGGGCTCGCTTCTCACGCTCGCCTTTAACGCGGCATCCGCCCTTGAGCGGGGGCCGTGGGCAGTCGTGATCGCGTGTATGTACGCGGTTGCACTGCTCGTGACGGTTGAAACGATCTTTCACCCGTCACAGCGGTGGCTCAAGAGCGTGCTGATCGAACGCGCGGCAATGGCTGCGGTTGCAACTCCCGAACCTGCACAGTCGGTAACAGAGTCAGTCAAGCCCGAACCGGTGACCCCGGCACCCGTACCCGCTACCAATGGCAACGGGGGCCAGCCACGGCGTAAGGGTGGGCGTCCGTCCAACGGCAAGCCGCAAGGCAAGCCTACGGGTCCGAGGCGCGCGCCTGCACGTACGAGCTTCACCGGAGGCGGGATCACTGACCCTGAGATCGATCGAGCCCTCGCGGGTTTCCGCGAGCAGGGCGCACAGTCTAAGGCGATACAGGCCGTGCCCTTGTTTGTTGAGCCCGTGACGGAAGCAGAGACCGTTATTGATGCTGAGTTGGTAGACTCAGCCGTGACGGAGGACGCGCAGTAAGGGACGAGTGACCGTGGCCGTTGTGCAGCGGTCGACCATGCACGACGCGCCAACGCACTAACCGTGTCCATCACCCATCGTGCCCGGTACCCTATCGCGGGGTCCCGGGCACGTGTGGCACCTGGACAAGGTGACATCCGGACGGTCCGGATGGAGAGTGGGAAGGACAGACCGTGAGCAGTGAGATTGTCAAGGCAACGTCCGAGGATGCCGGCTGTTGGGTCGATGGCGCGCGAGGGTACCATGCGCTTGCATTCATGGTGGTAAATCTCGCCGACCATCGATGCGGCTACCCTCTGTCCGATGAGGACAGAGAGACGGTCGAGAAATACGATGCGGGAGACGAGGTTACGTCTCTTGAGGAGGTCATAGAGATCGCCGACGAGGCAGAGGCATGGATGAATGAGCACGTCGCGCCGGAAGGGTACACATTCCTTTGGCTCGATGGCGATTTCGTGCTGATCTCGGACGAGGAGTTGCCTGAGTAAACCGTCCACTGACAGTGCGGCCGGTGCCCTACGGGTACCGGCCGTAGCTGCCTGTCGACGGTCGGCAGGAGAGAAAGGAAGTGGACCATGCAAGCATGGACCGAATTCGTGAACCTCGATGAACACGCGCAGCTTGCGCGTGGACTCGACGTCATGCGCGAGGTCGTCGCTGAGTTTGGCGAGGACTACCACTACCAGGGTGCATATTCCTATGTGGACGAAAACAAGCCGTCATGCCTGATAGCACAGGTGGCGTACCGGCTTGGCCTGTCGGTGGAAGCCATGGCGACATGGAACGATGAAATCGTGGACGACCCGACGAGTCTGCGGCCGGGATGGGCGAATGATCTTACCCCGTCCGTGCTCAAGGCGTTCGGTACTGCTCAGGCGATACAGGACGCACGGCAGAAGGGTCGCTACGGTGGCCACTCGTGGGGCGAGGCGCTGTACGGTGCCGAGTACCCGAACTACGAGGTCGAGGAGCCTGAGATCGAGGATTACGAACGACCGTAGCCGGACAGTGCGGCCGGTGCCTACGGGTACCGGCCGTGCTGCCTGTCGACGGTCGGCAGGAACGGAAGGAAGGACGTTAGGCCATGCGTAGCAAGTGGGAAATCCTGGTCGAGCGCAAAGAGAAAATGCGCAATGACCTGGCCGTGGCCGAGGCGACATTGACCGGCATGGAAGCAACGCCGTTTACGGCTGATGGCACAGGCAAGTGCTCACGTTGCGGGACGGCGCTTCCTACAGAGGCGGCTTTCGCTAAGCACTTCCTAGTGCCGGATGAGCAGTACGTGAATCTCGGCGAATGTCCAACGCAGTATGCGTGACCGTAGCCGGACAGTGCGGCCGGTGCCCGATGGGTACCGGCCGTGCTGCCTGTCGACGGTCGGCAGGATGAAAGGAGGGACAGTCATGTCCCGAGGCTATAGCCGGGCGCGTAACGCCCGGAGCAACTCAAGCGGCGGCGCAGCATGGTCAGTGTCCATACTCGTGGCATTGATCGTGGGCGCGTTCGTCTTCGCATGCGCTCCCCGGACGGGTACGGCTGATGCCGCGCCCGAATCGCACCCACTGTGTGCGAGTGATCCGGACTACAGTAACGCACCGTGTGTCGTGCTGTCCCTTGTGGACGGTCACGACGGGTACGAGTTGATCCAGCGAATCAGCGATGGCTCACTGGCATCCGTGCCCTTCATGGCGTGCGCAAGTGAAGACGGGCCGGCACCGTGCGTGTGGGACACTGCACGCGGCAACGGTCGCGCCGCACCGGGGGTTGAGCAGTTCGTAGTGATCCGGACCTGACCGTACGGGTTCCGTCGCTAGTGCGCGGCTATGTTATGCTCCATGTAGCCGCGCACTGGTGTGCGGTGCCTGTCGACGGTCGGCAGGCAGGAAGGGGAAATGACCATGTACGTGAGCCCGAATTTCAAGAGCAAGGCTGCCCTTCGCAAAGCCCTTGCGGCTGGCGACGAGGTGACCGTGTTCGCACCCGGACTCGGCACCCCGAAGACGGATGGTGTCGAGTACGTGGAGGGTCCGCACTACCCGGCCGCGCACACGTGGTACGCCACCGTAGTGATGAAGGACGGCCGGGTGGTCAAGGTCAAGTCCTGACCGTCGCTTGACAGTGCGGCCGGTGCCTATGGGTACCGGCCGTGCTGCCTGTCGACGGTCGGCAGGGGAAGGGTCAGCGATGACCAGGGTAAGTCAGGCAAGGCAGGCAGAGATCGCGGAAGCGATCAAAGACCTGAGAGAGGCACTGTCCGATGTGGACGTGATCTACGCGGACGTAGTGCACGTGAGCCGTAGCGGGATGTTCCGCTGTATCCGGCCGTTCATCGTGACCGAGGACCGGCGACCTTGGGATCTTACGTACCTGGTCGCACGGGCCGGCATCGGTAAGGCAAGTCAGCGTCACGGTGGTATCGAGATGGGCGGATGCGGGATGGACATGGGCTTTGCCCTTGTCTATGAGATCGGCCGCGCGATCAATGACGGCCAGCCATGGCGATGCCGGGGCGACCGTTGCGGGAGCAATGAGCACGTGAACGCTCCCCGCGTGGCCAGTGGGCCGGACGTGATGCACGCTGGCGACAGCGGGTATCGATTCCGCAAAGAGACGTTGTAAGGCGACCGTGTACTGACAGTGCGGCCGGTGCCCATCGGGTACCGACCGTGCTGCCTGTCGACGGTCGGCAGGGGAAAGGAGCAACGCCATGGGAATCATGGCAGCGCTTGCGACCAACGATGAGATCGAGTTGAAGGCGGCCCTTGACCGTGAGGGGTTGCTGATGGCCGTGCGGCATCGCATGGTGTGCGACGGGAGTGGAGACGTTCTTGACGTGCGCGATGCGGTAGCGCTGAGTGTTCGGCGCTATGACCCGAAGACCGGCAAGGTGTCCAATACCCTGATGGCGTTTACGTCGCGGTATTGGACGGACAACGGGCCGGCGATCCTGGCACGCGCCAGTGAGCACGGCATGACGGTCGAGATCACGCACGGTGCCGACTACACGGCGGCCGGAAAGCTGCGCCGTGAGGCGTACGCTCGACTCAAGGAAGCTGCGCAGACCGTAGAGTGACAGTGCGGCCGGTGCCTACGGGTACCGGCCGTGCTGCCTGTCGACGGTCGGCAGGATGAAAGGGGAGTGGTCATGGATCACGCCTACTGGACGGCCTACCTCGCGCAAGGCTTGCGGAAAGCCAAGACGGTAAGTCGGCCGATCAACAAGCATCAGAACCAACGTGTTGTGCGACTGTCCAATGGGGACATTGGGTTGCGGCTGCACTACACGTATTGCGTCATCTTCCATGTTGACGGTACGGTCACCATCGATACCGGCGGATGGAACACGATCACGACGCGCGCGTTCATCAACGAGCATGCGCCCGTGGATTTGTGGCAGGTCAGTGGGGATCTGTTCCTGGGAGTGCCTAATCCAACATTCTCGGAACCGAGGGTCCGCAAGTGCAGGAAGTGCCGGGGAAAGACGGTGCTGCCTGACTCTTGCCATGGGCCAAACTGGTGCTACCCGCCGTGGTATGACGGCAGTCAACCGTGCGAGCACGGCCAGACGGTAGCCCACAAACGGGAGCAGTGTTGGCACGGCAAGACGGGCTCGCATGCACTCCCGGATGTAGAATGCTGGCGCTGTAAGGGCAGCGGTAGCGTCGACTACGGCAGTAAACCGATCCACTTTGCATGGTCCGGTACGGCGTACAGGTTCGACCCGTGCGACGTGCAGGCTGGCCTCTACACTTGGCCAGACACGACGGAAGCGCCCGATGTACCTATAGGCAAGCCGTCGAACGGACCGTGGCAGTCACAGCCGTACGTGCCACCCGCACCTAAGTACGTGGCACCTGCGCCGGTCAGCGACTACTCACGTAGTGGGGACATCCTGGCCGGGCTGATACCGAGCATCCTGCAAGTCGCCCGGTATCCATGTAGCTGTGATCTGTACGGCTACGAACGCGGTGTAAACCAAATCATCGTGCACCTGAATGATGGGTGCAAGTGGACACGGGAAGCCATAGCCGATTGGCTCGAAACCCTGGACCTTGACTTGAGATTCCCCACTCCGGTGGCGTGAGGATTGCGCCCGGCATCCGTACCGGGCGCTTTCCCCTAGTCACCGGGACTAGGACCGCAACCGCGCAGCGGTAGCGGTAGCGCGTGAGCGTAAGCGAACGCGCGTAAAGAAAGGAGCATCACCATGAACACGCAGGTAACCGCGACTGCGCCAACGACCGAAAAGGCCAACGAATTGCGCCAGATGTTGGGCGCAATCGAGTTGGACGTGCTCACCGGCTACACGCTGGCCGATGCCATCCGTGAGGGTGGCCGGGTCACTGACCAGGCAGTCGGCGCGTGGGGTGCGGGTGACAACGCGTGCGCCATGAGTGCGGCCGTGATCGCGGCCGAGGCACGCGGGTACTACGTACCGCTGGCAAAGTCGTAACCGTCGTGTCGGATGCGGCATCCGTGAGGAGCGGGTGCCGTGTCCAATGCGGACGGTCCGCAGAGAAAGGAAGTACACCCATGTACTACAAGGTAGCGTGGGAGATCGACATTGAGGCAGACTCTCCGGAGGATGCCGCGCGTAAGGCACTGGCCATCCAACGCGATAGCAACTCGATTGCGACCGTGTATGAGGTTTGGGGCGATGACCAGGTGACCCATGTCGATCTCACAGAGCTGGATGAGTGCTGTGATGAGGCACCGCACTACGGTGACCCACCACGGTGCGGCTGTGGCCGTAATCACTGGCACCATGAGGCGTGGCACTGACCGTAGCCGGACAGTGCGGCCGGTACCTGTTACGAGGGACCGGCCGTGCTGCCTGTCGACGGTCGGCAGGAAGGAAGGGAGTGTGCACAGTGGAGACACTGGCCACCGAGGGTATCTGGCGCTTGCGATTGGTCCCCGATGAAGACGCGGGATCATGGAATCCTCGCACAGAATGGGATCACCTTGAGTCCGTGGTCACGGTGCCAGACCGTAGCTACGGAGTCATAGACGTGGATGGCGGGCCACTGGCTAGCCAATGGCGACACCTGATCAGCCACTACGACAGTCGGACAGCTATCGAGATCTTCACTCGATACGCGACCATCTACCACGGTGCCGTGTGCCTGGAGGAATTCACCGGGCGCAGTGGCCCTAACGCTGTCTGGTACCTCACCCGCGAGCAGTACAGCGGGCCGGACGGCACACCCGACCCACTCGCGTACCTCAAGGCTCAAGCCGAGGAATACGCGGCATGGGCAGAGGGTGACGTGTGGGGATACATCATTGAGCGCGAGGTCACCTGGACTCGCGAGGATGACCCTACGCAGCACACGACCACCTGGGAAACCGAGGAGTCGTGTTGGGGGTTCATCGGCAGTCAGTACGCCGAGCAAGCCGCGCGTGAGGCGTGGGCGCACATCGACCGTAAGTAGACCATCGGGCAGGTGCCTAGGTACCTGCCCGTGTGGCCTGTCGACGGTCGACAGGAGAGAGGGAGTCATGCCAAAGCCTGAATTGACTCTAGTGATTACCCTGCCGTCCCTTGCGGCGGTAGAGGTGATCATGGAAGCAGTCGCGGAGACGTGGCGCACCCATGAGAATGGCGAGGGAGCATCCACAAACGACTGTGCCGCCGACATCGTGCGGCGCTTCGGGAGCATCTATCTGGACGCGGACAGCTAGACCGTAGCCGGACAGTGCGGCCGGTGCCATGAGGTACCGGCCGTGCTGCCTCGCGACGGTCGCGGGGAAAAGAAGGGAGGGCCGATTGATGGCCCGCGCAAGGATGGTGGTCACTGTCTGGGATGACAGTGGCGAGGTAGAGGAATTGGCCGGATTCACTTCCGACCACGCCTGTATCGACATAGCGGCCGGGGTAGCAGACCGGGCCGTAGGCGAGTGGCGAATGTGGAAAGTGGGCCGAGCACCGGAGGGGTTGCGGTTGATCCGAACCGTGATCGCGGCCGGTCTCGACAAGTACCCGCATCGCCGGGAATGGTGGCCGTTGGTTGAGGCCGCAATGCAATGGGCAAGTCTGAGTCTGCCGGGCAAGATGAACGCGGTCAATGACTACCGCACGACGGGTGCGCGAGTGATACGTGCCCGACGTCCTACGCCCGAGGCGCGGTTGCGCAAGCTGGCGGCCGCGCAAGCTCAAGCCGCAGGCAAGGAACGACAGCCTGTCGGCATCCGCCAAGACGAGACGATCGTCTATGAATTGGCACCCGTGTCCGATCGCGAGTCAACCGACTACGCCCGCGTAGAGGGTCCACACTCCACCTACCCTCGCACCAGCACCACCTAGCACTACAGGGCCAGCCCCAAACCACCTTGGGGCTGGCCTTTTTTTGTGACCTGTGAAGGGTGCAGAAACCGGACCCGCGTGACCCGTGAAGGGCGCAGAAACCGGACCAGGGACCAGGGACCAGGTAACAGCGACCAGGTACCAGGTACCAGGTACCAGGTACCAGGGACCAGGTGTCCAGGTACCAGCGCCGCGCTGTCCAGGCCGTACCAGAGTCCAGGGACCTACGGTCCAGAGTCCAGGTACCAGGTCGACAGGCTACGGTCAAGGCTACGGTTGGCCACGGCCGGCCGCCACGGGCCGTGACCTACGGGCGCGAGCTACCGGCTACGGGGCCACGGCGAGGCTACGGGTCCAGGGTCCAGGGTCAATGTCCAGAGGCAGCCCAGGCGAGCCCAGAGGCAGAGTCCAGGTCGCGTTAGTGCGCCAGGCGTGCTACACTTGAGCCAGAGGCAGGCACCTAGGTCGATGTTCTGTAGCCTGTCAGTGTCCAATTCGTCCAAGATCCAGCAAAAAGTTTGCAGGCCGGAGCCCCAGGGCCGAATTGCCCACGCCCCATATTCAAGAAGATATATGCAGGCGCGAGGGTTTCGGTTTCAGGGCAAAACGGACAGGTCGCATAGTGACAATCCTGATGCCAGCCCCCTGCACTCTGAGACTTTGCTCCTCTTCAATGCTTGGTTGGAAGAAGGTGCTTTGCGTCAGGGGCCGGAACGCCTGGTCAAGGATCATTACCCTTGGATCAGAGACTGGAAAAATGACATGCATGTTGCCTGGGCGCTTGGGCACATACCCCTACACACTTGCTTGAGGGTTCAAGGTGCCGGCCTGTAGCCTGCTGTCATGACCTACGAGCTTGGACCTGCGCATCCTCCTGAGATCGGTGAGGAGCAGCTGGTAGAATCACAGCCCAGAGTCAGGGCCCTGCTCGTGCAGCGGTACGAAGAGATCTGGGACCGGGTCTCGGTACGGATCAACGAAGACAAGGAGCACGAGCGGCCGGTGGATCCCAGGATCCTGGAGATCGGGCTGCGGGTACTGAAGGACGAGGCTGTGCTCTACCGCCTGGGTCGCAGCGCGCCTGTGGCAGAGGAAGAGGACGATCCCACCATCCTGGGCATTGACCGCGCCGCCATGGTGGCTGAGCAGCTGACTGTGCTGGAGTCCAAGCGACAGGCTGCACAGGCCAGCGCGGACGCCTGGCACCACGGCCACAGCCAGGACAAGGAAGCAGCTTGACCGCGCACTGGGTATTGGCCCAGGAAGCAGTTATCTGATTGACAGGTAGCTGGTTCCTGGGCCTTTTTTTGTGCCCTGATGTTGATCTTGGGATCAGCTCCTGCTCTCAATAACCGCGATGCAGGCGGCAGTGTGGAACTCTCCTACGCTGCCACAGGTGCAGGGAGCGTAGACCCGATCCGGATCCAGGCGCACGTTGTAGGGATTGGGCTCGGGAACGGGGGGCCTGTAGTGGCTGTCGGGTAGTGGGGCCAAGCTACTTGGGTCAACCTGACGAAGATCCACCTGGGGCATGCCGATGAACTTGTCCCGCTCAATGAGCCCGGTCGCCTGCACGCGCATCACGAATGGATTCACCTTGTGGGTGCGAGCCATCAGATGCCTGGTCTCAGCCTCCCGATAACAGGCCGCCCGGAGTGCGGGCAGGTGCTGGAACCTGCGGTCCTTGCGGATGTCAACCTCATGGGGGGTGCCGTCGAGGAGGGCATCCCACCATAAGCTGCCGGGATAATCGTAGTTCACCATGTTATCAGTATAGTTTCTAGTACCCAGGTTGGCAATACAAGAAAGGTGAGAAACATAGACGGCCGAGAGACGGACCTCTTGGTACGGACTGGTTGATACTGCTGTGTTGATCTAGGACTGACAGGAAGTTTTGTTAGGCTCACACCCTCAATCGTCCTGATAGATCAACATACATTTGAGCTGCAGCTTTACAAGATCAAAGTACTGACAGGACTGACAGGACCTTTTCTTTAAAAGTGTTAGAAGGTTTTTGTAAAAAAAGAAGTAGAAGAGGAAGGCGTGTATTTTTACAAAATCGTAAAGAGGCCTTGGTCTGTTTTCCGTTCCTATTCATCCAGTTCGATGGATTTTGGAACCTTTCCCCAGCTCAGGTGCCAGGAATGACTGGTTAAGGGTGCAGGAATTGCTGTTATATACTGTTATCCTCTATTCCTGGGAGAGATCCATCTCAGGATATAGACATAACAGGACTGTTATTTGCTCCTGATTAAGGAGGACTGGACCAAGGGGTTGGGTCCTGGGGGCCGTCGAGGCGGCTCTCTGGTCCCGGCTGGGGCGAGGACAGGCAGAGGTTGGTGCTCGGGCCTGGTGGTGGGCGCTGGGGGGCTGCGCGCGTGGGTTCTGGTCGTGGCTCGCGCCTGCGGGTCTGGGGCCTGCGGGTGGGGTCTTGCTCGCGGGTGTCGGTTCCTGTAGCCTGTTAGGGGTACGTGGGGGTGTGGGTTTGGAGAGGTGGGGTGGTGAAGGTGGAGTTTGCAGCTGGGTTTCTGGCGTTGATTGGGCTGGTGGGGCTGGTG